>Ga0116226_10000731_pt1 | contig 28155 bp, 24 predicted proteins | sample S1TSphfallax_FD_89692 | JGI IMG/M metagenome (GOLD analysis project Ga0116226, IMG submission 89692) | Host-associated microbial communities from peat moss isolated from Minnesota, USA - S1T2_Fa - Sphagnum fallax MG | ecosystem: Host-associated > Plants > Peat moss > Unclassified | place: USA... | reverse complement strand
CAAGCGCCGCCGTCTTCTGGACTACCTGAAGACCAACGACACCGACCGCTATCGCGAAGTGATCGGCAAGCTCGGCATCCGCAAGTAAGCGGGGAAACGAGCCACTTGCCCCTACCGCGTACGCTCAGAAATGATCTGCATCGAGGGCGGCGCTCATCAGAGCCGCCCATTTGCTTTGCGCGCTCCCTACGCGCCCCCATCCCCTCGCGCGGCTCCTTCGTTAACCGGCAGTCAAGCTCCCTCGCCCAGCGAGTGCTTTCCCATGCCAGCGCAGCCTTGCCGCGCCCCGTCCGCACCAAAGAACCTTGTGAAATGAGGAAGATATGAAACAGGAAGTCACAGTAGAGCTTGCTGGTGGCAAGCAACTGACTTTTGAGACCGGCCGCATGGCCAAGCAGGCGCCCGGCGCCGCGCTCGTCACCCAGGGTGAGAGCGTCGTTCTCGCAACCGCCGTCGCCTCCCCCGAGCCCAAAGAGGGCATCGACTTTTTCCCGCTCACCGTCGACTACCGCGAGTACGCCTACGCCGGCGGACGCATCCCGGGCGGCTTCATCAAGCGCGAAGGCCGGCCTTCGGAGCGCGAGATCCTTACCTCCCGCCAGATCGACCGTCCCATCCGTCCGCTTTTCCCTGAGACCTTCCGCAACGAGACGCAGGTCATTGCGCTGGTCTTCTCGGCCGACAAGGAGAACGATCCTGACGTGATCGGCATCAACGCCGCCTCGGCTGCGCTTGCCCTGTCGGATATCCCGTTCAACGGCCCGGTCGGCGCGGTTCGCGTCGGTCACGTCGATGGCGCGTACCTGATCAACCCCACCTACGCGCAGCGCAAGGACAGCGCGCTCAACATCACCGTCGTCGGCACCGCCGATGGCATCGTGATGATCGAGTCGGGCGCCAAGGGCGTGACGGAGGAGATCGTGCTCGGCGCGATCGATTTCGCACACGTCGAGATCAAGAAGATCGTCGCCGGCATCAACGACCTGGTCGCCAAGGCGGGCAAGACCAAGCGTACCGTCGCCGCCCTCGAGCACGACGAGGCCTACTACAACGAGCTTTACGCGAAGGTCGGCGACCGGCTCAAGGACGCGCTCGACACGCACACGCATGACAAGATCGAGAGCTACTCGCTCGTCAAGCAAATTAAGGACGAGCTCGCCGCCGAGATCAAGGCGCTGCCTGAGAGTGAGCAGGGCGCTGCCAAGAAGAAGCTGAGCAAGTACTACGAGCTGCTCCGCGAGACGATCTTCCGCCAGCAGGTCACCAAGGACCGCATCCGGCCTGACCGGCGCGCTTTCGACCAGATCCGCCAGATCTCGATTGAGACCTCGGTGCTGCCCCGCACCCACGGCTCGGCGCTCTTCACGCGCGGCGAGACTCAGGCGCTGGTCACCGTCACGCTCGGCACCGGCGACGACGCCCAGCGCCTAGAATCCTTCGAGGGCGAGCAGAAGAAGCGCTTCATGCTTCACTACAACTTTCCGCCGTTCTCCGTTGGTGAGACAGGACGTATGACCGGGGTGGGCCGGCGTGAGATCGGCCACGGCGCACTCGCCGAGCGGGCCATCGCTGCCGTTCTGCCGACCGAAGACGAGTCGCCCTACGCGATCCGCATCGTCTCCGACATCCTCGAATCGAACGGCTCCTCCTCGATGGCGTCGGTCTGCGGCGCGAGCCTCGCGCTGATGGACGCGGGCATCCCCATCAAGGGCGCGGTCGCCGGCATCGCCATGGGTCTGGTCAAGGAGGGCGACGACTACGCCATCCTGACCGACATCGCCGGCGCTGAAGATCACTACGGCGACATGGACTTCAAGGTCGCGGGCACCCGCGAGGGCATCACCGCGCTGCAGATGGACATCAAGATCGGCGGCATCACCACCTCGATCATGCGCGAAGCGATGGAGCAGGCCCGTCGCGGCCGGCTGTATCTGCTCGACATTATGGATGCCGCGCTCAGCTCGACCCGCGAGGTCAAGAGCAAGCACGCGCCGCAGATCCGGACCTTGCAGATTCCGGTCGACAAGATTCGCGACCTCATCGGGCCCGGCGGCAAGATGATCCGCTCCATCATCGAGGCGACCCAGGTCAAGATCGACGTCGACGACACCGGACGGGTCAACGTAGCCTCGTCTGACGCCGAGGGCCTGCAGAAGGCGCTGGAGATGATCTCAAACCTCACCGCTGTGCCCGAGGTCGGCAAGACCTACCTCGGCAAGGTCGTCCGCCTGGCCGAGTTCGGCGCATTCGTCGAGCTCTTTCCCGGCACCGACGGCCTGCTCCACGTCTCCGAGATCGCCGAGCATCGCGTCAAGGAGGTCAAGGACGAGCTGAAGGAAGGCGACCAGGTCATGGTCAAGGTGCTCGGCATCGAGGGCAACCGCATCAAGCTCTCGCGCAAGGCTCTGCTCAAGGAGCAGCGTGAAAAACTGGGGCTCCCGCTGCCGGCCGAAGGCTCCTCTGGCCGGAGCGAGCGTGCAGACCGCCCGGACCGCAGCGAACGTTCAGACCGGCCCGAGCGTGCAGCCCGGCCGGAGCGAGTCGAGCGTGCCGAGCCGGTCGAGCGGCAGCCCAGCTCGAATGCGAGCACGATCACCATTGAGGGCGGCGACGAGTTCGACGAGGAGTTTGACGGCAACGACGAGGGCGAAGAGGGCGACGAGCCGAACTTCAACATCGATCCCGCTGCTCCCGCTCCTGTCGGCGGCGCGCCCGCCGGGGGCGTGTCGGCCGGCCAGAGGCGGCGACGCCGCGGACGTGGACGCATGGGCGGCGGCGGTGGTCGCGGACCCGGTGGTGGTGGCTCGCGCTAGAACATTTTCATCGTTACAGTGATCCAGGCGACTCGGCTGTTTGCACCGTTTCCAGCAAGAAAAGGTGCTAGCAGTCGAGCCCCCGGATGATACCTACTGTGAAAATGTGCTAGCCGTTCCGCTTGGTACGCCTTACGCAGGCTGGCTCCTTCGAGTGCCGGCCTGTTTTTTTTCACACTTCTGCAGGAGCGCCATGGCATCGCGGTACAGGCCCGTCGCCATCCTGGTCGCGGTCTCTTTCGTATGGGGCAGCGCGTGGATCGCCAACGAGATGCTGCGGGAGCAAGCCGGGCCGGTGCACCTGGCGGTGCTTCGATACGGGCTTGCCGCTGTGTCGTTGGCGACGGTCTGCGGCTGCCAGCGTCTCTATCGCAGGCTGAAGGCGACAAGACATCCTGCGGATTCGCCACGCGAGCCCGCTCCTGCACGAAGTGGACCTCAGTGTGCAGCGCTCTCAGCGCTGGATGTCACAGACGCTGCGAGCCGCCTCTCGATCCGCATAAGCGTCGCTCTCGGCGTAACCATGTTCGCCCTGCCTGACCTTCTGCTGCGCTGCTCCGCCCAACATGGAGCGGCTCCCTTTGTTCCGCTCATCTATGCCGGGCTGCCTCTGGGGCTTCTCGTCGCACGCGGCGAGCTGCAGGCCCCCGCGATCCTCGGGCTCGGCGCGATGCTGGTGCTGCTGAACGGTTCCCTGCCGCTCGCGGCATCGAAGCTTGCCTGGGCACTGCCGATTGTCTGTGCCGTCGCGTTGCAGGGCTGGTCGCTTGTCTATGCGCGAAGGCACCTGGCTGCCGCGTCGTCGCTTCCCGGGGTGATCGTGCAGCTGCTTTCGGCTGCCTGGATCCTTCAGGTCTCTCTGCGGGTGTGGCCTGAGGCGCAAGGCGTCGAGGCACTTAGGCAATGGCTCGGCGAGTCACTAGCCGCCCTGTGTCTGCTCGCCGGTCTCGCGACCGCGATAGCCTACCCGCTTTACTATCGCCTGCTGGCGCATTTGGAGCCCGGGCAGCTTGCGACCTCCGAGTGGCTCCAGACCCTGGCGGCGATCGCCGAAAGCGCCATCCTCCTGCGCCAATCTCCCGGCTGGCCGATGATCGGCGCAGCCTCGGTTCTGGTCGTCTGCGCCGGTCTGCTGCTGCGCCCAAGCAGTCGCGTTGTCGCTGAACCGGCCCACCGCTGGCTCAGCCTGCAGTGATCGCAGCTCAGCTTCCGCGATGATATGTGCTTGAGATACTCTTCGCAACCCGCTCAGCGCGTGCCTGCTGCGACCACGGATACACCGTCATCAACTCGTCGAAGGCCGCGGTGACGTGGCTTACCTCAATCTCATCGAGCTGGTAGTTTGCCGGGACGTGATCGATATCCTCGCCGCGAAGAATGCGCACATGTTCGATGCCGAGCGGCAGCCATTCGATCGGCTTCTGCCAGCTCGGCCCCATCACCACCATCGGTACGCCGGCGGCGCGCCCCACGTGCATGGTGCCGGTATCGAGCGAGACGACGCAGTCCGATAGGCAGAGTAACGCGGACAGCTCAGGGATGTTGGTCCGGCCGGCGAGCGAGGGCGCTCTTGCATCGTCGCGAAGGGCGGCGCGGGTACGCAGAGCCTCGATGGCGGGGATGTCCGTCCTGGTTCCCACGAAGACGATCTGCGAACGCTGGCTGATGTGCCGGATCACCTGCGCTAAGCGATCGGGATGCCAGCCGGTCCGCTGGCCGCCGCTGTTCTGGGTAACCAGAATGGTCAGCGGCCGGTCCGTGGACACGCCGGCCTCGGTCAGGAGCGCGCGCACGTTGGCGACATCGTTCTCGCCGAAGAAGACCCGTGGCTCGACATGCCCGGTGGCGCAGTGAAAGATCGTCACCAGGCAGAGATTGTTATCGATCAGACTCATCGCGCGGTCGTACTTCTGCGGCAGATGATACAGTTCGGGCGCCAGTGTGTGGCCCAGCCGCAAGTGCTGGCCTGACAACATATTCAAGAGCGTCAAGCGGGTTCTCGGATTCGAAAAGTTGGTGATGCCGACTTGCGGCCGCACGCCGCAGCGGTCTAGTTGCGTACGAAGCTCCTTGGCAGCCTTTACAGTGTCGACCAGTGGATCGGAAGTTACGATCAGGTTGTCGAGATAAGGATTGTGACGCAGCGTCTCAAATCCTGTGCCTCGCGTGGCGACTGTGATCTTCGCGTCCGGGAGACAGGCCCGGAGCGCCTCATAGATTGGCGTGTCGTGCACACAGTAGCCCAGCGGCATCATGTACTGGAAGAAGAGAAAGTCGCGAAACGTTCGTAGATCTTCAGGGCTGCAGGCCGGATGGTTGCGCACCAGCTTTTCTGTTCCCAGCGCAATTTTGGCCAGGGATTTCTTGAGTTTCGCTTTGAAGCGCATGAATCCTCGTTTGCGGCAGCCCTTCAGTAGTGGGGCAATAGGCTGGATAAGATGCTCTTGACCATGTGCAGTACGGGCAGTATCGCACCATTCGGCAGGGCAATGTCGATACGCTCGCCCGGCTGGTACCCCCTCAGCCGGTACAGCGGAACGCCGGTGAGGGTCGAGCCCATCTCCATGCGGCGAAACCCCGCTCGCATGGCAGCGTCTTCGCAGTGCTTGAGGATGAGCGTGCCCAGGCCGCGCCTGGCCCATGCGGGATGCACAAAGATAGCGCGTATCTTGGCCGCGTCCGTTGCCGGATCGAGCGAGGCCATCTCACGATTGGGTGCATCATCGCTGCCGCAGAGCGTCTTGCGATAACTCCACCCGCCGCATCCGGCAAGTACTTCCGGCTCGCCAGTTGGGTTAGCGACAAAGTAAGTCGCGTCGCGGATCAGTTGCGTATCGAGGCCCAACACATGATGCAGAGCGCCATCCATCTCATCGCGGGAGTAGTCATTCTTGCTCAGCTCACGCACCGACAATTCAATGAGCTGCCGCAGGGCGGCAATATCGTCGAAGGTCGCTGTACGGATGTGAAACTCGTACTTCATCGTCACGTCGTGAGCGCGGGCGCCGAGACCCCATCCCGCTGAAACATCTGCTTCATGCAGCGGAGGGCCTGGCGGGTGCGCTCTTCATTTTCTATCAGTGAAAAGCGCACATGGCCATCTCCAAACTCGCCGAAGCCGATGCCGGGCGAGACGGCGACCTTGGCCTCGCGCAATAACCTGGTCGAAAAGTCGAGCGAACCCATCGCGCGGTAGGCCTCGGGAATCGGCGCCCACACAAACATGGTGGCCTTCGGATTCGGCACCGTCCAGCCCATCCTATTCAGTCCGCCGACCAGCACATCGCGGCGTCGCTGATAGATACCGGTAATCTCGCGGACACACTCCTGCGGACCTTCGAGCGCGAGGATGCTGGCTACTTGAATCGGGGTGAAGGTGCCATAGTCGGAGTAACTCTTCAGCCGCGCGAGCGCTGCGACGAGCCTCGCATTGCCGACCATGAAACCCACGCGCCAGCCCGGCATGTTATAGCTCTTCGAGAGCGTGAAGAATTCAACCGCGATATCTTTCGCGCCCGGCACCTCGAAGATAGACGGCGCGCGGTAGCCATCGAAAGTGATATCCGCGTAAGCCAGATCGTGCACGAGATAGATGCCGTGCTCGCGGCAGAGTGCGACGACGCGCTCGAAGAAACTCACTTCAACACACTGCGTGGTCGGGTTCGCAGGGAAGTTGAGAATGAGCATCTTCGGCTTGGGATACATCATCGGGATGGACTGCTCGAGTTCGTGCAGAAACTCCGTATTGTCATGAATGGCGATGGAACGAATATTCGCGCCCGCGATCACCGGCCCGTAGATGTGAATCGGATAACTCGGATTGGGCACCAGCACGACATCGCCCTTGTCGAGCGTGGCCATGCAGAGGTGCGCGATGCCTTCCTTCGAGCCGATGGTGACGATCGCCTCGGTCGCCGGATCAAGCTCGACGTTATAGCGCTGCGCATACCAGTTGGTGATCGCTTTGCGCAGGCGCGGAATTCCTTTTGACAGCGAGTAGCGGTGCGTCTCCGGACGCTGCGCGGCTTCAATCATCTTGTCGACGATGTGCTTCGGCGTGGCGCCGTCAGGGTTGCCCATGCCGAAGTCGATAATATCTTCGCCTCGCTGGCGCGCGGCTGCCTTGAGTTCGCCGGTGATGTTGAAGACGTAGGCAGGCAGGCGTTCGAGGCGGGGAAACTCGTTCAACTTCTTCTCTCCAGGAGGGTGCTTCTGATAGAAGCTTACGACAGGATGGGGTCCTGGGGTAACTCCCAGGGGTTGATGACCGGTACTGCCGTGCCGGCGACATCTGCGACGTTGCGGGTAACCAGGATCAATCCGTGATGCAGAGCAGTAGCCGCGAGCAGGGTATCGACGACCGGCCGGCTTCGCTGGGCAGAGAGTCGAGCCCATATCTTGGCGATTGCGATATCGATCCCCAAAACTCTATCGGAGTAGCTCGACTCCACTTCGTCTACCCAAGTTGAGAGTCCTTGAGCGGCTACCGATCCCGCTCGATCTCAAAATCATCTACTTTCGGAAAATTCAGCAGATGCTGTTTGAAGTCGAGGCTGTGCGACGTAAGGGCCCGGTACTCTTCCATAGAGAGCACCACGGCCTGGTCGTTGTCGGGACCTATGATAAATTGCGGCCCAGTCGCCTTGGCTGCGTCCAGGACTTCCTCCAGGTGAGTTTGTGCTTCACCGATCTGCCAGGATGCCATCAACGTCCCCTCGCATACCAGTATAGCCGCCCAATCGATTCAGGATAGCGAGTTATGCCGGACCATCAGCAGAGCACAATCTTCTCCGAGACGATCCCTTTGGTGGCGTTCCGCGTATCGACGACCAGCTGCGCCTCTTCGACGATCCGGGCATAGTCGTAGTCCGAGTGATCGGTTGCGATCAGCACGCAGTCATAGCCGGCGAGATCCGTCATCGGCGTGCAGGTCATATTCAGGTCATAATGGCGGCCCCGGCCAACCGTCGGGAAGTAAGGATCGTTATAGCTGACCTGCGCGCCGCGCTGGCGAAGCATCTCGATGATGGGCAGCGAGGGCGACTCGCGAAGGTCGTCGATATCGCGCTTGTAGCTCAGCCCCAGCACCAGAATCCGGGAACCGTTGACGGGCTTGCGGACGCGATTCAGCGCTTCGATCGTCTGCTGGATGACATAGGCCGGCATCGCCTCGTTCACTTCGCCGGCGAGCTCGATAAACCGGGTGTGGAAATCGAACTGCTTGGCCTTCCAGGAGAGATAAAAAGGGTCGATCGGGATACAGTGGCCGCCCAGACCCGGCCCGGGATAAAAGGCCTGAAACCCGAAAGGCTTGGTCTTGGCCGCATCGATGACCTCAAAGAGATCGATCTTCATGCGGTGGCAGAGCTGCTTCAGCTCGTTGACCAGGGCGATGTTGACGCAGCGGTAGATGTTTTCGAGCAGCTTGGTCATCTCGGCTGCGGCGGGTGAGCTCACCGGCACGGTGCGATTGAAGATCGAGCCGTAGAGCAACGCAGCCAGCTCGCCTGCAGCAGGGCCGTAGCTCCCGATGACCTTGGGAATATCGCGGCGGGCGACCGTGTCGTTGCCCGGGTCTTCGCGCTCGGGCGAAAACGCGACGTACAGGCCATTCTCTGTGCTCGTGTGCACCGCGCGCAGACCTGCCGGGGCGCCGCCCTCGAGCAGAGGGATGAGCACCTCTTCGGTCGTGCCCGGGTAGGTCGTGCTTTCGAGCAGCACCAGCTGGCCCGCGCGCAGATGCGGCGCGATCGCCTCGGCAGTCAGGCGGATGTAGCTCAGGTCCGGCTCATGGTACTCGTTGAGCGGCGTGGGCACGCAGATCAGCACGGCATCCATCTCGCGGATAGCGCTGTAGTCGGCCGTGGCGCAAAAGCCGTTCCGCTGGGCCGCCTGGATCTCGGTGCCGGGGATGCGCACGATATAGGAGCCGCCCGCGTTCAGGGTCTCGACCTTCTTCCGATCGATATCGAAGCCGGTGACGGGAAAGCGCTCGTCGGAGAAGAGCAGCGCCAGCGGCAGCCCGACGTAGCCCATGCCGACGATGCCGACACGGGCGGTGCGTGCTTCAATGCGGGAGCGTGTCTGCTCGAACGGCGACAGGGCAACGGAGGCGGCGGCGGGCGAAGTGGTCGGTGTCATAACGGGAAAACCTTCCTCAACTATACGACCCGCGGCCTGAAAAGCGTGCGTCTTTCCGGGGCATGAGCCGCCAGGAGCGACTCAGTGGAGGTGTTCGCCCGACTCGTCAGCCACGCCGGCCAGGAAGAGCCGGAGCAGTTCGATGCGGGGAGCGGCCAACCGCCGCGTTGATTCCAGGCGGATGAGCGCAGGCAGCGTGTCCAGGTTGCGCTGCAGGAAGGCAACCGCCGGCGTGAAGGTGGCGTAGCGGGTATCGCGGCCGACCTTGGCTGCTGCACGCAGAATGCCAATCGCTCCCAGTTGCTCCAGGATATCGGCATCGCGCAGGATGACGGCCTCCTGGGTGGCGGGCGCGTCATGGGGCTGGTGGTTCTGGATGGCTTCGAGCACCCCGGCAATCTTCTCCGGGGCGAATCCGGCATCTATAAGGATGCCCGGCGCCTTGTCGACGGTATAGGCGACGTGGTTCCACCGCGAAAGCCGCTCAGGTTCTTCGGGCCTGTGGCCGATAAAGACTCCAAGATCATGGAGGTAGGCGGCTGCAAAGACTACATCGTCGTCATAGTCGAGGCCCTGGCCAATCTGCACCGTAAGCGCGTAGAGGCGTGGCTGGTGGCCGTACTTGTCGGCAGGCCGGGCATGCTCTTGCAAAAATGACGCAAGCCTGGTGCGGTAGGCGGCGGAAGGTGGAGGGGCATCGGCCAGACGGCCTCGGGCGGGAGAGCTTTCAAGCATCCTTCATAGTACCGGGATTCATGGTGCGGATTGCTGTCGAAAGTTCTGAATCCGGAACCGGCGGCGCGCCTTTGATTCGGTATTTGTTACATCGCGATGTAAAAAATTGCAACAGAGATGGTTACAAAAGGTTACCAGAGAGCCTGCAAAGTTATCTTCGCCGCATGACAAAATGGAACTTCGAAACGGTACGGGTGGGCCCGCTGGCAGTGCGGAGAATACAGCCTCTGAAGATCAGGTTTCTCACTGCGGATTGCATTGGGGCCAAGAAAGACATGCATAATTGAGGGGAATAGGATACATTCGAGTTGATTGCTGGGCAGCGCGCGGTCTCCGGGCCGCCGAGGACTCCCGGCCGTCACCGGCGAGCAGGTCAGGCGCGACGCGTCTTGCGAACGCATGGCTCAAGAGCATGCAGCCTCCGGAGGCATCTCTGCGGATGCCCGCGTGTGTACAAACCTTGCGGCCGCAACCGGCACCAGCTGCGGTCCGCTCAGATTATGTGACAAGGCTGCACGCGAACAGACTTCGAAGGCGCACACACACATGTCTACCTCGGAGTACCTCAAAAGCAGTGAGGGGCGGAGCCCGATCCCGCTTCCAGCGCAAGAGCCGCAGCCGGTGAACACTCCGCGCAAACAGAACAATCCGGCCATAGCCTCAGCCGCTTTGATGATGGTCACCGATCTTTGCGTGACGCTGGGTGCTTTTGGCATAGCGCTGTTCCTGCACTTCTACGTGATCGGGAAGCTGCCGTTCTTCCGGGAGCTGCCCATCAACGTCACCCCTCACTCCTCCGACGCCTGGTACCTGCTCGGCTTCCTGCTGGCCCTGCTGGCGGTTTTGCGCCGCTACGGCCTATACAACGGGGTGCCGAACCGGAGCGCCGCGCATGAGCAGCGGCTGATCGCCCAGGCCTGCCTGACCGCCGGGCTGCTGCTGTGCGGCTGGCTCTACATGGCGCACAACCGCGAGCTCTCGCGACTGTTGGTGATCGTGCTGGTTGGCACGACCGCAGTCGCGCTCGGGATTCGCCGGGCCGTATGGCGATCGGTCCGCTTCGCGCGCTACGCCAAGGGCGTCGAGACGCGCAACGTCGTCATCCTCGGCACCAACCACCTGAGCCTGGCCATGGGCCAGCAGATTGACGACGACTATCACCTCGGGTATCGGCTGTGCGGCTTCATAGGAGCCCCCGGCTGCGACGGCGAGGGCGAGGTTCCGTCCAAGCGCATCCTGGGCAACCTCGACCGCCTGCGGGAGCTGACCCGCATGCACTTTATCGATGAGCTGGTGATTGCGCAGCCGTGCCCGCTTGAGACGGTCGTCGACCTGGTCGAGGAAGCCCACGATCTTGAGATCGACGTTCGCGCCATCTCCGGCTTCTATGGCGAGCTGACCCACAATGCCAGCATCGAGTACATGGGCGTTTACCCGGTCGTCTCGCTGCACCGCCGCAACCCGCGCATCATCGCGTTCTTCCTCAAGCGGGTCGTCGATATCGTGCTCTCGATCGCTGCCCTGATTACGGTCTTCCCGATCATGCTGGTCATCTCGATCGCCGTCGTCGCTGACTCACGCGGGCCGATCTTCTATGTCTCCGAGCGCATAGGCAAGCGCGGACGCGTCTTTCCCTGCTTCAAGTTCCGCACCATGGTCAAGGATGCCGAGGCCCGCAAGCGTGAGCTGGCCAAGCACAATGAGCGGGACGGCATTCTCTTCAAGATGACCAAGGATCCGAGGGTGACGCGGGTCGGCCGATTCCTGCGCAAGTACTCGCTCGATGAGCTGCCCCAGTTCTTCAACGTGCTGCGTGGCGAGATGTCGATCGTCGGTCCCCGGCCGCCGATCGCCAGCGAAGTCGCCAAGTACGCGCTCGAGCACTTCCGTCGTCTCGAGGTGCTCCCAGGGCTGACCGGCCTGTGGCAGGTCCAGGCCCGGCATGACTCCTCGTTCGCCCGCTATATCGCGCTCGACACGGCCTATGTGGAGAACTGGAGCTTCTGGCTGGATCTGAAGATCCTCATCCGCACCGCGCAAGTGGTGATTCGCGGCACCGGCACGTAGAGCATCTTCAGTTCCGGGCCGCGAACTCGGCCCGGGCCCCTTCGCGTCAAATCGAAAAACCAACTATCCTTCCGTTGGAGGACATAGTTGACTCATCTTCGCCGCGCCCTATGCCTGCTGCTGCTCTTGGCCGCTGTTTGCGGCGTTCGCCCCGCCGCCGATGCCCAGCAAAAGACGGCGGAGGAACCGCATCGCCCCACCGCCGATCGGGCGAACCATACGGAAAATCAGCCCGACGAGCCCGGTCAGCAGGCCAGCCACGGCGAAGCAAAGGCGGAAGCGGCCGGCAGCGAACGCGCCTCGGTTACCCACCACGAGATCGCAGTCGGCGGCAAGACGCTGCACTACACCGCGACCGCCGGTACCCTGCTCGTCCGCAACGAAGAGGACAAGCCCTACGGCAGCATCTTCTATGTAGGCTACACGCAGGATCGGCCGGAGGGTGGCGTCGACCCGAGCCGCCCCATCACCTTTCTCTACAACGGTGGTCCCGGCTCGGCGAGCCTGTGGCTGCACATGGGCTCGGTTGGCCCCATGCGCGTGGTTACGGCGAGCCCGGCGGCAACCGGCTCCGGGCCCTACCAGCTGGTTCCGAACGAGTACACCCTGCTCAATACCTCGGATCTGGTCTTTATCGATGCCCCGCTCACCGGCTACTCCCGGGCAGCCGGCAAGGCGACCGATAAGGACTTCGCGGGCGTCGATCCGGACCTGAAGGCGTTTGCCCGGTTCATCGAGCGCTACCTGACCGTGAACCAGCGCTGGAACTCGCCCAAGTTTCTCTTCGGCGAGTCCTATGGAACTACTCGCTCCGCCGGACTCTCGGCTGTGCTCCAGGAAGACGGGGTGCAGCTGAATGGCATCGTTCTGCTCTCGTCGGTGCTGAACTACTACCGGGCCCGGGCCTCAGGCATGGATCTCGACTCGTTCAACCTGCCCTCCTACGCGGCGATCGCGTGGTATCACAAGAAGGTCTCTGGCTCGACCGGCGTAGCCGACGATGCGATGCAGGCCTTCGTCGCCGAGGCCCGCAGGTTTGCGCGGAACGAGTACGCCCAGGCTCTGGCCCAGGGCGACACCCTCTCGCCTGCCGATACAGACGCGATCGCCGCAAAGCTGAGCCACTTTACCGGACTCTCTGTCGAATACCTCAAGGATGCCAAGCTGCGGATCGCGCCATCCCGCTTTCGCAAGGAGCTCTTGCGGGGCGAGGGCGACGGCGGCGGTGAGATTCTAGGCCGCTACGACGCCCGCTTCGAGGGCTCCGACTATGACAATGCGGGTGAGACGCCGTCCTACGATCCTTCGGACACTGGCATCGGCGGGGCGTATGTCTCGATGCTCCACGACTACCTGAGCCGCGAGCTGAAGTACGAGAGCACGGAGGAGTACCGGCAGAGCGCGAACACCATCGGCGAGTGGGACTGGCACCATCGCCCGCCCGGCTCGCGCTCGCCCGACCAGATGCCCGATACCGCGATCGACCTGGGCGACACGATGCGCAAGAATCCGAAGCTCAAGGTGCTCTCAGCCAATGGCTGGTTTGACCTGGCGACACCTTTTTTCGGCACGGAGTACGACATAAGTCACATGATGCTGGCGCCGGAGTTGGCGCGTAACGTCACGTTCAAGTACTACCCGGCCGGACACATGGTCTACCTTAACGTAGAGGCATTAAAGGAGATGCGCCACGATCTGGACAGTTTTTACGCCGGCGCCATGCGTTAACCAGTCGGGCACACAACCCCGTCTGCACCACGAGGAGTGCAGTCAGGCACGGGCCGCGCTATTGATTTTGGAAGGCAAGATGCTTAAAATAGAAGAATTAGCTGGATCACGAGGCGCATCCCCGCACGAACACGCATCTCATCCGCTATCATCTCAGCGCCAGAGGCAGCACACATGGCAAAGCGTCGCGGTAATCCTAACTGGGGCAAGCCGGAGCCGATCGGTCCGGTTGTTCCCACCGTCACTTCCTTTGAACAGGTCGTGAAAGAGTTCAAACTTACTCCGGATCAGTACGTGCGTTCGACCCGGCTGCGCGAATGGGCGCGCCGGAACCGCAACTCCAAGTACATTCCTGAGGCGCTGCTCGAGGCCTGGGGCTTTGAGATCGAGTCCACTCTCTAGTCGAACTTCTCTAGTCGAACTGAAAACGCTCTGCACACGACGCCGCCTCCGGGCGGCGTTTCTGTTGCGGTGCGCGCAGCGTGCGAAACGGTAAGGCCAATCTCAATCCAGCAGGTGAGCCGCCGCCTCGCTGAAGTTGTCGCACACCAGCAGGTGCTGCCCCGGGGGCGGCTCGCGCAACTCTTCTTCTTCGAGAACCCAGGTGTTGTGATACCGCACGTAGGCCGCGTGAAAGCCGGCATCGAGCGCCGGGTTTACGTCCGAGCGCGGGCTGTTGCCGATCATCCAGGTCGCCGTTCTGGTCAGCACCAGCCGGTGTGCGAGCTCATGATAGGCGGCCGTGTTCTTCTCCCGGAGCACCTCGACGGCCGTGAAGTGGCCGCTCAACCCGGACCGTCGCAGCTTGTCCTGCTGCTCGTCATGGTCGCCCTTGGTCACCAGCATCAGCCTGTGCCGGGCAGCCAGCCGTGGCAGCGACTCGGCGACACCCGGGAGCAGCTGGATCTCCTGCTCGGCGATCGAGCGGGCGAAGCCGCGGATGCGGTGCCGGTCCGCGTCACTGAGCGGCTTGGCGCTCAGCTCCTCGTAGCAGCGCAAGAGCGATTTGTGAAACGAGGGCGTGCCGTAGCCATGCAGCCGGGTCGTCTCATGCTCGATTGCGTTGAGCCGTTCGCGCATCTGGGCCGGGGTGTGGGGCGTGTGATCGAGCAGACTCAGAAAGCTGGCGATCGCCTGCTCGAAATGGATATTGTTCTCCCACAGGGTATCGTCAGCGTCGATAAGAAGGGTCTGTGCAAGCATCTGGAGTCAAGGCTAACCCATTTTCACAGTTGCTGGGATCGGCGAAATGCTTTGGCGCCCCGAGGCGGAGAGCGAGCCGCCTACTTCGCGAGCGCGGCAGTGATCGCCTTCTCCGCGAGCGGCGCCATGATCCGGTAGCCAGCCTCGTTCGGGTGCAGCCCATCTCCGGACAATGGCTTTTGCAGATAGCCGCCGGCGTCCACCATGGCGTCAAAATAGTCCAGATAGACAAGCCGGTTCTCGCGGCAGTAATCCTTAAGCCAGGCGTTGAGCGCGAGGATCTTCTCCGGAGGCCGCCCCGTGGTCATCTCCGGGTAAACGTAGTTGCTCACCGGCATCACCGACGAAAAGACGAGCGCAATGTGGTGCAGCCGGGCCAGCTCCGCAAGCGTGGCGTAGTTTGCCTCGATCTGTTCGACCGTCTCCGGGCCCGTATTGCCGGCCAGGTCGTTCGTGCCGGCGAGGAGCACGACCACCTTCGGCTGCAGATCGATCACATCCTGGCGAAAACGCACCAGCATCTGCGGCGTCGTCTGCCCGCTGATGCCACGATTGATGTAGCCCTTGCCGGGAAAATACACATCGAGCTTCCAGCCGTCGGTGATGGAATCGCCGTAGAAGATCACCCGCGGCTCGCCCGGCGCGGGGGGCGGCAGCTGCTGATTAGCCGCCTGGTAGCGAGAGAGCTGGCCGAAGTCGGTCGCGAGCAGATGATCGTGCGGGTTCACGGGCTGCGGCGTGGGGGTCTGGGCGGAGAGCAGCAGTGTCAGGCTCAAGGCCGCCGCTGCACCAGCAAAGATGTGGGCCGGAAGAAGTCGCATCGCAACTCAAGTATTACTGAGACGCGGAAGCCCCGTCGAGCAGCCCGCGTCATAATCGTCCTGATAATGCCGGTAATCCAGAAAAGACACCCTGTTTTCCTCATGGCCGCGCCGGTTCAGCTGTGCCGCTGCCGCATCGCGGGCCTGCCCCGGAGGCATAAACTTGAAGGTGACCCCATGGCTGAATTCACACATCTGCACCTGCACACGGACTTCTCCCTGCTTGACGGGGCCTGCGACGTCGATAAGCTCGTCAAGCGCGTCCAGGACATCGGCCAGACTTCGGTCGCGATCACCGACCACGGCAACATCTACGGCGCCGTCCATTTTTTTGAAGCAGCCAAGAAGCAGGGAATCAAGCCCATCCTCGGCTGTGAACTCTACGTGTGCCAGAAGGAGGATCATCGCGCCGACCCGCAGGGCGACGACTACAACCACCTGCTGGTGCTGGCCGAGAACGAAGAGGGCTACCGCAACCTTGTCCGGATTACCTCCGAGGCGTCGCTGCACGGCTTCTACCGCAAGCCGCGCATCTCGAAGAAGTATCTTGCCGAGCATGCGTCGGGGTTAGTCGGGTTCTCCGGGTGCCTGGCGGGCGAGTTATCGCAGCACCTGATGAAGGATAACTACGAAGGAGCGCGCCGCACCGCCTCGCAGTATCAGGATATCTTCGGGCGCGGTAATTTTTTTCTCGAAATACAGGATCAGGGGCTGGAGTTAGAGAAGAAGATACACGCCGACTTGTTTCGGCTGGAGCGCGAGTTAGATATTCCGCTGGTCGCCACCAATGACAGCCATTACCTGTGCGAGGATGACCATCACGCGCACGAAGTCTTATTGTGCGTGCAGACGGCCGGTTCGATTCATGATCCAAAGCGTTTCAAGTTTGACTCGGATCAGTTTTATGTGAAGACTGCCGCTGAGATGGAGCGGGTCTTCTCGCACGCGCCGCAGGTCGTCAGCCGGACGATGCAGTTTGCCGAGCGCTGCTCGCTGAAGCTGAACAAGATCGAAAATCCCTTTCCGGAGTTTGCCGTCCCTGCCGGGCACACGATCGATAGTTATTTTGAGCAGGTATGCCGCGCGGGTTTTCGCAAGCGGCTCGATACCTCGATCCGGCACCTGCAGGATCGAGGACTGTTGCGGTTTCCCATCTCGGATTACGAGGCGCGGCTCGAGCGCGAAATCGATTGCATCAAGGCGATGAAGTTTCCCGGATATTTTCTGATCGTCTGGGATTTTATTCGCTATGCGCGCGAGCAGGATATTCCGGTCGGACCGGGTCGCGGTTCAGCTGCCGGATCGCTCGTCGCGTACGTGATGGAAATTACCGATATCGATCCGCTGCAGAATGCTCTGCTCTTCGAGCGTTTCTTGAATCCCGAGCGCGTCTCGATGCCGGATATCGATATCGATTTTTCGATGACGCGTCGCGGCGAAGTCATCGAGTATGTCACGCGTAAGTATGGCCGCGAGCAGGTCGCGCAGATTATCACCTTCAACACGATGGCCGCCAAGGCTGCGATCAAGGATGTCGGGCGAACTCTCGATCTGCCCTATGGAGACGTCGATCGGATCGCGAAGATGGTGCCGGCAACCATCGGTATCTCGATCGAACAGGCGCTCAAAGACTCGCCATCGCTGCAGGACGCCTACGACAAAGACGCACAGATGCGTGAGGTGATCGATACAGCTATGCGGCTCGAGGGGCTGGTGCGCGGGGCCGGTGTGCATGCTGCCGGGGTTGTGATCGCTCCACGCCCACTTACGGATCTGGTGCCGCTCTCACGCACCAAGAACGACGAAATTGTGACCGCCTACGATATGAAAGCCATCGAGAAACTCGGCCTGCTCAAGATGGACTTTCTCGGGCTCACCACGCTGACTGTCATCGATGACTGCCTGCACATGATCGAGCGAAATCGCGGCGAAAAACTCGACCTCGCGACGATCCCGCTCGACGATCAAGTGACGTACGAGAAGGTCTTTCATCGCGCGCTTACTTCGGGGGTTTTTCAGTTTGAGTCCGGGGGCATGCGCGACGTTCTTCGCCGCTATCGCCCTACCACAGTCGAAGATCTGACCGCACTCAACGCGCTCTATCGTCCGGGGCCGATCCAGGGCGGCATGATCGATGATTTTATCGAGCGCAAGTGGGGCCGGCGAAAAGTCGAGTACGACCTTCCCCCGATGGAGACGATCCTCAAGGAGACGCTCGGCGTCATCGTCTACCAGGAGCAGGTGATGCAGATCGCAAACGCGGTCGCTGGTTACTCGCTCGGCGAGGCCGACCTGCTGCGCCGAGCGATGGGCAAAAAGAATCTCGAAGAGATGGCCAAGCAGCGGGACCGCTTTGTGACCGGAGCGGCAGAAAAAGGCTTCAAGAAAGAGATTGTCACCAAGGTCTTCGACCTGATGGAGCAGTTCGCGGGTTATGGATTCAATAAGTCGCACTCGGCCGCGTATGCCTTGCTTGCCTATCACACGGCCTATCTAAAGACGCATTTTCCGGTGGAATTTATGGCAGCCCTGCTAACATCGGAAATCTCAAAGCCGGAAAATGTAGTCAAGTACATCAAGGAATGCCGCGAGATGGAGATAGCAGTCGCTCCGCCCGATGTTAGGCTGAGCGACGCCGACTTTACTCCGAACGATAACTGCATCCAGTTCGGGCTGACGGCGATCAAGAACGTCGGCCGCAACGCGATTGACTCGATCCTCGCTGTGCGCAAGGAGCTTGCAGCCGACGGCAAGCGATTTGAAACCTACTGGGAGTTCTGCGAGAAGGTCGACCTGCGCCTGATGAACAAACGCGTGCTTGAGTCGTTGATCAAGGCCGGGGCGCTCGACTGCTTCGGCCGGCGCGCCCAGTTGATGGCGGCCGCCGACAAGGCGATCGAACGCGCCCAGAAGGCGCAGCGCGATCTCGCCAGCGGACAGCACGGACTCTTCGGCATCTTCGACGACCACCCCATCGAGACCAGGCAGGCTGACGCCTTGCCGAATATCCCCGACTGGTACGAGAATCAGCGGCTCGCTTCCGAGAAGGAGGTGCTCGGATTTTTTGTCTCCGGCCACCCGCTCGACAAGTATGCTGACAAGCTGCGCAACCTGCCGGGTGTGGTCGACACGGCGACCGCGCTCGAGATGAAGCCGTCTCCGGCGCCGACCCGGCGAGGTCAGCAGCCCGAGAATGAGATCTCGATTGCGGGCGTGATCGTCGGCCTCAAGGTCGCGAAATCCAAGCGCTCGGGCGAGCTGTACGCCCAGGCCTCACTCGAAGATACGGTCGGCAAGATCGACCTGATCTGCTTTCCAAAGGATTATGCGGCGCTGGCCGAGAGCCTGAAGATCGAGGTTCCGGTGATCGTGCGCGGGGCCTTGCGCGCGGAAGAAGACGCGGCGCCGAAGCTCTGCCTGTCCTCGATCCAGGCGCTCGAAGACGTGAAGGTCCGGCTGCCGAAGAACCTGCGCATCAAGGTGCCGCTCGAGCGCGCGAGCGACGCGATGCTGGTCGAGTTGCGCGGCATGATCGACGCCGCGCCCGGGCCGGGCCGCGTGATGTTCAACCTGGAGTTGAGCGGCGAATACTGTGTGGTGCTCGAACCGATGAACCTCTCGATCGCAGCCGACCGGGCGTTCATGGACCGCGCGGAAACCCTGCTGGGCCGTGGCATGGTGCAGGTCATGGACTAAAGGCATGGCTGCACCCTGCGCCGATTTGTGAACCCCACCCGCGCACCATACAATAGGCGCTGAACAGAGCAGCCGGAACAGGAGAGCATTTGGCGGAGCAGGGAAGCGTCGATCAGGGGCCGGCAGGAACGCCGCGGTGGGTGAAGACGGAGCTGGCGCGCCATCCGCAGCGGCCCGATCCCGCTGAGCTCATCGAGCGCATGTTCACCGATTTCACCGAGATTCATGGTGACCGGGTCTTTGGCGACGATGCGGCGATGAGCTGCGGCTTCGCACGCTTTCGCGGCGAAGAGATCATGGTGATCTCCAATGTGAAGGGCCGCACGACCAAGGAGAAGGTCGCCCGGCGATTCGGCATGCCCGACCCGGAGGGATACCGCAAGGCTCTGCGTGCGATGAAGCTGGCGGAGAAGTTCAAGCGGCCGGTCATCACGCTGATCGACCTGATGGGCGCGAATCCCGGCATCTTCGCCGAGGAGCGCGGGCAGGCGGAGGCGATTGCTCGCAATCTCCGCGAGATGGCCCGCCTGCGCACGCCGACCATCGCCGTCATTACCGGCGAAGGGGGCTCGGGTGGCGCGCTCGCGCTGGCTGTGGCCGACCGCGTTCTTATGATGGAGAAGGCGATCTACTCGGTCATCTCGCCTGAGGCCTGCGCCTCGATCATGTGGCGCGACGCCGGCAAACGTGCGCTCGCGGCCGAGGCGCTCCGGGCGACAGCCGAAGATGTCTCCGGCCTGGGCTGCGTGGACGACGTGGTCCCCGAGCCGGACGGTGGCGCGCAGACCGATCCGGCCATGGCGGCAGAACTGCTGGCTGCCAGGCTCGCCGATCACCTTGCCGACCTGCGCACCCTGACCCTGGATGAACTTGTCGCGAAGCGTTATGAAAAATTTCGCAACATTGCGCAGTTCTATACCGTCTGAAGGTGGTGAACAGGGCCACGCTTGATCACGGGAGAGGAGACATCAGTGACGATCTCCTGGGTTGAGCGAACGCGCTCCTTCGCCTGGTTCCTGATCGGGGCTATCTACTTCGGGCTGGCGATGCTGGTCTCCCAGCACGCAGCGCGCGGGCTGGTCTCGGCAGACTGGTATGAGCTGGTCAGCCGGAGTATCCTGCTCTTCCTGCTGCTGGTGGGCTACGCGGGCATGGGCATGGTCGGCCAGCGGCAGCGCTCTCCGCTGCGGGCTATGGGCTTGTGGCCGCGGCCGGGCTGGATGTCGGAGTTCTCGCTGGGGGCTGCCCTGGGTTGGGGCGGGATCGTCGCCTGCGCGCTGCCGATCGCGCTCTTCGGCGAACTTGTTCTCAAGATCGATGCTGCGCCGCACCAGGTACTCCTCTTTGTGGTGGATCTCGCGACGCTCGCGGTCGCCGCGCTCGCCGAAGAGGTCGCGTTCCGCGGCTATCCCTTCCAGCGGCTCATCGAGGCGGTGGGACCATTTCTGGCGACGCTTTTCGTTTGCCTGATCTTCGTGGCCGCTCACCTCGCCAATCCAGACTCGAGCTCGGCCAGCCTGATCACGACTCTGTTCGCCGGGTGGCTGCTGGCTTTGGCCTACCTCCGCACCCGGGCGCTGTGGATTAGCTGGGGCTTCCACTTCGCCTGGAATGCCAGCATGGGCCTGCTCTTCGGGCTGCCGGTGAGCGGTATGACCATCTTTTCCCCTGTTGTCTCAACCTACACGCGCGGGCCGGTCTGGCTCACCGGCGGAGGCTATGGACCGGAGGGCAGCGCTGTCGCCATCGTGGTGCTCGCCGGGCTTTTGTTTGTTTTGATCCGCTCCACGCGCGACCTGAAGCACCAATACGCCATGCCGGTCATCATCCCGGGTGGCATCCCGGTCGATATTGATGCGCTCTCCAGGCGTCAGCATGAGCAGGCCATGGGTCCGGTAATCGAGCCAGCCGGCCAGCAACTCGTGCAGATTCTTACGCTCAGCCCTCCTGCGGCCCGGCCGTCACAGCCGGCGATTGAGGATACTTCCGGGAATCCGTAGGAGCGGCTCTGGCAGAGCCGTGTGCGCTCACTGAAGCCGGCGGCTTCCCGAAACGGGACAGCGTCACAACTCCGTCCGGCGATCTGTTACATAGGGAACACGCTTTGGCGGCAGCGCTGCGACGGCGCAAAAGATAGTTCCACGAGTAACTTGCAAATCACGCAGTTCGGCATCATGCTTATACCGTCCGATGGCCGCTTTCTGCCGGTGCGGACAGGTGTCGCCATGATTAACCGCTGGGGTCTTGCGCTCTCGTTCCTACCGGCTGGGCTGCTGCCCATGCTGCTGCCCACCCAGGTTGCAAACGCGCAGGTCTTTACCGTCACCACGGATCAATACGAAGGGCGCTTTCTCAACTTCACGCCTACCAATGTCGAGCTGCCGACTCGCCCGGCGAGCGAACGCACGCGCATGGAGCTGGAGCGAGCTCTCGAGTCCGAACAGGGCTTTGCCATGCGGCCCCTCCCCCTGGCCAGCAAGGGATTGATCCTGCACGCCAACGGGCCCCTTGAGCCGAGCGCGGCCGCCTACGTGAAGGAACTGAACGAAAAGGGAGTCTCGGCCAAGCCGGGCGATCGCGTCATGATCACCATGATCAAGTTCAAACAGGACCGGCTCATCATCGAAGTCAATGGCGGCCCCGACCACAAGCATAAGTACCTGCGACACATCGAGATCGGAGCGGGCGGCATGACCACACCAGTAGCCCAGGACGATGCCGAGCCGGTCGGATCCCGCCTGACGCTGGTCTTCGATCACACGGTCCCCGACCTGACCGGCGCACAGGTAAAAGCGCTGATCGATCCGGTAATCGGCTTCAAGGTCAAGTCACCGGTCGAGGCGTACACGCAGACGCTGCCGCCGTTCCTGCGCAAGGCGGTGCTCGAACATCATGTCCTGGTGGGCATGAGCACGGAGATGGTCCTCCACGCCGTCGGCCAGCCCCAGCAGAAGATGCGCGAGAGCGAAGGCCAGACACCGTTTGAAGAGTGGATCTACGGCACGCCTCCTGAGCACGTTCAGTTCGTGCGGTTGAACCACGACCGGGTGATTCGCGTCGAGGATGCCGACGTAGGCCAGCCGCCCAAGGTTCGCGCCTCGAACGAGGTGGGTGACTACTGGTCAACCCAGGTGGCCACCAACAACGAGCACGAGGTTAAGCTGGGTGATCAGACCGTCAGCGACCGGGAACAGCAGACCGCCGCTCCCGCACCGCCCACTCTGCGGCGGCCGGGTGAGACCCTGCCTGCGGACAAGAGTGGCGGCGCCAGTTCCGGGCCCGTCCAGTTTCCTCAGTCCGGACCATCGTCGCAGTAGCTCATTCGCTCGCCCTCTCTTTCGGTTGATCAGAGGCGGACCGCTGAGGCAGCGGTGCGCCTCTGCCTGCCAACTCTGCTACTGTGCTCGATATGAAGTTGCAGCTCCTCGTTGCATTTCTATCGCGCCGCCCCAAGGCCTGGGTTCACCTGCAGCAGGTGTCGTTTCGCCAGCTCTGGGTCCTGCTTCTCGCGGTCTTCATCCTCTTCAGCACGATGGGCTTCTACGTTGACCTGCTCCACAGCGGCAGGCTGCCTTACGTCGTGGTCCTGGCCAATGCCGTCTATGGCGGGCTGGACGCAGTCCTCTGGATCGTCGTGCTCGCGCGCCTGCCCCTCTACGGCGCGATTTTGCTCGGCCTCGCGCAACTGCTCAGCGCCTCGGCCAACGAGCAGCTCGCCTTCGCCATCGAGGATCATCTCCATCCGTCGATGGTCGCCTCATCCACGGGCATTCACTTCGCGGCAACCTCGATGATGGTCGCTGTCCTGGGTTCGTATATCTGCTTTGTCGTATATATCCGCATCACCGGGCACGAGGCCTTTCGCCTGAGGACTGAACTCGACCTCGCCCATTCGATCCAGCGCACGCTCGTGCCGCAGATCAGCAGGGTGACTCCCTGCTTCGAGATATTCGGCATTTCCAAGCCGAGTGAGAAGGTCGGAGGAGACCTGGTCGATGTGGTCGACTTGCCTGACGGCGACACGATCGCCTACCTCGCCGACATCGCCGGGCACGGTCTGCAGGCGGGCATCCTCATGGGGATGTTGAAGACTGCGGCTCGCATGGCGCTGCTTGACGGCACCCGCAACCAGGGCGGCGGCACGCTCTCGATGCTCATGGAGCGGCTGAACCGCGTCCTGCCGGGCGTGAAAGAGGCTCACATGTACGCCACTTTTTCGGCGCTGCGGCTCAATCTCGACGGCCAGTCGTTCTACGGGCTGGCCGCCAGCCCGCCGCTGCTCCACTGGCGTGCCGCGCAGAAGGATATTGTGCGCATCGAGGAGGAGCAGTTTCCCCTCGCGCTGCTGCCGGTGGCAGGTTTTACGGCGAGCCCGTTGCGTATGGAGCCGGGCGATCTCGTGCTGATCGCGACCGACGGGATATTGGAGGTCTGTTCGAAGAACGGTGTGGAGTTCGGCGCCGAGAGACTGGAGACCTTGATGACCAATCACGTGGGCCTGCCTCTGGTCGACCTTGCGGGGATGATCTTCGCAGCCGTAGGTGACTACGGGAAACAGGTCGATGATCAGACCCTGCTGCTGGTCCGGCGCAGCCTGGCCGGAGCCGGCGCGATCGATGGGCAGTGCCTTGTAGTAAACTCGTAAGAGCGTCCTACCGACCACTCGAATCGTCCCGGCACGAAAGCGAATATGTCAGGCCGCGGTGTGCATCCCGCAAGGTGAGCGCCCCATTCATTCTAAGAGGAGCGAATTTTCCCATGGCCAAAATCGCCAAGACAGCTGACCGTAAGAAAGTAATGGACACGACCAAGAGTACGGATTGTCCCAAGTGCAGCAAGCCGACCCGGATCGTCAAGCGGGTCAAGGATCGCGAGCGGGGAACGCCTGGCGGTGTGTATATCTCCTGCTCGGCCTGCGAGTTCTACGAGAAGCTGTAACCCTTTCGGGAACCGGGCATCGGTCTAGCCTCTGTAAAATGCGTGGAGCAACACGAGCCCGGCATGACAGCCGGGCTTTTTTGAGTCCGGGCTGGTCCGGCACGGCAGCATCCTTATCCGGGCGTGCTTGTCATTTCACCGGGCATCGCAATCTCCGCGAGGAGCGCATCGTAGGCCGCGGCCGGATCCGCCGCTCGCGTGACCGGGCGGCCGATCACCAGCTGACTCGCTCCGGCGAGCAGCGCAGCCCTGGGCGTAGCTACCCGCTGCTGATCGTCTCCCCCGTGAACACCCGACGCCCGGATTCCCGGTGTGACCAGATGCAGAGCGCTGCCAAACTCTCCGCGCAGCATCGGTGCTTCCTGCGGACTCGCAACCAGCCCCGTCACTCCCACCTGCCACGCCTGTTTCGCTAACCGGAGCACTTGCTCCTGCGGGCTGCCCTGCACGCCGATCGCGGCAAGCTGTTGCTCATCGATACTGGTGAGCACCGTAACCGCAAGTAGCCGCGGCGGATGCGCAAGAGCGTCGGCCGCCTCGGCTGCGGCGCGCAGCATCGCCGGCCCCCCGGAGGCGTGCATGGTGAGCAGGTCGACCTCCAGAGGAGCGAGCGCCCGGATCGCCGCGGCAACCGTGTTCGGGATGTCGTGCAGCTTCAGGTCGAGGAAGATGTTGTAGCTTCGCGAGCGCAGCGTATCGACCAGCCGGGCGCCCTCAGCGAGAAAGAGTTCCAGCCCGAGCTTGACCCACACCGGAGGAGTCACGCACCGGTGCTGCAGGTCATCGAGAAAAGCGAGGGCCTGCGAGGAGGAAGGGAAGTCGAGCGCAAGGATCAGGCGCTCGCGCGGTGCAAGCTCGCTGGCTGAGGAGGCGGAAGTGCGAGAGCCGGGCTGATCGCTCATCGACCCAAGTGTAGCGGATCAGCCTGGACCCAGATGCCTGCGGCGCGAGACGCGAAACGTCGTACCTCTCGGCGCGGGCGACACCAAACTTAGCATGCCAGTCCCCGGTGGCCCTAGCGGTCCGCTGGCTGCGCTCCATCGCCCGTCGAAGGATACTGCATCTCCGCCAGCGTCGTCGCGTCGCGCAATATCTCCAGACGCACCTTCGCAGTTCCATTGACGGCTAGAAAGTGCGCGGCTGCGTAGGACAGATCGATCACCCGGCTGGCCAGCATCGGCCCCCGGTCGTTCACGCGCACCACCACCGACTTGTGGTTGACGAGATTGGTAACGCGGACAAGCGTGCCGAGCGGCAGGCTCCGGTGAGCGCAGGTCAGATCGGTCATGTTGTAGTTCTCGCCGCTGGCCGTCGGGTGTCCCTGGAAGGATCCGCCATACCAGGAGGCCCGGCCAATCTCGTACCAGTGCCGCTTGGGCTGCTCGACTGTCTGCGAGCCGATGCTGGCAGGCTGGGCAACGCGCGCGCCTGAGATGGCAATCGCCGCGAGAACAAATAATCCGGCATAGGTGGAGATGCGCCGCCGGCGTGTTTTCATCATGAGCAAAGTTTCGATCATATGTCTCCTCCGTGAATTGTACAGACCTGGGCGGCTAAGTCAAATCAAACAGGGTACTTAGAAGAGGTTAAATTTGCCAGAATGGGTCAACATGTGGTAGGTCGAAGCTCGCATATTCTGGTCCCTGGGGCCCCTCAGGCTATCGAATCAGTTACTTTATCGGCCCCATTGGGCTTACCATCGGAGATACGGAGCGAGTCGTTACGCATGGGTGGAGAGGAAAACTGCGAGGCCCAAAATGGCACGGCGGCCTCCCGTGCGGCTCAGCCGCAGGGTTTGTCTCAGCCAATCGCCCTGACAATCGCGGGATTTGACCCCTCGGGCGGCGCCGGCCTCACCGCCGATCTCAAGGTATTTGCCGCACACGGCTTCTATGGAGTCGCAGCCGCCACTGCGCTGACGGTGCAATCGACCTCCGGCGTGCGCCACGTGGAGCCTGTCTCGGCGCGTCTTTTGTCCGAGACCCTCGCCTGCCTCGCCGAGGACCTGCCGCTTACCGGAATCAAGATAGGCATGCTTGCGACCGCCGCGAACGTCGACGCGGTGGCGGAGTTTATCGAGAGCCTGCTCGAGGACTCGCTGCCGATTGTGCTCGATCCGGTGCTCTGTTCGAGCTCCGGCTATGCCCTGCTCGACGCCCCAGGAGTTGACCGGCTCAGAGCGCGCCTGCTGCCGCTTGTGACCTGCGCCACGCCGAATATAGAGGAGCTCTTCCTGCTCACAGGTCGTAACCGGCCCGGCGGATCGAGCGCTCCGCTCCGGGAGGAGATCGCAGCAGAGGCTGCAGCGCTCGCGGCGCAGTTTCCCAATCTGGCGATCGTCGCCACCGGCGGCCACCTGGCGAGCCCCGACGATTATGTGCTCTCAACCGGCGCTCAGCCGGTATGGCTGCCGGGCGAGTGGGTCGAGACACCTGCGACCCATGGCACCGGCTGCGGCTACTCATCGGCGCTGCTGTGCGGCCTGGCCGCCGGGCTCACCCTGGCCGAAGCCGCGCTCGCGGCCAAACGCTACGTTACCGAGGCTCTGCGGGCCGCCACGCCGATGGGCAAGGGCGGCGGCTCGATGGATCACCTGTATGCATCAATCCATGCCAGGCGTCCGTCTTACTTACAGCGGGCGGCAAACGTGGCTGGAGAGGAAGTTTTGAGTTGAGCAGGATGGCAGCATTTCGTCTCCCCAAGCGATGGATGTGTCTCGTCGTAATGCCGGTTCTCATGGGTCTGAGCAGCGCCGCGGGTGCGACTGCTCCCGGCGCCCCGACCATCGATACAGATCCGCTCAACCGCACCCCGGAGGTGCGGGCGGGATTCGAGCACTTCTACAACATGGACTACGACGGAGCCCTGACCCAGTTCGAACAGGTGTTGAAGGCGCATCCCCATGATCCCCTCGCAATGGATCTCGTGCTCGACACGACCTTTTATGCCAACGACGGATTTCTCACCGGCAAGCACACCATTGTAGAAGATACCGCCGTAAGCAATCGCGTCCGGCAACTCGCAGGCGATGCCATCGCTGCGGCCGACGCCCGACTGAACCAGAACAGCGAAGATGTCAACGCCCTGTACGCCCGGGGCTGGGCTCGCGGGCTTGAGGCGACCTATATCGCCATGGTCGAGCGAGGTTTTGCGACCGCACTGCACATGGCGCTCCAGGCGCGCAGCGACGAAGCGGAGGCGTTGCGGCTCGACCCCCACTATGTGGACGCCAACCTGATCGTCGGCACCTATCAATATGTAGTGGGCGCGCTGCCGCTCTCCTTCCGGCTCCTGATCGGCATCGCCGGCATCAAGGGCAATAAGGAGAAGGGCATGGAGATGCTGCAGCAGGCAGCCGATCACGGCGTGACCACCTCGGTCGAGGCGCGCACCTGCATGATGCTCTTTCTGCGGCGCGAGGCCAGGTACGGCGAGGCGCTCGATATCGCTCACTCGCTCTCGGCCCAGTACCCGCGTGATTTTCTGTTTCACCTCGAGGAGGCGAATCTGGCCAAGGATGCCGGAACGGGCATGCACTCGATCGATCTCTACCGGCAACTGATCAAGCAATCCCAGCAGCCCGGCTATTTTTACGTACCGCATACCGAGCTGGCTTACTTTGGTCTGGGGGAAGCGCTGCGCGGGCAGAAGCTCTACGTAGACGCGGTGGCTGCCTATCGGAGCGCCGCCTACTCACCGAAGACCAGCCTCGAGCTCAAGCGGCGCTGCCTGCTCGCCGCAGGCAAATCGTTCGACCTGATGGGCGATCACAAGGACGCTGTGGCGACCTACCAGCAGGTCGTCGACGCGGGCAGCGATACCGTCCAGGCGGATGAGGCGCGCAAGTGGATGAAAAAGGGCTACAGCGGGGAGTAGAGGCCTCCCGGGAACTTGCGTCTCACGGCGTGCGTACTTTCCCATGGGCTGCTTTCGAGGCGCCCTCGGGTTATGCCCTGGGTGCGATGAAGCAGCTTCCAAGAACGGAGGCACCATGATGACGTATTGCGTACAGT
>Ga0116226_10000730_pt1 | contig 28157 bp, 21 predicted proteins | sample S1TSphfallax_FD_89692 | JGI IMG/M metagenome (GOLD analysis project Ga0116226, IMG submission 89692) | Host-associated microbial communities from peat moss isolated from Minnesota, USA - S1T2_Fa - Sphagnum fallax MG | ecosystem: Host-associated > Plants > Peat moss > Unclassified | place: USA... | reverse complement strand
GAGCGCGAGCGGCAACCGCAGCCGCTCCCACGCCGCGCGCAGAAGCGGCGCGCAGCGCGGCGGCGGTTCGCCCGCGACGTAGACGGCGGGAACATCTCCGGTTCGGCCATCCGGCGCCGTGAAAACGTAGCGTTCCGAATGCACGTAATGATCGAAAGCAACGATATCCGGCGGTGTGGCCTGCGCGCGCATGAGCGCGAATTCTGCATCCGTGATCCCGCACGCATCGTGCAAAAACGAGAACAGCGGATGGCGTTCGTCGACCCGGCCGGCAACGAGTTCCACCGATAAGAACACCCGCTCGCGCAGAAACGCGACATACGAATCGACGCCGGCATCTGCCGCGGTGAAGCGCTGGAGATCGTCGGTCAGGATGAACGCCGCGTCGGGAACGGTCCGGCGAATCCGTTCCATCGCGAGCTGTTGCGCGCGTGTTTGATGCACCATTGCGCGGCCGAAGGCGCGATCGTCGCGCAGGTTCGGATACCACACGCCGTAGAGCGTCGCGAACCGCGCCGTGGTGAGCGGCTCGTTGATCGGCGTCCACCGCCGCACCCAGGGAAAGCGCGTCGCGACCCGCTCCGCATAGGCGGCGAAGCGCTCGGGAAATTCCGGATCGAGCAGGTTCGTCTCGAACGGGCCCGAGCCGTGATGCAAGAGCGTCACGATCGGTGCGACGCCGCGTTCGCGCAAACGCTCCAGACGCGGCGCCGCCCACTCGAGATCGCCGTGCTCCCAGAGCAGCGGAAAACGCGTCGCGGCGACACCGAGATCGGCGATCGCATCGATGTCGGAGAAGCGCGCCCGAAAGCCCGTCTCCCGGCCCTGGTCGCGCGCGGACGTCGCATCGATCCGAGCGATGCTCGGCTCGGGCGACGCCCAGACTTCGATCACTCGCTCAGGTCAGAACCGGCGAGGGCCGCGTCCCCAGCCACGTGGCGAGATCGGTCTTGCGATCCACGTGCCGCTCGCCGTCGAGTTCGCACCGGAACTCGCCGAAGAGACCGAACGCCTCGGCGAACGCATCGTGCTTGTGGATCGACTCGTCGTTGACTTGCGTCGCGGCGAGATACGTGCCGTCGGGCAAATCCGCGTACACGTCGAGCGCCTGCGCGAGGATCCCGCGCACGACGTCCTCGACGAACTTCGGATTGTGGTGTGCCTTGTTCACGACGAAGAACTCATCGGGACGCTTGAGCAGCCCGTAGGTCTCCGAGGACATCGCGCCCTCGACGATCTCGACGAGGTCTTCCGGCCGCACGTCGATCGGATGCGAGGGATCGATGCCGATGAGGATCGATCCGCGGCCGCGCTGATTGTGCGTCGCGACCGGCAGCGCGTCGAGCGCCCGCGCCGCATCGTTTTCGCTGAAGCCGGCCTCCATCAGTTCGCGCTGCGAGTGCTCGCGCACCATCAGCTGCGCGCACGGGCACGCCGTCATCCCTTCGGCCTCGACCCCGACCACGCGCCGCGACGAGGTGCCGTCGGCGTGCGCGATCGCGACGAGCGTGTAGGTTTCGTCCGTGCGCCGACCGCTAACGGGCGTCCAGCGTTCGAGGCTGAAGTCGGCGCGCACGCGCACGTCGGCGCGCAGCGCTCCCTGCGATCCGACGATCTCGCGTGCGACGCGTTCGACGAGCTCGTCGATGCGCGTCGGACGATCGGCCCCCGCGATCGCGGCAAGCGTCGCCGCTTCGAGCAACTCGGAAAAGCGCGACATGTGCACGCCGGCTTTGTCGGGCCGCAGATCGGCGACCATCGTGAACTCGGCGATCAAGCGCTGTTCGCGTCCGCCGAGATCAAGCACGATCGGCTGGCGCACGCGCGAGACGCCGACCCGGTTGAGTGAGAGCCGGACGTCGGGCGCTTCTTCTTGCCGGTTGGCAAAGAAATGCAGCGCTCGGACCTTCTTCTGGATCCCGGCCGCGTTCGCGCCCGCGGCGAGGGCCGCGATCGTCATGCCGCGCTTGGGATCGACGAAGTCGCCGGCGATCTCGGCCAGCGGGATCAGATTGAACGGCCGCTCCGCAATGTACGGATGCGGCACCTCGAAGCGGCCGAAGTCGGCGACCCGGTCATCGAAGTAGAGGATGTCGATGTCGATCGGGCGCGAGCGCAGGTCGTGCTCGCGGGCCCGGCCGATCGCCGTTTCCACGCCGCGCACGGCGAGCTCGAACGCCGCCGGCTCGAGTTCCGTCGTCAGCCGGACGGCGATGTTGAGAAACGCCGGGCCGTTCAAGCCGACCGGCGGCGTCTCGTAATACGACGAGACCTCGCTGATGTGCGCGAAACGACGCAAGCGCTGGAGCGCGCCGAGGATCGTGCTCTGGCGATCGCCGAGGTTGGAGCCAATGCCGATGAGGACCGTATGCATGCGGCGTCTTAGACCGGTGTCGGGCCGGGGAAGTTGCTTGCCGCCGGCGTTCCGGGCATCGCGGCGGCGAGCGTCAGCGCCGTACGCCGATCCGGCCGGATCGCGGCCAGCATCGTCGCGAGCTGCACCGTCTCGGCCACGTCGTGCACCCGCAAGATCCGCGCCCCGCGCTCGATGCCGATCGCCGCGGTCGCAAGCGACGGCACCAGCAGCTCCTTCGCGGGCCGGCCGAAGATGCGGCCGATGAAACTCTTGCGCGAGCTGGCAAAGAGAATCGGATAGCCCAGCGTCTGGAGCTCGGCGAACCGGTCGAGGATCTCGAGATCGGTCTGCGGCTCCTTGCCGAACTCGAGCCCCGGATCGATCGCGATCGATTCCCGCCGCACCCCGGCGCGCAGCGCGCGCTCGATACGTTCGCCGAGGAAGGCGACGATTTCGGCCATCACGTCCGTATAGCGGTACGCCTCGACGTTGCGCACGTTGAGCTCGCCCTTGAGGTGCATGATCACGAGCGCCGCGTCGTGTTTGGCGACCACCTCCGCCATCGCCGGATCGCCGAGCCCGCTGCAATCGTTGATCAGGTGCGCGCCCGCCGCGAGCGCGGCGTCGGCCACCGGCGCCTTCACCGTATCGATCGAGAGCGCAAGATCGAGCCCGGCCGCGCGTATGCCTTCGACGGCAGGCACGACACGCGCGATCTCTTCATCGGCCGCGATGCGCGGGTTCCAATGCGCGTACGACTGGCCGCCGATATCGACCAGCGCCGCGCCCGCCGCGGCATGGTCGCGCGCGCGCTCGACCGCCGCGGCGACGCCGCTGACGCGTTCGTAAAACGAGTCCGGCGTGACGTTGACGATCCCCATCACGCGCGCTTCGTCGGATAGCGCGAGCGTGCGCTCGCGCATGCGGAAGTCGCTCATGCTAGATCGCGCGCAGCATGGTCGGATTGAGCACGCCGTTCACACGCGAACGCAACTCATCGAGATGCGCGCGCGTCCCGGCGTCGTGCGCCGCCACGAGCGCGCCCGGCAGGCGCGCGTTCAGCCGTTGGAGCGTGGCGCGTGCTTCCGCCTGCACGTCGCGCGGCAGCCCGAACTGATCCATCGCGAAGCTCGGCAGCACCGCGATCTCTTCCATCAGGTCGGTGTAGCGGCGCTGCAGGTCGCGGTGCGTCGGTGGGATCGTGCGGGCGCGCAGATCGTCGTAGATCGCGCCGCTCATCCAGCCGAAGAGGTCCGCGAGCGTCATCGTCGCCCCGGCGGGGGCTTTGAGCTGCTCGTCGGCGATGCGCGAGAGATTCACCGGCGAGATGATCGCGGCGATCGCCCGGTCTTGGACCTCGGCGATCACTTCGCGGATCGGGAAATCCTCGCGCGCGGGCGACGAGGAGTCCCAGTGAAATCCATAGCGCTGCGGCTCGAGCTCGTTGAGCAGTTGCGGCGAATACGAGAGTGCCTGCGCGGAGAACACGTACCGGTCGATCAGATCGAAGGCGCGCTTCTGCTCGCTCTTGGGGATCGAAACGAACGGCGCAACGCCGCCCGGCTGACCGCGATGCGAGCGCGAGGTATAGATCCCGCCGATATAGTGCGCGGCGAGGTTCGCGGTTTGTAGCTCGCTGTTGAGCACCGTGATCATCGCTTGCCGCAAGTCGCTGTACGAACGTGCGTCGCCGCGGTGCGGACGATCGAGCGTCGCGGCGAGATGTTCGTCGAGCGCGAAGCGCTCGGCATCCTCGGCGAGCGGATCGCTCGAGAGGTCGAAGCGGGCGATCCGCGGATCGATCGCATACGGATCGATCGCGTCTTCATCGGTCCCGTACGCGAGGCCGGGCTGCGTCGAGCGTGCGGCGATCGCTTTGAGATACGGCAATTCGCCGTTCGAGGTCTTCGTGGGGAAACGCTCGTAGCCGTACGCGATCGCCCAATAGTCGTACGCTCCGAGCCGGTTCGGAAAATAGTCGGCTTGCCGGTTGCCGGGCGCCGCGAGATTCACGGGCGTGTAATCCATGACGGACGCCGTCGTCCCGTGCGCGTGCGTGAAGGCGGGATCGTGCAACTGCGCCGGCGTGAAGGCCGTCGAGCCCGCGAAGTTGTGGCGCAGGCCGAGCGTGTGGCCGACCTCGTGCAGGACGGTGGAATACAACCATGCTTGAGCGAACCGCTCGCGGTCGGCCGCGGTCGTATGCGGATTCGCCGCGATCGACATCGCACCGATCGTCGCATCGAGCGCGCCGCGATCGGAGAGATCGCAGGCCGCGGGATCGATGGCCGCAGCCGCATTGGTGGGTGCCCGGTTGAGCGGCGAGACGGTATCGAGATAGCCGCGCTTGATCGAACGCAGCGACTCGCCGTCGATCACCACTTCGGCGCGAATGATCTGCCCCGTGTCCGGATCGACGACCGACGGACTATAGGCCGCGAAATCGGAGGTGTCCGAGGTGATCCACCGGACCGTCGAGTAGCGCGCATCATCGGGATCCCAATTCGGATCCGCGGGCTGGTCCTTGACGACGATGACCGTTTTGTAGCCGATCTTCCGGAACGCATCGTTCCACGCGAGCAGACCGCGGCGCACGGTGGCGCGGTACTCGCTCGGAATCTCGTTGGTCAGATAGAACGTGATCGGGCCGTTATCGAGGTTCCAGCGCTCGATGAAACGCTCGAACGGGCTCGCTTCATCATCGCTGCCGTAGTGCTTGCGCGCGGTGATGAAATACCCGATACGATCGTCGGCGAAGCGCGGCACGAAGTTCGGATCCGAATCGGGCGGTTGCAAGATGCTGTAATGCACGATAACGGGGATACCGCGTCCGTCCGGCACCGTCGGGAGGGCGTTCGGCGGCCCGTTGAACGTAAGATTGACCGAGACTTCATCGTTGCGCGGAAACGCTTTCGTGCTCACGTAATACGATTTGCTGCCGTCGACGCTGAACGCCGCGCGCGCACCGATGAGGATCAACCCCGGCAGCGAGGGCGGCGCCACGCTGCGCCCGAGATCGGCGCCGATGCCCTCGAAATCGCTGAGGAAGATCGACGGCGAAACGACGATGTGATTCTTGGCGGAGTCCTCCGCCACGATCGGCGTCGAGAAGAGCACCGAATCGGCGACGCTCACGGCGAGCGAGTTGGCAGCCGCGCTGCCCTTGGCCGCCGTGTAATGCGTGTTCGGAGAAATCCACAGCACGCGATGGCCCACGCGCTTGAAGCGCACGAGAAACGGTTCGTACACGCGGCCCGCGAACGCGCCCGATCCGACGCCGCTTGCGAGCGACGGCGAGATGATGAACGTCCGGTCGAACGCCGCCGGGGAGAGATCGAAGTAGAGGTCGTCGTCCTTGCGGATGAGATCGATCACCCCCGGCTGCCGGTCCGCGCCTTTGACGAAGGTGTCGTAGGCTTGTGCGGCGCCCGGCGAGGGCAGCGAGACGGTGAATGCACTCGCCATCGGCACGGGAATCGGAATGACACCGGTCACACTGCCGGGCGTCGCCGAGGGTGCGGGCGAAGCGCTCGCAAGCGGGGCAGCTGACATTTTTGTCGCCGGAACGTGCTCGGATTGCCTCGCGACCGAGACCGATGGGCCGGTAACCTCGGCCAGACAAACAACGAGAGCGGCGATGACGAGCATAGGACGGACCATCTCAAGCATTTCTCTAGGAGCACTTCCGCTGCCCGCTGTGGAAAACTGATTACGTGGTGGAGATACAACGGCGTGGCCGTTTGGCCGAACACGCCTATAGCTATACAAAAGACCTGATTTTCGCAGGGATGGAACCAGGTCAAAAAATCCGCGTGGAAGACGTCGTCAGTGCACTGCACACGAGCCGTCAGCCCGTGATGGACGCCTTCAAACGGCTTGCCGCCGAGGGCTTCCTCGAAATCATCCCGCAAGTCGGCTGTCGGGTCGTGCGCGTCGAGCCCGATGAGGTGAACGACTTTCTCACCGTATTCGCGGCCGTCGAGGCGTCGGTGTGCGGCCTCGCCGCGCTGCGCCGCACGCAAGACGAACTCGATCATTTGGCTGCCCTCGCGCATCAACTCGAGCTGATCACGGGCGGCCGCGAGCACCGGATGCTCGAGCGCGCCTTTCACGCGCAAATTCACGCGATGGCACACTCCGCGATCTCGGCGTCGGTTGCCGGAAGCCTGTGGGATCGAACCGAGTTCTTCTCCGGGCTAACGCATACCGCGGCGTTGCCGCCACGCAGCGGCCACGAACGAATCCACGCCGCGCTCGCCGCCGGAGATCAGCGCATGGCGGAGAGCGCGATGCTCAACCACATCCTCGGAGCCGCGACCGCCGCCTAGCGCCCCGATTAGCGAACGGGCTCGCCGTAGAGCGCCCGAACGTCGGTCTCGCCGCGATCGAGATAATCGACCCCGTCGAACCACGCCGGACGCGGCGCATCGTGCAGCCAATGGTCGAACCACTGATCGAACACGACGGCCCAATACGTGAGGTCGTCGCGATCCGCCGGCGTGTCGCGCAGGTTGTGGTCCTTGCCGTTGAACGAGAAGAGATACGCGACTTTCCCGAGCCGCCGCATCGCGGTGATGAATTCGATCCCTTGCTCCACCGGCACCGCGCCGTCGGCGTCGTTGTGCATCGTCAGATACGGCGTCGTGATCGAGCGAATGTGAAAGAGGCCCGAGTTCTCGAGATAGAGATCGGGGCGATCCCACGGCGTCGCGCCGATCCGGCTTTGCCCGTACTCGTACTGACCTTCGCGCACGTTGCCCGATTCCAGGCGAATCCCGCCGTACGCGCTCGTCATGTTCGTAACGGCCGCACCTGCTTCCGCGGCGCGAAACCGGTGCGTCTGCGTGAGCAGATAGTTGATCTGATACGCCGCCCAACTGTGACCGGCGATGCCGAGGCGCGCGGGATCGACGACGCCGAGTTTCTCCGCCGCGTCGACCGCCGCGTCGATGCAATCGACTGCGCTCGCGCCCGGATGGCCGGGCGTGTACCAGACGTCGGGTAAGAGCACCGCATAGCCGTGGCTCACGTAGCGCGAGATCGTCGGATAGCCCGGCCGCGGTGTGTAGAACGTATGGAACTGGTCGACCCAGCGCTCGTAGAAATACACCAGCGTCGGGAGGCGCTGCCCGCGACGGTACCCGTCGGGCAGGAGCAGAATCGCACGCAGCGGCTTGCCCTTCGCATCGTGGTAGCTGATGATGCGCTCGGTACCCCAGCGGTAGCCGGCGATTTGCGGATCGGCGTTCGTAACGCGCACGGGCCCGCTGAACGTCGCATCGCTCGCCCACAGGTCGCGCGGGTCACGGAACGATTCCTCGGAGAACACGAAACGATCCGCATGCCGTGCCGCGATGGGCGGAGCGATCCGATCGTGGGTGGTGCCCAAGAACGCACCCGCGGATTGCACGAGTTTGGGCTCGCGCAAAAGCGTCTGCGGCACCCCGCCACCGGCGGGAATCCGCGCGTATCCGCTATCGAAATTCGTCAGGTCGTTCAGCGAGAGCAAAAACGGTTCGCCGGCGGGATGCGCCGGCCGTTCACGATCCGTCTCGATGACGGAGTACGCGACGTTCGTGCGCCGTCCGGCGCCGCGGGTGAGATTCACAGCCGCGCCCGTCGCCGGGTTCGCAAGCCACACATCGTAGCGATCGTAGAGGATGACGCCGCGATCGCCGGCGATCCAGCCGCCGGTCGGAAGCGGCGGTGAGGGCGCCGGATGGTCGTCCGTTTCATCGTAAAACGCGACCGGTGCGTGCGGCGCGAGCACCGTGCGTGCGCCGGTGTCGGTACGGACCGTCACCCAGTGCCGCAGGCGTTCGTCCCAGATGAGCGCGTAGGTTCCCTCCGGCGAGAGCTCCGCCGTCGGTGCGCCGCGCGCCAAGAGCCGGCGCGAGCCATCGGCGAGGCTCACCGCGTAGACGTCCGCGCGCTCCTCGCTCCACGACGCCGCGATTCGATACGCGGCATCGTCGAGGCCCAGCGCGTAGCGCGGGTTGTCGTTCGTGACGATCCGGTCGATGTGCGCGGTCGCGAGCGCGATGAAGCGCGCACCGCTCAGATCGTACGCGGCAAGATCGGTTTTCTTGCGGTCCCTGTCGGCATCGTGCTTTTGCACCGATTGCAGGCGCGCATCTTTGTACGTCCAGAGATCGACCGCCAGCGGCGGCGGCGTATCGTGGGGCATCGGCGTCGGCGCGGGGGCCAGGCCGAAGAACACGCGCTTGCCGTCGCGCGAAAACGTCACCGTGCCGTTCGTATTGGGCGTACGCGGACGCAAGAGACCGGCGGTCGTCGCGTTCACGACCGGCACGGGCGTCGCCGTGCTCGCGGTTGCAACGACGTAGAGATCGTCGTGCGGCACGTCTTGCGCGTACGACGCCGTATCGGAGAGGAACGCGAACGCGCTGCCGTCGCGCGCGACCGCGACGTTGCGGTAGCGGCCCGTTCCGACGAGCACGTCGCGCGACCGGCCGGTGGCGATGTCGCGCACGTGCAACCCGTCCGTCGCGCCGGCGTGCGACTCGGTGGCATACACGGCGATGCGGCCGTCATCGCTCAGCGCGAGCGATGAGACGCCGTCCAGCACGAGCGTCGTGCCGGCGGCGAGATCGCGCAGCACCCAGGCGTGCGTTTCGTCCTTCTTCTTGTCGGCCGGCGCCGGCGACGGGGAGAGTGAGGGCGCGGGAGAGGCGACCGGACTCGCGCTCGCGGCCGGCGCGGGATGCGCCGGCGGTTCGAGTTGATAGGCGATCGTCGTGCCGCCGTCGCGCGGCACGACGACGCTCTTCACGCGTTCCGCGACGATCGTGCCGCCGGTTTGCAGGTTGATGATGCCGAGGTCGTTCTTCGGCTGTTCGGCCTCGGGCTTTTTCGCTTTCTTCGCCGCGTCGACGTCCGCTTTCGGCGCCTGGATCGTGTAGATGACGAAGTGCGAATCGGCGCTGAAGTGCGGGGCGGTTCCGCGCGGCACCGTACGTTCTTCGCCGGTGGCGAGATTCCGGATCACGAGCGCCGGATCGCCGTCCCCCGGGACCAGGCCGTAGGCGAGATACGTGCCGTCGTCGGAGACCGTGATCCCGCGAATCTGTTTCCACGCGTCGTACGCGCGGTAATCGAGCGGAACCGGCGCGGCGGCGGGTGCGGTCGCCGCGCGCGCAGCCGGCATCGTTCCGCCAAGCAGCGGCACCGCGCAAAAAAGAGCGGCGGTCAATCGGCGAGCCACCGGGATCACGCGTAGGTCAGCCAGTCGCCGGGTGCCGGAACCTCACCGCGCACGATCGCGCTATACGCCGTCCGCAGTTGCGTCGTGATCGGGCCTTCGCGCATCGCGCGCGCCTCGAAGCGCACGATCGGCACGACTTCGGCGGCCGTGCCGGTGAAGAACGCTTCGTCGGCCTGCGCGAGATCCTCGACCGCGAGCGGCCGGATCTCCACCGGGATCCCCGCGGCGCGCGCGATCGCGAGCACGGAGTCGCGCGTGATGCCGGGCAGGATATCGGCGCTCGCATCGTTCGTGATCAACGTCCCGTCCCGGATGACGAACACGTTTTCCCCGCTGCCTTCGGCGATCTCGCCGCGCGAATTGCGTAAGATCGCCTCGTCGTAGCCGCGCTTCTGCACGTCGTGGAGCGCGCGGATCGAATTCGTATAGTGGCCGCCAGCCTTCACCCACGACGGCAGCGAGGCCGACGGCGTTTTCATCACCTCGGTGAGTCCGGCCGTGAATTCGACCTGACCGGGGCGCAGGCCGGTGAACGGCAAGACGGCGACGAGCGTGCGGGTCGGGCAGACACCGGCCGGCGCGAGGCGGACGGTGTCGCCGGCGAAGTACGCCAGCGGCCGGACATAGGCCGCGTGACGTTTGCTCGCAGCGACGGTCGTTCGCACGACCTCGGCGAACGCTGCGGCATCCATCGGCATTGCGAGGCCGTAGGCCGCCGCTCCATCGTAGAGCCGTGCGATGTGTTCGCGCAGGCGGAAGATCGCCGCCCCGCGCGCCGTCGGATAGACGCGGATCCCCTCGAAGACCGACGAGCCGTAATGCAGCGCGTGGGTGAGCGCGTGGAGCGTGATCTGCTCGCCGGCGACGAGTTCACCGTCGGACCACAAGGCAATCGCGTCGGTCAAAGGGGCGGGCGTCGTCATTTCCATCGTTCGCCAGTACGACGGCAGCGCCGTGTGCTCCGGTCCGAAGGACTTCCGGGAAGCAGCGGGTTACGGTTAGCCGGGCATGTTCGACACGCCAAGACGGATGTCGGGTCGCGGACGCTCCCTTGCGGTCGTTGCCGCAACGACGGGTGCAATCGCGGTCGGCTACCTGGACTGGGCCACGCCGCTCACGGTGCAGCTTGCGCCGCTCGAAGTCGTGCCGGTCGCGTTTCTCGCGGCCATGCTGCCCGCGCGCCTGGTGCTCCCGGTCACGGCGCTCATCACGGCCGGCGTTGCTCTCGAGGAGCGTCTCAGCGGGTTCGGGCCGTGGGAGATCGTGCAGAACTGCGTCGCGCTCGCGGTCTCCTATCTCGCGATCTCGCTGCTCATCCTCTTCGTACGGCGCCGCTCGGAAACGCTGCTCGAGAGCTCGGAGGCGCAATACCGCGCCGTCGGCGATGCCATTCCATTCGGCGTCTGGTCGGCGGACACGGACGGCAACCTGCGCTACGTCAGCCCATCGTTTCTCGCCTTGATCGGCGCGAAGTCGCTCGACGACGAGTCGCTCGAGAGCCTGCGGATGTTCGTTCGCGGCGGCCGGACCTTCGAGTTCGAGCGCGAGATCACGAGCGCGGAGGGGCGGCGCTATACGATCTTCACCCGCGGCACGCCGGTGCTCGAAGCCGGGGCTCCGGCGAAGCGCTTCGTCGGCATCAACTTGGACATCACCGAGCGCACGCAGGTGGAGCGGTCGCTGCAAGTCTCGGAAGAACGTTACCGGCTCTTGACCGAATCGATGCCGCAGATCGTCTGGGTGCTCTCGGCCGACGGCAACATCGAGTGGTTCAACGAGCGCTGGTATACGTATAGCGGCATGCATCGCGGCGATCCGCTCGCGGGCGCGTTCGTGGCGCGCGTCCATCCGGCCGACCGCGTGCGCAGTTTCCGGGCGTGGATCTCGAGCCCGCGCGCGGCGACCGAGGTGTACGAATCGCAGCTGCGCTTGCAGGGCCGGGACGGCTCCTATCGCTGGTTTCTCAGCCGCGCCGCGGCGCAACTCGACGCGCACGGCACCGTCATCTCGTGGCTCGGAACCTCGACCGACATCGACGTCTCGAAACGCGCCCAAGAACAACTGGCGTTCCTGGCCCGCGCGACCGATGCGCTCGCGACGACGCTTGACATCGATGCGACTTGCGACGTGCTCTCGCGCCTCGCGGTGCCCGTGCTGGCCGATTGGTGCGGCGTCTTTCTGCGCGAAGACGACGATACGATTCGCGCCGGAGCGATCTCGCACAACGATCCGGCGGCGCTCGCCCGGGCCTGGGCGGTCGAGCGCCGCTACCCGCGTACGCTCGACGGGCCGTCGCCGATTTCGCAGGTCATGCGCACGGGCGAACTGGTCAGCGTCGAGTCCAGCGATACGACGGTCCGCCAGCGCATCGCCGCCGGCGACCCGACCCACGAGCGGCTGCTCGAGAGTCTCGCGTTCACGAGTGCCCTCTACGTGCCGTTGCACAGCGGGATGCGCACGATCGGCGTTCTCTCGCTCGCGCATCGCGATCCACAGCGGCACTTCGAGCCCTCGGATTACGATCTCGCGCGCGAACTCGCGCGCCGCGCCGCGGTCGCGCTTGAAAACGCGCGCGCGTTCGATCGCGAGCGACGCGTCGCCGACGCGCTGCAAGCGGCGTTCTTGCCGCCGACGCTGCCGCGCATCCCGGGCATGCTGCTCGATGCCGTGTACTCGCCGGGCGCCGCCGAATCGTCGATCGGCGGCGATTGGTACGACGCCTTCCAGCTCGCCGACGGCCGCATCGCGCTTTCGATCGGCGACGTCGCCGGACGCGGCCTGCGCGCCGCCGTCGTGATGGGGCGCGTGCGCGAAGCGATCCGCGCGTTCGCGATCCAAGATCTCGCGCCGGCCGAGATCCTCACGGCGGTCGAGCGGGTGTTGCGGCTGAGCGAGGGCGAGACGATGGTGACGGCGCTCGTCGGCGTCGTCGATCCGCGCCGGAACACACTGACGTTCGCGAACGGCGGCCATCCGCCGCCGCTCTTGGCCAGCGGCGACGGCGAGATCGAAACGCTCGAACTCGAGGGCCTTCCGCTCGGGATCTTCGATGACGTCGTGCACGGGGTGCGCACGGTCGTGCTGCCCGACGACGGCTTCCTCGTGTTCTATACCGACGGGCTAATCGAAATCGAACGCGATGTCGTGAGCGGCATCGCGGCACTGCGGGTCGCCGTGAGCAGCTGCTTCACCGCGGGTCAGCGGACGGCGTCCGCGGTGTACGCCGCGGTCGCGGGTGAGCGCGTCGCGAGCGACGATGTCGCGATCCTCACGCTCAACACACAGCGCCTCGCAAACGAACCGCTCGAACTGGCCTATCCCGCCGTTCCCGAGAGCGCGCGGCTGATTCGCGCCGCGCTCGAACGCTTCGCCGATTCCGCCCGGCTCGACGCGGATAAGCGGTTCGCGCTCGAAGTCGCCGTCGGTGAGGCGGTGACCAACGCCATCGAACATGCCTACGGAATCGGCGACGGGAGAGTCTTCGTGCGCGCGCTCGAGTCCGGCGGCGTGCTCACGATCGAAGTCCGCGACGGCGGCCGCTGGCGCGCCCCGCGCAACGAAGGACGTGGTCGCGGCGTCCCGATCATGCGCGCGCTCAGCACGACGTTCAGCATCGATTCGAGCGAGAGCGGAACGGTCGTCCGCATGTCTTTCGATTCTCGCGTTGAAGCGACGCTGACCCCGACATGACCGATCAAGCGCACTTCGACCTCACGACGGTCGACGGTATTCCCGTCATCGATGCGGCCGGCGAACTCGATATGACCAACGTGCACGAATTGGAAAGCCGCTTCAGCGAAGCGGCTGCTCACAATACCGGCGTGGTCATCGTCGCGCTCGTGAAGGTCCGCTACTTCGACTCGCGCACGATCCATGCCGTCGCGATCGCCGCCTCGCGACTGGCGAAGAACCGGCAGCAGCTGGCGCTCGTGCTGCCGGCGCTTCCGTCGGCGCGCATGATCTTTCAAATGGCGGGTCTCGCATCGCGCCTCGCCGTGTTCGAGACGCGCGACCACGCGCTCGAATTCGCCCGCGCCAATCGCGTGAACCCGCAATGAACCGCACGCGCCCGCTACGTGGAGCTCGCATGCGTTTTGCCCGGACGGCGCTGGCCGTCGCGTTCGCCGTCTCCGTGGTTGCGCCGGCCTTCGCCGCCACCACTGCCGTCACGCCGAGCGCGAGTCCCGCACCCAAAACGGCGCCCGGCCCGGGCGCGCTCTCGCTGCCGCTGGCCGATCCCTACCCGAGCACCTACGTTCCATTTCCATCGCGGCCGACGCTCATTCGCAACGCGACGCTGCTCACGGCCGCGGGCCCCGCGATCGTGCACGGCTCGATCTTCATGCAGAACGGCAAGATCGTCGCGGTCGGCGCGACCGTGAGCGCGCCGCCAGACGCCGCGATCGTCGACGGAACCGGAAAGTACGTCACGCCGGGGATCGTCGATCCGCATTCGCACATCGGCGACTATGCGGCGCCGGGAACGTTCTCGAACAGCGATGGCAACGAAGCGACGAATCCCGACACCGCCAACGTCTGGGCCGAGCACTCGGTGTGGCCGCAAGATCCGCAGTTTCCACGCATCCTCGCCGGCGGCGTCACGACGATCCAAGTGCTGCCCGGCTCGGCGAATTTGATCGGCGGCCGCAGCGCGATCCTCAAGATCGTCCCCGCGCAGACCGTGCAAGAGATGAAATTCCCCGGCGCGCACTACGGCCTGAAGATGGCCTGCGGCGAGAATCCGAAGCGCGTCTACCAGTCGCGCGGTCCCTCGACCCGGATGGGCAACATGGCGGGGTATCGCGCCGCGTGGATCGAGGCCGAGGCGTACCGTCGCAAGTGGGATTCCTGGAACGCGACGCATCAGGGCGATCCGCCGCAGCGCGATCTCACGCTCGAGACGCTCGCCGAAGCGCTGCGCGGTAACATCAACGTGCACATGCACTGCTACCGCGCCGACGAGATGGTGCAAGCGATGGATATGGCACGAGAATTCGGCTATCACGTCACGATGTTTCATCACGCGGTCGAGGCCTATAAGATCGCCGACATCCTCGCGAAGAACGGCGTCGGGGCCACGATGTGGGCCGACTGGGGCGGTTTCAAACAAGAAGCGATGGATTCGGTGCGCGCCAACATCGGGCTGGTCGACGCCGCCGGAGCGCGTGCGATGATCCATTCCGACGATCCCTCGGGTGCGCAGCGCCTCAATCAGGAAGTGGCGAAAGCGATGGCCGCAGCGAACGCGATCGGCCTCGGCGTCTCCGAAGCGCAAGCGGTGAAATGGATGACGATCAACCCCGCCTGGGCACTCGGCCTCGACGACCGCATCGGCTCGCTCGAAGCCGGCAAGAACGCCGACGTGGTGCTCTGGACAGGCGATCCATTCTCCGTGTATACGAAAGCCGAGAAAACGTGGATCGACGGCGCGCTCCTCTACGACCGCGACGACCCGGCGCACAATTGGGAAACCGACTTCGAGCTCGGCTATCGAACGAGCGCGGTGATCCGCTAATGCGCCGCACGCTCGTCGCCGCGCTTGCCGCGGCAAGTTTCTTCGCGCCGATGGCGGCGCGCGCCGAAACGGTTGCGATCGTCGGCGGACTGGTCGAACCCGTCTCCGCGCCGCCGATCGCGGGCGGCACCGTGGTGATTCGCGACGACCGCATCGTCGCGGTCGGAACGAACGTCGCGATCCCGGCCGGTGCGCGGCGCATCGACGCGCGCGGCAAGATCGTCACGCCCGGTTTCATCAACGCCGCGACGGTGCTCGGCCTGGTGGAACTCGGCGAAGAATCCTCGACCCGCGATGCGAACACGAAGGTCGCCGTCGCCGCCGATTTCCAAAGTTGGAACGGCTTCTTCTCGGAGTCCGCCTACATCGCATCGACGCGCGAAGACGGGATTACCACGGTCGGTATCGGTCCGGCCGGCGGCTTCGTCTCCGGTCAGACGGCGCTGATCGAACTCGGCTCGGGGACGGCGCGCGACATGTTGCTCAAAGGGCCGACGGCGATTCTCGTCGATCCGAGCGGTGGCGGCTTCGAGACCAACGAGGATCGCGACGAAACTTCGGGCGCTCCAAACACGGCGGGCAACGAGATCGCGGAGGGTCCCATCTCGCGCGGTGAGGCGTTCGGCAAGATCCGCGCGCTCCTCGACGACGCGAGATTTTTCGCCGCGCATCGAGCCGCGTACGACGAGGGCCGCACGCGGCAACTCGCGGCGTCGCGCGCGAGTTTGATCGCGCTCGGCGCGATCGTGCGCGGCGAGCTGCCCCTCATCGTGGCGGCGGATCGCGTCGACGACATCGATCAAACGCTGATGCTAGGCCGCGAGGAACATATCCGCGTGATCGTCTTCGGCGGCGCCGAAGCCTGGCGCATCGCGCCGCGCATCGCCGCCGCGCACGTTCCGGTGATCACCGGCGCGATGAACAACATCCCCGAGAGTTTCGGCCGCCTCAACCAGCGCCAAGAAAACGCCGGCCTCTTGCGGCGCGCCGGCGTCGAGGTCGTGATCGTCGGCAACGCCGGCGGCGGTGATGAAGATCAATTCAACGCCCGCAACGTGCGCTTCGAGGCCGGCAACGCCGTCGCGTACGGCATGTCGCACGCCGACGCGCTGCGCGCCGTGACGCTCGCCCCCGCTACCGTCTTCGGCGTCGCAAAGCAGATCGGATCGTTATCGCCCGGAACGCTCGCCGACGTCGTCGTCTGGAGCGGCGATCCGTTCGAGTTCGCAACGCACCCCGAGCACGTCTTCGTCAAAGGCGTGGAACACCGCGAACCCTCGCGCCAAGATCTGCTGATCGAACGCTACCGCCATCTCCCCGCCACCCACAACGCCCCGCCGGGCCAGTCAACGCCCTAGCCGAACGCGCGGACGATGACGATGCTGCTCGACCATGTCGATCTTCGCGTCCGCGACCGCCTTCTACGACGCCTTCCATTCGCTGTTCGGCGCGGTCAAGTACGAAGGTCAAAAGTTTACGACCTGGCGCATCCCGCAGCCGGCGAGTACCGTCGACGACGCACCGGATAATTTCGGCATTGTCGAGCATCGAGAGCATCGCGTCCAAAGCACCGTCGCGAAGCATCGTCGACGCCCGTGGCGGTACTCGGTTGCCTCGGCGCGCACAACCTCGAAATGATGGAATCTACGGCCCCGGCTACCAAGGCGTCTTCTTCAAGGACGTCGACAGCGATCAACTCGGGGTACGCGTCAACGGCCTCTAGACCGGGGCTCCCGGCGCGAAGGTGGCGACGACGATGCGTCGCAGCACCTTCCCCGTCGCCGCCCAGCGCTTTTTGTCAAGCCTGTCAACATATCAGACTTTGGGGGTTTCCCCCAAACGTCGATAACGCAGGTCGTCGAAGGACAGAAGGCGGCGGCGGCGAGAACGGCTTGGCGTGGGCAACTCCCTTTACTATGGCGACAACCTCGACATCCTACGGCGCTATATAGCGGACGAATCGGTTGACCTCATTTACCTGGACCCTCCGTTCAAATCAAACGCTGACTATAATGTTCTCTTTGAGGAACACTCCGGAGAGCGCGCTGCAGCGCAGATCAAGGGGTTTGAGGACACTTGGACCTGGGACACAACCGCGGCACGCTTGTACGAGGAGGCCGTCGAAAGCGGCGGGCGCGTCTCAGAATCGCTTCAAGCGCTCCGCACGATGCTTGGCACATCCGACATGATGGCCTACACGTGCTATATGACGCCACGATTAGTTGAGATGCATCGCGTTCTGAAGCCCACTGGGAGCTTATATCTCCATTGTGATTCCACGGCTAGCCACTATTTGAAGATCATACTCGACGCGACGTTTGGCAAAGACAACTACCGCAACGAGATCGTATGGAGGCGACGACAGGGATCGAGCAGCGCGATTCACGAGTCTAATCGCTTCGGCAATGTAACAGACACAATTTTTTTCTTCGCTAAGAGTGAACGTGCGTTATTTTTTCCGCAGTACAACATGGACGACCCATCCTATAGGGCCTATATCGAGCGATATTTCACGCACGCTGAGCCAGACGGCCGCCGTTATCGAGATGCTGACCTTTCTAATCCTGCTCCTCGACCGAATCTGATGTACGAATACAAAGGGATAAAATCGCCTAAGAATGGTTGGGCAATCTCGCGCGAAAAAATGGAGCAATGGGATCGGGAGGGCAGATTATATTTCACGAAAGCGGGCGGTATCCGGCGAAAATCCTATGCTGACGAGCTCGAAGGCAAGCCCGTCCAGAATTTATGGATAGATATTCCGCCGATCAACTCGCAGGCACAGGAGCGCTTGGGATATCCGACTCAGAAACCGGAAGCCTTGCTTGAACGAATAATAGCAGCAAGTTCGCAACCGGGCGATCTTGTTCTTGATCCGTTTTGTGGCTGCGGGACAACGATCGCGGTAGCGGAGCGCCTGGGCCGAAAGTGGGTAGGCGCGGACATAACTCATCTCGCCGTCACCTTAATAAAGCATCGCCTGCAGAGTCAATTTGGTCCGGCAATTGCCGCGACTTATCGCGTCCTTGGCGAGCCCGTTTCACTGCCTGATGCCGAACAGCTTGCGGCCGATGACAAGTATCAGTTTCAGTTTTGGGCTCTCGGGCTTGTCGGAGCGAGGCCATCGCAAACAGAGCAAAAGAAAGGATCTGATAAGGGTATAGATGGCAACATTTATTTTCACGATGACCCGCGAGGAAAAACGAAGCGGATCATCCTTTCAGTAAAGGCTGGGGCAAACGTAAACGTCGCTATGGTACGCGATCTTGTTGGAACTGTGACTCGTGAGAAGGCCGACATCGGCGCACTGCTGACCTTCGCGAAGCCGACGAGACAAATGCGCGAAGAGGCTGCATCGGCCGGTTTCTACACGTCACCAATGGGCGGAAAGCACCCAAAGGTCCAAATTCTTACGATAGAAGATTTGTTGGATGGCAAAGGTATCGATTACCCGGCCCGTTCGCAGCGCGCTGATCTGACGTTCAAAAAGGCGAAGCGGATCGTCGCGGAAGCGCAGGCACTCCCGTTCTCGGCGCTTGTGCCGGAAATTGACGAAGAGTAGATCTACCCCATTACTGACAGTTTGCCCAGCAAGAAATCAGAACCCCAGATGAAATGAAATGGCACGCTGGAAGTGGGGCGCCACGATTCCGATGAGACGCACGATCTCTGCGAGCGGCAGATTTTTCCGATCTCGCGCGATTGATCGCAGGACGTCGCAGACGCGGTCGCGGTCCAGGCTCAGCAGCTCGGAGAGAAACTCATCGACGGAGCGCGGGCGAATCTCGTACGGCTCGCACGCTACCGTCGGGAAATGGCGCAAGTTCTCCGTAACGATAACCGTAGCGCTTCCGCGAACGGCGGCGGCCAGAACGTGCCGGTCACCCTCGTGGTTCTTCATCGCGGGGATCAGGGCTTGGTATCCGGAGACGATAGACTCGGGAAATGCGCTGATCATCGCTTCACGAAGACGGTTCGTTTGTTGCCTCGTCAGTCCCCGATCTTCAATAAGATTCCGCTCCAACTCGTCAAGCACGCTCGAGCTCCAAAGCGGGAAATAGAGTTCGCTCTCAGCGGCGGTCAGCAGAACGTCCCGGAGCGTTTGAGGAAAGAGCACACAAGTGTCGAGAAAAACGCGGAAGCGCGAGCTCATCCACCGTCGCGTGGCTCGCCACCGCGAAATTGAGCCAGCTGCCTGAGAGCCTCTTCGTCATTATCATAGAGGCCATATTCCTGCGTTAGCTCGATCAGCGTGCGGAGATGTTGCCGACGCTCCCGGCGCCGCACGATGTCGAACTTTATCACGTCCGCGAGCGCTACGCGACGGTGACGTCCAACCCGCTCGAACGGAATCTTGCCGGCGTCGAGGATCCGTACGCAGTACGTCCGTGAAACGTGAAGGAAGTCAGCGGCTTCTTGGGTTGTAAGCATCCGGTCAGCCGGGAGCACGCTGATCGCGCCTCCATGCGAAAGCAGCTGAGCGGCACGGACGAGGACGTCATGCAACGCGCGTGGGAGCGGCAACGGGTCGTGATCCGGCGCAACGAGGTAACCGGTAACCCCCGGTCCCGATCGGGCGATCGCATCCCCGACGTTCCGAATCGACTGTTGCTCGCCGACGTCCGGTTCCACCACGATCTCGCCGCAGCCCCTAAGTGTTCCATCCACGCTATTCACCATAACCGAAACGAGAGGTTTCGATTATAGCGAATAGTATCGGCGGTGTCGAGTCGACGCCCTAGGCCGGGGCTCCCGGGGCGAACGCGGCGGCGACGATGCGCCGCTGGACCTTGCCGGTCGCGGTCTTCGGGATCGCATCGGTCACGAAGAACGTCTTCGGCACCTTGAACGGCGCGAGGCGCGCGCGGACGTGGTCGGCGAGCTCTTCGGTCGTGGTTCCCTCGCGCAGCACGACGGCGGCGGCGACGTCCTCGCCGTATTTCTCGTCGGGCATTGCGAACGTGACGGCTTCGATGACACCGGGATGCGTGACGAGCACTTCATCGATCTCGACCGGTGAAATCTTCTCGCCGCCGCGATTGATGAGTTCTTTGAGTCTGCCGACCAGCGTGAGGTAGCCGTCGGCGGACTTCTTGCCGCGATCGCCGGTACGGAACCAACCGTTGCTGAACGCCGCCGCGTTGGCGGCGGGATTGTTATGGTAGCCGTGCATGACGTTGCGCCCGCGCACGGCGACTTCGCCTTCGCGATCGGGACCAAGCACGGTTCCGTCGTCGTCGAGGATCGCGACCTCGACGTGTGCGCCGACACCCACCGAGCCGGCGCGGCGTTCGCCGTCGAGCGGGTTCGCGCACATCTGGTGCGAGGCTTCGGTCATCGAGTACGCCTCGACGACCGGCACGCCGAAGCGCGCTTCGAGCTTGTGAAACTCCGGCGCGGGCAGCGCCGCACTCGATGAGCGCAGGAAGCGCAGCGTGTGTTCGTCGCCGGTCGGCGCTTTGTCGTCGTCGGCGCGTAGCAAGAGCGTTCGATAGATCGTCGGCACCGCGCTGACGACCGTCGCGCGATACGAAGCGACCGTCGGCCAGAAGGCGCTGGCCGAGAACTTCTCCGGCACGACGACCTGGCCGCCAACACCCAAGAATGCGAGCGTCGAGAAGACGAGCCCGTGGATATGGAAGAGCGGCATCACGCAGAGCGAGACGTCCGCGTCCGTGAGCGAATACCAGCGAGCCATGTTGTGCGCGTTGGCGCAGAGATTTTCGTGGCGCAGCGGCACGCCTTTCGGGCGCGATGTCGTGCCGCTCGTATGGAGGAACAGCGCAATATCGCCTGGTGCAGGCTCCTCGAGCGGCTCGTCGCTCACGCGATCAAAAACGGAAACCGATCCGTCCGCCGCGACCTGAACGTCGCCGACCGGGATGCGGAGTGCTTCCGCCGCACCGCGCGCCAGGGGTGCCCCGCCGGGCGGAGCGAGCACGATCGACGGTCCGATATCGTCGAGATAGAACGTGAATTCGTCCTGCGTGTAGGCGGGGTTGAGGGGCGCGGCGACGCAGCCGGCGCGGGCGATGCCGAGAAACGCGACGACGACGCCGATGCCGTTGGGCATCGCGAGCGCCACGGTCGCGCCGCGCGCGATCCCACGCGCGCGTAAACCGCGCGCCACGGTATCGACGCTCGTCCGCAGCGCCGCGTACGTGAGCGATGCGCCGCCCGGTTCCGCCAGCGCGACCGCATCGTCGCGACCGACGGCGAGCAGCGCGGGCAAGGTCTCGAAGGTCTGGAGCGGTTCGATCATCAGCGCGCGGTCACCATGCCCGGAACAATCGCCACATCCTCGATGAGTTCCCGCGCCAGCGTCCGCTCGCGCATCGGTTTGAGAACCAGGAAGGCCAAGAGCGCGGTGATCACGTTGAAGGCGCACAGGACCATCAGCACCGCCGACCAGGTCCCGGTTGAATCGTGGACCCAACTCGCCAGCGGCACGACGAGCGCCGCCGTGCCTTTGGCGGTATACAACAGCCCGGCGTTTGTCGAGGCGTAGCGCGTTCCGAACAGATCCGTGCATGTCGCCGGAAAGAGGCTGTAGATTTCGCCCGAGGCGACGAACGTGGCGCCAGCGCACAGCACGAACAACCACGGATGGTGTGCACAAAAAACCAAACCAATGAGCGCCGCCGCTTCGATCGTGAACGCGATCGACATCGTGATCTCACGACCGATGCGGTCGGAGAGCCAGCCGAAGAGCGCGCGACTCGCGCCGTTGAGCACGTTGTCCACGATCAAGGCGAACGGCAATGCCAGCACGATGAAGCCGAGGATGTTGAGCGGAGATTTGTCGATGCCGTAGTCCTTGGCGATCGGGGCGACCTGCGCCGTGATGAAGACAAGGCCCGTCGCGATCATCACGAACATCGCGTAGAGAACGTAGAACGTCGGCGTCGTCAGCATCTGCAGCGGTGTCTTGTCGCGCGAGGTCTGCCGCAACCGCGGTCCCACCGACGCGCGAACGTCGCCCGCCTGCGGGAAGCGCAGGAACAGCGCGATGACCAGCAACGCGATCCCCTGCAGCCAGCCGAAGAACGAGAACGCCGAAGCGTAGCCGCTGGTGTGAATCATCGAGTTGATCGGCAACACCGTGAGCGCGGCGCCCGCGCCGAAGCCGGCCGCCGTCAAGCCGACCGCGAGACCGCGTTTATCCGGAAACCACTTCACTGCCGAGCCGACCATCGTGCCGTAGACGCAACCGGCGCCGATCCCCGCGAGCACCGAGCCCGCGTACAATTCCGTGAGCGTTTGCGCGTGCGCGAAGAGCAGCCAGGATCCGCCGACCAGCACCGCAGCGAGCAGGACGAACGGCCGCGGACCGAAGCGGTCGACGAGCCAGCCGTTGACCGGCACGAGCCACGTCTGGAAGAGTACGAAGAAAAAGAAGGCGCTTTGGATCTGCGACTTCTTCCACCCGTGCGCATCCTGCAGCGGCTGCACGAACAGCGTCCACGAATATTGCAGGTTCGCGATCATGATCATCGCGAGAATTCCGAGCGTGAGTTGTACGTCGCGCCGGCGCAAGAAACCGAGTGAGGTCATACGCGAAACGCCTCCTGTGGGAGAGGGCCGTACGATAACGGGCGCGTACCCCCTGCTCTCGTGTTTGCGAACAGTATACCGTCATTTTGTGTCGTTGGTGCGGGGGCAATCGGCGCGTACGTCGGGGCTTCGCTCGCCCGCGGCGGTGCAGCCGTAACGTTGATCGCACGGGGCCCACATCTCGCCTCGATGCGCGCGAACGGTGTAACGGTTCGCTCGGATCGCGGCGACTTTCACGCAGATGTTACCGCAACCGATGCGATTGAAACGGTCGGCACCGTCGACTGCGTCATTATCGCACTCAAGGCGCATCAGATCGTCGGTATGCTGCCGAAAATTCAGACGCTCGTGCATCCGCAAACGCGCGTGATGAGCATGCAGAACGGCATCCCCTGGTGGTATTTTCAAGGTCAAGGCGGACCGCACGCGGGCCTGAGCCTCGAGAGCGTCGATCCGGGCGGAACACTCGCCCGCGCGTTCGACCCGCAGCACGTCGTCGGCTGCGTCATCTACTCGTCGACCGAGCTCGCCGCACCGGGTGTCGTGCAGCACGTCGAGGGAACGCGCTACGCACTCGGCACCCCGAGCGGCGCGATCGACGCGCCGCTCGAAGCGATCGCGGCGGCGTTCGTCGCCGGCGGACTCAAAGCGCCGATCGAAGCGGATCTGCGCGCGCAGATTTGGGTCAAGCTGCTCGGTAACGCATCGCTCAATCCGATCTCCGCGCTGACCCGTGCGACGATCGCGCAGATGACGAACGATCCGGCGACGACCGCCGTGATCCGCGAGATGATGGAAGAATGCGCCGCGGTCGCGGGGGCCCTGGGGGTCGAGCTGCCGATCTCGATCGACAAACGAATCGACGGCGCGCGGCGCGTCGGCGACCACAAAACCTCGATGCTGCAAGACGTCGAAGCCGGCCGGCCGCTCGAACTCGACGTTCTCTCCGGTGCCGTCGTCGAGCTCGGAGAGCGGCTCGGCGTCCCCGTCCCCGCCACCCGGCACGTGCACGCCCTCGCGAAACGCCTGGACGCCAGCCTCACACTCGTGCGCGGCTGACCGCGGAAAAGCGCTTTCCAAGAGGACAAGAGCGCGGACGGCGGCAACCGGTTAGAATGGAAACCCTCGCCGATATCGCCGGTCTGCATCGCCGCCACGTCCTCACCCCTTGGGCGGCGCAAGCCGCGATCTCGCCTCCGGTCATCGTCCGCGGCGAGGGCTCCTGGCTGATCGGCGACGACGGGAAACGCTACCTCGACGGCTCCTCCGGACTGATCGCAGTGAACCTCGGGCACGGCCACCCGCGGGTCGTCTCGGCGATCGCCGAGAGCGCTGCGACGGTCGCCTACGTTTCCGCCGGACTCTTCAACGACCGCCGCGCCGAATGCGCTGAGAAACTCTGCGCGCTGGGCCCGTGGGGAGATGAAAGCGCCCGCGTTTTCTTCACGACCGGCGGGGCCGAAGCGAACGAAGACGCGATCAAGATCGCGCGCACCGTCACCGGCCGCAGCAAGGTGCTCAGTGCCTATCGCTCGTTCCACGGCACCTCGTTCGGTGCGATGTCGCTCACCGGTGAAAACCGGCGCTGGGCGAACGAGCCCGGCATCCCGGGCGTGAGCCGATTCTTCGCGCCCTTCCCGTACCGTAGCCCGTTCAAGACGCTCGACCCCGCCGATGAGACGTACCGTGCGCTCGACCATATCGATGCCGTGATCAACGCCGAAGACCCCGAGCGCATCGCGGCGATCCTGATCGAACCGGTGGTCGGCTCGAACGGCGTCATCGTCTATCCGCCGGGGTACCTCGCGGGGCTCCGGGAACTCTGCGACCGCTACGGCATCTTGCTCATTTTCGATGAAGTGATGACGGGTTTTGGCCGGATCGGCGCCGCCTTCGGCAGCATCCGCTTCGATGTCGTGCCGGACATCATCACCTTCGCGAAGGGCGTGACATCGGCGTACGTTCCGCTCGGCGGCGTCCTCGTCCGCGAGCGGATCGCCCAGCACTTCGATACGAACGCCATGTGGCTGGGACACACCTACTCGGGCCATCCCCTTGCGATGTCCGCTGCGAGCGCGGCGATCGACGCGTATACCGATGAGGGTCTCTTCACCAGCGCCGCGCGCCGCGAAACACGCTTGCGCGAACGCCTCAATGCGCTGCGCGACAAACACGAGATCCTGGGCGACGTTCGCGGCAGCGGCTTCTTCTTCGCACTCGAATTCGTCGCGGATCGCGAACTGCGCACGCCGCTCATCCCGTGGCAGGGCAAGTCGCAGGGTCCCATGCCCGCGTTCTTTGCGAGCATTCGCAACCGCGGCGCAATCTGCTTCGGCCGCTATAACCTCTGCCACGTGGCGCCGCCGCTCAACACCAGTGACGCCGATTTGGATACGCTCGTCGAGGCGCTCGACGGCGCGATCGGCGATCTGACCGAAGCCGCCGCACGCAGCTAACCCCCGGGGGGTCCCCGTATGAGCATCCCGCTGACGCCGGACTTGCAGTACCGCCTGACCGAGATGGTCGTGCACGCAAGCGAGATCACGGCCGAACTCACGCTCGGCGATCTGCCGACGCGGCTGTCGTTCACAACCGGAACGGTGTACGGCAGCCCGATGTCGCTCGAGAACTGGTCGCTCGAAGCCACCACGTACGATGAAGACGAGCCCGCGCCGTGGGAGCTCGCCCTCAACCTCGACGGGTACGATAGCGTCGATCACACGACGGACGGCGCGCTCGTGTTCACCAAGGGCGCCAATACGCTGACCCTCTCCTATGCGATCGGACCGGCCGGTGGCGACGACGATTCCCGCTGACGACACCTCGGCCGCGGCGGCGCTCGATTCGGGCGATACGCTCGCGCCCTCCGGCTTGGCGCGGACGCTGGCCGGGATCCAGGATCGGTGGCGCGAGATCGCCGAGTCGGCGCAGGTCGCGTTCGCGCGGGTGCCGCCCGGCGATCTGGCGCGGCGCGATCTGCCGCGCGTGCGTGCCGACATCCAGGCGTGCATCGCGGGGGTCGGCGGCGACGTCTCCTCACGCGCGCGCGCCGCGGCGCTCGGCCGCACGTATCTCGATCTCAACGACGACGGGAAACGCGCTTTTCTCGAACTGCTGGCAAAGCCCGTCCCCGATCGCACGCTCGTCGAAGAACTCGCGCGCGATGTCGCCGGTGCCGACGACGCCACCTACGAAGCGAAGATCGGCGCGCTGCGCGCGGCCGTCGAGCCGCCCGCGACGCGCCTCTTCCGCCAATTCAACAGCCTGCCGGCGGGGATCAAGTTTCTCGTCGATCTGCGCGCCGATCTGCTGCGCTTCGGTGCCGGGAACGAACCGCTGCGCCGGCTCGAACACGAGTTGCGCGATCTGCTCGCGTCGTGGTTCGATATCGGGTTCCTCGACTTGGAGCGGATCACGTGGGACGCCCGCGCCTCGCTGCTCGAGCGGCTGGCGTCCTACGAAGCCGTCCACGAAGTCCGCAACTGGCGCGACCTCAAGAACCGGCTCGACACCGATCGCCGCTGCTACGCATTCTTCCATCCGCTGATGCCCGACGAGCCGTTGATCTTCATGGAAGTCGCGCTCACGAGCGAACTCTCGGCCTCGATCGAGCCGCTGCTCGATACCGCCGCGCCGATCGGCAACCCGCGCGAAGCCACGACCGCGATCTTCTATTCGATCTCCAATTGCCAGCGCGGCCTGGCCGGGATCAGCTTCGGCAACGCGCTCATCAAACGCGTCGTCGCGGATCTCTTACGCGAGTTTCCGCAGCTCAAGGTGTTCTCGACGCTCTCGCCGATCCCGGGCTTCCTCGGCTGGCTGACGGCCCGCGAACCGGCGGACTCGCCGCTCGCAACGACGCTCGCGAAACGCGGCTGGCATCGCGACGCGAGCGTAGCCGCCACGATCGAGCCGCCGCTGCTGCGGCTGTGCGCGCACTATCTCGTCGAAGAGAAACGGCGCAGCGGCGAAGCGCGCGATCCGGTCGCGCACTTCCACCTCACCAACGGTGCGCGCGTCGAGCGCATCGATTGGCTCGGCGACCGCTCCGCCAAAGGCCTGCGCGAATCGGCCGGGATGATGGTCAACTACCTCTACCGGCTCGACCAGATCGACGAAAATCACGAAGCGTACAAGAGCAGCGGGAAGATCAGCGTCTCAACCGGCGTGCGCGCACTGCTTCGCTAGACCACCGCGCGCGAACGCAAGCCACACGAAGGGTGCCGGTAGCGCGGCGAGCAGGACGAGCGCCGCGTGGTGCAGCGCCAGCGGCGAATCGACGGGGTGCCCGCCGCAGATCCCCTCCGCCGACCACGTCAAGTGCACGAGGACGCGCAAGATCGGATTGTAGGCGATCCGCGCGACCGCATCGAGCGCCGCCTGCAAGGTCGCCGGTGGCCAATCGCTCCCCGCGAGGATGTCGGCGACCCGGCCATCGCCGTCGAGCAGCACGACCGTCTCGCCATGCGTATCCGATGTGCCGCCGGCGCGGGTCACGCCGAAGCCGCGTGCAAGGGCGTCGACCGTTGCGGGTGAGCCGGTCACGAACCTCAGCCGGTCGTCGCCCGCAAACAGACGTGCGTAGCGTTCGAGCGCCGCGGGCGTATCCGCGACGGGATCGATCGCGACGAGCACGAGCCGCTCGCGCCGCGCATCCGCGACCGCGATGAGATGCGCGAACTTCCCGGTCACGAGCGAACACACGCCGGTGCGACAGCGAGTGGTGATGAACCCGATGGCGACCGCATGCGGCGCGAGGTCCGCGAAACGGAACGGCCGCGCGTGCTGATCGATGAGGCCGGGCGGATCGATCCGGTCGCCGATCGTCGCGGCGGCGGCGGGCTTCCCCAGCGCGCAGAGTCCAAGGACGATGCCGGCGACGGCCAGCAGCGCCGTCCGGCTCACGAGACCGCGTCGAGCTCGGCGAGGACCGCGCTGACGCTCTCGCGCAACGCGACGCTGCGCTTCGCCACGTCGTGCGCGCTGCGCAGCACGGTCTGTGCGCTCGAACCGACCTCGCTGTTGACGCTCGCGACGCGATCGATCGACGCCCGGATCTGTTCCGTGCCGCTGGAGGCATCCCGCAGGCTGCCGGCGATCTGCTGCGAGGCCGCCGATTGCTCGTCGACGGCAGCAGCGACGCTCGATGCCGCATCCGTAAGCGTCTCGACCGATTGACCGATCGACGCGATTGCGGCGGCAACGTCACGGCTTGCCGAGCGCATCGAGGCCACGACATCGACCACATCGCGCGTCGCCGTTCCGGCCGTGTCGGCGAGTTTGCGGACCTCCTCGGCGACGACGGCGAAGCCGCGGCCGTTATCACCGGCGCGCGCAGCCTCGATCGCGGCGTTGAGCGCGAGCAGCCGCGTCTGATCGGAAACCGTTTCGATCACCTGCATCACGTCGCCGACACGCTCCGCTGCTGACTTGAGCAAGTCCGCGCTCTTCTCGCACTCTGCCGCTTGCGAACTCGCCCGCCGTGCGACGTCGAGTGCGTGCTGCAT
>Ga0116226_10000729_pt1 | contig 28198 bp, 27 predicted proteins | sample S1TSphfallax_FD_89692 | JGI IMG/M metagenome (GOLD analysis project Ga0116226, IMG submission 89692) | Host-associated microbial communities from peat moss isolated from Minnesota, USA - S1T2_Fa - Sphagnum fallax MG | ecosystem: Host-associated > Plants > Peat moss > Unclassified | place: USA... | reverse complement strand
CGGGGTCGTCACGCTGAGCGGTCACTGGTGGAGCGCCGCTGCCGATTCCGACCGCAGCCTGGCGGTGCGGCGCGCCTTTCAGGTCACCGCGCCGCTCCCTGGGACCAGCGCGGTGCAGATCGCGGCCGCGATGAGCGAGGCTCTGGCCAGGCTGGCCGACCACTTGACGGAAGAGCGCTGACCTCGATAGAGGATCACCGCGCTGTTGATCAAGGCAGGCAAAGCTCGCGCTTCAGCGCTTGCGATTCCCTCGTAATGAGCTGACCATGACACTCCAATAGTGAGGCGCATCATGGTTCGATTGTTCGCGATTTTTCTGGCGCTGGCCGGACTTTCCGCCTGTCAGCTTCATGAAGCTGATCTGCCGGCCGCTTCCGACATCCCCCCGATCTACCGGCTCGATACCGGCGACAGGGTGGCCTTTTCTGTCGCCACTCTGCCGGAATTGGCGGGCCCATTCGACGTGGCGAGCGACGGCACCATCGCCCTGCCGCTGGTCGGCGCGGTGGTTGCGCGCGCACGCACTCTGGGCGAAGTGGCCGAGGAGGTACACCAGCGTCTCGGTCGTGACGGGTCTCCGAGCGGCGGCGGTGGCGCGCCGCCTCGCGTAAAAGCGGAGGTCACTCTCTATCGCCCGATCCTCGTCCTGGGTGAGGTCAATAGACCGGGCGGATTCTCCTATAGTCCTGGCCTCCGCGTTGAGCAGGCGATCGCGCTTGCCGGCGGTTTTACCGGCCGCGCCAAAACCGATCTGCTGGTGGTGATCCGGGTCGACGAGTCAGGCCGTCATCGTTATCGCACCGGACTTGGCGACATGGTCTATCGGGGCGATATCATCGAGGTTCAGCAAAAAGCTTGAGGGGCTCCGCGTCGCCGATCAGTCCGATTACCTGGGTGTCGAACAGCCGGCGATAATGCCCCTGCCTGTTCGCTAACAACTGCTGGTGGCTGCCATCCTCGAGGATTTGACCGTCCTCGAACAGCAATATGCGGTCTACTTTCTGCACGGTCGATAGACGGTGGGCGATGATCAGGGTAGTGCGACCGATGGTCACATCCTCGACCGCCTGCTGCAACAGCTGCTCCGAGACGCTGTCGAGGCTGGAGGTGGCCTCGTCGAGGATCAGAATTCGCGCGTCTGAAAGGACAGCGCGCGCCAGGGCGATGCGCTGACGTTCGCCGCCTGACAATTTGACGCCGCGCTCGCCGACCAGCGTATCATAGCCCTGCGGCAGGCTGGCGATGAAGTCATCGGCATGCGCCCGCCGCGCAGCCGCGACGATATCCTGGTGACGAGCGCCCGGACGGCCATAGGCGATATTTTCCGCCAGCGACCGGTGGAACAGGATCGGGTCCTGCTGGACCACGGCGACCGTGCCACGCAGACTTTGCTGGGTCACTTTGGCAATATCATGACCATCGATCAGGATTCGCCCCGACTCCAGGTCATAAAGGCGCTGGATCAGCTTGACCAGAGTGCTCTTCCCGCTCCCCGACGCGCCGACCAGCCCGATCTTGCTGCCGGCCGCAAACTCCAGCTCGAGATCCTGATAGATCGCCCGATCCTTGCCGGGATAGCGGAAGGTGACCCGCTCGAAACAGATCTGGCCGGGGCCGGCCGGCAAAGCCTTTGCAGTGGCCGCGTCGGCAACACCGAGCGGTACGCGCGAGAAATGCGCCAATTCCTCCATATCCGCAACGGCACGCAGCAGATTGCGAAAATGATTGCTGAATTCGCGCAAATAGCCCTGCAGCAGGGTAAAGGTTGTCAGGAGATAGGCGATATCTCCAGGCGTCGCTCGCCTTTCCCGCCATAACCAGAGTCCCAGTCCAAGAATGCCAGCCTGCAGGCAGAGCGAAATCCCGTTTTGCGCCGTCCCCGTCACCACATAGCGCGTCCAGGTGATGCGCACCAGCTCATACCATTGCGCGGTCACGCTCTTCAGCCGGCCATCTTCACGATCCTCGGCGGCGAAGGACTTCACCACGGTATTACAGGTGATGGCATCGGCCAGCGCACCGCTCATTTTGGAGTCGAAACTGTTGCTCCGCCGCGCGGCCGGGGTGATATAGGCCAGGGTCAGGATCACCGCGATGGCGAGATAGGCGATAACCCCAATACCAACCACCGCGCCCATTGCCGCCCAATGCAAAGTCAGCAGCAGGAAGACCGCGGACAGCAGCGTCGCGACCGGAAAGAAACCCAGGATCAGCGTGTCGGCCAGACTGTCATAGCCCCACACGCCGCGCGTGATATAGCGCACCGTCGAGCCGGCGAAGGTCGAGGCATGCCAATCGGTTGAAAAACGCTGCACCCGATGGAATCCCTCTTCGACCATCGACCGCATCACCCGCAGGGACGAGCCGATCAAAAGACCGAAGGTGGCGAAACGGCAGACAAGCAGAACTGAGCCCGCTGCAAGCACCAGCAACACGATTTGGATCGCCTGATCCGGTAGATCGCCGGAGATGGCGTCGATCAGGCGGCCGAACAGGACCGGCGTGACGGCTTCCAATCCGGTCGCGACCAGCATGCAGACGGCCAGGACGGCGATTCGCCCTGGCTGGCGCCGCCAGTGATGGAAGCAGAACGAGAAGACCAGACGGAACAGGGCAGACCGATCACGCATCATGGCACCATCTAGCCTTTCCATATTGAAGCCGCAACCATAACCCGCCAAACTCAGCTGATCCGGGGGAGGCGCCAGCATGATTACCGTGACGGTCAATGGACGGCCAATTCAATTCCATGACGACCCAGAGATGCCGCTGCTCTGGTATCTGCGCGACGAACTGGGCTTGCTGGGCACCAAATTCGGCTGCGGCAAGGCGCTGTGTGGCGCTTGCACAATCCATCTCGACGGCACCGCGGTGCGCTCCTGCCAGACTCCTGTCAGCGCCGCCGCCAATCGTCACGTCACGACCATTGAAGGTCTGTCGGCCGCCGGCGACCACCCGCTGCAGATCGCCTGGCGCGAGTCCAATGTCCCACAATGCGGCTATTGTCAGAGCGGCCAGATCATGCAGGCCGCTTCGCTGCTGGCCACCACGCCGCACCCCAACGATGCGGATATCGACGCGGCGATGGCGGGCAATATCTGCCGCTGCGGCACCTATGGCCGGATAAAGAGCGCCATCAAGAAGGCCGCCGGACAAGGAGGCGCGTCATGAGCTTGACCAATGTCAGCCGCCGCCATCTGCTGGCCGGACTGGGCGCCGGATCCTTTGTGCTGGCGGCCGGTCTGCCGATCGCCAGGGGCGCCGAGGAGATAAAATATGGCGCCGCCGGCATGCCGGGTGGAGCCGTCGCAAATCCCCTGATTTTCATCGCTCTGGCGCCTGATGGCGAGGTGAGCATTTTTTGCCACCGCTCGGAAATGGGGCAGGGGGTGCGGACCAGTCTGCCGATGGTGGTGGCCGACGAGATGGAAGCCGATTGGCGCCGTGTGCGGGTGCGCCAAGCGCCCGCCGATGAGTCGCGCTTTGGCAATCAGAATACGGACGGGTCGCGCAGCATGCGACATTTTTTCGAGCCAATGCGCCAATGCGGCGCCGCCATGCGCATGATGCTGGAAAGCGCGGCGGCGGCCCAGTGGAAAGTTCCCCTCACGGAGGTCGCCGCCGCCGATCATGGAGTCCTGCACCGGCCGAGTGGCCGCAGGCTCGACTTCGGCGGGCTCGCACGGGCGGCGTCCGCTTTGCCGCCGCCCGCCCCGGCAGCGCTGGTGCTGAAAAATCCCCGGACGTTCCGCTATATCGGTAAGGACACTATGCCTCTGACCGACGGGCTCGCCATCAGCACCGGCGCGACCCGTTACGGCATCGACGCCACATTACCCGGCATGCACTTCGCCGTCATCGCGCGCCCGCCGGTCTATGGCGGAAAATTGACCCATGTCGAGACGGCTGCCTGTCTCAAGGTGCCGGGGGTGCTCAAAGTGGTCACCATTCCCGGTACGCCGGTTCCGTCTGAATTCCTGCCGCTCGGCGGCGTCGCGGTGATCGCCCGAAATAGTTGGGCCGCCATCAAGGGACGTGACGCTCTTGTTCCAACATGGGAGCACGGGCCGAACGCGGGCTATGATTCGATCGCCTACCGCGCCGAATTGGAACGCACAGCAGGACAAAGCGGCGAGATCGTCCGCAATTTGGGCGATGTCGACAAGGCCATGGCGGGCGCGGCGCAAAGGCTTGTCGCTGATTACTATATCCCGCATCTCGCGCAGGCGCCAATGGAGCCGCCGGCGGCATTGGTTCATATCAAGGACGGCAAGGTCGAAGCCTGGGCTTGTGTGCAGGCGCCGCAGGCGGCGCGGGAGAGACTGGCCACGGCGCTTGGCGTCGCGGTTAAAGACGTCACCCTGCATGTGACTTTGCTGGGTGGCGGCTTCGGCCGCAAATCAAAGCCGGATTATGTGGTCGAAGCAGGGCTGCTTTCTAAGGCGATGGGCGGCGCGCCGGTCAAGCTGTTCTGGACGCGCGAGGACGATCTGCGTCATGGCTATTATCACACCGTCTCGGTCGAGCATCTCGAGGCCGGTCTCGACGGCCAGGGCCGCCCGGTGGCTTGGCTGCATCGCAGCGTGGCGCCGTCGATCAACGCCACTTTCGGGCCGGACCCGATGCGCGAAAGCCCCGACGAGCTGGGCATGGGGGTGACCAACCAGGCGTTGGACATCGCCAATATCCGTTGGGAAACTGGCGAGGCGGCCGCTCATGTGCGGGTCGGCTGGTTCCGCTCGGTATCGAACATTCCCCATGCCTTCGCCATTCAGTCCTTTATCGGCGAATTGGCGGCGGCGGCCAAGCGGGACGCCAAGGACTATCTGCTGGAGGTCATCGGCCCGCCGCGTCTGATAAATCCCAAAGATCAGAATGACGAAGCCAATTACGGCGAGGATCCGGCGATTTATTCCATTGACACGGCACGGCTGCGCCGCGTCGCCGAGACAGCGGCCAAGGGCGCCGGATGGGGGCGGACACTGCCCAAGGGGCATGGCCTCGGGATCGCCGCTCATTACAGCTTTGTCACCTATGTCGCAGCGGTGATCGAGGTCGAGGTCACCGAGCGGGGCGAGGTGATCGTTCATAAGGTGGATATGGCCGTCGATTGCGGGCCGCAGATCAATCCTGAGCGAATCCGCTCCCAGATGGAGGGCGCCGCTCTGATGGGCATCAGTCTGGCGACGCTGGGCGAGATTTCCTTCAAGGGCGGACAGGCGCAGCAGGACAATTTTGATACCTATCAGGTTACCCGCATGGACGCCGCGCCGCGTGCCATCGAGGTTCATTTGTTGCCGGGTGATTTTGCCACGCCGCTCGGCGGCGTCGGCGAACCCGGCATGCCGCCGGTCGCAGCAGCCCTGACCAATGCCATTTTCGCCGCCAGCGGCAAACGGATCAGAGCCTTGCCGATCAAGGATCAGCTGAGAGTCTAGAGCCTGATGCTCATAGAGTGAATCGCTCCGCGATTAAATCTATTAGCTGAATCGCGCTCTAGAGACGCTGGATCAGAGAACGGCCGAGAGACCGCGCCTCGTCGAAGATCTCCATATTTTGCTGCATCAGATTGGCGCGTCTTTGTGGTGCCCAACGGCGGGTTTCGCCATTGATCACCGCGCGAAGATCGGCGCGCACGCCAATAATCATGTCGTAAAATTGCACGACATCGCCCGCCACGTCGCGACCCAGAAGACCGACCCGGCCAACATTGGCGCTATACACCGGGTTGAAATCCTCCTCGATACCGAACAGAAAAATTTCCGCCTCCTCATCGCCGGTCCGCCACGCCTCTACGACCTCAGCAAACAATTGGCCATGGCCGCGTCGTTCGACCATCGCCAGCATGCCAGCGATTTCCGCCTTCAAGGCCGCCCGCAAGGAGCGGCGTTCGACGGCATACTCCAGCCATTTAACCACCGAACTGCCGGTGATGGCCAGCATGCCGCCAATAAACACGCTGAGAAGATTATTCATACCGGAAGCCCCGAGTTCATAGAATTCACCTTGCGGCTAACGATCAATCCATTAGATTTATTCCGGCGTAACTAAATATACAGTAAAATCATGGATAACCTGATCATGCTCGACTCTCCTCGTTTTTACCTTACCGCGGCCGCTCTGTCCCTCGCGATCAGCGCGCCGGTCCTGGCCGCAGTGACAGCCCCTACGCTGGGTGATATTCAATTAGCCCAACCTTTGCCCTTGCCCTATGACGAACAGGCCGATGCCAACCGCGCGGTGACCGAGGCATTGGAGCGAGCCCGCCAATCAGGCAGGCGGGTCCTGGTCGATCTTGGCGGCAATTGGTGCGGCGATTGCCGGGTCTTCGCCGGCATTCTCAAAGTACCGCAGGTTCATGACTTCGTCGCCGGTCATTTCGAAGTCGTGATTGTCGATGTCGGCCGTTTCACCCGCAATCTCGACATTCCGGCCCGCTTCGGCGTCGATAAGCTGAAGGCGGCGCCGACCATTCTGATTATCTCGCCCAACGGAACATTGCTGAATGGCGACGACATTATCGCTTTGCAGGATGCTCGCTCCATGACGCCGCAGGCCGTGGTCGACTGGCTGGCCCGCTGGGCAGCCTGATTTAGCGGACGGTTACCAAGGTGGCGGTCGGCCGGGGGTACGGCGAAATGTTCCCTTCTGGATCGATCGTGAGCAGAGTCAGGGAATGTTGTCCCGGATCAAGGGTCAGTGTCATCTGAGGGATTCCGCGTGGGAAGGCGATATGATTTGCGTCGGCGGCGAAATTACTGCCGGGCGCGGGCATTGGCGCATCGATGAGCAAAGCGAAGTGCGGGCCGATTGGCCGATGATCTCCGGTCAGACGCAGTCCGGTGCCCTCGCTTGCCAGGACCGGGCCGGCTTCCTGACTGGATTCATGGCCAGCGATGCGGACAATCACGCTTTGTTGCGCCGGCCGGTCGAAAGAGATTCCGCTGTCCTCGGCCGGACCATGCGGGGCATGACCGATAAAACCAATCCGAACGGTCAGTTGGCGCTCGACAATTGCCCCATTGGCCGGCAAAACCAGCGCTGGACCATGATGCTCGCTTTCTTCGGCGATGAGGGGCTTCGCTGCAAGGACGATCGTCAGGATCGCCAGGAAAGGCCAACCGGTACGCATGAAAATCCACTTACACTGTGATAATGATCACATCATGCGCAATTTTCTTTTCCGGTCAATTTCCTGCCTGTTGAATAATGGTAACAGAGAAGATCGCTGATGCTGCTTTCGCCCTTGCCTCTCTCTCGATTAGCGGCCGAAGTGGCCGACTTCGAGGCCGCGCTCGCCGATCACCCTCTGGCAAAGCGCGTATTGGGTCGGGTCAAAGCCACTCTGGATTTCATCGAAGGCAAAGACATCAGCTTGTCTCAGCATCCCGATCACCAGACGCAGGCACTCGGCCTGCTGGCCCGTTTCGGGTTAGGCATCAGCCACAAAAATCCGAAACAGGGTGTTACCTGGGATGGACAGGCTGTGGCTGTCGATATGGAACCCTCGGTGATCATTCATGAGGTGGCGCATTATCAATTGGCGCCCCCTTCCCGCCGCCGGCTGGTGGATTTTGGCTTGGGCGCCGGTCCGGAAAGCGGTGATTCAGAGCGCAGCGAGGCCGACCGTCGACTGTTCGGCGTCGAGTGCGACCACGAGGAAGCGCGGGCATCCCTGCTTGGGATCCTGTGGGAGGCTGAACTCGCTCAGCCGGCCATTCTTGCCTTTCTTGAACAGAACTGGTTGGAAGGCGGTATCAGCCGGCATAATCTCGACCATCTGATCAAGACTGCCGGGCAGCTGCGGGAAGGGGGCTATATCGACTCCCATGCCCGGCCGACCATGCGCCTTAATTCATTATCGGTTTGCGATCATTTTGCTGCCTCTCATTCAATGGTTTAGAGGGCGATTCAGACAGTAGAGTGACGCGGGGATTCGCGTCACTCTAATGTCATCGCGCTCTAGAGCCTGATGCTAATAGATTGAATCGCTTTGCGATTAAATCTATTAGCTGAATCAGTCTCCCATTCAATGGTTTAGAGGGCGATTCAGACATTAGAGTGACACGGATTCGCGTCACTCTAATGTCATCGCGCTCTAGCCAAACAATTCGTCGGTCAGTGGCTTCAGGAGTTCGACCGGCGGCCGTGGCCGCCTAAGGCTGCTGCGATAGATCGGCTGTCGCACCTGACCGGCGCTGGCGGTCAGGACGGGGCGAGGCGAGCGATGAAAATCCAGGCAATTTTCGTCCCAGTCGAGACCACAGAAGGACAGCAACCGGGCAATCTGGGCGGGGAAATGTTCGACCAGACTCTCGTAATCCAGATCCAACAGGATGCCGCCCGGCAAGACCCGGCGCCAATGGCGCATCAAGCGTTCATAGGAGCGGTAATAGCGGCCCAATTCGCCAAGCTCGTAACTATATGGCTGCCCATAGGCGAAATTCTGGCCAAAACAGGATAGGCAGGTATCGATCGGATCCCGCCTGGTATGAATGATCCGCGCCGAGGGCAAGGCGAGGTGGATCAAGCCGCAAAAGACGAAATTCTCGGGCAATTTGTTGGTGACCCAACGCTTGCCGCCGCCTATTTCTCGCAGCGCCTCGAGATAGGTGCGGCCAAGGCGCCGCAGGTCATGGTCTGACAGGTCGGCGATGGCATCGGGAAAGCCATCCATGTGATCGACGGTGGTCCGGCCGAACAGGTTGATTTCACCAGCGCCCGCGACATCGCCATGACTGGCGAGGATCTGCTCGACCAGGCTGCTGCCGGATCGCGGCATCCCCAAGATGAACAGCGGTCCATCAGGCGGTTGCCGGCCTTGGCTGCGTGCCGCCATTAAGTCAGCGGTGAAGACCCGCTGGACGCGCGCGAAAAGCGACAGGGGGATCGTTTCATCATAGGGTTGAAGGGCACGCTTGAGGCGGTTAGCGATCAATAATTGCGCAAAAGCAAGTTCATCCTCGCCGATATCATCATAAGCCTTGGCCAAGGCGAAATGCAGATGGACCCGGTCGTCGCTTTTCAATTGGTCGCTCTGCCGCTCCAGCGCCTGCATGGTCGCGATATGCCGATCACTGGCGTCTAATCGCTTGGCCGAGGCCAGGGCGAAATAATGGAGCGGGTCATGGGGTGCAAGAGAGATGGCGCGCTCGACCGGAAGCTGGCGATTTTCCGGGCCGCCCAACTGCAACAACACGGCGTTCAGATTGTGATAGGCCCCCGACAGGGAGGGTTTGAGGATGATGGCGCGTCGATGGCAGGGCTCCGCCTGATCCGGCTTGGCAAGAACTTGCAATGCCGTGCCCAGATTGTACCAGCTTTCGCCAAGATCCTGCCGCAGCGTGAGACATCGACGGCATAGGACGGCCGCCTCGGCCGGATGTCCGGCGGTCCGTAAGGCATCACCGAGATTATTGAGCGACAGGACGTGATCGGGTTGCAGCAGCAAAGCCTGGCGATAGGTGTGGATCGCCGCCGAAATCATTCCCGACGCGGCGTGAGCGACCGCCCGATTGAAAAGGATTTCGACGGACAAGCCCGACGGCGATGGATGAGGATTTGCCGCGACCGATCGGCTCGTGGAAATTTGATCGGTTTGTCTCACAGAAACCCGCATGACTCAAAGCAATGCTTCGAACATGCCAGTCTGGAGTTTCTCCTCTATTATCTAAATGTAACTTCACTGTTTCATTTCAAAGCCTGCCCGATCATTCACTTACCCTTCCACATCGAAGATCAAGGCATGAAATAGCGCCCTGTCAGGCGCCTGTCTTGCGGCGCAGGCCATCCACCAGATCGGGCAGCTGGGAATAATCCGAGAATGCCAGGGTCGCCTCCAACGCCTCGACCGGACTACGGCGATATCCCTCGGTGAACAGTAAAAACGGCACCTTGGCGCGTTGAGCAAGTTCGGCGTCGACCTCGCTGTCACCGACATAGACAATCTCGCCGCGCGACGCGTCGCACCCCTCGGCCGCGGCGAGCAGCGTGCGCGGATCGGGTTTGTTGACGGCGAGAGTGTCGCCGCCGATCACGCGATCAAAATAGCCGGCAACGCCCAATTGGGCCAGAATCTGCCGCGCTGGCGCCCAATCCTTGTTGGTGCAAAGCGCCAGCCGATAGCCGCGATCGGCCAGTTGATCGAGGGCTTCGCCGACGGCGGGAAACAGAATGGTCTGCCGGTGGCCCTGATCCTCGTAGATCTCCTTGAAACGCTTGACGGCAGCGGGCAACTGCCCGATCGCGCTCTGCGCCTGTTCAATTGCGCTCTGCGGCTGCTCAATTGCGCTTTGCGACTGTTCAATTGCGCTTTGCGCATGGCGCAGACAGCGTTCAACCAGCACCGGAATGCCATCGCCGATGAAACTCTGCAGGGTGGCTCGGTCCAGCGTCGGTAGGTCTTGCTCCCTGAGCAGCCGGTTGGCGGTGACATGTAGATCGGCGACCGAATCGACGAGCGTTCCATCCAGATCGAAAATCACTGCCCGGATCACGGCGTCTCTCCCGGGCGGCAAGGCAATCCGACTCTCCCGCGCCGGCTGCGTTCGACGAGGCGGAGGATGATCGGCGTCAGGATCAGTTGCATGGCGAGATCAAGCTTGTCGCCGGGGATGACGATCGAATTGGCGCGGCTCATCCAGCTGCCGCCGATCATCGACACCAGGTAGGAAAAATCGATCCCGCGCGGATTGCGGAAGCGGATCACCACCAGACTTTCGCCGGCGGTGGGGATCCAGCGCGCGACGAACGGATTTGAGGTGTCAACCACCGGGACCCGCTGGAAGTTGATGTCGGTTTCGGTAAATTGCGGGCAGATCACATGCACATAGGCATGCATGCGGCGCAGGATGGTATCGGTTACCGCCTCGGCGCTGAAGCCGCGGGCCGAACGGTCGCGGTGGATCTTCTGGATCCATTCGAGATTGATCACCGGCACCACGCCGACCTTGAGATCGGCCAGATCGGATAGATTGATCTCGGGCGTTTTAACCGCGCCGTGCAGCCCCTCATAAAACAGCAGGTCGGAGCCTTCGCCACATTCCTGCCAATCGGTGAAGGAGCCAGCCGGCACGCCATGCGCCTTCGCCTCGTCCTCGCTGTGGATGTAATGGCGCGACAGGGCCTTGCCGGTCTCGCCATAGCGGCGGAACTGGCGTTCCAACTCGTCGAGGATATTGGCCTCGATGGAGAAATGGCTGAACGTCACGCTGCCATTCTCGTTGCGCTGCAACAGTTCCGCTTTCATGGCGGCGCGGTCATAGCGGTGAAAGGCGTCGCCTGCGATGGAGGCGGCCTTGATCGTCTCGCGCCGGAAAATCTGGTCGAACGTGTGTTTCACCGTACTTGTGCCGGCGCCTGACGCGCCGACGACGGAAATAATCGGATGGTTGGCCGACATCCCTGTCACCCTCTCAGCTGAACAGGCCACGCCGGCGGAACAACGGCGAGTGCTCGCGGGCCAGGGTTGAATTAAGGTGATAGTCGGTGATGGCGGCGACATTGCGGGCCGAGCCGAAGATCAGCGGAGTCCGCTCCTGTAGCTCGGCCGCCGCCTTGTCAAGGAGTCGCATGAGTCCGTCGCTGGCGCCGCCGCCGGCCTGCTCGGCCAGGAGCGCGATCGGCGCCGCCTGATAGACCATGCGCAGACGCCCGCGCTCATAACCGCTGCGGCGATCGGCGGGGCAGAGGAAGACCCCGCCGCGGGCGAAGATGCGATGGGTTTCCGCCACCAGGGATGCGATCCAGCGCATGTTGAAATTCTGGCCATATGGTCCTTCGGTTCCCTCCAGGCAATCCTCGATATAGCTTCGCACCGGCGCCGTCCAATGGCGGTAATTCGAGGCATTGATCGCGAACTCAAAGCCCTCGGCCGGTATGCGGAGGCTGGTGCGGGCGAGGCGGAACTGGTCGCTGTCGGGATCCAGCACATAGAGATCGACACCCTCGCCGACCGTCAGCAGAAAGGCGCTATGCGACCCATAGATGAAATAGCCGGCTGCCACCTGTTCCGCAGCCGGCCGCAGGAAGGACGCCGAGGCGCCGGCCATGGCGCGTGGAAAGATTGAGAAAATGGTGCCGATCGAGACATTGACGTCGATATTGGAGGATCCATCGAGCGGATCGACCGCCACGGCGAGAAGACCGCCGGGCTGGAAGGTGAGGATCGCGTCTTCCTCTTTCGAGGCGACATAGGCTACCGGCGCCCCGGCCAGGGCGGCAAGGATCAGACGATTGGATAGGAGATCCAGCGACTTTTGCGGGTCGCCATCTTGATTGGCGCCGACCTGCTCCGCCGACAGGCTGGCCGAGAGCGGGCCGAAACTGATCAGGCGCGAGATCTCGCGGGCGGCGGCGGCCATCGCTGTAATCGTCGTCCTCAGTGCCGTTTTATCCGCATCATCCTCGGCCCAGTGATCCAAGCGGTCACCCAGACTGCGACCAAGCTCGCGCGGCAGAGGCGATATCTTCTCGGCCATGATGTTCCTCCGGACGCAATCTAATGCCGCGTTCACAAGACCATGCTTGCAAATTTGTCGGGAAAAGAAAATTCATAAATATCGTCAAAAACGAAAGAAAAACTGGATTTATCCGAGCGAGAGAGCGCTTTTACCGGTCGCCCGCCGGTTTTGCCACTTCATGCTCAGCGCCGAGCCTTGTCACCTGTTTCCTTTTGCGCCCGACGCCAATAAGTAATTGCCGATTCTACGCGTCGTCGCGAACTCGAGCGATAATCTCTGAAGTTAAGGAGTGACACCCATGAGTCTGCTGCTCGTCATCATTCTGCTGTTGCTGGTTTTTGGCGGTGGCGGAGGCTATTACGCCCATGGCCGATACGGTTCTGCCGGCTTGGCTGGCGTCGTTGGCGTCGTTGTGTTGTTCGTCCTTGCCATGTGGTTTTTTGGCGGCTTGATCGGACTGACCATGAATTCGATGTCTTAGAGCGCGATGACATTAGATTGACGCGAATCCGCGTCAATCTAATGTCTGAATCGCCCTCTAAACCATTGAATTAGAGACTGATTCAGCTAATAGATTTAATCGCGGAGCGATTCAATCCATTAGCATCAGGCTCTAGAGCGCGATGACAGTACCTGACGCGACTCCGCGTCAATGTCAGGCGCTGAGCGATTGGTGCACCGATGTTCCAAAGTTTTATACTCAAAAGCGGTAAGACAGATCAATCCCACCGGTCATCGGCTGGTTGGTGATGATGCGGTTATAGGCCGCGCTGGGCAGCGTTTCCTGCAGCATGTTCTCCAGCTGGGCATGCTTGTTGAACAGGTTGTTGACGAACAGAGAGGCGCTCCAGCCATCGCTGGAGGTAATACCAGCGCGGATATTGGTCAGATCATACGCCGGTAGCGGCGTATAGGCGCCGTTCAGCGAATAACCGAAGGGGAAGGCCAGAGAATAGCGCTGTCCGACATAGGAATTGTCGATACGGGCCGTGACGCTATATTTGTCGCTGAGGTCGGTCGCGTAACTCAGGCCGATGTTTCCGTTCAAAGGCGCTACATCGGACAATTTATGGATCGGGACAATTTGCCATTGCGGGCCCGGATTGACCGTGGCGTGGGTTAAGCCGCCGCTGACCGAGAATTGGAAGCCACCACCCAGTGCCGCGCGGGTTTCGATTTCGGCGCCATAGATCTTAGCGTGATTACCGTTGATGTTCTCCGGCCAATCGCCGGGCAGCGCTTCGAGTTGGATATTGCTCCAGTCTTCGAAATAGGCGCTGCTGTTCACGGTTAGACGACGGTCAAACAATCGGGCCTTCTCGCCGACTTCATAGCTCCAGACGGAATCGGGTTGATAACTGGTCGGCCATTTTCCCCCAGGAAAATTATAGGGCGCAAACACGGCGCTCCAATAGGGACCGGTGGTCGGATAGATCGCGTTGCCGCCGCCCGGCCTTGACCCCTTGGAGGCCGTAACGAAGCCCATCAGATCATCGTCAAAATCATAGGACAGATTGAATTTGGGGTTGACCCCGCTGCCGTTCTGGTTGACCAGACCGGTACTCGACGGGGCCGCACTGCCCAAGCCCGACCCCCAGCCTGTGATCGTCGATGAAAACGCATAGTCGTAGCGATACCAGCGCAGCCCGACCGTGGCCTTCAGCTTGCTGGTCACGTCATAGATAGCCTCGCCGAACACCGCATATTGGTCGATATGGGTGGGCGAGTAGGCATCGAACCAATGGGTCGTGGTGGCGGGCGCAAAGGTCCCGATGTCCATATAGGTGCCTTGGTTCAGTGTGGTCCCTTGGAAATTCCAGACCGCATTGAAATTACTGAAGAAGGTGCCGGCAACCCAATGAAGCTTGCCGTCGCCGACCGAGGCAAACCGCAATTCCTCGCTGAATTGAGCGGAGGGATCGGTTTCATGACCAAAGACCTCTCCCGATCCGGTCGCGCCATAATATCCGGGATTAGGCAACCCGTTATTGGATGCATAGGTCACGCCGGTCGTCGGGCTATTGAAATCCTCACTGCCATCTTCGCTCTGGGTCGATTTGCGCGTCCAATAGGAAGTCACCGAGGTTACGTCGAAACTCGGGAAAACGTAATCTGCCGTCAGATTATAGACCGCGATCTTGTCGGTGAGCGGCTCGGCGATATCAAAAGGCTGGTACCGCGTTTGTGTCCCCGGAACGCTGTCAAAAGCGCTGATGCCATCTTGATGCGAGCTTTGGAAGAAAAAGGACGGGGTTATGGTCAGATCGTCGGTCGGCATCCATTTCAGCGCTATTCGGGTCCCAAAGAGCTGCTCGGCGTTGGAGCCCGGATATTGCTTTTGAATTGGGGCGGCTTGCACATTGCCTCGCGTCGAGCCATCGGTGCTCACCAAAGGAAACGGATTGGCGATAATCCGATCGATCCAGCCGCTGGTAAACGCCTCGGACCCCACCACCCGCAAGGCCAATTTGTCGGGTACCAAGGGCAGATTGATCATAAAATTGTCGTTATGATTGAGCGATCCGCCGTCAGTACCGGATAGGATGCTCTCGGCGCTTCCGGAAAATTTTGTCAGATCGGGCTGGTTGGTGATCAGTTTGATGGTGCCGCCCATCGAGCCGGACCCGTACAATGTCCCCTGCGGTCCGCGTAACACCTCAACACGATTCAAATCGTAGATTGTCGGGTCAATCACCACTTTGCCATTTTGCGCACTCGCCGGTGCGGTCATTGGAATATCGTCGAGGTAGAACCCGACCGTGGGCGAATTGCCGCCGCTCGAGGTCATGCCGCGCAGCTCGATCTCCGTCTGTCCCGGCCCTTCACTTTTCAACGAAACGCTTGGGACCGATCCGGCCAACCCCGCGAAATTGGTAATGCCACGGTCTTGCAGATCGTCGCCGCTGAACGCCGAGATGCTAATCGGGGTATCCTGCAACGCCGAGCTTCGCTTTTGCGCCGTTACGATGATCTCGGAGAGTCCGCCGTCTGGCGTGGAGCCGCCGCCGTTGAACTCGGCAGCCGTTTCCGCAGCCTGAGCAGAAATAACAAGCGAGATTGCTGTGCTACTTAATAGAATGGCTAGTGTAATCTTGGAGCAGAGCCGCATAGTGTTCTTTCCTCAGTCGTTTAAAACAATTGAAAAACAAATCCTAATTTTTTATAAGGTATTAATTACAATACAAAAAATCTTTTTGATTAATGAGAACAATAACTAACAGTACAGTGCGTAAGCTCTCTACGTGAATTTGCGTAAGACCGGCGTAGGTACGGCGTAAGTGCTGTGATATGGCGACGTTAGGTGGCAGTAGGATTGTTCTGGAAAGACGGCTGGGCCACATCTCGAGCATCGAGTCTGAACTCAGAATCGTGAGGGAATCCCGGCAGACTCAGGAAATGATGCACCCTTTTGGCGGTGGATCATGGGCAGGGGGTATTCATCAGGCTTGGGGGCGGGTCTACCGCGAGATTGAAACCGGTAAATCGCGCCGGTCAGGTCCCGCAGAAAGTCTGCCACACGCGCTCTGCTTGGGTAGGAGGCAGAGTCAGCGGATCGGATGGGTCGCGGCTTCGGTACGGGTCGGTCAACGCCGCCAGCAAGGTCTCAAAAGGACCGAAATCAGAGCGATCGACCGCGGCACGGATGACAGCTTCGATCTGATGCGTGCGTGGAATGACTGCAGGATTGACGGCTTGTAAGGCTGGTTTCGCGGTCTCGGGCGTTTGTCCATCGAGCGCCAACCGCTCGTTCCATCGCCCGAGCCAAGCAACGAAAGGGTCGGTTAAGGTCGCAGGATGTTCCGCCAAAGCGCGAAAGGTCAGGGTAAAATCGGACTGCTGTTCGGCCATGATGGCGAGCAGTTCCTGGCCCAGCGCCAGATCGCCCGGTTGCTCGCTTAAAAAGCCCAATTTCCGCCTTAGGCCACTCGTGAAAGCCGCCTCGAACAGGTCGGTAAAAGCCGCCAGCGCTTCTTCGGCAAGGGCGATCGCGGCATCCTGGTCGTCGGACAATTGCGGTAGCAGGGTTTCTGCCAGCCTGGTCAGGTTCCATTGGGCGATGCGCGGCTGATTGCCATAGGCATAACGGCCGTTCTGGTCGATCGAACTGAACACGGCGCTGGGATCATAGGCGTCGATAAAGGCGCAGGGACCGAAATCGATGGTTTCCCCTGAGATCGACATATTATCCGTGTTCATCACGCCATGGACAAAACCGACCAGCAACCAATCCGCCATAAGCGCCGCCTGCCGAGCGATGACTTCTTCCAGCAGGGCCATTGCGGGCCGATCTTGACCAATACGCGCCGGAAAATGGCGCTGCAGGGCGTAAAGGGTGAGGGTTTGCACGGCGTTAAAATCGCCGCGCGCGGCGAAGAACTGGAAGGTGCCGATCCGCAGATGGCTGGCCGCAACGCGGGTTAGAATGGCGCCGGGCATCGCCGTTTCGCGATAGACCGGCTCACCGCTGAGCACGGCGGCCAGAGCGCGGGTGGTGGGAATGCCGAGCGCGGCCATTGCCTCGCTGACCAGATATTCGCGCAGCACCGGACCCAGAGCGGCGCGGCCGTCGCCGCGGCGCGAGAAGGGCGTCGGGCCGGCGCCCTTCAATTGCACATCGCGGCGCATCCCGTCCGGGCCGACGACTTCGCCCAGCAAAATGGCACGGCCGTCGCCCAGTTGCGGGGTGAAATGGCCGAACTGATGACCGGCATAGGCCATTGCCAGCGGCTCGGCGCCGGGCAGGATCTCATTGCCGGAGAGGAACCCGGCATCCAGCGCATCGGCGTCAATCCCGATCTGCTCGGCAAGCATGCGATTAAGCCGGATCAGGCGGGGTGCTGCGACCCTGGTCGGCATGACCCGGGCGAAGAAGCGCTGGGGCAGATGGACATAGCTGTTATCGAACTGCCCCACCGAATCAGACCAGATAGGCTGCGGTGGCGACGCCGATACCAGCTACCGCCAAGGCCAGAGCGCCGTTCAGGGCGATCCGGCGATGGGTGAAAATAGCCAGCGAGCTGATGGCGATCCCGGCATGGACCAGGGTCACCGCCAGGGTCAAGGTGTGTTGATGATGGGTGTGGAGGCTGCTTTCTTCCCATCTTGCCTGGGAATTCCCCTCGAGAGTCTTGGCCGCCGTCTGCACATCATTTTCCTCAGCCGCATATTTCTGCGCCTTGGCGATGAAGTCGCCGCCATCCAGTCCGGCCAGCCGCGCCTGCTCGGCGGCGATCTGATAGGCGTTTTTCTTGACGCTTTTGGCCTGGAAGAAATTCCATTGATCCGAGGCGCGCGCCTGCAACAGGACGGACTCATTTTTCAGTCCGAGCGCATGAGCCGATTCAGTCTCCTGCAGGCTGCCGATGGTGGCCGCGATGATCGCCATGACCGCGACCGCCACCGCCACATCACGGGTCAGGGTCTCGCCTTTGGCAAGATCATGGGCCGCATGTTTGGCATGCTCGATCGGCTCGGACGGGTTATCGACATCAAAGTCGCTCATGGGGCGTTTCCAAGGATGAGGTCGGGGCGGGGGAGAAATAAGGCTGATATCCGAATCACTGCAGATGCGCCAAATAATAGGCGAACTCATCGATCTGCGCATCGCTGATCGGCTGGGTGACTTCCGCCATGGTACCGTCATAGCCAGCCCGCTCATTGCTTTTATATTGGCGTAAGGCCTGGGCCAGATAGTCTTCCCGCTGGTCGCGCAGGCGCGGGATATTGTCGCGTCCCGCATAGTCGGCACTGTGGCAGGAATTGCAATGTTCCGCCGTCGCCAGGGCGCCGGCGCGGTCCATGCGGGCGGGATCGCCAGCGTCGGCCGGCGGCGGCGGAGGTGGCAGGGCGCCAACCAGATCCGAGATCCGACGCAGGTCATCATCGGTGAGATTTTTCGCCATGTCGTTCATTGCGTCGAATAGCCTCAGCTTCTCGCGGAACATATAGAGCTGCACCAGCACATAGGCCGGTTGCTGACCGGCCAGTGACGGAATCAGAGGGTTCTGTGAGACCCCTTTTTCACCATGGCAGGCGAAACAGGTTTCCAGAGGTTCATCAGCGGCGGCGGGCTGCGCCGCCGCTGACAGGAACCAGAGGGCAAGACAGCCCAGAAACGCTTTGATCACTTACTGGCCACCTTTTGCTTGCCATAGGTGATGCGGTAGATGGCGCCATTCCAGTCGTCGGATACCAGCAGTGAGCCATCCTTGAGCGGCTGAACATCGACCGGGCGGCCGAGATATTGGTTGTCGGCAATAAATCCGGTCAGGAAAGGTTCGACAGATTTAACCGTGCCGTCTTTGTTCAGATGGACCGCCACCACATCACCGCCCAGCTTCTTGGTGCGGTTCCACGAGCCGTGACGCGCGACGAAGATCACGTTCTTATAGTCCTTGGGAAATTGGCTGCCGGTGTAGAAGCGCATGCCAAGCGCCGCCGTATGCGCGCCCATCAGCGCCACCGGCGGGGTGAACTCGCTGCAGCTATGTCCCCAGCCGAATTCGGGATCAGAAATATTGCCCTGATAGCAATAGGGTACGCCGAAATCTTCACGCGCTTTGGTGACCCGGTTGAGCTTGTCCTCGGGAACGTCCTCGGACATCCAGTCGCGGCCATTGTCGGTGAAATAGAGTTCCTTATTTTCCGGGTTCCAGTCGAAGCCGACCGAATTGCGCACGCCGAGGGCGACGATCTCGGCGCCGCTGCCATCGAGATTGATCCGGCGGATCTGTCCATGGGCGTCGTCATGCAGCACATTGTTGCCAGGCTGCCCGACCGGAATATAGAGGCGGTTGTCCGGACCGATCGAGATGAATTTCCAGCCATGCGCCTCGTCCTTCGGCAGATCATCATAGATCACCGTCGGCTTGGGAGGATTGTCGAGATTTTCCTCGATATTGTCGATCTTCGAGATTTGCGACAGTTCGGCGATATAGAGCGTGCCATCCTTGAAGGCCACGCCATTGGGACGGTGCAGGCCCGATGCGATCACCTTAACCTTATGATCGCCCGGCGTGACGGCATAGACTTTGTCGACCAGCCTTGTGCCGACGAAGACCGTGCCTTTGTCGCCCTCGCGCAGGCTACGTGCATTGGCCATGCCCGACGCGTAGACTTCAATATTGAAACCGGGCGGCAATTTCAGCTTGGCGGTGGGCAGCTTGTCGGCCGGCGTCGGCAGCGGTGGCGCCGAGACCGGGGCCAGCTTGGCTGCTTCGGGGCTTTCCGGCCGGCCAATCAGGGGCGATCCCGGCGGCAAAGGCGGGGCGGCGGGCGGTTGGGCGAGGGCCGCGCTGGAAGCGAGGCCCATGAGGGCGCCCGCCAGCAGGCAAGTCTGCGCCTTTCGGCGGAATGTGTTGCGATAGGTCATGGTCACGCTCTCCTTGGGGGGATGATTGTCGATTCTGCGCTCGATTTCGGCCGCATGGTAGCAGATGTTCAGGTGAGGTCTAATCATGTGTCACCGGCAGCACCAGCTCGTTGCGCCGCAGGAACGGCAAGGTCCAGGGCGGGTTATAGTAGTAGGCGGTCGGCGTCCCGCTTGGAGTCCAGCTGGTCGTCTTGAGAGTCGACCGCAATGCGGCGAGCTCCTCACTGTTCCGTTGATCGGACAAGCCGGAAAAGCGATAGATCGCAACCGTCATGGCCGGGATTTCAGTGAGCACCACGGCGGTATCGTCAGGCTGCGGCAAACTGGCCAGAGTCATGTCGGCCGGCAGAAAGAACCGCATGGTCATGCTGCCGTCGTGACGGTCAATCTCCTGCACGGTCGGCCGTTGGATTTCAACCGGCGTGGTCATGGCCATTTTGCGCCTTTCCTGATTGGCGCCGAAGATATAGCCCGCCAGCTTCGAAAAGCCGGCGCGGGACGCCGCGCTGTCGTCGGGCAAGGTGATTTCACCGACCAGCCGGGCGGGATAGGTCCGGATCTCGACGCGGTCATTGATCTTCGCCACCACCTCATAGGGCGGTTCCACTGTTCCAAGATTGAACCCGAATATCGCGACCATGGCAAAACCGATCGAAGAGAGGACTTCCAGCATGATGCACCACCTTCACCCTTGAGATGGTGCCTCGATCATCGTGTGGGAAGGGGTGCTTGAGGCGACGAAATGTTCCGACAGGGCCTGATAGATCGGCCGCGGACAGACCTGCCGGGACGCGCCGCTGGCGATCACCGCGCTGAGCATGAGGGGGATGATCATGTGATGATTCTCGGTCATCTCCATCACGATCACAAAGGCGGTGATCGGCGCCTGCACCACGCCGGCCAGATAGGCCACCATGCCGAGCAGGATCACCGGCGCCATGGCGGTGGCGGGGATGACGTCGGCCAGGGAGGTGAGCGGCAGCAGCCGGGCGAGATCGGCGCCAAAGCCAGCCCCGATCGCCAGGCTGGGCGCGAACAGGCCGCCGGGAATGCCACTCAAGGTCGATAACAGGGAAGCCAGCATTTTGAGCGGTGCGAAGACGAGGCTTGCCTGACCCGATCCCTCGACCAGGCTTTTCGCCTGATCATAGCCGGTGCCATAGGTCGCGCCATCGGTCACCAGTCCAATCAGCGCCAGGCCCAATCCGCAGCAGGCGGCAAAGGCGATCGGATGGGTGCTGATGAAAAGCCCGGGACGACCGGGCCAGCCCTTGATGATGGTCCGCAGCACGACGCGGCTGAAACATCCGCCAAGGATGCCGCCGCCCAAACCGGCGACGGCGACAGTCAGCCAGTCGGTCGCGGCGCCCAGCGTTGCTGACATATGGCCAAAATAGGTGTAATCGCCGAGCAGCGCGGTCGAGGTCACGCCGGCCAGCACGACGCCGACCAGCACCACGCCGCTGGTCTCATGTTCGAAACTGCGATCCATTTCCTCGATCGCAAAGACGATGCCGGCGAGCGGCGTGTTGAAGGCCGCGGCGACGCCCGCCGCGCCGCCGGCCAGGATCAGTCCCTTCAGGCGGTTGGGCGAAGCCCGTCCGATCGCGTGCAAAATCGACGCGCCGATCTGGACGGTCGGACCCTCGCGACCGATACTCGCCCCCGAGGCGAGACCCAGCAGGGTCAGGAGAATTTTGCCGCAGGCGATGCGCATCGACAATAAACCGCGCCGCGCGACCGGATCGACCACTTGGCGTGCCGCCATCGCCTGGGGAATGCCGCTGCCTTGCGCGCCGGGAAAATAGCGCCGCGTCAGCCACGCGGAAGCCGCGAAGCCCGCCGGCGAGATCGGCAAGGCGAGCAGGGGCGAAACCGCAAGAAAACTGTGGAACAGGGCCTGGGCCTGTTCGGCGGCCAGGGCAAAACCGGCCGCGACGATCCCGACAGCGAGGCCGCCGCTCCAGAAAATCAGTCGCCTTTGCCAGGAATCGAGGCTTTGGCGCAGGCGGGCGATCATCACGGGATGGTTCAAGATTTTGCCTATCGGCTGAAAAGAACGCTGTGTTTAGCCATAAAACAGAAAAATCACAACATCGATCAAGGCGGTAGTCGGCGCCTCGGTCAGGGGTTAGCATAGCGCCGCTTTACCGGGACTTTGTTGTCAGGAGATCATCAATGCAGCGTGCCGACCTCACCGAGAAGATCCTCGATATCAAACGCTCCAATGGCTGGAGCTGGGAATTCATCTGCGGCCAGATCGGGGGCGTCTCCGATGTCCTGATCGTCAGCGCGCTGCTGGGGCAGATGAAGCTGGTCAAACCCCTGGCCGCCAAGGCCGCCGCCCTGTTCGGACTGGATCCTGTCGAACAGGCGATGCTGAACGAGGTCCCGACCCGGGGCACGCCGATGCCGCCGACCGATCCCTTGATCTATCGGTTCTACGAGCTCGTGATGATCAATGGTCCGGCCTGGAAGGCGCTGATCGAGGAACAATTCGGCGACGGCATCATGTCGGCGATCGATTTCAACATGACCATGGAGCGCGAGCCGAACCCCAAGGGCGACCGCGTCAAGATGACCATGTCGGGCAAATTCCTGCCCTACAAATATTATGGCAATGAACAAGGTATCCCGGAGACGGGCCTGAAGGAGGAATGAATCCTGCCGGGGCGGGCCTGGGGCCCACGCGCTCGGTACGCGCTCGGCGCGCGGCGGCGCGGCGTGGCGTTGACCGGTTCGACCAAAATCGGCGATCTCAGCCGCGACTCGATCGAAAAGCTGGTGTAATGTCTTGCCGTTATATCCTCCGAGGAGAATGATCGTGGATGAAGCTGTGAAACAAGAAGTGGACGCGCTGCGCGGTGATCTGAAGCAGATCAAGGATGATCTGGTCAGCCTGACCAAACTGGTCGGCAAGAAGACCAAGGCTGAAGCGACAGAAAGCCTGAAAGAGATCAAGGAAGCCAGCGGGCAGGTCGAGGCGCGCTTGCGCAAGGCCGCCGATGAAGCCAAGACCAGTCTTGAGCAACAGGTTCGGGAGCGTCCGCTCGGCACGCTGCTGCTGGCGTTCGCCGTTGGATTGCTGTTCGGCAAAGCCGCCAGCCACTGATGGCCGCGCTGCTGGGACAGGCGCTGGCCATGCTGCTGGGCATGGCGGGCGGGCCACAAAGCCGCCGGCGCCCGTCGCTGGCCTACTGGCCGCTTTGGGTCGCCGCGCTGCTGCTGGCCGGTCTGGCTGTCATCTTTCTCGTGCTCGCGGCTTTTTTCGCCTTGTCCGAGTCGTTGGGTCAGCCTGCGGCCGGCCTTCTGACAGCCGCCGGTCTGCTGGTCCTGGCGGCCCTGCTGGTCGCTTTGGCCTTGATTTTACGGCCGCCACCGCCGCCATCGCCGGTCGAGCCGGAGCTGCTGGCCGCCTTGCTGGAAAAGCTGGGCGAGAGGTTCAGCGAGAAAATCGCCGCCAGACAACCCGCTTTGACCGTCGTCACCGCTCTGGCCGGCGCCGCGCTGGGCTTCAGTCCGGCTTTGCGGCGCTGGTTGAGCAACCGGCTGAGCGACCTGACCAAGTAAGGGGAAGTTTGTCTGCCATGGCCGCTATGCCCGCTGCTGTGCCCACTGCCCTCGCCGCGCTGAGAACCGAGTTCGAGGGCCTGTTCAACCAGTTCGGCGCTGTCGACCGGCAGGCGCCGCCCGAGCCTTTCCTGAGCGCCGCGGCTGCTTCCCTGGCGGGTCTGGTTTCGAAGGACGATTGGCTGCCGGATGCCTATCGCCGGCCGCATCCGGACCGTTATCAGCAGTTTCTGCTCTATCGCGATCCGGAGTCGCGTTTTTCGGTGGTCAGTTTCGTCTGGGGGCCCGGGCAGGCGACCCCCGTGCATGATCATCAGGTCTGGGGCCTGGTCGGCGTTTTGCAGGGCGCAGAGCTGGCGCAGCGTTTCGCAGGCGCGCCGCCGCACCCGGTCGGTCCGGTCGTTCGGCTTGAACCGGGCGCCGTGGATATCCTGTCCCCCCGCGAAGGCGATATTCATCGGGTCGAAAATGCGCTCAAAGACAGGACCTCGATCAGTATCCATGTCTATGGAGATGATATCGGCCAGGTCAGCCGCTGGGTTTTTCCCCCCGATGGCGCGCCGAAATGCTTCATTTCGGGCTACAGCAACGACGCTGCCGCGCCGGTTTTTGGGAGTGCCCGGTGAAACAAGTCGCGCCCACCCAAATTCGCGCGGCCTGGCGGGAAGGGCGCGAATTGGCTCTGCTCGATCTGCGCGAGGAAGATATCTACGCCTTGGCCCATCCCTTGTTCGCGGCCAATCTGCCTTTGTCGCGTCTTGAGCTCGAGATTTTCGACCGCGTGCCGCGACGGGATACGCAGATCGTGCTGTATGACGACGCAGACGGGTTGATCGAACGCGCCGCGGTCACTCTTGCGCGCTTCGGCTATACCGACATCGGCCGGCTGGCCGGCGGGCTGGACGTTTGGCGCAGCGAGGGTTTTGAGTTGTTTCGGGACGTCAACAGCCCGTCCAAAGCTTTTGGCGAACTGGTCGAGGCCCAGGCCCATACGCCCTCCCTGTCGGCGGCGGAGGTCAAGCAGCGTTTGGACGCCGGTGCGGATCTGGTGGTGCTGGATGCCCGGCGCTTCGACGAATATAACACCATGAGCATCCCGACCGGGGTCAGTGTGCCCGGCGCCGAACTGGTCCTGCGGGCTTCCAGTCTGGCGCCAAAACCCTCCACCACCATCATCGTCAATTGCGCCGGCCGGACCCGCAGCCTGATCGGCGCCCAGTCGCTGCGCAATGCCGGTTTGCCCAATCCTGTCTTTGCCCTCCGGAATGGCACGATCGGCTGGACTCTGGCCGGCTTTGAGCTCGAACGCGGACAGATCCGGCGCTTCCCCGAGACTGATCCGGCCCGCCTGCAGGCCGCGCAACGGGCGGCGCGCCGGGTGGCCGAGGGGGCAGGAGTCCGCCACATCGCCTGGGACCGCTGGCGCGAGGAAGAAAATATCGGCGGAACCACCATTTATTGCTTCGATGTGCGGACGCCGGAGGAATTTGCCGCCGGTCATCTGCCCGGCTTCCGGTCGGTCCCGGGCGGGCAGCTGGTGCAGGAGACCGACATGGTGGCCGCCGTGCGCGGCGCACGGATTCTGTTGCATGACACACTCGCGGCCCGCGCCGACATGACCGCATCCTGGCTGGTGCAGATGGGTTGGACGGTGGCGGTCCTGACCGATGTGCCGGACAGCGCGCTGAGCGAAACCGGCCCCTGGCGGCCGCGCCTGCCGCCGCTGCCGGAGGTCGAGCTGATCAAGGCCGATGATCTCGTGCCGGAAGAAAATATCCTCCTCGATCTGCGGCCAAGTCCGGCCTTTCGCCGCGGTCATATCGAAGGCGCCCACTTCATCATCCGCGCCCGGCTGGCGCGGGATCTTCCCGAAGAGGTCAAGGGTAAACGCCTCGTGCTGATCTCGGAGGACGACCGGCTTGCGCGCTTTGCGGCGGCGGATCTGGCGGCGCTCGGTCATCTCTGCGTCGTTCTGGAGGGCGGCATGCGGTCCTGGCCGCCGCGTGCGTTGGCGCAAGGCGAGACCGGCGCCTGGTCGCCCTTCGATGACGTCTACCGCCGCCCCTATGAGGGGACCGACAATGCAGCCGCCAAGATGCAGGCCTATCTCGACTGGGAATTCGGCCTGGTCGAGCAATTGCGCCGTGATGGGACGCACGGGTTCAAGGTGCTATCCTGATAAAGGGAGTGCCAATCCCCTTTATCACGCCGTTCTCCCGGCTTGCAGTCCTCTTGCTGCTCGCCGCGGTGTCATCGGCGCGCGGCCAGTCTTCGGCTGATATCGATAAGGCCGCACGGATTTATGGCGCTTTGCCGCTGGCCGAGGATGTCCGCCTCTCGCCCGACGGCAATTCCCTGTCCTTGATTGCCGGTCTCAAAGGGCGTCGGACCCTGGCCATCTGGCACCTGGACGGCGGCAAACCGACGCTCCTCACCAGCGGTACCGTCGAACCAAGATGGCTTGCCTGGAAGACAAGTGATCGGTTATTGGCCAGCGTCTATTTTGGCGAAGGTCCGACATGCCGAATATGTCCTGCTTGAAACATTGGCGACAAAACTGAGACATCAAAAATGCGCTTCGGAAGTGCTACTGTAACTGCATGACGACAATGCCACATCTGCTGGTGGTCGATGATGACGAAGATATTTTGTCGCTGCTGACCAAGTTTTTCCGTAAACATGGCTATCCGGTGTCGGTTGCCAGCGGTGGTGTGGGCATGTTCGATGCGTTGGCGAAACAACCGATCGATATTGTCATTCTCGATGTGATGCTGCAGGGCGAAGACGGATTCAGCCTGTGCCGCAAATTGCGCGCCGGCTCAAAATTGCCGGTCATCATGCTTACCGCCATGGCCGATCATACCGACCGGGTGGTCGGGCTTGAGATCGGCGCCGACGATTATCTGGTCAAACCCTTCGATGCCCGCGAATTGCTGGCGCGCGTCAAGGCGGTCCTGCGGCGCACCGTCGAGCGTGACGGGCTGGCGGCGGTCGAGGAGGCGCCGGCGCCTTGTTTGCGCTTCGATGGCTGGACCATCGACCTCGCGCGGCGCGAATTGCGCTCTGCCGATAATGGACTGGTTCTGCTGTCCGCCGGCGAGTTTGATCTTTTATTGGCCTTCGTCGAGCATCCGCAACGGGTTCTGACTCGCGATCAATTGCTCGATTTCGCCCGGGGCCAGGCGCATTTCGCCTATGACCGCAGTATCGATGTTCAGGTCAGCCGCCTGCGTCAGAAGATCGAGGACGACCCGAAGAACCCGGTGTTGATCCGCACGGTCCGGAATAGCGGCTATATGTTTTCGCCATCGGTGAAGCGGGGATGAATTAAGTGATCAAGTTTTTTTTCCGTCGCTTCTCGGTTCGAGCTGAAGTGGCATTGGTGATCAGTCTGGCCTTGATCGCCGGTTTCGGCGTGGTTGGCGGAGTCTGGGCGCCGCCGCCGCTCGAAAGCTCGGGTATCCTCGAGCAATTGGAAATGCTGGTCAGGGTGGTGCAATCGGCGCCGATCGAGCAGCGTAGCCATCTGATCGAGGGAGCCGCCAACGATGTCTTTCAGGTCGCCTGGATCGGACCCGACCAGCCTTTGGCCGAGTTGCTCCGTGCGGCGCCTAATCGTCGCGACGACCGGCCGCTCCTGGCCGACCGGCTCGGCGCGAAGCTGCGCAAGGTCGTGCTGTTCGACTCCGATGACGCCACCGCCAATGCGCCGGAGCTGCATTTCGACCGCAGCAAATATCCCAATGCGCGCTTCATGGCGGTCAATTATGGCGATGCGTCGTGGATGGTGTTCAGCTCCTTCAAACATCGCTGGTGGTGGTTGAGCCGTCCGCTTCGCTTTTCCTTGTGGCTGGCCTACGCGATTCTGGCGATTCTGGCGGTGCAGGCCCTGGCGGAACGACAATTGTCGCGCCCGATCGTCAATCTCTCTAATGCGGTCAGACGGTTCGGAGTAAGCTCCGAGTCGCCGCCGATCAGCGAGAGCGGACCGCGCGAGGTGCGGGAAGTCATCGCTGCTTTCAATGACATGCGGGCGCAGATCCAGAAATTCGTCAATTATCGCATCACCATGCTGGCGGCGATCTCCCATGATTTGCGCACTCCGCTGACCCGTATGCGGCTGCGTGGCGAGTTCATCGAGGATGAGGAACAGCAGGCGCGACTGTTCCGCGATGTCGATGAGATGCAAGCGATGATTGATGGCGCCCTGGCTTTCTTCCGCGACGACGCGGCCGAGGAACAGGTAACCGGAGTCGATCTTCCTGGTCTGTTGAAGACCATCGCCAATGATTTCGCCGATCAGGGAATCGAGGTAAGCTACAGTGGTCCGGCCCGCGCCGTCGCCCATGGCCGTCCGTTCGCCTTGAAACGGGCCTTCACCAATCTGATCGAAAATGCCGTCAAATATGCCACGCCACCTGACATTATCTTGCTGCCCGGCGAGGGCCAGGTCACCGTCACTATTCGCGATCATGGCCATGGCATACCGCCTGACGAGCTGGAACGGGTATTTACCCCTTATTTTCGTCTTGAACCGTCGCGCAATCGCAATTCAGGCGGTGTCGGTCTGGGTCTGACCGCGGCACAATCGATCATCCGCGGTCACGGCGGCGAGATCCTGCTCCGCAACCGCCCGGAAGGGGGGTTGGAAGCGGAGGTCGTCCTACCGGCCTAGAGCGCGATGACATTAGAGTGACGCGACTCCGCGTCACTCTAATGTCTGAATCGCCCTCTAAGCCATTGAATTAGAGGCTGATTCAGCTAATAGATTTAACCGCGGAGCGGTTCAATCTAT
>Ga0116226_10000728_pt1 | contig 28230 bp, 20 predicted proteins | sample S1TSphfallax_FD_89692 | JGI IMG/M metagenome (GOLD analysis project Ga0116226, IMG submission 89692) | Host-associated microbial communities from peat moss isolated from Minnesota, USA - S1T2_Fa - Sphagnum fallax MG | ecosystem: Host-associated > Plants > Peat moss > Unclassified | place: USA... | reverse complement strand
TCGACAAGGACATCATCGCAGCCATGAAGGCGAAAGACGCAGGCCGGGTCGAGGCATTGCGGATGCTCAAGTCGGCGCTGAAGAACAAGGAGATCGACAAGCGCGAGCCGCTCACCGAGGCCGAGGCGCAGGCCGTGCTGACGACGCTGATCAAGCAGCGGCGCGAGTCTGTGGAGCAGTTCACCAAGGGCAACCGCCCGGAGCTCGCAGCCAAGGAAGCGGGCGAGATCGATCTGATCGAGGGCTATATGCCGAAGGCGGCGAGCGCCGAGGACCTCAAGGCGCTGGTCGAGGGCACCGTCGAGGCGCTCGCGGCCTCCGGCGAGCGGCTCACCCCGAAGGATATGGGGCTCGTGATGAAGGCGGTGCAGGAGCGCATCAAGGAGCTCGGCATCCGCGCCGATGGCCGCCAAGTAAGTGAGTTTGTCAAGGCGAGGCTGACCGCCTAGACCGCCTAACCATGGAGATAGGAAGTTTCACCCGGGAGCCTATCGGCTCGGAACGCTGGAAGCTCGCCGTACCGAGCAAGCGCTTCACATGATGCCTGCTGTGGCAACGCCCTAGAAGGCCGGCGTTTACGGCAGCAACTCCGGTCCGAAGTAACAGCGCTCCACCAGCATGCAGAAGATGTGCTCGATGGCCAGGTGTGACTCCTGGATGTTCATCGTAACGTCGCAGGGGACGATGACGTTATAGTCGCAGAGGGCAGCCATGTTTCCTCCGCCATTGCCGCTGAAACCGATGGTGACCACCCCGAGCCTCCGGCAGAGCGTGAGGGCGCGCAGCACGTTGGGCGAGTTGCCCGAGGTGGAGATGCCGAGAAACACATCGCCCTGCTGTCCGAGCGCCTCGATCTGGCGTTCGAAGCATCTTTCAAAGCCGTAGTCGTTGCCCACAGCCGTAAGGATTGAAGTGTCCACGGTGAGGGCGATCGCGCGCAAAGCAGCCCGGTCCTTCACCAGGCGGCTGACAAACTCGGCCACCAAATGTTGCGAGTCCGCCGCGCTGCCGCCGTTGCCGGCCACCATCAGCTTGCGGCCTTGCAGCATGGCTGCTGCGGTCGCTTCCGCCGCGCTGGCCACAACGCTCAAGAGAGCGTCATCCGCTCTGACTTTCTCCAGCACCGCGATGGTCTTGCCGAGTTGCTCGCGAACGATCTGTTTCAAGGCCATGTCCCTAAATAGAACTCGCGAAGACCATCGCTGAATCGGTCGAGCGCGCAGCGAAGAGCGCCTCCACCAGGTCACGCACCGCGCCCCGGCCGCCTGCGCTCGCCGCTACAAAATCCGCTGTGCCGAGGACCGCAGGCTGCGCGTCGGCGGGCGCGGCGGAGAGGCCGCAAACCTGCATCGCCGGCAGGTCGTTCACGTCATCGCCCATGAAGCACACTTCGCTTAGATCCAGATCGTTGCGCCGAGCGAACTCACGAAGGGCCGCCGCCTTGTCGCGGCAGCCCTTCGTGACGTCGAGAATCTTCATCTTGGCCGCGTAGCGGTCGACTAACGGGCTCGCCTCGCCGGAGATGAGGGTAATGGCAAACCCTTCCCGCCGGGCGAGCGAAAGACCCATGATGTCGCGAAACGAGAAGCGCTTGAACTCCTCGCCATCGCTCCCCCACCAAAAGCCGCCGTCGGTGAGGACGCCGTCCACATCGAGAGCGATCGCCTTGATCTTCCGCAGCCTGTCCTGAAGTTCGCACGGCGGTTGGCCGGACGCGCCGGTGTCCTGGGCCATGCGCTAGACCGCCGCTCCGACTCTGCGCAGTTTCTTGATGATCGGCACTTCGCGCTCATAGACTCGCTTGATTCCGTCTCCCATTGACTGCTCGCACAACCGGATGTCGCGTACCAGCCGGGAGATGCCATTCGGCTCGAGAGAGGCAGCCTGGTCGCTGCCCCACATGGCGCGATCCATGGTGATGTGCCGCTCGACCACGCAGGCACCAAGAACACGGGCCGCGACGCTGGTGGGGATGCCGGTTTCATGGCCGGAATAGCCGACGAGGGTTCCATAACGCTCGCGCATGGTAGGGATGGCCTTGAGATTCAGCTCGTCGTAGTTGGCAGGGTAGGTGCTGGTCGCGTGCATCAAAATCAGATCTTCGGTGCCGAGAACCTCGACCGCGTGGTCGATCTCCGCATACGTGCTCATGCCTGTAGAGAGAATGATCGGCTTGCCGGTCGCCCGCGTATGCCTCAGCAGGTTGTCGTCGGTCAGCGATGCGGAAGCGATCTTGAAGCAGGGCATCTTGAAGTTGGCTGCGATCAGGTCAACCGAAGCTTCATCCCAGGCGGAAACAAACCAGGGGATCTTGGCCGATCTGCAGAACGCGTCGATCTCGGCGAAATCTTCCTCGTCGAATTCCAGGCCCCACTTCAGGTCGCCGTTGGTAGCGCCAAAGGGGTTTTCGCGGGGCTTGGCAAGCTCCTCAGGGGTGTAGACCACGTCGATGGTGCGCTTCTGGAACTTCACCGCGTCGCAGCCCGCCGCGATCGCGACGCTGATCAGCCGCTTCGCGAGGTCGATGTCGCCGTTATGGTTAATTCCAATCTCCGCGACGACATAACAGGGGTGCCCGTCCCCGACGATCTTGTTCCCAATCCTGACGGCCAAATCGGCATTGCTCATAACTTCATCCTCTCTTGTAGACCACGGTAGCAACTGCATATCTCTTGATGAGTCTCTCAACTATATGCTTGCCGATCCATTGCCGTCCATTCGGCTCCCGGCCCGCGTGGAACTGTTTGCGGAGGTCAAGCGGCAAGCTCCACCGCCGAAGCGGGCAATGGCCCGTGCGGCGACGCTATTGGCATACTCCGGTCCCGCTCTTGGCCAGGGCCTCATAGCGATCGATCTGCGCCATCGTGACGGGGTGCATCTGTTGACCCCGATGCCACGCGCCGTACCATTCCATTGTCCACTCCAAAGCCTCTTCAAGACGCAAATGCGGCCTCCAGCCCAACTCATTCCGCGCTTTGCTTGAGTCCAGCCTCAGGCTACCCGCCTCGTGAACGCCGGGGTCGCTGTCTCGCGACCATGCCGCACCCTCGCCCCAGGCGGCGGTCATCGTATTCGCGATGCGCTCAACGGGCCAGGCGTCCTCGTCGCCCGGTCCGAAGTTGAACGCCGAGGCGAGGTGACCCTTTCGCTCGAGCAGCAGCTCGGCAAGCCGGATGTATCCGTGGAGAGGCTCCAGCACATGCTGCCAAGGCCGAACAGCGTTCGGCCGGCGGATCAAGACAGACTCCTGCTTGAGAAATCCGCGAATCAGGTCGGGAACAAGCCGGTCGGGAGACCAATCTCCGCCCCCGATCACGTTGCCCGCCCTCGCCGTTGCCAGGGCAACGCGATGCTGGTCGAGCCGATCCACAGGAAAAAAGGAGCTTCGGTAGCTGGCGCATACGATCTCCGCGCAGGCCTTGCTGGAGGAGTATGGGTCGTGGCCGCCAAGCGGATCAGTCTCCCTGTAGGGCCACACCCATTCCTTATTCTCGTAGCATTTATCGGTCGTCACAGCAACCACTGCCCGCACCGAGGAACTCTTGCGAACCGCCTCCAGCAGATGCGCGGTCCCCATGACGTTGGTCCCATAGGTGCAAATTGGATCGGCATAGGAGCGTCGGACCAAAGGCTGCGCCGCCAGGTGAAACACCACCTCCGGCGCGAACTCTACGAGGGACGACTCCAATCGGGCTCGATCCAAGAGGTTGCCGCGAACGTCCTCGACCACCTTGCCAACTCCGGCGACCTCGAGCAAGCTAGGGTCCGTGGAGGGGTCCAGCGCATAGCCGCGGACCTGCGCGCCCAATTTCGCAAGCCAAAGCGCCAGCCAGCCTCCCTTGAAGCCCGTGTGCCCCGTCAGGAAGACCCGGCGTCCTTGCCAGAGGCTCACCATGTCTTCCAGGGGGCCTGTCCGCTTGCCCAAAGCTCTTCGAGCCGCTGCTTGTCGCGCAGCGTATCCATCGGCTGCCAGAAGCCTTTGTGAAAGAAAGCCTGCACTTCCCGTTTCGCGGTCAGACTCTCGATCGGTTCTCGCTCAAACATCCATGAGTCGTGATGAATCTCAGCAAATATCTTCGGCGACAAGACAAAAAAACCACCGTTGATCCATCCGCCCTCGCCCTTCGGCTTTTCCTGAAATGCGTAGACCCCGTTTCCTTCCAGCCCTAGAGCGCCGAAGCGTGCGGTTGGCTGTACGGCGGTCAAAGTCACCTGTTTTCCGTGCGAACGATGAAACGCAATGCTGGCCTCGATATCGACGTCGCCAACTCCGTCACCGTAGGTCATGCAGAAGGCGTCCTGATCCCTGAGATAGGTCTCCACCCGCCGGAGCCTGCCGGCCGTTCCAGTATTCTCGCCAGTGTCGACTAGCGTCACGTTCCACGGCTCCGCGACGCTCTGATGCACTTCCATCCGATTGTCCCGCAGGTTGAAGGTCACGTCGGACATATGGAGAAAATAGTTGGCGAAGTACTCCTTGATCATGTAGCCCTTGTAGCCGCAGCAAATGACGAAATCGTTGATGCCGTGCTGCGAATAGATCTTCAGGATGTGCCACAGGATAGGTAGTCCGCCGACATCGACCATCGGCTTGGGACGCAGGGAGGTCTCCTCGCTGAGCCGCGTACCCAGACCCCCCGCCAAAATTACCGCTTTCATTCATGCTCCTGGGAGGATGGTATGGCGCGAGCCAGGCATAGTCAATTGGCCGAGAGGATTTTGTCATGGCCCGTGCCGCATAGATCCGTGACAAGCGGCGTTTTGGATTGCGCGCTGCTCCCTTTGTGTATTCTAAAGGCAGGTATTCTGCCCCGATGACTGACAAAGCAGCGCTCTTGCGCAACCAGATTCGCGAGTTGACGGCCCAGTATTTCGCTGAAGCGTTCCCTCAGAAAGCTTTCCTTCCCGGCGCCTCGCCAGTGCCTGTCTCAGGCAAGGTGATCGACAGCGGGGACATCAGCTCGGTCATAGACTCCGCGCTCGATGGATGGTTCACCACCGGCCGCTTCGCCAAGGAGTTCGAGAGCAAACTTGCTCGATTTGTCGGGCTCCGCTCCGCCTCCCTGGTAAACTCCGGCTCCTCTGCCAATCTTGTTGCGGTCAGCGCCCTCACTTCGCCCAAACTCGGCAGCCGTCAATTGAAACCGGGCCACGAAGTCATCACCGTGGCCGCCGGTTTTCCGACCACGGTCAATCCGATCCTCCAGAACCGGCTCGTGCCCGTCTTCGTCGACGTCACCTTGCCGACCTATGAAATAGACCCTAGCCAACTGGAGGCGGCGCTCAGCGACAAGACGAGAGCCATTGTCATTGCCCACACTCTAGGCAATGTTTTCGACGTGGATGCCATCTGCGAGTTTGCGCGCAAACATAATCTGTGGCTGATTGAGGACTGCTGTGACGCGCTTGGGTCAACCTACCGGGGTCGCAACGTAGGTACTTTTGGGGATATCGCGACAGTGAGCTTCTATCCAGCACACCATATCACCATGGGTGAGGGCGGAGCCGTGCTTACCGATAAGCCAGCCCTGCAAGTGCTCATCGAATCGTTCCGCGACTGGGGCCGCGACTGCTGGTGTGAGCCTGGCAAAGACAACACCTGCGGCAAACGATTCGATTGGCAGCTGGGGACGCTGCCCTGCGGCTACGATCACAAATATACTTACTCGCACATCGGCTACAATCTCAAGGCCACGGATATGCAGGCGGCCCTCGGCGTATCGCAGATAGCCAAGCTTCCGCACTTCATCGAGCGCCGCAAGGAAAATTTCAACTACCTGAGGGAAGCGCTCAAACCGGCGGAGGAATTCCTGATCTTACCGGAGGCGACACCGCACTCCGATCCGTCATGGTTTGGCTTCCCCATCGGCGTTCGCGAGGGATCGCCAGTCAAACGCGATGAGTTGACGCGAGCGCTGGAGGCTAGCAAGATCGGGACCCGCCTGCTCTTCGGCGGCAACCTCGCCCGTCAACCCGCCTATGAAGGCCACCACTACCGCGTTATCGGCGAATTGCCCAACACCAACTTCGTTATGAACCATGTGTTTTGGGTTGGCCTCTATCCCGGCTTGACGCAACCAATGCTGCAATTTATCGCGAGCACAATCCTAGGATTTATTCGATCGGTTACATCCGAACCTGCCCAAGCCGGAAGCTACCGCTAAGCCACTGATTCACGGGAGCAATCAAGGGGACATCAGCTCAGGCATTCCTTCCGGCATCGACATATGTCCGTAGTTTCTACGGCTCCTATGGCTCCTCGCAGACGGTGCTCGTCTGACTGGAGCCCGCGATTTGTCACCATCCGTTGCCTGAACAACCAAACACGGAAGCTGGCTCAACCGCAACGGCCGGTACAATCCCCGGCGCGCCTCAGCGACCAGGCGTCCGATATAACTTCTTGAGGAAAATGCCAGAATGCTGGGCCAATAGGAGAAACGCGGGCAGTCCTATGCCGACGATCATCCACACCATAAATGTGCCCTGCTCAAATAGATCGAGGCGCCATAATTCTGCGGAGGCATACAGGATTGCCCCACAGGGCAATAAGAACACTGTCTTCCCAAGAGACGCCATCGATTCGAAGGCAAAGCCCATGAAGCAACAGAGCACTGTGATGTAGGGCCAGGCGAGATAGCCGATCTGCTGATGTAGATGAACGAATGCCGAATTGGTCATATAGTTTTGCAGGATGTCGACATAAAGCCGGTAGGGTTCCATTCCGCCGATTGGGCCGATTCCTCCAGCGGCCAATTGATCTGTGAACGGCGCCGTCCCGACAGCAACCTGGAAGGGCGTCCCCAGGTATGCATCGATCTCGTTGACTCCAGCCAGCCAGAAGGACAACCCATTGGCCTGGTAGTATCCGGCGTTGCGCGAAATGTTCAGCGCGGACAAGATGAGAAACAGGAAGGACGCCCAGGCCGCAAGTTTTAACCCACTTACTGTAATGGATCTTTTGCCGAAGCTAAGGAGAAATACAGTGCTCAGGGTGGATGCGATCAATATCAATCGGAAAGACATAAAAGCGAGCACAGCAAGCATGAATACATTGATTAGATTCATGGGCGAGAAGCTCTTCGACCGGAATATCCGGTAGAGGGCCCAGGATGAGGAGAAAAGAACCACATAGCGCAGCGAGATCCAGCCGATGCTGTAGTTCGCATACCACGCTTCTTTCAATTCATTTGTTTCTCCCAGCGACACGAAAAGGATCATTTCCTGCCATGAGAAGTAGCGGAAGATCTCGACTAACATCGTACCGAGGCCAACCGCGGCCACCAGGCTGAACGCGTAATAGATCAGGTTGGAGTCGAGATCGATGAGCCTGTCGATTCGGCGCGGTCGAAGAAAGCAAGCAAGCTCGCCCACCTTTTCGCCGGCGGTGAAACTTGTGAAGATCAGCAGATACCAGCAAGCCAGTACCAGACCCGAGGTGATATCCAACCGCGACGGCGTATCGAATCCTTTGTTCAAGACCCCGAAGCTGGGCAATATCCAGGCGGCGAAGCTGGCGGCCACGGCAATCATCGACATGCGGGACGGCTTGAGAATGGCGCGGACGGGTATCTTCATCGCTGCCCCTTCATCGTTCCCCCTGAAGGTGTGTGCTTGCAACCCACGCCGTGCGCACCTTGCCGCGCACAAGCGTCAACGGCCAAAAGAAGAGCCGCTCCTCAAGCGGGCGAGCTTCACCGCGTACTCCGGAACCTGCTCCATGCGCCGCAGGATGTCAGACGCCAAACTCACTACGCAACCCAGAAACATTCCGACGGCGGCAAATCCAAGCGTCATAAGAAGCCGATGGGGCGACGATTTTTTGTCAGGAGGCACCGCCCTGTCGATCACTTGGATGATCGGTGCAGCCTTCGCTTCATCGATGCGCGCAGCTTCGTATTGCCTGGAGAGCAAATCGAAGAGGGATTCGTTGTATCGCACATCCCTCAGTTTGCGTGCATATTCCAGGCTCACCGCAGGAACTCGCTCCGCCGAAAAATCCCCTGTTCCCGATTCCGGGTTTCTAGGGTCGTTCTCCATCTTGGCCAGTTGGCCGCGCAGCGCGTTGATCTCTTCCTGGGCGCGCACAGCTTCAGGATTTTGATCGGTCGCGAAGGTGCGCAGAGACTGAATCTCAACCTCCCGGCTGGCAATCTGCGCTTTGATCTCGGCGATGCTGCGAATCATCGACTCCGCCTGCCCACTGAGCTGGATCACGCCAGTCTTCTCGGCGTCCTGCTTGAGGGCATTCTCTGCTGCCGCCAGGGCATTCTTCTCATCGGCCATCTCCTGGTCAAAAAACACTCGCCGCTGAGCGGCCTCGGTGATAGCGAGATTGGAATTCATCGCATGCAACTCGTCGATGTAGGCGTTTGCCAGATCGCTCGCGCGCTGCGGGTCGTGGTCTTCGACGGTGATATGAATCAACTCGTCCTTGGTCACCAGCATGCGCGTTGCGTTCTTGAGGCGCGTGCGGGTGTCCGTCGGCTTCTTGGTCTTATATTCGCGATCCAGGTGAAACTTCGCGATGACGTTGTCGGCAATCGTCCGGCTGCCAAGCATGCCAAGATACAAATCGGATGGCGTCTTGACCGCTCCCCCGGCGAGCGCGCCAAGACCAAGCTGGTTGACCAGCAGCGAGGACGCAGACTGTCCCCGCTCGGGTGGAAGGATAACCGCTGTTGCGGCGAAAGTAGGCTTCATCAGCAACGCGATCGCCGCCCCGATCACCATGGCCGCAATCGTGAAGATAGCTATCTTCCTGCGCGCGTCCGATAGAACCAGAAGAATGTCGAACAGGTCGAATCGCCGTTCGCCGCCAGCCAGATTTTCAGATTCCCGCTCTACTGTGTCCACTCTTTCCATGCTTATCTGTATCCTACCGCATCTTCTTCATGGCCCTGATGGCCGGTGTGGAGCTAAAAAGGACAGTTCCTGCCGAAGCATCAGGACGCATCGCCTGGTCTCTATAGGATGCCGGGGCTCCCGGTCAACTGTATTCGTGCCGGACATTGGCTGGACATGGCTCCCAGGCCAACGGCGTTTCGATTAGCATAAGATTGGCGTTATGAATTGTGTGATCTGCAAGGGAACAAGCGGCGCCGAGCACATCCTGAGGGAGATGATGTTCGGCACACGGGATGAGTTTGTATATTGGGAATGCTCCGGCTGTGGCTGCCTGCAAATTGCCGAGATTCCGCAGAACCTGGCTGACTATTACCCTCCCGGCTATTACTCTTTTTCCGCCCATGCGACGCCTTTGCAGATGTGGATGTATCGCGCTTGTTTCAAGGCTCCACGCCTGGTTGGACTTTTTCGGAGGCCGGGGGTCACTTTTCAAGCCATCCTTGATCTCAACCCGAAGGTGGGAGCCCGGGTTCTCGATGTCGGCTGCGGGGGCGGCAAGATGGTCGCTATCCTCCGAAGCCTGGGCGTCGACGCGCATGGCATCGATCCTTTCACCAAAGACGAAACGCAATATGTGCGCCGTGCCCGCCTGGAGGATACGACCGCGAAGGACTGGGATATGATCCTATTCCAGCATTCCCTCGAACACATGGGCAATCATATCGATGTCCTTCGCGCAGCGCGCGAAAGGCTCGCCGCCACCGGAACCTGTTTGGTGCGAATCCCGGTCGCGACCTGGGCTTGGCAGCACTATCAAGAGAACTGGGTGCAGCTTGATCCGCCGCGACACCTGATCATACATACTCCCCGGAGTTTCCGCCTGGCCTCCGAAGCGGCGGGCTTTCGCATCTCGCGAACCATCTTCGACTCCGGCGCTTTCCAGTTCTACGGTAGCGATATGTACCAGCGGAATATTCCGTTGACACACGAGCCGGAAGAACTATCCCGCCTGGGGAAGTCGGGAATGCGAAGCCTGGGCGCTCGCGCCGCCGAACTGAACCGCCAGGAACTTGGGGATCAAGCTTCTTTCCACTTGCAAAAGCTCGATCTCTAGTGGAACCTCCCAGGGGCCGAGCTAGCAGGTCTAAACAGCAGCGGGTCATCATGGCAGCATGCGTCTTCTTTTCAGCGTCTTCGTTCACGCGTCTTCGTTCCCGCATCTTCGTTCCGATGATGAGCGGGAGAAGACCGGCCGGACACAAAGGCAGCGCGCCTCAGCGGATTCTCTGGGTTACGGGGAGCGTCTTGCGGTAGTCTGCGATCCCGGCCCAAACCTCTCCGCAACGCGAGAACTGGAGGCGCGCCAGACGTCGCGCAAACCGCGCCGCGAGGAAGAGAAACATTGCGATCGCAGGCGCCGGGGAATAAAGGCGCAGGATGCGCAGTCCCGAGGTGGTGAAGTAGCGGTCCAGCACCGGACTCTTGCTCCCGGTGCTCCCGCCCACCTTATGCAGGATCTTCGAATCTGGAGCCGCCGCCAACCGCCACCCTTTCTTGACCAAGCGCAGGCATAGCTCCGTCTCTTCCATATAGTGAAAGAACCCCTCGTCCAGCAATCCGGCTTCCCGGAGGGCCTCGGAGCGAAGCAGTATGCTTGCCCCATAGAGCGCGTGGAACCAGTCATCGGGATGTGGGACCGTGCTGTTGCGCGCATAGCCGATCCAGAGATTTACCCGCGTCCCGGCCCAGACCTGCACGGTAGAGGGAGAATCGGCGTAGTAGCAGACCGAGGCGACTGCCCCAATTCGCGGGCCGGCGATCGCCTTGCCGACCAGCGCGGTGAGAGCGTCCGCCGCAGGCTCGGTGTCATTATTCAAAAGCCATACATACTCGGCGTCCCGGGCGAGCGCGTAGCGGATCCCGATGTTGTTGCCGCCGGCAAAGCCAAGATTCCGCCCCGACTCAAGCAGCGGAATGGCCGGATGGGCCGCTCTGATCCTCGCGATCGAATCGTTGGTCGATCCATTGTCGACAACCACCACGTCCAGGCCCGGGTAGGAGCATCGCTCGAGCGCCTCCAGGCACTTGACGGTATCCGCCCAGCCATTCCAGTTCAGCACAACGCAGGTAACGCTCGACGGTTCCACGATCATTCAGTGCTGGTCTTTCTTCTCTAGCTGCGGACTGGGCGTTACCGATCTCAGCCAAGACCGCATTGATCGATTGATCTGTCAGTTTACCAAAGGAATCCATTGCGCCCTGGCATTCTGTTTAGCCATATTCAGGATCAGCTTTACCGAAGCCGGATGGACCCCTCATTCCCAGCGGCCGAACGGGATGATCGTACCCGTGGATGTTGGACGCGGTCGACTCCGCGGGCGATGGTGCTCATACAGCGTGCGCTCTCCCGTTCACAAACAACCGCCCCGTGGAAGAATTATTTATTTCCCAGCCTGCGCGCGCCACTTATCCGTCAGTTGTTTATCCGCAAGCGCCTTGATAAATACCCCCCCAACGACGCTGCGAGCCTGAAATCCTTGCTGCTTGCCGGTCTTGGTGTCGTACCAGTCTGTAAGAGGAACGCGGCTTGGACCCTGATTCATCCACAGCGCGACGGGGTCCATGATGGCGTTGAAGTCCGACGGATTCGCGGCGAGGGTCGCGGTCCAGATCGTCCAATCAAGTTTGGTGTAGTCCGCGCGGCTGTCGAGCGGAAGGCCGTACTTATTCAGCTTGGTTTTGTAAAATGCGATCTCACTATCGCGGACCGATTGCGGGAAAAGGTTGTAGCCAAGCAGGTTGTCCCACACCAGGTTATATTTCTGGCTCCACGTATTGGGCGAGTCAAACGCCAGTTTGTAGTGATCGCCTTCCTTGTCCATTTCAATCCACTTCGCGGCATACTCGTGCGCAGTCTTTGAGTAATCGCGGGCCACAGCGTCCTTGCCGAGCAGATGCGCTAAGTCAGCATAGGCTGCGAGCGCGTCGATGGCCTTCAGCGAGAGGTTGGCATTATGCGTGACATGGCCGGCGAAATCATCTGTAGTCAGCTGATTCTCCGGATCGAGTCCGTGGTCCTTCAAGAATTCAGCCCACTGCGTAAGCGTCGCCCAATATTGCGAGGCCAGGGGTTTGCCGTCGCTCGTAGCCCGGGCCACAGCGTCGAGAAGAATGAGCATATTCCCGGACTCTTCAACCGGCATCTGGTCATCTTCGGTCAGCTCGCCGCCACCATAGGTCTGGCCATTCGCCAGCGGATAGCTGCCAAGATCGTGCGGCGCGAAAGGAAAATGCCAGCGATTGGGCAGTGCTGCGTACTCAAGGAGCGGGCGAAGTTCAGCCTCCAGCAGCGCAGGATTGAAGAAGAGAAAGAACGGCGCAGCGGGGTAGATCACATCCACCGTGCCAATGTTGCCGCCCGAGAAATTCTCCTTGCCAAAGACCATTGGCTGTCCATCGACGTCGGCGACAAAGCCATGCGCGGCCCACGCCTGCCGGTAAGCAAGGATGCAAAGGTTGGCGTAATTTTGACCGGCTACGCGCACCAGATCCGCCGTGAGCTCAGCGTCAAACTGCTCGCCTCGTTTTTCAAGTACAGGCAACTCGCGCTCAGCCGCGTCGAGCAGAGTTGCAATGGATTGATTGTTGCGCTGCCAATAGGGCCGCAGATTCCGCTGCAGAAACTGAATCGCGTAGCCCTCGGTATAGGAGACAAGCACGTGCCGCGTCACCGGCGTTGCGGAAACTGTGCCCAGCGGCAGCTCAGTGGCCAGATGCGCATCGCCCGAGCCTGCGATCTGCGGCTGCTCCATCGTGTCGGCATTTGGCAGACTGCCGGTGCGGGCGAACGCGCCGGCCGCGTCATGCGCGATCACCGAAGTAGACGATTCGTCCTTCGGAACAGAGAGATGAAAGTAGCCCCAGTCGATGCGAACATCGTCACCTGATCTGTTGAGAACACGCTGGTCGCGCGAGCCGACGGAGAGCACGGTCTGGGTCTCGGTAAGATTGCGCGAATACGTGACAGCTTCGCCGGGGCCGTTGACGGCGATCAGCGGGTCCACGTCGACCAGCACTGCGACCTCGTGCGGGCGTGCGTCGGTGGAGCTGGCCGTGAAGCTGATATAAGTGACCGGGCGCGAGAGAATATCGAGATCGGAGAGCAGGGCCGGCGTGAAGAAGGTCAGATCGAGCATGATGCCGCCGGCTTTGAAACTGTAGCGTGTGTGCGTGGGAGTCACCACGTGCTCGACCTGCTGCATGGCAGGCGCCTCGTCCGGCTCGGCGCCCATAAAGCGCATGGCTTTGCCGTCGATGCGCACGAGGCCGGCAATGGGCTGTGGCTTGCCGCTCCAGTGAACTGTATCCGAGGCGGTCAGATCGTCCGTGTCGGACCATATAGAGAAATATGGGTTGTGCGTGATAAGCGGGGTCGCCGGAGGCCGAACCCGCTGGGCAGCGACAGTGAGCGTGGCGCAGACAACAAATAGGAGCAAGACGGCGCGGCGTTGCTGCAAAGTAGCTAACCTCGGAAAGAATATGGTGTCTATGCTAAGCGCCTGAAGCAATCAATGAAAACCCGCAGTCGACCGGGAATCGTCAACGCTATTGCCTTGGGCCCCTGGGATCGATTCGGCCAGCTGTCACAATACGAAGCTGTATCGAGCGCGATCATAGGGGCGATAACACCGGCGATGCTAGCACAGCCATACCCACATCAATGCCAATCATGCGATGGCACACGGGCCTGGGTGATTTGCAGTGCTTCGATATGGCTGGCGCGGATGTGGATCACCTGATCGACGTTTTGCAGCGCGCCTTCGATCAGCAGGACTTTCGCGTAGGTGACGAGTGCGCGGCAGCGTTCGTAGAGTCCGGGGTCGATGATGGCGTTGGCGATGCCGGTCTCGTCTTCGATCGAGAGGAAGAGAAAGCCGTGCGCGGTGCCGGGGCGCTGGCGGGCGATCACGCAGCCGGCGATGCGGGCCTGGACGCCGTTGCGGAGCAGCCGCAGATCGCGCGCGGGCACGATCTGCATCGTTCGCAGCTGCTCGCGGCAGTGCGCCATCGGATGCCGCCCGACGGTGACGCCGGTCGATGCGTAATCGGCGACCATGCGCTCCTGAGGCTGCATCGGCCGCAGCGGCGAGGCAGCATCTTCATCGAGCGCAAGCGCGGCCAGCAGCGGCCCCGGCTTGCGGCCCGCGCGCTCCACCTGCCAGAGCGCATCTCTGCGGTGCACGCCTGCGCCGAGCGAGTTGAGTGCGCCTATTTCCGCTAAAGTCGCGAGGTTGGCGCGCGTAAGCGAAGGCACGCGCCGGGCCAGCTCTTCGATCGACGCAAATGCACGCATCTGCCGCGCGGCTTCCAACTCAGCCGCAGTTGCGCGGGGCAGGCCGCGCACATAGCACAGGCCCAGCCGCAGCGAGAGCGCGCTGTTGTCTTCCTGCTCAAGCGTGCAAGGCCACGCGGAGCAGAGCACATCGACCGGCTTGACGCGCAGGCCGTGCCGCTGCGCATCTTTCACCAGCACCGCCGGCGAATAAAAACCCATCGGCTGATTGTTGAGGATCGCCGCCGTAAAGGCAGCGAGATAGTGAAATTTAAGCCACGCGCTGGCATAGGCGATCAAGGCGAAGCTGGCCGCGTGCGACTCCGGAAAGCCATACAGCGCAAACGAGCTGATGGCCTGGATAATCTCTTCCTGCGCCGCCGCGCCGACGCCGTTTGCGGCCATGCCGTCGCGCAGTTTGGTTTCGAGCAGCCGCATCTTCTCTGCCGAGCGGCGGCTGCCGAGCGCGCGGCGCAGCTCCTCGGCTTCGCCGCCCGAAAAATTCGCGACCACCATCGCGATGCGCAGCAGCTGCTCCTGAAACAGCGGCACGCCGAGGGTGCGGCGCAGCACCGGCTCGAGCAGCGAGTGCGGATAGCTGACCGGCTGACGCCCCTGCCGGCGCTCCATGTAAGGGTGCATCATTTTGCCGACGATCGGCCCCGGCCGGATGATGGCCACCTGCACCACGAGATCGTAGAAACGGTCCGGATGGTTGCGCGGCAAGGACGCCATCTGCGCGCGCGACTCGACCTGAAAGAGCCCGACCGTATCGGCCCGGCAGAGCGACTTGTAGACCTCGGCATCGTCGTGCGGAATCTGCGCGAGGTCGACCGGCTCGCCGTAGTGGCGCGGAATCAGCTCGACGCACTCCTTCAGCACCGCCATCATGCCGAGCCCCAGCAGGTCCACCTTGATCAGGCCCATGTCGCTGCAATCTTCCTTGTCCCACTGGATGACGTTGCGCCCGGCCATACTCGCGGGCTCGATCGGCACGACCGAAGCCAGCTGACCTTCGGCAATAATCATGCCGCCGGAGTGCTGCCCGAGGTGCCGCGGCAGATCGAGCATGCGGATTGAAAGCTCCAGATATTTCGCGATGCGCGGATGGCCGAGATCAAAGCCCGCCGCCTGAAACTGGTCCTTCATCGTGTCGGTCGGCCCCTTCCACTCCCAGGAGTTGACCAGCCGCGTGAGCCGCGTCAGGGTCTCCTGGTCGAAGCCGAGCGACTTGCCCACCTCGCGCGCAGCCGAGCGGCCGCGATAGGTGATCACATTCGCGCACATCGCTGCGCCGAGCTGGCCGTAGCGCGCATACACGTACTGAATGGCGCGCTCGCGGTCCTCGCCCGAGGGCAGGTCGAGGTCGATATCCGGCCACTCGCCGCGCACCTCGGAGAGAAATCGCTCGAAGAGCAGCTCCATGCCGACCGGGTCAACCGCCGTAATGCCGAGCGCATAGCAGACCGCCGAGTTCGCCGCCGAACCGCGGCCCTGCACGAGAATGCCGTTCTTGCGGCAGAACTCGACGATGTCCCAGACGATCAGAAAATAGCCCGCGAGGCCGAGCTTTGCGATCAGCGCGAGCTCCCGCTCGACCTGTTTTTCAGCTTTCTGCCTGAGCTTCGCGCTGGCCTTCGCGCCGTAGCGGTTAGCCACGCCTTCCATCGTGCGCTTATGTAGAAAGGTGTCCATCGTCTCGTTTTCCGGGACCGGATAACGCGGAAACTTGTAGCCCATCTCCTTCATCACGAACTGCAGGCGGGCAGAAAGCTCTCTCGTTTCAGCAACAGCGCGCGGCAGGTCACGAAATAATTTCGTCATCGCGGACGCGCCCAGCAGATGCCGGTTCGCGTTCTGCTCGAGCAACAGCCCGGCTTGGTCGAGCGTTGTGTGGTGCCGGATCGCAGACATCACATCGAGCACCTCGCGCTCGATCGCGGTCGCCATCTTCGCGCCGTTGGTCGCGAGCAAGGGCAGGCGCAGCTCGCTCGCCAGCGCAATGGCGGCCTGGTTGCGCGCCTCCTGCTCGCGAATGCGGTGCCGCTGCAACTCGACATACACGCTGGCGCGGCCGAAGGTTTCGACGAGGCACAGGAGCACGCGGCGGCCTTCGTCGAGCCCACCGCGAGCCAGCGCCGCCGCCAGCGGTCCCTCGTCGCCGCCGGTCAGGCAGACCAGCCCCGCGGCCCGCTCGCGCACCGCGTTGAGCGTTGCGATCCCCTCGCCTTTGGTCTGCTGCCGGAGTTTGTAGCCGGTGATCAGCTGCGAGAGATTGCGATAGCCGGCCTGCGACTCGCACAGCAGCGCGAGCCGCACCGGCCGCTCAGGGATCGTATGCGGCTGCCACGGCTCCGGCTGCATCTGGCTGCCGAGCTCCGCGACCGAGACCTCCGCGCCGATGTGCGCGCGCAGGCCCAGCTTTTGCGCGGTCATATAGAGTCGCGGCGCTCCGTACAGGCCGTCGCGGTCGAGGATGCCGAGCGCGCCCATTCCGAGATTCGCGGCCTGCTGCGCCATCGCCTCCGGCATCGACGCGCCCTCGAGAAACGAAAATGCCGACCGCGCGTGCAGCTCGACATACTCGCCGGCGCGCTCAGTCATACTGCCCCGCCACATACCAGGCGTCCGGCTCAGCCTCATGCCGCAGGCGCAGCACCTGAGGCGGCTCAGCCACGACCGCATCCCACTCGTCAGCCTCCCAGCGCCGCCCATCCCACCAGTAGCCGCTCGACTGCCACGGCCCGGCCGAGGCTCCCAGCTCCAGCCGCGCACCCTTCCAGAAGAGCGCAGCCGGCTCTGCGCCGCGCAGAACCACCCGCACCGGCTGCATCGGGCGCAGACGGCGCAGCGCCGGGCGCACGGGTTTTGTCGCCGAGTGCGCCTCAACCTCACCCTCGGTCGGCTGAAACGGCCCCATCCGGAACTCGTCGTCGCGGCAGCTATTGACCAGCACCGGTGAGCCGACCTGCGCCTCGCCGGCGATCGACTTTAGCCGGGCCAGCAGCAGATCGAGCTTGTCCGGGTCAGGAAACTGCGCCTGGAAGAGCCCGCGCTGGGCGCGCTGCGGCGCCGCCGGCTCGGCCGAGAGCGCGACCCCGAGCACGCCCGCTCGCGGAGGTTCCGCCTGTAGCTTCAGGTTCATCAGCTTCAGCAGCAGGTCGCGGCTCTGCGCCGGAGCGGCCGGGCGCACCTCGAGCACATGCGGCGCGAGCTTTTCGAGCGCCAGCGTTAGCGTTACGCCGCGCAGCGCATAGGCGTGGCTGACCGCCTGCCGGAGCAGACGGTCGAGCATCGGCGAGATGAGAAACAAGAGCGACTCGAGCGATGCGAGCGGCGCGTCCAGGCTGATCTGATCGGCGAGAACAAACGCCGGCTCCTCCGGAACCAGCAGATGTTCTTCCGTGCCCCGCGCCAGGTTCTGCAGCCGCTTGCCCGCCTGGCCGATGCGGCTGATCAGCGCGTCCTCGGGCAGCGCGGCCAGCTCGCCCAGGTTGCGGATGCCCCAGCGCGTGAGCGTCGCCAGGGTCGCGCTGTCGCAGCGCAGCACCGAGAGCGGCAGCGGCGCGAGCCTTGCCGCCAGCTCCCGCTGGTCGGCACAGGTGACGCCCCTGTAGCTGCGCGCCAGCACGAGGCTCGCCTCGGCGTTCGGCGCGACTGCAACGTCGGCCGGAAACTCACGCGCTCGCAGCGCCTCGCAGAGCTTCCGGGCATAGCTCTCGGCGTCGCCAAACAGCTTCTCCGTACCAGCCTGGTCGAGCAGAACAACCCCCGCCATCTGCTTCGCCCCGGCGTAGCCGTTCACCGGCGAGGCGATCAGCTGCACGCGCGGCGAGAAGCCCTCCGCCGTGGCCAAGACCTTCTCCATCGCCGCCTGCTCCTCGGCCATCGACCGCGAACGAAACCGCACCTGCCCTGAGGTATCGGCCTGCACCCTGCTCATCCCGTGCTCGAGCCCCAGCGCCTTCGCCGCGCGGTTGAACGAGACCACGCGCTCGAGCGGCGTCGCGCCCTCGACGACAGCGACCGCCTGGGCGCGCGCGCCGGGCTCCGCGCGCAGCCACGCCAGCGTGGGAAACTCCGGGATGTAGATCGCTGCGAAGCTCATCGACCTAGAGCATTTCTCCTGTAGGTCTACCTAGACCAGCAGTGGTGAATGTGGATTTTCCTTGAAGAAAATCCACGTCGAGAGAATCTTCCAGGGCATAGCAACAGGAGAAATGCTTAGCCCCCGGCCGCGCGCATCCAGTGAGGCGCGGCCTCCCAACTTGCCGCGCGGCCTGGAGACTTCTTCCCGAACGGGCTGCTGTGCCGCTGGCGTGCGACCTCGGCGGTTCTCGCAAGCCCGCTCAGCAGTTTGTGCGACGCGTTCGCCGTGTCTGCCGCGCAGTCGAGCACGCACAGTGCGCTCGACCGCGCGCAGGCAACCTGCGTGAGCACAAGCAGGATCGCGTCGCTTACCTCGGCCGCACGGCGGAAGCGAAACCAGGTCGCCGCCGGAATGCGCAGCGCCTGCTCCGCGGGCACCGAGGCCAGGTCGAGCACCACCACGCGAAATCCGCCCGATTGCAGAATCTGGTCGGCCGCCCGGATCGCCTTGTCCAGGCGTGTCCATGATGTTTGCGGTTTTGGAGGCTCTGCCGGCGGCGGCCGCACGATCGCCTCGGCGCGCTGCCTGGCCTCCTCTGCCGCGCGACGATCGGCCTGCCGCCGTGGGTCGCGCTCCTCCGCCGTGCGCGCGTTGCACTGCTCATACGCAACATGGCTGGCCGGAACCGCGACCAGGCTTGTCTCGGTGTACTTCGTCTGGGTCAGATTCGTCTGGCGGCTGAGCGGCCGGTTGGGGTAGCCGGGTGTCCCCTCCATCTTCGCGAGCCGCGCCTCGGCCTTCTGCGCCAGCATCGTCTCTAACGCGCTGCCCAGCCCCTTTGTCTCCGACCGAGGATGGTGCCCGCCGCAGCCCTGCCCTCGCGGCTTGACGCTGCGAACCGGCAGAACGACCGGGGCCGGACGCGGGATTTCGCCTCGTCCTGCGCGTGCCTCTGCGCCCGCGAGCCGCACCCAGAGCAGATTGCCGAGATTCACCCCAGCCGCCGCCGCGCTGCGCGGATCGACGCTGTCCTCCACATCCACATAGGCGCACGCAGCATCGCCGGTCGCCTGCGCGAGCAGCGAAAACGCGAGCGAGGTCCGGCCGGAACTCGCCGCGCCCGTGCACTCGGTGATCCCGCCGATCGGCATCCCGCCGCCCAAGAGCGTATCGATCTGCCGAACCCCGCAGCTCATCAGCCGCGGCGTCTGCTGCGCCGGCGGCGACAGAGCCCCAGGCATCCGCAACGCCAGCCGGGCTTCGATCTCGCGCTTCAGCCATGCACTTTGCGAGGCAGCAGCCATCCGGTTCCCCCTTCCGGCGCAGTTCACCCGGCACGACCAAGCCCGGCATGTTTCGCCTTTTATTCGCTCATCTAGCCCTAGAATACCTCCCCAGCCACCCCTGAAGTCAACGTGCCCAACTCCCAGTGCACCCGTCATGCACAGCTAAGCCGTTTCGTTTCAATCCTTGGTCTATAACAACGCCAAACTTCAGTCACCAGCTCAGGAGTTTAGACCGGGTATCCCCTGGCTCATGGTTTGCTTACGATGTATGGAAATCTGATTGAGCTACGCCCGAGAAGGGCGTCTCTTTTGTGCGAGACGGCGCGTTCCACCGGGCGGCGGCTACGATATTTCAAGTCCACTTGCCCTCGCCCTCCACGAGGGTGATGTAGCGGTTCAAGGGCAGATTCGTAAAGCGCTCGACGGCCCCGCCGGGCAGCGGCCACGTCACTTCGAGCGAATCGATCCTGGGCCGCCGGCCGATGCCGAGCACAAGCCGCGGATCGTGCGACGAGAGAAAGCTGCCCCCACCGATCCTGGTTCGTGAACGGGTGAGATCGCCAGCCCGGTAGGTGACGCGAGCGCCCACTGCATCCGGATTGCTCTTGCGGCCTACCAGGCGCACGCCCAGCCAGTTGTTCTCCTTGCCGAGGTTATTGCGCAGCAGCAGCGGCGCGGCATCATTGTTCAGCACCAGCACATCGACGCCGCCATCGTTGTTGAAGTCACCTACGGCAAGCCCGCGCGCGGCAAAGCTCCTGGCAAATACCGGGCCGCTCTCCGCACTCACATCGCGAAACCCCTTGCCTTCGCGATGGAAGAGCAGCAGCGGCTCTTTCCAGCGCACCGTCGACGAGGTCTGATCGATCAGGTCATCCGGGTAGCCATTGCTGAGAATCAGGTCCAGATCGCCGTCATTGTCATAGTCGAAAAACTTCAGGCCCCAGCCGCTCATCGAGCGGGTCGACATGCCGATCCCCGCCGCCATCGCGACATCGTCGAAGGTGCCATCGCCGTTATTGCTGTAAAGCGAAAATATCTCCTGGTCGATATTGGCGACGAACAGGTCCATCCACCCGTCGTTGTTGTAATCGGCTGCGTCGACGCCCATGCCGGAGCGTGCGCGCCCATCGGCGCTGAAGCCTACCTCCGAGGCCAGCCCTGCCTCCTCGAAGTGACTGCCCTGGTTGAGAAACAGAAAATTCGCCACCGTGTCGTTGGCCACAAACAGGTCCATCCGGCCATCGTTATTCACGTCGGCGGCCACCACACCCCAGGCCTTGCCGAGTTGCGCAGCGATGCCCATCGGCTGGCTTACGTCGGTGAAGGTGCCATCGCCGTTGTTGTGAAACAGCCAGCTTGGGCGCGGCTTGAAGATCCGGGGGATGCAGTAGTGGCGCACCCCCGCGGCATCGGCGCCGCAGCCGAGCGAGGGGTCGAACTCGGCGAACTGGCAGACGAACAGGTCGAGTTTGCCGTCGTTGTCGTAGTCAAACCAGACCGCGCTCGAGCTCCATCCAGCAGCCGCAACGCCCGCCTTCTCCGTCACATCGGTAAAGGTGCCGTCGCCGTTATTGCGGTAGAGAATGTTGCGTCCAACCTGGGTGACATAGATATCGGGATAACCATCGCCGTTGTAATCGCCCACCGCGACACCCATGCCATACCCGCCACCCCCCACCCCGGCCTTCGCCGTCACATCGGTGAAGGTGCCGTCACGGTTATTCCGGTAGAGCGCGTTGCGCAGCGGATGGGGCGGGTCATAGAAGCCGCACTTGCCGCTGTTGACCAGGTAGATGTCCATCCAGCCGTCATGGTCGTAGTCGAGGAAGGCGCATCCAGCGCCGCTGGTCTCGGGTAAAAACTTGTTGGCGGACTTGCCCGCCGTGTGTACCCAGGCAATGCCGCTGGCCGCAGCCGGCACCTCGTCGAAGGGATAGCGCGGCGGCGCGGCAGCAACGCTTACAGCGCGGGAAAAGGGCGATCCTGCTGCATAGGCGGCAAGGCTGCGAAGGAGCCGGCGGCGGGTGATCTCTTCCTGCGGACGGTGCATTCACTCCCTTTGTGGCCTCGGATGTTTGAGCATCCCAGCTAAACTTACAAGCGAATGGTCTCTCTGTCGATGCGCGGACGGCGATCCGTGGCTCTGTTGGTAACGCTCTGGGCCTGCGTGGCGGCGGCCCAGCCGCCAGGCGGCGCGCCTGCGGATCTCAGTCCACTGGAGCAGCAGGCGCTCGCTGAGGGCGAGGCGGGCAAGACGGCCGATGCCCTCCGCGACTACAAGCAGGCGCTTGCAATACGGCCGGAGTGGAAAGAGGGCTGGTGGAATCTCGGCGCGCTGCAGTACGGCGCAAACCAGTTCGCCGGCGCGAAGGCGACCTTCCTGCGCGTGGTCGGCTTTGCGCCAAACCTTGGGGCCGCATGGAGTTTGCTTGGCTTGTCGGAGTACGAGACGGGCGACTATGCGGCGGCCCTTGAGCATCTCGAGAAGGCCCGGTCGCTCGGCATCGCCGATGACCCCGAGGTCGAGCGAGTCTCGATCTATCACCTGGGCCTGCTCCTGATTCGCAACAGCCAGTTTGAGCAGGCATCGGAGTTGCTGCTTAAGAGCTTCGGCAGCGGCGTCCTCTCCCCACAGATCAAGACCGCGCTCGGGCTCGCGACGCTGCGCGTGCCCTTGCTCCCGGAGCAGGTCGATCCGTCACGGGAGGCGCTGGTGGCCGCCGTGGGAGCCGCTGCCGGCGCCGGACCCGGGGAGCCCGATGCACTCGAAGCGTTGCTCGCGGCTCACCCTGACATTCCCTATCTCCACTATGCCTGTGGAGTCGCCCTGGCGAATGCCGGGCGCGAGCAGGAGGCTCGGGCGCCCCTGCTGGCCGAGACGAAGATCTCGCCGCAAAGCCCCCTGCCATGGGCGGCGCTGGCCCGTCTGGAGCTTCGTCTGGGCGCGGCAGGCGAGGCTAGCGAGGCTGCGCGGCAGGCGGCAGCACTCGAGCCGGGCGGCAGGGCGGTCGTCGCCGAGCCGCGCATCGTTGCCCTCTACTCCAGTGGCAGCAACCCGGGGCTGGCGGACGCGAAGGATCATCTCTGGTCACAAGCGATGCAGCAGTACTCGCTCGCGCAGTACGCTTCCGCATCGGCCGGCCTGAAAGAATGGCTCCGCGCGAACCCGGCGAACGGCACCGGTTGGGCGGTGCTGGGACTCTGCGAGTTCGCCATGCGGGACTATGACAACGCTCTGATCCATCTCGATCGCGGCGCAACGCTCGGGCTCAGCGGCAGCGAGCAATCCCTGCAGCAGGCCCGCTACACCTATGGAGCGCTGCTGGTGCGGGCGGGCCAGTTTGACCGGGGCTCCGAGGTGCTGATGGCCGCTCTCGGCGGGGCGGGGCAACAGACCGAGAAGGTGCAGGATGCGCTTGGGCTCGCGCTTCTGCGGCGGGCTCAACTCCCTGCGGCGGAGAGCACGCCGCTGGTGAGCGCCGCGGGCAGGATCGCCGTGCTGCTGCGGCAGAGCAAGTATGACGACGCATTCGCACTCTTCAAACCACTGCTCGCCGAGTACCCCTCGACGCCATTCCTGCATTACGCCTACGGCACCGCCCTGCTGGCGCTTTCGCAGTACGATGAGGCCGCCGCCCAGATGCGGACCGAACTCGCGCTCTCCCCGGCAAGCGAGTTGCCATGCGTACGCCTGGCCTCGATTGCACTCCGCCAGCACCATGCTGCCGACGCGTTGGCCTGGTCGCGGCGCGCCCTCGCGCTGAATACCAAGTCCGTCGAGGCCCACTATCTGCTCGGCCGCGCCTCACTCGAAGCAGGCGATGACGCCACTGCCCTGAGCGAGCTTCAGGCTGCGAGCAAGCTCAGCCCAGCCAGTCCTGAGATTCACTTCAACCTCGCCAAGGCCTATGCCCGCGCCAGGATGCCCGAGCAGGCCGCGCAGGAGCGCCGCACCTTTGCTGAGCTGAGCGCGCTTGCCGAGGCTCAGCGGGACACCATCGGCGGCGTCTATACCGGTCCGCGCGACGCCGGAGAGATGACCGGCCCGCCGCCATCGAATCCCGTCCAACCTACCCCTTCACGCGGTCCTTGATCTGCTTGGCCAGTTTCTCGATCTGCTGCGCCTTCTTCACAAAGTCCAGCGAGAAGGTCGTATGCAAGTCGATATGTTCGACGGCGTCGTTGAGTTCACCGGCGAGCTGATAAAGTTTGTGCACCGAGGCGGCGATCTGCTCCTGGTTCAGCGGGTTGACCGGAGCCTTCCCAGGGTGCATGATGTCCGGCCCATCAAAACCGGTGGGCGCATTCTGGTTGGACGGCGCATTGGGCGAGGGCAGAGGTTGCGGCGTCTGCGCCTCGCCCCGCACCCAGCTTCCGGCGGCGAGCAGCGTCATCGTTCCGGCAAGCGAGGCGAGCAGGCTGCGGCGAGTTGCTGACATACATGTCCCTCTCTTGAACAAACAGCGTCGCAGCTATCCTACATAGTCGAGCAGCCCGCAGGTGTCGTCAGGCTCGCGGATGAGAATTTCGGTCTCCCGGTGTACGCAGCATCGTCTAGACGCGCTTCTTGGCAGGACGGCGGGCTGCCCCGCCGACACGGCTCGCCGCAGGCCGCTTGGCCTTCGGCACGCGCACCGGCAGCATATCGCCCGGGCCCGCGCCGACCACCTTGTGCGCGGTGACTCCGCGCCTGGCCCCGGGCCGGACCGCACGGTTCAGCGCGAGCACTTCCTTCTCGTCCAGCTCGCGCACCTCGCCCGGCGGAATATCGAGCACCAGCGGACCGAAGCCCACCCTCCGAATCTTCTCGACGTGATGCCCGACCTCTTCAAACATCTTGCGCAGCTCGCGGTTGCGCCCCTCGATCAGCACTAACTCGTACCACGGATTCTCCGCGTCCTTGACCAGCTTGATCTGCGCCGGAGCCGTCATCACCCGGCCCTCGCGCATCCCGTGGCGGCCCTTTTCGATCATCACGCCGCCCCGCAGCTGCTCGATCGCAGCCTCAGGCGGCTTGCCGCTCACCTTGACCAGGTAGGTCTTCTCGATGCCGGTCGAGGCCTTGGTCAGCAGGTTCGCGAGCGCGCCATCGTTGGTCATCAGGAGCAGCCCTTCGCTCAGATAATCGAGCCGGCCGACCGGGTAGACGCGCCCCGCCCTCTTGATGCGCTCGAAGAAACTCATCACCGTCGGGCGGCCCTCAGGGTCGCTCACGGTCGTGACATAGCCCCTTGGCTTATTGAGCATGTAATACTTCTGCGGCTCGTCGCCCTTGAGCAGCTTGCCATCGACCTTGATATGGTCGCGATCGATATCCGCTTTTGTGCCGAGCTCGGTTACAATTGCGCCGTTCACCTGCACGCGGCCTTCCGCAATCAACTCTTCGGCCTTGCGCCGCGAGGTCACCCCCGCGGCGGCGATGATCTTCTGCAGGCGCTCCTCGGCCATCAGTACTCGTCCTCGGCGTAGACGCTTCGCGAGTGCACACGCCGGTCAATGTCCACGCGGCCGGCGGTGTCCCGCGTGACGCCCGGCAGATCCCGGTCCGGCGCGGTCTCATCATCCACCTGCACATTCGCGCGCGCGTTGGCCCTCAGCTCTTCCTCTTCGAGCTCATCGAGCTCCTCGCTCGCCGCGATCTCCCCGGGCTCCTCGATTGTCACGGGAACGGCTTCCACCGCGGCCGCAGTCTGGGTTGCTTCAAACGGCGACGTCTCTTCCTGCGCGATACTCGGCATGGGCGTATCTCCTGGTTCACTTCGGCTGGCCGCCGGGGGAAGGTCAAGCTGGGCGGAGGTTCCGGTTTCCGGCTCGACGAGTTCGCCGGCCATCTTCTCGAACTCTTCCATGGACGGAAGCTCGGCAATGTCCTTGAGTCCGAAGCGTAACAGGAATTCCTTCGTCGTCTTATAAAGAATTGGACGCCCGATCACCTGCTTGCGCCCGGCCGTCGTCACCAGCTTGCGGCTGATCAGGGAACCCATCACGCCGCCCGAATCGACCCCGCGAATCTCCGAGACCTCGGGCGCCGTGACGGGCTGCTTGTACGCGATCACGGCGAGGGTTTCAAGCGCCGGCAGGCTGAGCTTCATCGGCGGCTTGAGGCTCTTGATGAAGCCGCGCACCGCGTCGTGATACTCAGGCCGGGTGGCAACGCGGTAGCCTCCGGCGATCTCGCGGATCTCGACGCCGCGGCCGCCCCGGTCATAGTCGTCGATCAACTCTTCGAGCGTTCGCCGGATCTCTTCGCGCACTTCGCGCTCACGCTGGCGGCTGAGGCGCTTGTCATCCTCTGCAGGGGCGGACGCGGGTTCGAGGGCGCTCCCGGGCTCGGCGGCAGGGTGCACAACCCCGGCTGTTTCCGTCGCGCTCTCCGGTTCAAGAACAAAGCCGTCCGCCTGACTCGCCGCGACCTGCTCCGGATGCTCGATAGCCTGCAGGATCGCTTCGCCCGACGCGGGCGGACCGGCATGCGCATCGGCCGCACTCTCAGCAGTGGGCGTCTTCGAGTTGTCAGAAGACGCCATCGCGGGCTCATCCGCAGGGAACTCCAGCTCAGCCGCCTGGCGTACTTTCTCATCCGGACCAGCGGCATCTGGGCCGGCGGCGAAGGCCTGCTCGCGCCCGAGGCGCTCTGCCCGCGCGACCAAAGCCTCCCCGGCAAACAGCACCGCCAACTGCGCGAGCGTCACCGGCTCCTCCGCCGCGTAGATCACCGCCTCGATCCTGGCTTTCAGACTCATCCGCTCCTGCGCACTCCTGCTGCCTGGCGCAAAAAAAACGGCGCCCGGTACCATCGTACCGAAGCGCCGCTGTTTTTCCTTGCGCAGTGCTCGCCCGATGAGGTGTTTTAGTGCACCACCACCGCGCTGATGCCCCAGAACAGGAGCCCCGCGAGCACCGCCGCTGCCGGCAGCGTCACCACCCAGGCCAGCGCGATGTTGCGGATCGTCGACATCTGCAGCCCGCTGCCGTTGGCCATCATGGTTCCGGCGACCGCCGAGCTGAGCACGTGCGTCGTCGAAACCGGCAGGTGGAACTGGTCGGCCGCGATGATCGTCGCCGCCGCCACAATCTCGGCCGAGGCGCCCTGCGCATAGGTCAGGTGCGTCTTGCCGATCTTCTCGCCGACCGTGATCACGATCCGCTTCCAGCCGACCATCGTGCCCAGGCCCAGCGCCAGCGCCACCGAAACCTTCACCCAGAGCGGGATGAACTTGGTCGCGTTATTCAGTTGTCCGGTGTAGTTCTTGAGCACCTTGTCGTCGTCTGGAGTGAATCCGCCCGCCTTGGCCTTGCTCACCAGCCGGAGTGCCTCGCTCTGGATGTACATGTCGTTGCGGACGTTGCGCTGCTGCGAGGCCGGCACGTTGGCCAGCGACTTGTAGCTGGTCAGCTCCTGCTCGATGTCCATCGTCATCTGGCGCATCGCCAGCATGACGGTCGGGGTGAACTTCTTGTCGCGAATGTACTCGGTCAGGTCGTTGCGCTCGTCGCTCATGACCGCGTTCGGGTCCGTGTGCGACGCAAAGACGCGCTGGGCCTGCTCGGAGATCGCCGAGAAGGTCTGCACTTCCTTGTAGCCGACCGCGTGGTTGAGCGCGTAGGCGGTCGGCACCGTGCCGATGAGGATGAGCATGATCAGGCCCATGCCCTTCTGTCCGTCGTTCGAGCCGTGACCGAAGCTGACGCCCGTGCACGTGAGCACAAGCAGGCAGCGAATCCAGAACGGTGGCGGCTGCGGGCCCTCGGGCGCCTTGTAGAGCTGCGGGTTCTTGATAACCGCCTTGAGGATGAGCAGCAGCAGGAACGCGCCGCCGAAGCCGACCAGGGGCGAGAGCAAGAGCGCGCGGAAGACGCCGGTGGCCTGCGACCAGTCGACGCCGCTCGTGCCGTTCTTGCCATGAATGAGCTGGTTGGTGAGGCCGACGCCGATGATCGAGCCGATCAGCGTATGCGAGCTCGAGACCGGCAGGCCCATCGCCCAGGTGCTCAGGTTCCAGATGATGGCCGCGATCAGCAATGCGAAGATCATGGCGAAGCCTGACCCGGAGCCGACCTGCAGGATCAGCTCGACCGGCAGGAGCGAGACGATCGTGTAGGCGACCGCGCCGGATGAGGTGAGCACGCCGATCAGGTTCCACATGCCCGACCAGACGACCGCGATGTGCGGCTCCATGGTGTGCGTGTAGATGACGGTCGCGACGGCGTTCGCCGTGTCATGGAAGCCGTTGACGAACTCAAAGCCGAGCGCAATCAACAGGGCGATGCCAAGCAGCACGTAGGGCCAGACGGTCGGCTGCGGGTGGATGGCCAGATCGTGTGCGATCTGACCGACGGTGTAGCCCATGCCGCCGATCAGCGCGAGGCCGAAGATAATCATCCCGATCATTCCGGGACCTTTGCTCATCTTCTCGTCAAGCGCGGACATACCGCGCTTGGTGACAACAGGGGGGACTGCGACTGGGCTCTGGCTCATAGCTCGAAACTCCACTTCACGCGTGCGTTAACCTTTGCTATAGGAACGCTAGCAGCGCGCAGTATCGAGGACAGTAACAAAAGCTAGAAGGAACGATGAATATTGCGTGAATACCCCTCAGACTGTTCCAGACTGCGGCAAGTGCCACGTGAATTCTTCCCCGACGCGAAGGTGCACCCGGGCATCGCCATCCATT
>Ga0116226_10000727_pt1 | contig 28240 bp, 27 predicted proteins | sample S1TSphfallax_FD_89692 | JGI IMG/M metagenome (GOLD analysis project Ga0116226, IMG submission 89692) | Host-associated microbial communities from peat moss isolated from Minnesota, USA - S1T2_Fa - Sphagnum fallax MG | ecosystem: Host-associated > Plants > Peat moss > Unclassified | place: USA... | reverse complement strand
TGCCAGGGTCGCTCCGCAGTCGTTCGACCAGCAGGTAGTTCATCCCACCGAGGCAGAGCAGCCCCAGAAACATCCCGATCTTGGCGCCGACCATCACGCCATAGGCGGTGCCGTAAAACCCGGCGAACGAACCGATATAGAACCAGCTCATCACGCTGCCTGAGAGGATGATGCACCCGACTCCCACCATCGACATCTGCGAGAAGCGTTTGCCGACACGCCGCCATTGCTGCCCGTCGTGACAGCGGTTGATCGCCATCAGAAAGCTGGGGATGCCGCCGATCCAGATCGCCGCGCCGAGCTGATGCAGCCCCTCGACCAGGACCAGCGGCAAGCGATCGTCGAGCCTCGCATTGGCATGGGTCGTGAGGGTCGCTGCCGCCAGCACGACGATGACGGCACCGATCAGCACGGAACTCGCCGCCTCCTCGCCATGCCAAGCCAGTATGCCGATAATGATCAGCGCGCCCGCAATTTTCACCAGGCCGGACAGGGCGAATTCCGCGCTCAAGACATTCAGCCATCCCTCGTTATCAAGGGTCCCAACCAGCACGGCGCCTTGCAACGCAATCGTTGCCGCTTCGCACGCAACCAGCCCCACCGCGCTCCAGACAGCAATCTGGCGGGTCCGCCGAGCCATATCCGCTCCGGTTGCGCCAAGCTCACGCTGAAACGGCCGTGCGAGGAAGACCAGAAACAGCACGCCACCCAGCGCCATCGACTGGCCGACAATGGTAAGGCCATGGATCAGAACCGACAGATAACCGAACAGATCGATCAGCAGGCTCATCGGCGACTGCCGTTCAATAAAGATGTGGTCATGATGGGATACCGGTTCTTCAGATCGTTATGAAATTAGGGTGAGTCGCAAGATCGTCCCCCGCGAAGCGGAGGAGGGGGACCGCGCGAAGCGTGGTGGAGGGGGCGCACACGGTCCTGCCATAACCGCATTTCGCGCAAGATCGCGCCTTGCATTGCCCAAGGGCAAATTCAAAACGGCTGTGCGCTTGCCCCCTCCACCATGCTGCGCATGGTCCCCCTCCCCCGCGTTGCAGGGGAGGATTTTTCTTACCGATAACCGGACCAGAATTCATACCGCTCTAGGGGGCGGTCACGGTGAAGGGGACGTCGCCGCGGGTGATATGGCCATCGATCGCCAGCACTTGCCATCGGATCGTGTAAGTGCCGGGCGCTAGAGTGGTGGTCGTTTCCAGCTTGTCGTCCCCGCCATCCTCGCTGATCGGCAGCGTGCTCTGGGTCTTGTCAGCAAGGATCAGCGACAGTTTCGACCGGCTCTTATCGATCCGGCTGTTATACCGAAAAACAAGCGCGACCGAGGGGCCGGCAATAGTACCGTTAACTGCGGGTGTCGATTCGACCAGGATCGCATGCGCAAAAGCGGGGGCACTCGATAGCAGCATCGCCACGGCCACAGACCGCAGCAGACCCATCAACCAACTTGCTTGCCCCATTTGCTGCTCCATCTGCTGCACTGCGAAGCGCCGGGGTTTAGCGCGTCTTCCCGTCACCTGTCTATCATGGGACGTTGCGGCAATGTCTCACGCCACCCCATCCGGATCCTCCAGCGTGAACGCCTCGGTATCGTAATCATAGGCAAAGATCTCGGCGTGCCGGCCCCAATTGACGGCGGTGTCGAGCACGGCGGTGGCGTCCTGCTCTTCGAGATGGTCTTCCAGCTCGGTCAGGAAACGGCTCGCCGGCGCGCGGTGATTGGGGCGTTCCTCCAGCACTTTGCGGATATGGGCGGCGAGCGGGATATGGTTCAGCAATTGCTCGCCCAGTATCTGCTTGCGCTCCAGAATATCCGCATCGGCATAGGTTCGGCCGATCGGGGTCAGATCGATATCGCCGCCCGCGACGTTGGCGAAGCCGAGGAGGTGCAACGCTTCCAGCAGCGGGAACAGATCGTCGGCATCAAGGCTCTGATAATCCGCCAGCACCGGCAGATCGGCATGGCCGTTGAACTGGCTTTCCATCAGCGTTTCAATGAGGCCACTCAATTGCTGGACCGGCGCGTCCGGCAGGCGGTAGCCCATCGAGATCTGATCAGTCTTGACCCCGCGCTTGCCGATATGGCCGGTCGTCAGATGCAGATAAACCTCGTCGACGATCCGCCGGAAATCCGGACTGTTCCAGTCGCGCGGGCGCGGTAGTGTCACCGGCATATCGATCTGGATCCGGCCGGGATTGGACGAGAAAATGATGATGCGGTCCGCCATCTCGACCGCTTCCTCGATATTATGCGAGACGACCAGAATGCTCTTTGTCGGGATCCGCCTTTCCAGCCAAAGATCGGTGAGATCGCCGCGTAGCGTCTCGGCGGTCAGCACATCGAGCGCAGAAAACGGCTCATCGAGCAGCAGCACTTCGGGCTGAATCACCAGTGCTCGTGCAAAGCCGACGCGCTGCCGCATGCCGCCCGACAATTCTTTGGGATAGGCCGATTCAAACCCGTCGAGCCCGATCAGATCGATCGCGGCCAGCGCCTGTTTGCGGCGCTCGATCGGCGGAACGCGCTGTGCTTCAAGACCCAGCTCAACATTGCCGAGGACCGTCAGCCAGGGGAAGAGTGCGAAGCTCTGGAACACCATACCGACGCCGGGCACCGGGCCGGTGACCGGACGATCTTTATAGACGACATCGCCATGGGTTGCCGGAATGAGACCGGCGAGAATCCGCAGGAAGGTCGATTTGCCGGAACCGGATTTGCCGAGACAGGCGACGATTTCGCCGTCCTTCAGCGTGAACCCGACATCCTCCAGAACCGGCCGCCCCGCGCCGCCGCCGCGGAAGATTTTCGTGACGCCGCTGGCGCGCATCATGGTTTCGCTACCCATGGATCAGATCCTTCTCTTCCGCGTCAGTCGAGCCGCAGCTTTTCGGCGGCGAGGTTATAGAGCCGCCGCCAGAGCAGCCGGTTGAACAGAATGACATAGAGGCACAGCATGCCGACGCCGAGCGCCACACGCGGGAAATCGCCGGTGTCGGTATTGTCCTTGATGTAGGCGCCGATCCCCGATGCGGTGAGTGTCGTGTCGCCCCATTTCACCACTTCTGCGACGACCGCTGCGTTCCACGAGCCGCCGGCCGCGGTCAAGGCGCCGGTGACGTAGGCAGGGAAGATGCCGGGAATGATCACCCGTCGCCACCAGAGCAGCCCGCCGACGCGCAAATTCTGGGCGGCATAATGGAGCTCGTCCGGAATCGCCATCGCCCCGCCAATGACATTGAACAGAATGTACCATTGAGTACCGAGGATCATGAGCGGGCTCACCCAGATCTCGACATTGAGATGATAGGTCACGATCGCGAGTACGAAGATCGGAAACAAAAGATTCGCCGGGAAAGCGGCCAGAAACTGAATGATCGGCTGTACCTGACGCGCGAGCCGTGGCCGCAGTCCGACCCAGACGCCGATCGGGACCCAGATAATGGAGGCGATCGCGATCAGCACCATGACCCGGATCGCGGTGAAGCCGCCCAGCAGGACGGTATGGAGGATCTCATCCAGCGGTACCGCATCCGTGATGTAACGCACGATATTCCAGGCGGCGAAGATCGCGACGCCGCCGAAAACAATATTGACGCCCCAATCGACGAACCACGGTGTTTCCCGATTATCGATCGGTTTGGCGGGGCGCCGCGGCACGACGAGTGACACGAGGTGGGCGCTAAGATCGAGTATCGCGCCGATCAGGCTGCCGCCCAGATCGAAGATACGGGCATGCTGCAGCATGATCAGGAACCATGGCCGCTCCATTTCCTCCCCGCCGCCAAGCTCGTTCTTGTATTTTTGCGACCAGGCGAGCAGGGGGCGGAAGAGGAGTTGATCTGACATCAGGATAACGATCAGCATCGTGATGATGGCGTAAAAGATGGCCGCCAGATCGCGATGCGCGATGGCCTCGCTGATATAGGAGCCGATGCCGGGCAGCAGGATCGGCGCGCCATTGACAGTGATCGCTTCGGATAGCACGACCATGAACCAGCCGCCCGATACCGACATCATGATGTTCCACACCAGACCGGGCATGGCATGCGGCACTTCCAGCCGCCAGAAGGTTTGGAACGGGGTCAATTGATACATGCGCGCGGCTTCGTTCAGCTCACCCGGCACCGTCCGAAAGCTTTGATAGAGGCTGAACGTCATGTTCCAGGCCTGGCTGGTGAAAATCGCGAAAATCGATGCGCATTCAACGCCCAGCAACTGGCCGGGGAACAACGCGATAAACGGCATGACCGCAATCGCCTCGAACCCGAAGACCGGAACCGATTGTAGGATATCCAAGACCGGGATCAGGATTTTCTCGGCCTGCCGGCTCTTCGAGGCGAGGGCGGCGTAGGCGAGGCTGAAGATCAGCGAGGCCGCGAGTGCGACGCCCATGCGCAGCACGGTGCGGCCGGCATAGAGCGGCAGTGCGGTGGGATCGAGAGAGATCGGTAGCTGGTCGCCGACATGGAACGGCGCCTCGGCCTGCTGACTGCCATAGGCGAGTAGCGCCACCAAGCCCAGCACAATCGGCAGCGCGGCCGCGTCCCATAAATTGGGCCGCAACCGTGACGGCCAACCCGAGATCGGTTGCTGCCAGATCAGCGCCATCGCGACCGCTCCAATATTCGCTCTTGAGACCCGCGCTGCTACTACCGTATGTGGGATATAAAACGGAACCCGTAAAACGCGGGGCTGGCACAGCAATTTTGAATCGACCGAGATGAAGTGGAAATATGACGATCCTGTGACTGCAATCGACTCGTCGATTGACGAGTCATTCCGCTGTCTGTAGTGCATTAATCCATGACGGTCGTGACGCCTCGGCCCCAAGCGGGTCTGCGAATTAGTCACCCGGTTCTCCTGGAGAATCGGGTCGATAAGTTTTGCAGTTATGCCGCTAGGGAGTTCTACAATGTCTACGGACAATTACCGTCCTGACGCAAAGACCGTCTGTTTTTCCGTTCGTGCCGATGTTCATCCTGGAACACTGCCCCGCCTGATCGAGCGGTTTGCCCAGCGTAATCTTGTGCCGTCATCGGTTCAGGCGCGGGTGATCGGTGTCGGAGATGTGATGGCGGTCGACATCCATGTTCGGGGTCTTGAGCGGGAAGCGGCCGATATCATTGCCGAAGGGATGCGCCAGATGGTGGCGGTCGAGCGGGTGCTGGTCGCGGAGCTTGCTGACTTGGTTGCTTTGGAAGCGATGCGATGACGCGGATTTATCTTTACGACACGACATTGCGCGATGGCGCCCAGACCCAGGGCGTTGATTTCTCGTTGGCCGACAAGAAAATCGTCGCCGATGCGCTGGACCGGCTCGGCATCGACTATATCGAGGCCGGGTGGCCGGGCGCGAACCCGTCTGATTCAGCGTTGTTCAGCGATCTACCTAAGCTGAGTCAGGCGCGCTTCTCGGCGTTTGGCATGACCCGCCGTCCGGGCCGCGCCGCATCGGACGATCCGGGTCTGAAGAACGTGCTGGCGCCTGGCACACCGGCAATTTGCATCGTCGGCAAAAGCTGGGATTTCCATGTGCGCGAGGCGCTGGGCGTCACACTGGCCGAGAATATCGAGATGATCGGCCAGTCGATCGCCTATCTGGTCGAGCAGGATCGCGAGGCTTTGTTCGATGCCGAACATTTCTTCGATGGCTACAAGGCCAATCCAGGGTTTGCGTTGGATTGCCTTAAGGCGGCCGCCGCGTCCGGCGCGCGCTGGCTGGTGCTGTGCGATACGAATGGCGGGACGCTGCCGCACGAAATAGAGCGGATCGTCGGTGAGGTCGCGTCTGTGCTGGGCGGCGAGCGGCTTGGTATCCATACGCATGACGATACCGGCAATGCGGTTGCCAACAGCCTCGCCGCGGTGCGCGCCGGCGCGCGGCAGATCCAGGGCACGCTGAATGGTCTCGGCGAGCGCTGCGGTAATGCCAACCTCATCAGTCTGATCCCGACCTTGATGCTGAAGCTTGGCTACCAGCTAGGTGTCACCGAGACCGACCTGACGCGCCTCACCGCGGTATCGCGGTTGCTCGATGAGAGGTTGAACCGGGCCTCCAATCCGCGTGCGCCCTATGTCGGCGATCATGCCTTCGCGCATAAAGGCGGGCTGCATGCTTCGGCCGTCGCCAAAGATGCGCGGAGCTATGAGCATCTGGAGCCGGAACGGGTCGGCAATCGCCGGCATATCATTGTCTCTGATCAGGCCGGTCGGGCGAATATGCTGGTCCGACTGGGCGAACTCGGCATTGCGGTGGAACCGCAGGATGCCCGGATCGGCAGTCTGGTCGATCTCGTCAAATCACGGGAATCCGCCGGCTTTGCCTATGATGGCGCCGCCGCCAGCTTCGAACTGCTGGCGCGTGCTCATCTCGGCGCCAATTTCCGCGAGTTTTTCCGGGTCACCGGGTTCCGGGTGGTGGATGAGCGGCGGCTGGCTGCTGATGGCACGGCGGAAACGCTGTCGGAGGCGACAGTCGAGGTCGAGATCGATGGCAATCCCTCAATCGTGGTGGCCCGCGGCAACGGCCCTGTCGATGCGCTGGACACGGCACTCCGCCGCGCGCTCGAACCGGTCTATCCGGCCCTCAACGGGGTGCGTCTCACCGATTATAAGGTGCGCATCCTAACCCCCGAAGACGGGACACGCGCCGTCACACGGGTCATGATCGAAAGCCGCGATGCCGATGATCGCGAATGGTGCACAGTCGGTGTCGCCGCGAACGTAATCGACGCCTCCTATCGCGCGCTGGAAGACGCGTTGGTCTACCGGCTGCTGCTGATGTGAGGGTTAGATTCGGGGACGCAGTACTAATTACCGCAGCGCGTGCGCTGCGGTAATTAGTACTGCGTCCCCGAATCTAACCCCACAGCCCGACATTTGCCGGATAGACGACACTGCCGTCATAGCGCAGCCCCGGTTGTCGGTCGCGGGCCAGCAGCAGGGGTGCGTCGAGATCGACCCAGTCAGCACCTTGGGCGAGCAGGACGGCCGGCGCGATCGAGAGCGATGAGGCGCACATGCAGCCGACCATGATTTTGAGGCCCATTTCCCGCGCCGTCTCCAGCAGCTCCAGTCCGTGGGAAAACCCACCGGTCTTGTCAAGCTTGATATTGATCGCGTCATAACGGCCGACAATCGATTGCAGATCGTCAACCACATGGCAGGATTCGTCCGCGCAGATCGGCACAAGATGCGGCAGATGGGCAAGTGCTTCGTCGATTGCGGCCGGCACTGGCTGTTCGATCAACTCCACCCCGGCATCGCGCAGTTGCGGCATATAGGCGGCAAGTTGATCGAGGCTCCAGCCCTCATTGGCGTCGACGATCAGGCGTGCTTTGGGCACAGCCGCACGGACCGCCGCCACGCATTCCATATCGGTGAGGCCGCCCAGCTTTAGTTTCAGGAGCGGCCGATGCGCCTCCTCCAGCGCTGCCGCCGCCATCACCTCCGCCGACCCGAGGCTGATCGTATAGGCGGTCGTCAGCCGCTTCGGCCAATCGAGCCCGGCCATCTGCCAGACTGACGTTTGCGTCCGCTTCGCATCGAAGTCCCAGAGCGCGCAATCCAAGGCGTTCCGTGCGGCACCGGCCGGCAAAGCCCGTTGCAGCCCGCGACGATTGACCATCCCGGTCTCGATCGATGGCGCTGCCTGTTCGATTTGCGCAATGACGCTCTCAATCGTCTCGCCGTAGCGCGCATAGGGCACACATTCGCCGCGACCGCGCTTTGAGCCTTCCAGAATCTCGACGGTGAGGACATGCGCCTCAATCTTGGCGCCGCGGGCGATGACGAAGGATTTCTCGAGCGGAAACAGATCGGCCCGTACCGAGACTTGCGGCCGGTCGGGCGGGTGCAGCACGGAACCTAAAGTCATCAGAACTGCTCCAACAGCCGGTCGACCAGTCGGGCGACCCCGAACCGCACGGGATCGACGCAGGGTAGCCCGGTTTCGGCTTCGATTTCGGCAATGGTGCGCTGCGCCGACTCATCCGGCAAGCTGGCACTGTTCAGGCTGATCCCGACGGCGCGGACCTTCGGGCTGGTGAGGCGCGCGGCAGCCAGATTGGACGAGAGGCATTCAATGATCGAGGGCACCGCATAATGCGGCAACCCGCGCATATGCTGGCGTCCGGCTTCGTGACACAGCACGAGCGCCTGTGCTTGCGCACCATGGAGCAGCCCGAGACTGACACCGGCGTAGGAGGGATGGAACAGCGATCCCTGACCCTCGATCAGATCCCAATGGCTCGCTGGGGCATCCGGCGCCAGCGACTCGACCGAGCCGGCGATGAAATCGGCGACCACCGCATCGACCGGCACGCCGTCACCGGCGATCAGGATTCCGGTCTGGCCGGTCGCGCGGAACTCCGCGTTCTGGCCACGGCGCTTCAGCTCCGCCTCGATCGCGAGGCTAGTGAACATCTTGCCGACCGAACAATCCGTGCCGACGGTCAGCAGTCGCTTGCCCGCGCGCGGCTTGCCGGTCGCGATCGGAAAGAGTCGGTTCGGGTGCCGCACATCGATCAATTGCCGCCCGAGGCGCTGCGCCGCCATGGCCAGTTCGGGGATCTCTGTCAAGCGCTGATGCAGCCCGTTGGCGAGATCGAGGCCTTGTTCCAGCGCGTGGAGCAGGGTTGGGATCCAGCCGGGCGACAGCACCCCGCCACGATTGGCGACGCCGATCACCAGCGTCCGGGCGCCTTGCGCCGCGGCTGCATCGATCGACACATCATCAAGACCAGTATCAGCCGCGCAACCCGCTAACCGCAGCTGTCCGACACAGTCGGATTTCCGCCAATAGGCGATCCCGATCGCGGTCTTGGCTGCGAGCCGGTCCGCGGCATCACCTAGAAAGAGCAGGTACGGTTTCTCGATCATATTCATATGGTAATCGAGAATTCGTCCGGCGCGAAGTTTCCTGCGTGGCCTATTCCCGCCAGACTCTGGCTTCGGTCCACCCCATTGCGGCAAATTCCGGCGCGCGCAACGCGGTCTCACCGGCGCAGAAGAATTCATCGAGCTGCGGTGGCGCCACCGAGGTGCCGCTCAGCATTGCATGCGCTTGGCCACGATGATGGATCTGATGCTGCAACAGATGCAGCAATAGCCGGTCGAGCCGTTCCTGTTGGATGGTCTCGCCGCGATGAACATCGACGATCCGGCCGAGATCGGCATCGTTGAGTTGGTCGACCACCGCGATCAGGCGCCGGTCGATATCCTGCTGTGCCGCGTGGAGCTCTGGGAGCGTCTTGCACGGTTCCTCATCCGCAAACGCCGCGAGTCCGAGCGTGCCGCCCTCCATAGCGTCGACATAGAACCAGTCGACAGTCAGGATATGGTTGAAGGTGGCGCGGAGACTGGGGAAGAACCCGATGCGCGGTGCGACGAATTCTTCGTGCGACAGCTTGGCGGCGGCGCTGAGCAGCCGATAATTGGCCCAGGCATTGTTATAGGCCATCGTGCGATAGGGCAGCACCGCGGTCATGGGGGTCTCCGGCAGGGGCAACTGCCGGAGATGGTAGATCAGTCTAGGCCGTTAGATCGAGGACCATGCGGACAGTTCGGTGGAGGCTGAGCGGCTATGGGGTGAGTTCGAAGATCGAGCCATACCGGCCGTTGGCTCAATAGCTTGATGCGGTTCTGGTCGGTGACGACGGTCACCTAGCCGCCACATCCGTTTCGGCCGAGATCATACGCCGCACGTGACCGCTCCCGCCCAACTGCGCTAGGGTTGCCTCTCGTGAGACACTCTGGTGATGGTCGATGATGCGATGCGGTTTGCGGGCAGCGGTACTTCTGGCGATAGCCGGGTGGATGGTATCCCTGCCGGTGCTGGCTGACGAGGCGCCGAAGCCGGCTGCCGAGAAGCCGCAGGAAAAGCCCGAGAAGGATGATAATGCCATCCTCTCGCTGCTGCCCGCCGACTCGGTGACCCAGCACAAGCTGCAGCTCGATAATCAGCGGCTGAGCTATACCGCGACGGCCGGGACCTTGCCGCTGCGCGATGAGAAGGGCGAGCGGTCGGCGCTGGTGTTTTATGTTGCCTATACGCTTCAGGGCGTGCCCGCGGCGAACCGGCCGGTCAGTTTCTTCTTTAATGGCGGGCCCGGCGCGGCGTCGGCCTATCTGCATCTGGGGGCGGCTGGGCCGTCAGCGCTGGAATTTCCCTCGGGCAACCCCGCCGATGGCGCTGCCGGGCGGCTCAAGGACAATCCGGATAGCTGGCTTGGCTTCACGGATATGGTGTTTATCGATGCGATCGGCACCGGCTGGAGCCGTCCAGCGAAGGCCGCTGACGCGCCGCATGAATTTTGGGGCGTGAAGCAGGATGCGCAGGCCTTTGCCAAGGTGGTTGCCCTTTGGCTCGGCAAGAATGGCCGGTCCGCGTCACCGAAATATCTGGTTGGCGAGAGCTATGGCGGGATCCGGTCGATCAAGGTTGCGCGCGAGCTGCAAAGTCAGCAGGGCGTGATTCTCGATGGCATTGTGATGATTTCGCCGGCGATCACGATCAGCGGATCGGGCGACAATCCGCTGCAAAATGCCTTCGTTCTCCCGAGTTTGGCGGCCGGATCTCTCGAACGGCATCAAGAGTTTGCGGCGTCCGCGGTCGAGGATGCCTATAAATTTGCGCTGGGCCCCTATCTCTCGACGCAAGTTGGCCCGATGCCGGAGGGCGATGCCGCCAAGAGCTTCTATCAGAAACTCGCTGAGTTGACCGGCGTACCGGAGTCTGTGGTGGAGAAGGACCGCGGCCGGATCGATGCGACGTCGCATGATGTGCTGAGCCAGGATGGCAGGCTGATGAGCATGTATGATGCCTCGCTCACCATCCTCGATCCGTTTCCTGAGAGCAGCGAGGGCGGCAATGACCCGGTGCTTGATGGCTTTTCCCGGGCCTATGGATCGGCCTTTGTCGGGTACGCCGCGGATGTGCTGAACTATCGCACCGAGCTCACCTACAAGCTGCTGGCGATGGACGTGAATTCGAAATGGGAATGGGGCAGCGACGGCTCGCCGATGCCGGACGCGACCGACGATCTGCGCCGGCTGCTCGCGATCGACCCTTCGTTGAAGGTCTTCATCGCCGGCGGCTATTTTGATCTGGTGGTGCCGTTCGAGTCCAATCGCTGGCTGGTCGACCATTTGCCGGTCGGACGCGATCGTATCACCTTAAAGACTTATTTGGGCGGTCATATGTTATATTCGCGCGCCGCGAGCCGCGCGGCACTCAAGGCCGACGTCGCTGCGCTCTATCCGGCGGTGCAGCCTTAGGAGATTAATTAAGTGCTGAAGCACGTCCTCCACCCGATCCATCGCGACGGCTGGAAATTCATCGCGATCTTTATTGCCGTGACGCTGATCCTGTTTCTGCTGTGGCAGCCTCTCGGGTGGATCGGCGTGTTCTTGAGCCTGTGGTGCGTCTATTTCTTCCGCGATCCGCCACGCGTGACGCCGACCCGGCCGGGTCTGGTGATCAGCCCGGCCGATGGGCTGGTGGTGTCGATCGGACCGGCCGTGCCCCCGAAGGAGCTCGGCATGGGCGATGAGCCGATGCAGCGCATCGGGATTTTTCTCAATGTCTTCGATGTCCATATCAACCGCATGCCGATGGATGGTGTCGTCGTCGATACGCGCTATCACAAGGGCCAGTTCCTGAATGCCAGCGTCGATAAGGCGTCCGAACTCAACGAGCGGATGGCGATCCGGCTGAAGACGGTCGACGGGCCGGATCTGGCCGTGGTGCAGATCGCGGGATTCGTTGCGCGACGCATTGTCTGCCATGTCACGCCCGGTCGGGTCATCGCGGCCGGCGAGCGGTTCGGCTTGATCCGGTTCGGCAGCCGTACCGATCTTTATTTGCCGCCGCAGTGGCCGGTGACCGTAATCGAGGGCCAGCGCGTGCTCGGCGGTGAAACGGTGCTCGCGGACGCGCTATCGACGGAAACGAATCGCAAGGGAGTGATCCGATGAGACGGCCGCGCAGTTTCCGGCCGAGGCGGACGCCACGGGTCCGGCCGATCGCCGGCTTGTCGCTGAACCGCATGCTGCCGAACGTGATCACGCTCCTGGCACTCTGCGCCGGCATGACGGCGATCCGTTACGCTCTCAACGGCAAGTTTGAGGCCGCAGTGATCGCGATCTTCGTCGCTGGCGGGCTTGATGGGTTGGACGGACGCGTCGCCAGATTGTTGAAAGCCAGCTCGAGTTTCGGCGCCCAACTCGACTCACTGTCGGATTTCGTCTGTTTCGGCGCCGCACCGGCGCTCATGCTCTATATCTGGACCATGAATTCGATCGGCGGCATCGGCTGGGCCATCGTGCTGCTGTTCTGCGTCTGCTCCGCTTTGCGGCTGGCGCGCTTCAATACCCAGATCGGCATCCCCGATCCGCCATCCTACGCCTATAATTTCTTCACCGGCGTCCCGGCCCCGGCCGCGGCCGGTCTGGCGATGATCCCGTTCGTGGCGACGTTTGAGTTTGGCGGCAGCTTTTTCCGCTCGCCCTATTTTTGTGCGGTGACGACGCTGCTCGTGGCCGGGCTGATGGTCAGCCGCGTGCCGACTTTCTCCGGAAAAAGGCGGCGTGTGCCCGCCGACTATGTGCTGCCGTTGATGCTGGTGGTGGGGGTGCTCGCGGCGTTCGTGCTGACCGAGCCGTGGGCGACGTTGCTGCTGGTCGGAGGCGGATATCTCCTGACCTTTCCGTTCAGCATTCGCTCGTACCGCAAACTCAAAATTGCCGCCGAAGCGCTCCGGGCCAGCCGCACTGCGGCTGAGGAGCCGCTGCTGCGCGCGGTGGAGTCATCGCAGACGGGGACGTGAGCCGCGCCCCCTCCACCCCGCTACGCGCGGTCCCCCTTCCCCGCTTTGCGGAGGAGGATCAGCACTGAAATTCCTCCCCTGCGAAGCGGGGGAGGGGGACCATGCGCAGCATGGTGGAGGGGGCGCAGGTACTTACGCCTGTTCCCGGGTTGTGTGAAACCGCACGTCGGGCCAGTCGCGGACGACCCGATTAAGCTCCCAGCTATTGCGCGCCATGTAGACCGGCGCGCCGTCATGGTCGTCGGCGATGGCGCTGCGATTATCCTCGACGAAGCGCTTTAGCAGCAGCTTGTCGGTCGCCGACACCCAGCGGGCCGTCTCATAGGGCGCTGCTTCGAAATGCATCTTGAGGTCGTACTCGGTGCGGATCCGCTCGGCCAGCACCTCGATCTGGAGCGGGCCGACCACGCCCACAACCCAATCCGTGCCGATCAGCGGCTTGAAGATCCGGGTGATGCCCTCGTCGGCCATCTGCTCCAGCGCGCGGCGCAGATGTTTCGACTTCATCGGGTCGTCGAGCCGGACGCGGCGGAGGATTTCCGGTGCAAAATTCGGGATGCCGGTGACCTTGAGATCCTCGCCCTCGGTCAGCGTGTCGCCGATGCGCAGCGCGCCATGATTGGGGATGCCGATAATATCGCCGGGGAAGGCCTCTTCGGCCAGATTGCGGTCGCGCGCCAGAAACAGTACCGGGGCTGATACCGCCATCATCCGGCCGGTGCGGACATGTTTCAGCTTCATGCCGCGGGTAAATCGGCCCGATGAGAGCCGCATGAAGGCAACGCGGTCGCGGTGCTGCGGGTCCATATTGGCCTGCACCTTGAAGACGAATCCTGCAACCTTCTCCTCGTCCGGTGCGATGAAGCGCGGCTCTGCCGGTTGCGGCCGCGGTGGCGGGGCGAGCTGTCCGACGCCGTTCAGCAATTCGCGCACACCGAAATTATTGACGGCGCTGCCGAAGAACACCGGCGTCTGGGTCCCGGCGCGATAGGCATCGAGCGAGAAAGGCGGGCACAAGCCACGGACCATCTCGATATCATCGCGCAGCCGTGCGACTGCGTCGGCCGGCAGGCTGGCCGCCAGCTTCGGATCATCGAGCCCGTCGACGCGCAGCGGCTCGGTCACCCGGTCGCCGTCACCGCGGCCGAACAGCAGCAGCGCATCATGCTGAATATCGTAGGTGCCACGGAAATCGCGTCCCATGCCGATCGGCCAGCTCGCCGGCGTCACTTCGAGCGCCAACTGGTCCTCGATCTCGCTCATGAGATCGAACGGGTCGCGCCCCTCCCGGTCGAGCTTATTGACGAAGGTGATGATCGGCACGTCGCGCAGCCGGCAGACTTCGAACAGCTTGCGGGTCTGCGCCTCGATACCTTTGGCCGCATCGATCACCATGATCGCGCTATCGACCGCGGTTAGCGTCCGATAGGTATCTTCGCTGAAATCCTGGTGGCCCGGCGTGTCGAGCAGATTGAAGGTCAGCCCGTCATACTCGAATGTCATCACCGCAGAGCTGACCGAAATGCCGCGCTCACGCTCGACCGCCATCCAGTCCGACCGGACGCGGCGCCGCTCACCTTTGGCCTTGACCTCGCCGGCCAGCTGAATGGCACCGCCGAACAGCAGCAGCTTTTCGGTCAAGGTGGTCTTGCCGGCGTCAGGATGGGAAATGATGGCGAAGGTTCGCCGCAGGGCGACGGTCTCGGCGAGGCTGGTCATGTCGATTCTGGGATAAACCTAAACCCGGCTTCTAGCAGCCGCCGCCGGGACACGCCAGCGTTACCTGCGCTTGGGCCCATCGTCACAAAACCATGCATGCGAAGCTGCCGATCTTCGCCTAACATGGGTCAAGCGTATTTTTCTCACGGAGATGACAATGCAGCTCAACCGATATTTCCTGCTGCCCGCGCTGATCGTAACGGGATCTTTGCTGATCGCGCCGGCCGCATTCGCGAAAGTGACGGAGTTCAGCTTCAAACTCACTGGTCAGTCGGAGACCCCGCCCAACGATAGCAAGGGCAGTGGTTCCGGGACCGCGACCTATGATGATCAGACCCACACGCTGAGCTGGAATATCACCTACCAGGGCCTTAGCAGCCCGGTATCGGCTGCACATTTCCACGGCCCGGCGCAACCGGGGGAGTCAGCGCCGCATACAATCGGGATTGCTGATGACAAATTGGCCAGCCCGATCGTCGGATCGGCAACGCTGACCGACGAGCAGGCAAAGCAATTGCTGAGCAATCAATGGTACTTCAATGTCCACAGCAAGAACATCCCGAAGGGTGAACTGCGCGGCGAAGTGCGCCCGATTGCCGCAAAATAGGCGTTCTATGCACTCGCATCGTCATCGATAAGCGTTCGGTGGGGCGGCAGGCGGACGCGGACGGTTGTTCCGACATTCTTTTGGCTATCGATCGTCAGTGACCCGCCATGGAGCTGGGCCAGCCGTACCGCCAGCGGCAGGCCGAGCCCCGTGCCTTCATGTTTGCGGGCAAGCCCGGTATCGGCCTGACCGAACACTTCGAGCGCCCGCCAGATTTCGTCAGGCGCCATGCCGATGCCGGTATCCTTCACGACGAACAGCGTCTCACCATTAGAGAGTCGCTTCACGGTGAGAGCGACACTGCCCCCCCGAGCGGTGAACTTGATCGCGTTGGTCAGTAAATTGAGCAGAATCTGCTTTAACCGGGTGAGATCCCCCAGGACGAAGCGGGTCATGGAGTCCTTCTGCATCGAAAGCCGCAACCCGGACTGCCGGGCGCGGTCCCCGACCAGTTTCCGGCAGGCTTGCAGCAGCGCGGCGACATCGATCCGTTCCTCGTCGAGCTCCATTCGCCCGGCTTCGATTTTGGAGAGATCGAGCACGTCGTTGATTACGACGAGGAGATGGGCGCCCGCATCATGAATGTGTCCGGCATACTCGGCCCAATTAGCGCCCGGCGGCCCAACGAGCCCATCGCGCATCATTTCCGAAAAGCCAAGTATCGCGTTCAGCGGCGTCCGGAGTTCATGACTCATATTCGCGAGAAATGCCGATTTAGCGCGGTTGGCGGCTTCGGCGGCACTTCTCGCGTCGAGTAATTCGACCGCTTGCGCCTCTAGCGCGCGGGCCTGATCGAAGAGTTGTGTGTTCAGCTTCTTGAGCTCGCTGGCGATCCGGCGTTGCGCCTCCGCCTCAATCCGGGCGCGCTCCAGCTCGACCCGCGCGGTCATGTGAGTCGTATATTGATGCGCGGCAACCGCATCGATCTGGGTGCGCAGCCGATAATATTCTTCGAGTGCCGCCAGCGCCGCGCGGTCTTCCCCGAGCGCCTGATGGGCGCCCGACAAGGTCAGGAATACCGGCGCGCGCTCCACCGCCTCGTCATTTTCGTCGTATCCGGCGAGTGCCGTCATTGCATGCTTTATTGCGTCGGCCGGCCGACCCAGTGCCAGCAGACATTCCGCAATTCCGGCGGAGGCAAAGGCGGTAATGCCCACGTTGCGTTCGACCTCGCCCAACGCGAACTGACGTTCGAACATCGCCAAAGCTTCATCCTTTCTGTTCTTCAGCAACAGATTTTGGCCGAGTCTTTGCCAATATTCCTGCTCGCCATAGGGCGTCAGCTTTGTCGGTGCGGCCCCCGGCGCATGGGCCCGTTCAACAATCGGCCGCGCCCGCTCCTCGAGCAAAGCCTGAGAACGCCCAAAATCGTGCTCGGCCGCATCGTCTCGTCCGGCAGTCCAGCGGCTGCGGGCGCGCTCGCGCAACGCCTCCGATAGATTGCCGACGATCATCAGCACTTCGTCGGGCCGCTCGTCCGCCAGAGTCGGGAAATGGGTATCCATCTCCTGTGCCGCTCGCTCTAAGATATCAATCGCGCCGTCATATTCCCGAATGCCGATGAGGGCAAAGCCGAGTGTGGTTAGGTTGCGCAGGAAGGCGCGTGCTACAGGGATGCCGTGATGATACTGTTCCGGTACGCCAATGGCTTGTTCTGCAACCCGGACCGCCCGATCAAGCAATGGCAGCGCCTCGATCAGGCTGCCGATTTTGACCCGCGCATTGCCGGCAGTGCGTAGCGCTTCGGAGAATGGGCCGGCAAGGGCCAATCTCGTATCTTCGCCAAGCCGCTCATAGAGTTCGATCGCCCGGTCAGCCGCGCGTTTCCCGGATTCGTGCCGGCCATCTATAAGCTCAGCGCGGGCGAGCAGACAGGTTGCCCTGGCCAGCAAATCAGTTCTCGCTTCGGTCCGAGCCTCCTCGATGAAATCCGAAAACTGCAGGTATTCCGTTACCGGAACATGCGCCAGCTCCGCTTCGTAGTAGCTGATTTTGTCGGTCAAGGCGGCGGGCGTGCCGACGGCTATCGCGTAGCTTTGATCCATCCGGGTGCTCACCTTCGTGATGGGCAATCGTCGGGAAATAAGCTCCGACGGCAACCCTCGCCTTGTCTCACGCCTTGTCCCCCGAATGTTGATGTTGGATTTGGCCGCTAACCCATGCCATGTGACCGTTAACAGCTTGTAGCGTGCATCTCATGAATAAATTCCAAACCAATCATTTTTAACAGGCTCGGAAGCTTCCGCCATCAAAAAACTATCCCTATGACATAAAGTAAGAACTTGAACACCTAATAGAAGAATACGGCACGGCTGCCAAGATGGTGGAGCGTGCGTGATCTCTATTGTTGAGCATTGCCAATTTTCACCATGGGGATCTATAGTAGTGTGGGTCGGGTTTACGGAGGAACAAATGTCCGCGATTGCAGCGTCTTTTTCCAGCCCCTTCGGAAATTCGGGCGAGTTGGGTGTCGGTATTACCTCCATTCTAGGGGGGAGTGCGTCTGCGACTCCCAATGCTGCGTCCATTATCAGTTCCGGCTCGACTGAGACAGGCGTCCTCGCCGCACTCTCTGCCGGCGCAACGCCGTCCGCTGCGGCAACCGCCACCACTCAGGCGCTCGGCGAAGGCAAGCTTACCACGACCCAGCACAATGTCCTGGTCGCTCTCGCCGGTGGAGCCAATCTGACGGCGACGCTCCCGTGGAATACGGACGGATCTGAACCCACTGCTTTGTCGCAATTGCGGCAATATGGGTGGATCAAACTGGTTGAACCAAATTATAACCCAACGACCCGCCTTACGACCGGGGCGCAATATACGCTGACGGAAGTTGGCAAGGCGATTTACCTTCGAACCGGTGGCAGTACTATCAGTAGCGTGAATGTTTCGGCCTGAAGCTGTTACGCAAACCTATGGATTGGGCGCTTAAGACATAGTCGACACGCCTATGGTTTATAGCCGTCGGTGAGTGACCTTAGAAAATCCACGATGTCTGCTTCGTCTTGGCTGGATCGGCCGAGATTCCCGGTCGGGCCGCAGGGGCTGCGCGTATGCAGAATCATAAATTATTTTTCGCTTATGGCATCCAACCTATCGCCCTCCGTCGATAGGCGATGCGCTGCTGAGACAGCGCCCAACTTACGGAGATCACCATGCCTATATCTAAATTTTTTTCTGCGGCGGTGCTATTTGCGAGCGGCCTGCTGATGGCGGCGCCAGCAGCCTTTGCGAAAACGGATGCCAGTTTCGTCGTTGTACACGGTATTCCTGGCCGCGATGTAGCCGCGACGCTCGATCCCGCTCTGCCGGTCGATGTTTTGGTTGGCGGCAAATATTGCCTGTTGCACGGGCTGACCTTTGGGTCCATTGCAGGGCCGTTCGACGTGCCCGCTGGCAGCTACAGCGTGGCGATCAGCCTCGCAAATCCGATTGCGCCCTGCAGCAACAGCCCCGTGATTTCCGCAACCGTTGATCTCACCGCCGGCGAATTCGGTGCCATTGTCGCTGCCCTGTCCACGAAGGGCGCGCCGACCGCCGAGGTCTATCCCATCAATGTCACCCCGGTCGGTGTCGGTAAACAACGCTTAATTACCGCACACGCCGCCAATGCGCCGGAAGTCACTATTCAGGCTGTGAGCACCACAGAAAAAGAAACGCTGAAGTTCGATCTTAAGCCGGGCAAGGAAAATTTGAGCACGGTGCCCACCCGTTCCGCGTTTGCAGTAACCGCGACGCCGGTGGGCAGCAAAACATCGATCGGTCCGGTGCTGGTCCAGGCCGGCGGTGATCGGGACGTTGTTCTACTCTATGCCGTGGGTAATTCGGCAAGCGGCTCGGTAACGATTTTAAGCAAAATCCTGCCCGATGTTTTCTAATCGGTCTGTAGCGATGTGAATTAGACTCTAGAGGGCGGCAGGCGCGATATGGACGCTTGTCGCCCGTGTTTCTCTAAAGCTATAACGAGCAAGAAGAGTGAAGCGGTCAACCAGAGCCGCAGTGACGGGGGACGGGCCAGTTCACGTGCAGCGATATGCCACTGAAACGGCCGAGGCGCTGTTGCGCCGCTGCGCAGGGGGCGACGACTCTGCGTTTCAGGCGCTTTATGAATCTGAAGCACCGCGCTTGAAGGCGGTGGCGCTCCGCATTACGCGCAGCGCAGCGGCGGCGGAAGATGTGTTGCATGATGTGTTTGTCCGGGTCTGGCACGATGCGGCCGGGTTCGATGAAGCGCGGGGTCCGGCGCGCGCCTGGCTGACTATGAAGGTCCGTTTCCGTGCCATGGAGATGATGCGCCGCTCCGGCCGGGAAGTTGCCGGGTTGCCCTTGGAGGACGCCGAAGACACCTCGCCTGACGCATTGGCGCAGTTGCTGCACAGCTCGGACGGGCGGGCGCTGCATGCCTGCCTGAGTAAGCTTGATGAGGATCGCGCTCAGTTGATCAGGCACGCTTTCATCGATGGTATGACGCATGCGGCACTCGCCGCGGCCACCGGGTTGCCGTTGGGAACACTGAAATCCATGATTCGCCGTAGTCTCATTCTTCTTCGACGGTGCTTGGACCAATGAGCGGGGCGACCGACGACCAATATAGCCTGGCGGGCGAATACGTGCTTGGCCTGCTGGACACCCAGGCGGCGGCCGACTTTGAGCGTGCCGCTGCACGTGATCCGGCCTTGGCGGACGCGATTGCCTACTGGCAGACGCGGCTGGACCCGTTGACGGACACGCTGGGTGAGGTGCCGCCGTCGGCGCAACTCTGGAACCGGATCAAGGCCGATCTGGAGCCACGTGCTCTATCGCCTGCGGCTCCTCCCGCGCCGCCGCCCGCCCTGTTCTGGCGTCCGGTTGCCGTCGGCGGCCTGTTGCTGGCCGCTTGCCTTGCCGGGGTGCTGTTGTGGACCCTGACTGTCCGTCAGGTAACGTCAGCACACGTCCCGGCCATTGCTTTGCTGACCGCGCCGGGCAGCTTGACCCCCAGCGCGCGCTTGGTGATCTCCGGCTCGGGCGACGTGGTGGTGGTGCCGCTGACCAAACTACCCGACATGCCGGGTGAGCAGATGGATTTATGGGCTTGGCCTAGCGAGGCACCGGCACCGGTGCTGCTCGGGCCCATTGCCCAGGATGGTGGCACGCTGCCATTCCGATTTCCCGCGCGGGAGGGCACGCCGGTTATGATTACCCGCGAGCCCCTGGGCAGCGGCGCACCAACAACACCCGGGCCTACACTCTATGCCGGGCTGCTGACGGTATGGCGCTAGAGCAAGATTATCGCTCAGTCGCTAACGACGGTTGATTATAAGCTGATACGGTTGATGCGGTATTATGGTACTGTGCCTTTTTGAAGGTGGTGCAGATGTCCGCGATTTCAGCGTCTTTTTCCAGCCCGTTCGGTAACTCCGGCGATCTTGGCGTTGGTACGGCCTCGATCCTGGGCGCTAATGCCACTTCAACGCCCGATGCTTCGTCGGTATTGAGCGCGAGCGAACCGCAGAACGGCCTCTATGCCGCCCTGGCCACTTCATCGGCGCTCACCGCCGGCTCCAAGGCGACGACTGAAGCGCTTGGCGAAGGCAAATTGACGACAAAGCAGCATACGGTACTGAATGCGCTCACCGGTTCCCCGAAATTGACCGGGACACTCACTTGGAACGCCAACGGCACGGAGCCGACTATACTGACGCAACTTCGTCAATATGGCTGGATTAAGCTGGTATCGCCGAACTACAGTGCAAAGACGCGTTTGGTGACCGGCGCGCAATACACGCTGACCGAAGTCGGCAAAGCGATCTCAGTGCGTACCGGCGGTTCGGCGATCGCGAAGTCGTCCGTCAACGTAAAGGCATAGCGTGCAAAAGGTGTTGGCTCGGACAGATGGCGCGCCCCTCAATATTTCTCGCGACACCTTGTTTTGGTGGTCAGGTCACGCAAGGCTATATGCTATCCGTCTGCAAATTATTGCAGCAATCCCACCAGGGCGGCTTCACGCTTGATCTTGCCCTACTGGGCTATGACGCGCTGATCACCCGGTCGCGCAGCACGCTGGTCGCGCGCTTTCTGGATTCCGGGGCGTCCCATCTCCTGTTCGTTGATGCCGATATCGTGTTCGAGCCAGAGCAATTTCTGCGGCTGCTCCAGTTCGACAAGGATTTCAGCGCGGCAATGTACCCGATCAAGACAATCGATTGGGACGCGGTGCCGCGCCGCGTTGTCGGTGGTGAAAAGCTGGAATCCGCCGGACTCTCCTATGTTGGCACGCTCTGTACCGGTGCCGCACGCCGCGAAGAGCAGGGCTTTGCCACCGCAATCTACGCGGGCACCGGGTTCCAATTGATCCGTCGGTCCGTGTTTGAGCGGCTGATCGCGGCGCATCCGTCGCTTAAATTCTCGCGCATCCATACGATCGCGCGCGAAGCACCGAAAAGCGACATGCTCTATGCGTTGTTCGACTGCATCATCGACCCAGAGACCGGCGAGTATCTCAGTGAGGATTACGCATTCTGCCGCCGCTGGCGCGCGCTCGGCGGGGAGATTTGGCTCGATCTCGAAAGCCGCCTGACCCATATCGGCAACCAGCATTTCATCGGTGATTGCGGCCCGCGCTTTCGGCCACCGACCGTTGAGCCGCCGCTGTCATGAGCCGAGCCGCGTCGGGTTCTGGACAAGATGCGTCATGCCGGATAAGCCCCTAAGACCAAGGGTTAGTAGGGTAAATCCGATGCAGGCGATGGTGACACGCAGACTCTTCGCTGGTTTGTTGGGCGGTGCCGGATGTGCCGCGATTTCCCGCAACTCTGCCATGGCTGCCGAAGCTGAGCCGGCGCTTATTTATGATTATGGCGGCAAGTTCGACCATTCTTTCAATGAAGCGGCGTTCGACGGCGCCACGCGCTATCAGAAGGACACCGGCAAAAGCTTCCGCGAGGTCGAAATCTCCAGTGAAAGCCAGCGCGAGCAGGCGATTACGACGATGGCGAAACGGGGCGCCTCGCTGGTCATCGGCGTCGGCTATGGCCATCAGGCGGCGATCACCAAGGCAGCGATGGCCTATCCGCAGGAACGCTTCACCATCGTTGATACCGTGATCGATCTGCCGAATGTTCAGTCGATCGTGTTTCGCGAGCAGGAGGGCTGCTATCTGGTCGGCATGCTCGCAGCGATGGCCTCCAAGAGCGGGATTATCGGGTTTGTCGGTGGGATGGACTCGCCGATCATTCGGCGCGTCCAGGGCGCCTACGCCCAAGGCGCCAAAGCGGTGAAGCCGGATATTCAGGTGCTGGCGACGATGACCGGGACCACGGCACAGGCCTGGGTCGATCCGACCCGCGGCGCCGAACTTGCGCGCAGTCAGATGGCGCGCGGTGCCGACGTCGTGATGGCAGCGGCCGGCCAGACCGGCCTTGGCGTGCTGCAGGCTGTGGCTGATGACGGAAAGCTCTCGATCGGCGTCGATTCCAACCAGGATGGGATCCATCCGGGATCCGTGCTGACATCGATGCTGAAGCGCACCGATGTGGCCGTGTACGACGCGCTGAAATCGATCGATGACAGAACCTGGCACGGCGGAACGATTTCGCTCGGTCTCAAGGAAGACGGCCTCGGCTGGTCACTCGACGATAACAATGCCAAGCTGATCTCACCGGAAATGAAAGCGAAGGTCGAGGCAGCGCGAGCGGACATTATCGCGGGTCGACTCGTCCCGGTCGATCTCGGGAAATAGCGACTTGGGTGGTGCGCCGCCGGCGATCGAATTCGTCGGCATTACCAAGAGTTTCGGGTCCGTTGCCGCCAATGACGGGGTCGATCTTGCGATCGCCAGAGGCTCGATCCATGGCATTGTCGGCGAAAATGGCGCCGGCAAATCGACATTGATGTCGATGCTCTATGGCACGATGCAGCCGGATGCGGGCGAGATCCGACTGGATGGGCACAAGGTGCTGCTGCGCTCCGCCGCCGATGCCATCGCGCGCGGCATCGGCATGGTGCATCAGCATTTCCAGCTGGTCGAACCGATGACTGTGCTGGAGAATCTCATCCTCGGCTTGTCGGGGTCGCGACGGCAAGCGACTTTCGAGACATTGGCCGCGCTGGATCGGCTGGGCCGGACTTACGAGCTCGGCATCGAGCCCGATGCGATCGTGGCGGATCTGCCAGTGGGATTGCGTCAGCGGGTCGAGATCCTGAAACTGCTGCAGCGTGGTGCCGAGATCCTGATTCTGGACGAGCCGACGGCGGTGCTGACGCCTGCTGAAACCGATCAATTTTTCGTGATTCTGCGGCGGCTCAAATCCGAAGGCAAAACCATAGTGCTGATCTCCCACAAGCTCCGAGAGATCATGGGAATATGCGACAGGGTCAGCGTCTTGCGTGCCGGCCGGGTCGTCGCCGATCTCGTAACAGCGGAGACGAATGAGACGGCGCTTGCCGAATTGATGATCGGCCGCAAGCCGGCGCCGATTGCCATGAAGAGTTCCGAGGCGGGGCCGGTGTTGCTATCGGTGCGCGGGCTTACAGCGACCGGCCTCGGGCCGATTGATCTTGATCTCAGATCCGGCGAAATCACCGGCGTGTGCGGCGTTGCCGGTAATGGCCAGACCGAGCTGCTGGCCGCCTTGGCCGGTTTGCTGCCGACGACCGGCGCGTATTTTTGGCAAGGCGAGCCGGTCCCCGCGCATGATCGGTCCCGCCGGCTTCGCGATTTCGGGATTGCCCATATTCCTGAGGACCGGCTGCGCATGGGGCTGGTTGCCCATTTCGCCGCCTGGGAATCCTCGATGCTGGGTGTCGAGCGGCTTTTGGCGCCCGGCATGTTTCTGCCAGTCGGCGCGATCCGAAACGTCACGCGCGACCGCATGGTAGATTGGGATATTCGGCCACGCGACGAGACCACGCGATCGGATCGATTTTCCGGCGGCAATCAGCAAAAGCTTGTCGCCGCTCGAGAGATTGCCCGAAACCCGTCCGTGCTGCTCGTCGGCCAGCCGACCTGCGGGGTTGATATTGGCGCAATCGAGACGATCCATCGCCGCTTGCTTGCACTCCGGCAGGAAGGTGCAGCGATCCTACTGGTCTCGACCGAACTCGACGAGATTCTGGCGCTCGCCGATCGAATCCTGGTGATGGTCGGCGGGAAGTTCGTCGGCGAGGTGCCACGCGCCAAGGCGACCGAGCAGCTTCTCGGTCTGTTGATGGCGGGCGTCGCCTGATGGCATTTCTCGGCCCGATCCTCAATCTCCTGACCGCGCTCGCGGCCAGTGCGCTGATGTTTGCCGCGATCGGCATCCCGCCCTGGACCGCGCTCGCGACGATGGCGGAGGGTGCGTTCGGCAGCCGGGACGGGATCGGTTATACGCTGTTCTACACGACGGATCTGATCCTCGCCGGTCTCGCGGTGGCCGTGCCGTTCCGGGTCGGATTGTTCAATATCGGTGGGGAAGGGCAGGCGGCTTTGGGTGGGCTGGCGGTCGGCTTGCTCTGCCTTGCGATCGGTGGCTGGCCCTGGTGGATGGTTCTGCCGACAGCCTGTGCTGCGGCGATGCTGTTTGGGGCAGGCTGGGCGTTGCTGCCGGCCCTGATGCAGATCCGACGCGGCAGCCACATTGTAATCACGACCATCATGTTCAATTTCCTGGCCGGCGCTTTGATGACGTGGCTACTGGTCGATGTGATTCGCGCGCCCGCCGATCCGTCGCCGGAGACGATCGCCTTTGGTCCGGGGGCGACGCTGCCGGTACTCATCGAGGGGACGCCGCTCAATCTCTGTTTGTTCCTGGCGCTCCTGCTGGCGGGTCTTGCCTGGATCGGGCTCTACCGGACAGTCTGGGGCTATGCACTGCGTGTCGTCGGTGAAAGCCCGGAGGCGGCGCGCTATGCGGCGATCCCAATCGGTCGCGTGACGTTGGCCGCGATGATGCTCGGTGGCGCCTGCGCCGGCTTGATCGGGGTGAACGAGCTGTTGGGTTCGCAGCATCGGCTGGAGCTCGGCTTTACAGCGGGTGTAGGATTTCTCGGGATCGCCGTGGCGCTGATGGGGCGGGCGCATCCGCTCGGCATCATCCCGGCGGCCCTGCTGTTTGGGGCGCTCTATCAGGGCGGCGCGGAACTGGCGCTCGATACGCCTAAAGTCACGCAGGACGCGATCCTTGCGATGAATGGCCTCGTGATTCTGTTTTGCGGCGCGCTTGATCAGCTCTGGATCCGTCGGCGATGATCGAACTTGATATTCTGTCGGTCCTGCAATCGACCCTGCGCCTTGCAACCCCGCTGATCCTGGCTTCGCTTGGTGGGTTGTTGTCGGAGCGCGCCGGTATTGTGGCACTGGGCCTCGAAGGCATGATGCTGGGCGGAGCGTTCGCGGCCGGCACGCTGGCGGCGCTGACGGGATCGCCCTGGCTCGGGCTCTTTGGTGCCATTCTGATCGGCGTGGTGCTCGCCAGCCTGCATGGGTTTGTGTCGATCCGCTATCGGGGTGAGCAGATCGTGTCTGGCATGGCGCTCAATTTTCTGATGAGCGGACTCTGCCCAACCCTCGGGCTCGGCTGGTTCGGCATCGGCGGCGGGACACCAGCGCTTGGTGCCTCGGCGCGCTTTATGCCGGTGGCCTTCGGTCAGAGTCTTTTGGTCTATCTGACCATCGCGCTAGTGCCGCTGATCTGGATCCTCCTCTACCGATCTCGCTTTGGCTTAAGGATCCGGGCGGTCGGGGAAAATCCTGAAGCGGTCGATGGCGCCGGCCTGTCGGTCGCCGGCCTGCGCTATGCTGCGCTGGGCTTATGCGGTGCGTTGGCCGGCAGCGGCGGCGCCTATATCGCGATTGCCGATGGGGCAGGGTTTAGCCGCGACATGACCGCCGGACGCGGCTATGTCGCGCTGGCGGCACTGGTGTTCGGACGCTGGCGGCCAATCCCGACTTGCTTCGCCTGTTTGCTGTTTGCCTGTGCCGATGCGCTGCAACTCAACCTGCAAGGCTCGAACCTGCCGATCATCGGCTCGATCCCCGTGCCGTTTGTTCAGGCGCTGCCCTATCTTGTTACACTGATCGTGCTGGCCGGCGTGACCGGCGAAAATCGTCCGCCGGCTGCGTTGGGTCGGGCGTTCGGCCGGTCACGCTGACGCTGCCTCCGGCGTCTTCGCCAGGCTATCGCCGAGCTCTTCGCGCACTGTATCGATCGCGGCGCCCACCGCAGCGGCCGCGGCATCCCGCGCGATCGTCTCAAACCGACTGATCCCGTCCTGGCGAACGGTTTCTGTACGGTCCACCATCGCGTCGCGCGCTGCGCCCATCAACGAATCCTCAGACCGGGTCGGCGGCAGCAAATAGGCGATCAAGGCGCCAGCAACGGCCGCTAGCCCTCCGATCGCCAGTGTCTGCGGTTCATTCATGCCGGTCCGGGCGGTCGGCGCTTCGGTTTCGGGCGGGTTCGTCATTTCGTGGAGTCGCTCATGGACCCGGCTGTGCCGAGACTTGCTCATTATCGCCGACCACACCATCCAGCCCGCGCCGACGCCGATCAGTGCAATCGGCACTGGGTTCTGGGCGAGAACGGCACCCAAGCGCTGTGTCGTCCCATTGCTGCCATGACGGATCATTTCAATTCCTTGCGTTACGAGTTGCATCGGGTCGGCTTTTTGACGGAGCGCCGCTTCAGACTGGTCGAGCCGTTTGCGGCGCTCGGCGATCGAAGCTTCGATCTCGGCAATGCTGCGCCTATCGTCTGGCATCAATGCACCTTCTCGCGCAGCCAAGCTGCTTGCTCATAAAGTGTGCGGATCGTGCGGCGCGGCATGAAATCGATGCCCCGCAAGGCCCGCCACGCGATGAAAGACACGATTCCGCCCAGCACAAATCCGACGGCACCGACGGTCAGGGCGGCAAGCCATGGCCGCATGACATGCGACAGTCCCAGCACGGCCGCGGCAAACAGTGTGATCATACCGGATAGGCTGACGATTCCGCCGAAGACTGCGAAGGCAACCAATCCCGCCGCGCGATCGGCCGACTGGCGCAATTCGGCGCGCGCCAGGGCGACATCGTCGAGAATCAGTCCGGCAGAGTCCCGGCTGATGGTCGCGAATAATTCCGCTGCCGAGTCATCCATTGACGGAGTCGGCATCAGAGCGCGTTAGAGGCCGGCTGAGCCTGTCGTGCCTCAGAGGCGCGGAGAAAGCGGCCCAACAGAAATCCGACGCCAGCCGCCCCGGCCAGAAACAGGCCCGGCCGCTGCCGAACCAACGCGGTCGCATCGTTCATCAAATCATCAAGACTGCGCGCCCGCACCGTTTCGGCGAAACTTTCGACCTCTACGGCCGCCCGCCGGGCATAATCGGCTATCGGGCCGATGCGCTGCTCGTCGAGCTGATCGGCAGTTTGATGGAGTGTTTCGGCAACAGTTTTCACGCTGTCAGCCGCGCGCTGGCGCTGCTTGTCGAGCACTTGTTCCGCGGTTTCGCGTAACTCTTCGGTGAAGCTCTTGCGAGGAGTCTCCCCCGACGCCCCGAGCCCGTCCAAAGGCTGTTCCACAGGATCTTCCAGAATATTATCCGCCATATCGTGTATGACCGACGCCGTGTTGTGGTCGGACGTCCCCGGTTCGTCTGACATGCCCATCTCCTCGTTTTGCGCCGCTCAATCCAGTCCCATCGGAACAACCATAACAGCCGGCAGTTCCGGTTGCGCTGATTGAAATCGCTGCGATAGTCAAACCATTCGAAATCGCTGAGGATTCAGCATGCGGTCAGGAAGATGAGTTCCCCGGCGGGCAAGGGCGATGTCAAGCCGATTCCGGTCCGCTGGACGCGACGTGTTCTCACTCTCGCCGCACCGATCGTGCTAGCCAATTTGACCCAGCCCTTGCTCTCGGCGGTCGATACCGGGATTGCTGGCCATTTACCGGGAGAGGCGGCGCTGGGTGGTGTTGCGCTTGGCGGATTGTTCTTCAATTTTGTGTTCTGGGGCTTTGGGTTCCTCAGGATGGGGACTACCGGCCTCGTTGCCCAAGCCTATGGGGCTGGCGACGCGGCCGGGTTACGGCTCATTCTGTTGAGGGCGCTCGTGCTGGCGACCGGGATTGGCAT
>Ga0116226_10000725_pt1 | contig 28255 bp, 26 predicted proteins | sample S1TSphfallax_FD_89692 | JGI IMG/M metagenome (GOLD analysis project Ga0116226, IMG submission 89692) | Host-associated microbial communities from peat moss isolated from Minnesota, USA - S1T2_Fa - Sphagnum fallax MG | ecosystem: Host-associated > Plants > Peat moss > Unclassified | place: USA... | reverse complement strand
GACGCTTTTGAGATGAAGCGCGCGCTCCAGCTCGGCGACATATTGGGCTTGGCCGAAATCCTGAACCGCTCCTGGGCCGCCAAGCGCCGCACCGCCGGCGCCATCGCCACCGATGAGATCGACCGGCTTTACACCCTGGCCCTCACCTCCGGCGCCCTGGGGGGCAAGGTGTCCGGCGCGGGCGGGGGCGGCTTTATGATGTTTGTCGTCCCGCCGGAGGATCGGCTGCGCCTGGTCCAGGCCCTCCGCAACGCCGGCGGGGAGGCGGGCTTCGTCAAGCTGACAGGCCAAGGCGCCGAAAGCTGGCGCACCCACCGGGCGATGGGGCGGGTCTGAGGCGCGGCCGACAACGCCATGCCCCCTCCAACGGCTTTACGGCCACCTCCCTCACTGCGTGGGAGAGGAGAATATCCCCTCGCCCCTTGAGGGAGAGGGAGGGGCCCATGTCGTCAGAAATGGGAGGGTGAGGGGTCGAGCGAACGGCCGCCGTCCTACCGACCCCTGAACCTTCCCACGCCTGACGGCGCGGGCCCCTTCCTTCTCCCGCAAGGGAAGAAGGAAACAAAAAGCGACATCTGGCCCCATGGCGAACCGATCCGATAAATTGTACCCGTTTTGTTCACAAACAGGACCTGCGCCATGTCCCCTTCACAGCACCCCGCTGGCGCTCGTGGCCATGCCGCCGGCCAGCGCGTCGGCCACCACCTCCAGCGCCTGGCGCAGGAGGGCCCGCGTCGGCGGGCGCCCCAAGCAGAGGCGCAGGCCGCTGAGCAGGTTAGGCGACACAATGGGGGCGGAGGGGGGCGTGGTCTCCACCCCGGCGCGCAGGCATCGACCGGCCAGCCGCTCCGCCTCCAGCTCCCCCATGGGCAGCCAGATGTGAGGCGCGCCGTCGGCGGCGGGGTCGATGGCCGAACCCAGCAACTGGGCCGCCAGCGCCCGGCGGGCGGCCAGTTCGGCGCGAATGTCAGCGACGATGTCCCAGGCCGTCCCATCCTCGATCCACTGGGTGGCGATCAGGCTGTCGAAGGCAGGCGGGGCGTAGGTGGTCGCCCGCACGGCGCGGGCGAGGGCTTGATGCGCCTCCGCCGTGGGGGCGAGGAGGTAGCCGGTGCGCAGGCCGGGGGCGAGCGCCTTGGAGACGCCGCCGACATAATAGGTCCGCTCCGGCGCCAGCGCGGCGATGGGAACGGCGGGCGTGAGGGCCAAGGCGGCGTAGACATCGTCTTCCACCAGGGTCAGGTCGAGCCTGCGGGCCAGGGCGGCGATGGCTTCGCGCCGAGCGAGGCTCATGGTCCGGCCGGTGGGGTTTTGCAGGGTGGGCATGAGGTAGAGGATGCGGGCGCCGGTCTTGGCCACCGCCTCGGCCAGGGCGTCGGGGATGATCCCCTCGGCGTCCATCGCCACGCCGTGCAGGCGATAGCCGACATGCTCCGCCAGCGTGCGGAAGACGAAGAAGGTGCCGCTTTCGGTCAGTATGGTGTCGCCGGGTTTGCTGCGATGGGCGATGGCCAGGGTCATGGCCGACTGGGCGCCGGGGCGGACCAGGAGCTTGGTCCAATCCACCGCCATGCCGCCGGTTGTGCGCGCGATCCAGGCGGCGCCGGCGCGGCGGTGGGCGTCGAAGCCGGCCGGCGGGGCGTAGGTCAGGTGCTCGGTCAGATCGCGCCGACGCCCCAGGCGGGTGAAGGCGTCGCGCAGGCGACGCTCCGCCGGCTCCAGGGGCGGCAGGTTGCGGTGCAGGTCGATGGGGCCGGTCTCGACGTTCGCGATGGGCTGGGCCGCCGCGCCGCCCTCCGCCACATAGGTGCCGCGGCCGACGTGGGAGGTGACGGCGCCCAAGGACTCGGCCAGGGCGTAGGCGCGGGTGACGGTGCCAACCCCGATCTTCAGGCGATAGGCCAGTTCGCGGTGGGTGGGCAGGCGGGCGCCCGGCGGCAGAACGCCCTTGCGGATATCGAGGGACAGGGTTTCGGCCAGGCGCACATGCAGGGGCTCCTCGCTCTCCCAGATGGTGGGCCGCCAGAGGGCGCCGGGATCGGTTCGGGGGTCGGTTTCGAGGGTGCGATCCGGCTCTGCATCGTGGGACAGCTCGATTGTCATGGTGACAATATTCCTTTTGACGCCGTGACAATCCTGAATATTGTCACGCTTGTACAGCGTTTGAGCTGCGGATTGTGCGTATTTCTTTTTTTGGCGGAGAGAACTCATGAGCTTGACCATGCTGACAGGCCTGATCCTGTTCGCCTTTGTCAGCTCCATCACGCCGGGGCCGAACCATATGATGTTGTTGGCGTCGGGGGCGAATTTCGGCCTACGCCGCACTGTGCCGCACATGATGGGGGTCAGCCTCGGCTTCGGCTTTCTGGCCCTGGTGGTGGGGTTTTGCGTCGCCGGCATCGTGCGCGCCCTGCCCATGCTTTACGAGGTGCTACGCTGGGGCGGGGCGGCGTACCTGCTCTATCTCGCCTTCAAGATCGCCACGGCAAAGGGGCTGGGGTCCAAGGATGGGTCGGGGCGTCCCCTCACCTTCCTGCAGGCGGCGGCGTTTCAGTGGATCAATCCCAAGGCGCTGGCCATGGCGCTGGTGGCCGTCGGCGCCTACGCCACGCCGGATCACCTGGCGCTCGACGTCGTCCTGATCGGCCTGGTCCTGGTCGTGGTGGGCCTGCCCTGCATCGCCAGTTGGGCGGCCTTCGGGGTGGGGATGAAGCAGATGCTGACGCGGCCCGCCGCCCTGCGCGCCTTCAATATCGCCATGGCCCTCTTGCTTGTCGCCTCCATCGCCCCGATGCTGATGGAGCATGGCAAGGTCTAGCAGTTGATGATGCGTCTTTCTTCGTTGGGGGCGGCCCTGGCCGGACTGGATGGCCTGATGGCCGTGGCGGCGGGGGCCTTCGGCGCTCACGGCGTCGCCGATCCGGCTGTCAAGGCCCTGCTCCAGACCGGGGCGCAATACCAGCTCATCCACGCCGTCGCGGCCCTTGTGATCCTCTCCGGCGGCAGGTTCAACCAAGGGGCTTCACGGTGGGCGGGCGCCCTGTTCGGCCTGGGCGGCCTGTTGTTCGGCGGCTCGCTCTACCTCCTCGCCCTGACCGGCGTGCGGGTGCTGGGCGCGGTGACGCCGCTGGGCGGCTTGCTCATGCTGGCGGGCTGGGCCTGCGTGATCTGGGGAAGCTTGGCGAAAGCGGGTTAGCCCTTTCCCGTCTCCTTCAGGTACTTGGCCTTCATGGCCGCGACCCAGCCGGTGAAGGTGTCGGAGTCGGACACCGCCCGCACATAGTCCGCCGCCGTATAGGGGCCGGTCTGCACCCCCGCCAGGGCGACCTTCAAGGCGTTCGGATTGGCCGCCCCATCGGCCAGCTTGCCGTAACGGGCGCGCAGTCGGGCCAGGGCGGCGTCGTCATCGGCCAGGCTGAAGGCCACGGCGGCGCGCAGCAGATGGCCTTGATCAAGCTGGTCCAGCGGCGTGGCCGAGCGCCAGCGATCCCCCAGCTCAGCCTCCAGAATGGCGCCCGCCTTAGCCCAGTCCCGCTGCTTCCAGGCGATCTCGGCGCGGGTGTCGGTCGCGTCGGGGCTGGGGTCCTTGGCCAGAAGCTCCAGAGCGTCGTCATAACGGCCAAGCGCGGCCAAGGCGCGAGCCTGAAGCAAGCGCCGCCGCGCGGCCAGATCTTTGGGCAGCAGCGTGCTGCGCGAACTGTTGATGGCGTCCAGCGCCGCTTCAGGCGCGCGGTTCATCAGCTCGATCATGGCCAGGTCGGTGTCCACCTCGGCCCGCGCCAGACCGTCCAGGCGATTGTCCGCCTGATACTTCAGAAGGGTGGCCGCCTGATCAAGCAGGTCCACATCCACCAGACGCCCGGCCAGGCGGCGCACCATAAGGTCGCCATCGGCGCCGATGGGAGTCAGGTCCTTATAGTCTAGAAAAAGGCCCATGGCCTGGATAGGCGGCAGTCCGTCCGCGCCCCCCCTGAGGAACAGGCCCTGAAAGGCGGCGCTGAGGTCATTCTGAATTTCCGCAACGGCAGGAAGGTGAGACAGGCTGCGACTTGCCGAACGCAGGGCGTCCAACGCCTCACGATACTGCCCCTCGCTCATATAGATGCGCGCCAAGGCGCGAACCGTCTCCAGCTCGGTATTGTCGCCGCGCCACCGGAACCGCAGGGAGTCCAACACTTGAACTGCGTCGTTAGGCTTTTGGCGCCCGAGTGCGAGCTGAATCTCAGTCACATGCAGCATGGCCGGGGCCGACAAGCCGCCGAACGGCCCCGCCGCCACCTGCTGGTAAAGCCCCAACGCTTGGGCCGGTTGGCCCGAAACCTCCAACAGCCTGGCCCGATCCAGCAGCACCATCTGCTGCTCGTAGGGCTCAAGCCCATCGGTCGTCACATAAAGCAAATCCCGCTGGGCCGTCCCCAGATCGCCCGCCGCGACAGAGGCTTCGGCATCCGCACAGCTAAACCGCGCCCGCCACTTGGGATTGAACATGGCCAGGGCGGACCGGCCGGCGCCGAACTGTTGCCGTGCGCCCGCGATGTCGCCCAGGTGATTGGAGATATAGGCGCGCCAGAGCGAACTGGCCGGATCTTCAGCAACGACCGGGGCCGAGAAATCCGCTTCCGCGTCCTTGAACCGGCCCACCATGGCCCGCGCCGCGCCGCGCAGGCCCCGCACCTCCGGGTCCTGCAGCATCAGGGGATTGGCCTTAACCAGGCCGTTCAGAACGCCGATGGCCTCATAGCCCAGCTCAGACCCCACCAGGAAACGGGCGAGGCCCAGGCGGGCCTGAACCCCGGCGCTCTTGCCCTTATCGATCTCATCGGCCACGGCCGCGTTGAGCTGATTATAGCGGGCCAGGAAACCGCCGGGCCCCAGTTTGGACCATCCGTCGAAGTCCACCAGGGCAGGCATGGACGCACGGGCCGGCAGGGCGGCGTCGCCTGCGCTCGCCCGACGCGTTTCAGACGAGGCAGGCGATAGGGCCAGGCCTTGCGGCCGGCCGATCCGAACAATGTCCCCGTCCGTTGATACCTTCAGATCGCTCACATGCGGCGCGACAACGACGCCCTGAACGGAAGCCAGAATGTCAGCGTCCACCAGGGTGCGAGGCGAGATGACGCCCTTGGCAGGTCCCAGGGCCGTCACGACGGCCAGGCGATCCCCGACCACGGGATCGTTAATCCAAAAGACGCCAGTAGCGCCCGCCATTTGGCCGGTCAGGGCCGCAGGCGTCGCTGTAAGGTCGGGCTTCAAGGTGACAGACGTCGGCGGATCGCCGGCAATGGGCCCGAGCGATAGAGTCCAGATGGCGCCTTGGGCGGTCAGACTGGCCAAAACGTTAGGTGGGGCGGTGATGCGTATGGCGGTGGCGTTGTCGGCGGGCGCCTGAACCATCCGACCGGCCTGGGGCAGGCCGTGGGGCGCCTCGCTGAGATCAACATGCGCCTTGGCGTCGAACACCACCCAGATCGCGTCGCCCCGCCGAAAGGCAGCCGCGCCCAATGGCGCCCGCCATGGAAAATGCAGCAGGAGCGTTCCTCCCTGCATTTCCGCATGCATGGCGATCTCGCCTGCGGGGGGAACGGGGTTAGCCCGCTCTTCCGGTTTCTGGTCAGGCGGCGAGGGCTCGACCTCAGGCGCTTCGGCGAGATTGACGTAGGTGGCGCCGTCGGCTCGCCCGACTGTGACCTCGGTCTTTTCCGCCAGGCCAAAGCGCAGCTCAACACCGCCAGGCGCCTGGCTGGCATTGACGCTTTTCAGAAATTTGGGCGGCGCGGCGCGCAGGTTTGCGATATCGGGAAGCGATATAGGGCCGAAATTCAGAACAAGGTCGCGCCCTTCACGCCGCACCGAGCGCGGCCCGCGCCCCCGGAATTCAATGTGCGAGAACACCGCCGCCTGACCAACCGAAATCTCTACCTGATCCGATGGTGCGGCAAAGCCCGAAGACACGCCTCCCCCGCCGAGCACGAGGCTCGCTGTCAGGATAATACACAGGGTGTTGCGCCACTTCATGCTGGCGAGGATTTCCGGACCTTGAGAGACCGATCCAGCATGGACCTTATCGCCTTAGGTCGAGGTTAACGTCGGCTCATGTCAGGCGCCCGATGTCAGCGCCGCCGGCGGCGCCGCGACTTTGACCGCCGGCGGCGTAGACGTAGTGGACTTGGACGCTGGCGCCCCCAAGGCTGGCTTTGGCCCAGCCGCAGCGGCGGTTTGCACCGCACTCGATGATGGGGCGGCCTTGGCGCTCGGTCCAATCGCCGATTTGGCCGCAGCCAGGGTGGGGGTGTCCGTCTTGGGCTTAGCCCGCGCACGGTGATGGGCGGGCGGTTTTCTCACCGCCATATGAATCTTCACCGGCGGCTTCGCGGCATCGCCAGTATCGGCGGTCTTTGCGTCAACCGACTTGCTGTCTTTGACCAATCCACCTGCAGGTTTAGCGTCCGCAGTCACCGGCTTGGCGTCGGGTGTCTGCGCCGCTGTAGCGGCCTCAGGCGCTGTCGGTGTCGCGTCCAATTGCGACAGAGACTGAACAGCCGTGTAGCGATGAGCCAAGCTTTCGGTCAGTTTCTTGGCCTCTATCGTGGGCATCTGCGCCAAGATGGCGGCGAGGGCGGCGTCCTTCATCTTGGCGGCGACGGGAATGCGAACCTTGTCATCTAGCGTGGCCATGACCGCGGCGGCGTCTTTAGGCTTCATCTTCTGATAGACGCTGGTCAAACGATCCACTTCGGCCTGCTGCTGCTGATCCGCCTGCCCCAGCAGAGCCTTGATCTCGGTCTTCATATTAGCCAAGGCCTTGATCTTGCCGTCTACCTTGGCTTCGGCGGCGGCGAGAAGCTGCAACTGAGTATCCAGAATCCGCTCCCGATCATCGAGCTGGCCTCGCCGCGCGCCGAGATTTTGCAAGGTTTGTAATTCGCCCGGCGACAGGCCCGCCGCCTTGGCGAGGTCTGCGGGCGACTGGGCGCAGGCGGGCGCGATCGGAGCTGATGTGGGCTTTGGAGCCGGCGCCGAATCAGTCGCCGGCATTGGGCTATGCTTGCTAGGCGCCGCTGCCTCCTCCGCCCTGGCCTGAGCTGCCGCCAGCAGTTGAGGCAGACCACGAATGCCCGATAAGGCGTTGATAGCCAAAACGCCTCCAATGGCCACGGCGATCAGGGGAAGTAGACGGGGAACAGGTTTCATGGGCGTGCGACCTTCGTCTCTCTCGGCGTTCCATAGCTGCGACCTGCGTTCGGCGTCGGCGAAGCTGTCTCCCCTCCGCCTTCGAACAGGTCTTCGTCAAAATTTGAGCGCCCTCGGCGACTTGCGGGACTTGAGGTGGGGGCCTCAGGGCGCAGGGTGGGCGTCAGTTTTGGGCTGTCCGCTAGCGTCTGGGGCCTCTCTCCGACTAGGGCTGCGATGGCCGCCAGCGCCTTAGCCCCCCCTGCAGCGTCGCCAAGCCTTTCATGTGCGACGTTGCGCCCCGCAGCTGCCGGGGTCAGTTTGGCTGTAGCGATCATTTCCGACGCCCTCTCCGCCTGAAGCAGGGCCCGTTCCAGTCGGACGGTGTAGGTTTTTGCAGATTCAATTTTGCTCGACAGGCTGTCATTCGCCTCTTCGGTCATGGTCCTCAGAGCCGCCAATCCCGCCTCGGCCCGACCGGCGGCTTCGTTCAGCTCCGCCACCGCCTTCTCAAATCCTGCGTGGCCGTCACGAAGGGCTTTCAGCCGTCCATTCAATCGCGCCCCGACCCAAAGGGCGAGCAGCAGCAAACCGGCGAGCAATAGATTGAGGGCGAGGGCGATCGGGCTCATCAGACTTTCTGCAAAGCTCGTCTGGCGGATTGGCTCAACGGAGCCTCGACACGGATCGCGATATTATGATTCCTTCGCCCCATGCGCCCATGTGTCAGGGAAACCGAACCAGCCCGAAGCTGGATCGCCGAGTCCGGCGTGCAGTTGAACATCAAGGTGTCGCCGACTTTCAGGTCGAGCACACGCTTGAGATTAATCTGCTGCTCATCAAGTATGGCCGAGACCTCGACCTGACTGCTCCAAAGCTCGGTTGCCAGATGGCTTTCCCAGATATTGTCGCGACCGAATTTCTCGCCCATGAACTGCTGCAGGAGCAATTTGCGGATAGGCTCCAAAGTCGAATAAGGCAGGAGCAACTCAACCCGACCGCCCCGGTCCTCCATGTCGATGCGGAGCTTGACCAGAATCGCCGCATTGGCGGGCCGGGCGATGGCGGCGAAGCGGGGATTGGTCTCAAGCCGTTCAAGATGAAAGGTCACCGGCGTCAAAGGTTCGAAAGCGGCTTTACAATCGGAGAGCACCACTTCCACCATCCGCTGAACCAGGACCCGCTCAATCGTAGTATAAGGCCGCCCTTCAATCCGCATGGCGGCGGTGCCGCGGCGTCCGCCTAGAAGCACGTCGACAATCGAATAGATCAGATTGGAGTCGACGGTCATCAGACCGTAATTGTCTAACTGCTCCGCCCGAAACACCGCGAGGATGGCTGGAAGGGGAATGGAATTCAGGTAGTCGCCGAACCGGATGGAAGAGATGTTGTCCAGGCTCACCTCCACATTGTCGGAGGTGAAGTTGCGAAGCGACGTCGTCATCATTCGCACTAGCCGGTCGAACACGATCTCCAGCATGGGCAGGCGCTCATAGGAGACGAGCGCAGAGTTGATGATGGCGCGGATGCCGTTCTGCTCGCTAGGCCCCGCTCCACCAAGGTCAAAGCCCAGTAGATTATCGATTTCATCCTGATTGAGGATCCGGTCGCCGGTCTCGTCGCCGCCCAATGGGGCGTCCATGTCTGCGACAGCGTCGCCAAATGTATCCGTCAAGGACTTGGCTCCGGCCTATTGAATCAACATTTCTTGGATCAGGACGGCATTCACCTTCGCCGGCGCAATCACCAGATTGACCCGGCGCTGGATTTCCATACGCAACTGATAGCTGCCCTGGCTTCCTGTCAGATCTTCAGGCCGCAATTCACGCAGGAAACCTTGAAACATATCATTAAGCCGCGGGACATCCGGCGTTATCGATTCCGCCGTGTCCTGATCGGCGACCTCGAAAGCCAGTTTCAATTTAAGAAACACCGGCCTGCCATCGCCTGACTGAATATTTACCACCATGTCAGGCATGGTATAAAAGATTACGCCGTCTGGCCCGTCGCTGATCGGACTGGGGCCGGATTTGCCCTTCTCATCCTTGGCGGCTTCCTTCTTAGGCTTTTTGGGGGCGGCCTTAGGCGGAGGGGGAGCTTTTGCTCCGCCCCCCAGCATCATGCCAACGCCAACGCCACCGCCGCCCAAGATCAGCAAGGCGCCTAAGCCGGCGCCGATCAGAATCATCATGGGCGGCTTTTTCTGAGCGCCCTCAGCACCTTCTGCGGCCTCAGAAGCCTCCGCCCCCTCGGCCGCTGGCTTGCCTTTATCTTTAGCCATTGCGCTGCGAATCCCTCGGCTGCGGAATCAAACCCGCATCTCACACCGACCAAATTCGTCCAGTATGGTTAACGTTAGGTTTGGAAATACGAGAAAGCCGCTCGTACTGGGCAGAAGCTGCCGGGTGCAAAAGCGTCCGTTTTGTCGTATCGCCCCCTGTCGTTAACCGTATAACTCCTTCGCAGCCTTCATAATTTTCTGGCACGAGGTTTGCTTGTAGAGGCGGGAACGGAGCCTTTGGCTATGGATAACGCTCTCTATGTCGGACTGTCGCGGCAAGTCGTGCTGCAACGCATGCTCGACGTGGCGGCGAACAATATCGCCAATCAGGACACAATCGGGTTCAAGGTCGAGCAGTTGATGAGCCACACTTATCCCATGTCGCCGCCGAGTTCACCGGGCGTGAGTCTAGCGACTGTCAATTATGTTCAGGACGCCAGTCTAGCGCGCGACTTCAGTCAGGGCGAAGTTTCACAGACGGGCAACCCCTATGATCTCGCGCTCCAAGGCAATGGCTTCTTCACCGTTCAGACCGCGAGCGGACCTCAATATACCCGCGATGGCCGTTTCACCCTGGATGCCCAAAACGAGATCGTGGACAAAGACGGGGACCCCGTTCTGAGCGCGGCCGGCTCTCCTATCGTCATCGACCCGACAAAGGGACCTCCCCTGATCGCTAAGGACGGCACGATAAGCCAGACGGGCGTGAATGGCCAACTCGTCGCGCTCGGCAAAGTCGCCGTCGTACAGTTCGCTAATCTCAGCGCCCTCACCAAGCAGGGCTCAAATCTCTACGCCGATAACAGCGGCCAGATCCCAACACCGGCCGCCAATACCACGCTCGAACAGGGCTTTGTTGAGCATTCCAACGTCAAGGCGGTAGCTGAGGTCACCAATCTCATCCAAATCAGCCGCGCCTACGAGCGAATGCAAGACCTGATGACCTCGACCCAGGACTTGTCGAGCAAGGCGATCGACACGCTGGCGGGGACCCAATGATCCAGGACATTAGATCATGAGAGCGCTTAACATCGCCGCCACCGGCATGGCCGCACAGCAGACCAATGTCGATGTGATTTCCAACAATATCGCCAACATGAACACGATCGGCTACAAAAAGCAGGAAGCCGAGTTCGAAGACCTTTTGTATGAGGACATCAAACGCCCCGGCGCCCAGTCCTCAGATACGGGCAGTGTGGTGCCGACGGGTATTCAGCTTGGATCAGGCGTCTCGACCGCCTCAGTGTATCGAATTACCACCCAGGGCACACTGACCAACACAGGCAACCAGCTCGATCTTGCCATCAATGGCCGCGGCTATTTTCAGGTTTTGCTGCCGTCGGGGGAGACGGCTTATACCCGGGCGGGCAATTTTTCAGTCAATGACACGGGCGTGCTCGTCACAAGCGACGGCTACACGGTCCTGCCGCAGACGACGATTCCACAGACTGCGACGGCGGTGACGATTTCCTCATCAGGACAGATCCAGGTCAGTCTTCCCGGCCAGGTCGCCACATCCCAGGTCGGTCAGCTTCAACTCGCCACCTTCGCCAACGAAGCCGGCCTACAGGCTATGGGTTCCAACCTCTTTCTGCAAAGCGGTTCATCCGGGGCACCCGTCACAGGCGCGCCCAACTCCACAGGCTTCGGCGCCATACAGCAGGGCTATACCGAGGCGTCGAACGTGGATTCAGTCACCGAGATCAGCAACCTTATTATCGCCCAACGCGCCTACGAGATGAATTCAAAGGTGGTGACGACAGCAGATCAGATGCTGCAGACCACCAATACGATGAAGTCATAGCGCCATGACCCATCTACGCCATAGCCTTCGAAACCTTGCCTTGGCCGCGTTCGCCGCGGTCTGTTTCGAGCTTACCTCACCTGCCTTCGGGGCGGATCGAGGCGTGGATCTGCGCTTAAACCCCACGGCCCATGGCGTCATCACCCTGGGGGATATCTTCGAGGGTCTCAGCACTTCATCAGCGCGCGTTGAGGTCATTCGCGCGCCTCTGCCCGGTCTTCAGGCGGTGCTGGAGGCAGATGAGATACAGGCCTTGGCCCGGCGCAATGGCATTATCTGGGCGAATACGACAGGTCTGCATCATATCATTGTCACTTCTCTCCCTGGGCAAGCGGCGGCTGCGGCTCGTCGCATGGCGATTTCTCCGAGCCATACCGCCGCGCGTAATATATCCACCCTTGTCTATTCCAGAAATATGTCAGCGGGCGAGATCGTCCAAGCGGCCGACTTGGAATGGAGTGATCAAGCCACGATCGGGGACAGTCTAGGCGAACCTGACCTAGCTATTGGCAAGGCGGCGCGACGCCCCTTGCGCGCTGGCTCGCCTGTTCAACTTTATGATCTCCTAAATCCTAAGGTGATCCATCGCGACCAGATGGTCGATGTCGCCTACGAAACCGAAGGCATCACCCTGACGCTTGAAGGCAAGGCGATGGCTGACGCTGCGGTGGGCGACCCCGTGGACATCATCAATCTTAGCTCAAAGAAGGTCATATCTGCGGTCGCCAGCGGACTGGGCAAGGCCGTCATCGGGCCCCGCGCTGAGCAATTACGGGCGTCCACCTTCGACCCCCGACTGCGCACGGCCGCCCTGAACTGAACCCAGGTTTCATACATCCGCCCAACCTTCCTAATGAGGCATGCTCGATGATCCGAAAAAGCCCTCTTCTATTGCTCGCCATCCTTATGCCGATTGCCGGTTGCGCCGCGGTGAAGGACGCCACAAGCACGCCAAACATGACTCCCATTACCTATCCAGCCGCCTTGGTGCCGAAGGCCGGACAGGCCCTTGGCGTAAATAATGACATCCCTCGCGCAGCATCCGCTAATTCGCTCTGGCGCAACGGCTCCCGCACCTTCTTTCATGACCAGCGCGCGTCTCGCGTAGGCGATATCCTGACTGTATCTGTCCAGATTTCGGACACAGCGCAGTTGGCGAACGAGACGGTGGCCAACCGCACGTCATCAGCCGCCTCAGGCATCACCAATTTGTTTGGGCTCGAAACCCTCTTGAAGCATGCTCTGCCGGGACTTACGCCGGGCAGTCTCGTCAACACCAACTCCACCCTAGCCCAGGACGGCAAAGGCTCGGTCAATCGTTCAGAGACCGTCACCATGACCATCGCCGCCGTCGTCACGGGTGTCCTCCCCAACGGCAATCTGACGATCCAGGGGCGACAGGAGGTGCGCGTTAACAATGAGCTGCGCCAACTGTCGGTCGCAGGTATTGTGCGACCGGAGGACATCACCTCCTCCAATACCATCAGCCATACTCAGATCGCCGAAGCGCGCGTGTCCTATGGAGGCAAGGGGCAGATTACACAGGTGCAAAAGACGCCTGCTGGCCAAGCGCTGCTGACGGAATTCGCGCCTTTCTAGATTTTTATTTGACGCGCGTTTTGTCTGACAATCCATTCACATTTCTCGAAACGCTTTCTAAGCGTCGATTGGCTTGGCCGGACTTCGACGTATCAGGTAAATTGAAACCACCATGATTATGATGAGTCCGGCCAGGACTACGAGTTCGATCATCGAATTACGAAACATGGTTCCCCCGCCGGCTTCCATTGTTGTACCGGGCCCGGTCTGGGAAGACTCCAGGGTAATTACAAGAACGCGTCGAATGGAGGCGATAAGGCCAACGATCAAGAAGGGCTCTCCGGTCAATGCGCCGGAGCGGAGCGATACTCGAACCGTGTGCAGGATCTCTGCGATCATCATGACGAACAATAGCCGATCAATAATCAGCAGGATCGCAGTCGCCCCAGACCAATGCGTTCCAGCCGCCCAGAGCGATCCCACCGTGCCGACCAGCGCAATGATCGCCGTGACAGCGAGCACAACGCCAAGCGCAATATAAATCGCATGCTCAGTTTGTAGGAAGACTTCGGAGACAAGGCCGAGGCCGTGATCCGACTTCGCCTTCGCATCCGGCTCGACGTCGCTCAACGAGGTCCCCCTGGTTCTGATTTGGAGAATAGAGTATCGCCAAGCATCCCGGAAAACGAGGCGAATATGCTCACTCGAAACGGAACAAAGCAAAAACACGTCAATTGTCCGTACGACTTCACGTCTGATAAGTAAGCGCCAACGATGTGACGATGCGTCGTAGGCTGTTTGACATTATGAAACCCACCTCACGCCGCCTCAGGCATGAAGTCCCGTGGGGCCTTAAGCCCGCAAGTTCGACTTTGCGCGATCAACGCCGAGCGTTGTAATTGCAGCTTTAAATATACCGTCGGCGTCCAGACCAGCTTGAGCATACATCAGTTCCAGCTTGTCCTGGTCTTGGAAGACGTCCGGTAGGGTCAAGGTTCGCACCTTAAGCCCCCGGTCCAAGGCACCCTTTTCTGCCAGGAGTTGGAGTACGAAGGCGCCGAAACCGCCCATAGCCCCTTCCTCCACCGTGATAAGAGCTTCATGCTCGCGGGCGAGACGCAAAATAAGATCTACATCCAGAGGCTTGGCGAACCGGGCGTCGGCTACGGTGGCGGAAAGCCCACGCGCGGCAAGTTGATCCGCTGCTTCGAGGCATTCCTGAAGGCGTGTCCCAAAGGACAGAATGGCCAGGGCGGACCCTTCGCGGACAACACGACCGCGACCGATCTCAAGCGGCTGAGCCTCATCAGGAATCACGACGCCTACACCATCGCCGCGCGGATAGCGGAAGGCGGAGGGTCGATCATCAATAACGGCTGCGGTAGCGACCATAGCGGCCAGTTCAGCCTCGTCCGACGCCGCCATCAGGATCATGTGCGGGAGTGCGCCCATAAAGCCAATATCGAAGGAGCCGGCGTGGGTCGGCCCATCGGCGCCAACGAGACCCGCCCGGTCGATAGCGAAACGAACGGGCAGCTTTTGTATAGCCACGTCGTGGACCACCTGATCATAGCCGCGTTGGAGAAAGGTCGAGTAAATGGCGGCGAAAGGCTTCATGCCGTCAGCCGCCATACCGGCGGCGAAGGTCACGGCGTGCTGCTCAGCGATGCCGACATCAAACGTTCGTTCGGGAAAACGCTTTCCGAAAATATCGAGTCCCGTGCCGGAGGGCATGGCAGCGGTGACGGCGACGATACGGCTGTCCTTTTCCGCCTGCTTGACCAGCTCCGTACCGAAGACCTTGGTATAGCTTGGTGCGTTGGCCTTCGCCTTGCCCTGCTGACCCGTCACCACGTCGAACTTGACTACGCCATGATATTTGTCCGCTGAGTTTTCGGCCGGGGCGTAGCCTTTTCCCTTCTGGGTCACGACGTGAACCACAACCGGCTGGTCCGTGATATCGCGCACATTCTTCAGGATAGGGACAAGCTGGTCCAGATTATGCCCGTCTATAGGGCCGACATAGTAGAAGCCCAGCTCCTCAAAGAAGGTGCCCCCTGTAACCATGCCGCGACCATACTCTTCAGCCTTGCGTGCGGCTTCTTTGAAGGTGCGCGGTAGATGTTCGGCGACATTTTTACCGAAACGGCGGATAGTACGATATGCGCCTCCGGAGGCTAGACCAGCCAAATAGGCGCTCATTCCTCCGACTGGCGGGGCAATGGACATATCGTTGTCATTCAATATGACAATCAATTGCTTGGTCGTTTCAGCCGCATTATTCATGGCTTCATAAGCCATTCCAGCGCTCATGGAGCCATCGCCGATCACCGCGACAACCTTGTTGTCGCCCCCCTGAGCATCCCGAGAGGCGCAGAATCCAAGGGCGGCCGATATGGACGTGGCGGCATGGGCGGCACCGAAGGGATCATACTCACTCTCAACACGCTTGGTGAAGCCCGACAGCCCCCCGCCCTGCCGAAGGGTGCGGATGCGGTCTCTTCGACCGGTAAGAATCTTGTGAGGATAGACCTGATGGCCGACATCCCAGATCAAGATGTCCTTAGGCGTCTCAAAAACATGATGGAGCGCCACGGTGAGTTCGACTACGCCAAGGCCCGACCCAAGATGACCGCCTGTGGTCGAGACGGCGTCTATGGTTTCGGCTCTTAGCTCATCAGCAAGCTGGCGCAACTCAGCGGCGCTGAAATCGCGCATATCGGCGGGGGCGTGAACGGTATCCAGAAGGGGCGTATGCGGAGGCATCTGATCTCTCGGCCGGGCGAAACCGGCCCTAAATATGAACGTAAGCGCGCCGGTCTAGCACAAAATGCACGCTGGCCTTCAGATATGCCGCCCGTTTACCGAAAATGTCGAGGTGGGCGGAGCACTGTTTAGTCAGGATTTCGACCCGTTCAGCCGCTGCATCCAGGCCAAGCAAGCTGACAAAATTCGCCCGTTGCGACGGGGCAACAGGTTCGTCCCCATCAAGTCTCACGGCCGCATCCCAATTTACCTCCCTCAGATCGTCGGCAATTTGATAAGCAATCCCTATGTCCTGAGCAAATCCCATCAAGGCCAGACGTTCAGCCTCCGGCGCGTGGGCAAGCAGTAGCGGAATTTCAAAGGCGAAGGCGATTAGCGCTCCGGTCTTCATTCGCTGCATTCGCGCTACTGTACGCATGTCAGTACCAAGGCCTAATATGTCGAGCATTTGCCCTCCCGCCACCCCCCGTGCGCCGCAGGCGACGGCGAGTCGGCGGACAAATTCCGCACGGACCCACGCTTCAGCATGGGTGTCTGCGTGGGCGAGAATTTCAAACGCCATGGCCTGCAACGCGTCGCCGGCGAGGATTGCGGTTGGCTCGTCATAAGCCTTATGCAATGTCGCCCGTCCGCGACGGAAATCTGCATCGTCCATGGCCGGCAGATCATCGTGTATCCGGCTGGAGACATAGACACATTCTAACGCGCAGGCGGCGCGCAAAACAGCGCGCGCTTCCACATTGAACATCCGCGCGGCTTCCATTGCGAAAAAGGCGCGCAATCGGCGCCCAGGTCCAAGAGCTGCATAACGCATGGCCTCTGTCAGAATATGTTCTGGACCGTCGGTTCGAGGTAGCAGTTGATCGAGCGCTACGGTCAGAAAATCCGCAACCTCATTGACGCGCTGTGCAATCTGTCGCGGGTTTGGAGCATCGCTCATCTTATCGCCGTCCTTGCGTCATAAGTGAAAGCGAATGCCAAAACACGGCGTCACGAGAACTCAGCAAGATCGACGCGCAGAGCGTCGCCGCCCGCGCCTACCACAATCTTTTCCACACGAAGTCTGGCCGCCTGAAGCTTAGCTTCACAGTGCGCCTTCAACTCTGCGCCCCGCGCGTAGATATCTATAGAACGCTCAAGCGGTGCCTGACCGGATTCCAGCTCTGATACAATCCGCTCTAGCTGCTCCAAAGCCTGCTCAAACGACAATTCAGCCAGGTTAGGAGAGGGAAGGTCTGCGGTGCTCATGCCCCATAAACTAGAGCGCCAGGATCGAAAGGAAAGTCCGTTTTAGACGTTGCATCGTGATGGTGGGGCGCCCGCACCCTTCAAACGCCTAAGGTTGCTGGGCCGCGTTGGGACGGATCGGATTTCAAACCCGCTCAAATCGGCGGGTCGCCCAATATTTAAAACCGCGCCCCTGAACCCGGCGCCAGCCCAGACGCGACAGCTCCAGTCCCATCATCAGGTTGAAATAGCCGTGCGCCAGAACGAGCACATCCGTCCCACTGTCAGCGAGGGCGGAAAGACGCTTAGAGGCCAGACGGGCTCGCGCCTCCGCCTGGGCGCGAGTCTCCTGCCCGCCGTGATATCCAAAACACCAAGAAAGTCGTGATATGACACCCCAAGTGCGCGGCCCGAATTTAATAAAGTCAGGCAGAGGCGGCGGGGGTAACGGCGCTTCGATGAACATTGGATCGCGAACAAAGGTCTTGCCCCCGACAACGGCTTGGGCGGTTTCCACAGCCCGAGGCCGGGTTGAGGCAAAGATAATGTGGGACTGACGCGCAAGCTCCAGAAGTTCCGAGGGGGGCGTCTGTCCCGCAAGAATGCCCCCCTCTTCATAAGCGGCCCACCACCGCCGATAACCTCTCGCATCCAATTTGATACGTCTTGATAAGGCCGGTTCGCCATGACGGGCCAAGACTATAGATCCCGCGATCTGGCCTCTAGATTGATGAGCATTAGGCCGCCCGGGAGCATAATATCCGCTCTGGTCGTCCTGGCCATTCAATCCGACGGGAGCAGAGCCAGCAGCAGTGTCAATTGCCTCAAAATTTGTGGCAGCGTCGGGACTTGCAGCGACCATCACAGCTTCAACCCTCGGCGAGCGCGGCGACATGCGCCACAGCGGATTGCCCCAAGGCCTCCAGGTCATATCCACCCTCAAGTGAAGACACGACCCGCCCTCGACTATGTTTACGAGCGACCGACATGATCGCCCGCGTCGCCCATGCAAAGTCCTCGGCCTCCAGCTCTTGCTCAGCCAAAGGATCGCGACGGTGCGCGTCGAAACCCGCTGAAATCAAAATCATGTCCGGCGCGAAAGCATCCAATTCAGTCATGAGCTGCGTGTCAAAAAGTCGACGCCAGACGGACGGCGGAGCCCTTGGCGGCGATGGTGCGTTGACGATATTGCCCATACCCCTCTCATGCGCGTTACCCGTTCCAGGATAAAGTGGCGACTGGTGAATCGAGCCTAAGAAAAGCTGGTGATTAGTCTCGAACACAGCCTGAGTTCCATTTCCATGGTGAACATCGAAATCTATGACAGCGACCCTCTCGAAACCATTAGCCAAGGCGGCATGCGCCCCAATCGCCACGTTTGAGAAGATACAAAACCCCATAGCCGTTGACGGCTCCGCATGGTGGCCCGGCGGCCGCACGGCGCAAAAGGCGCGATCTGCGGCGCCCGACACCACGGTATTGACCGCGTCTACGACAGCACCTGCTGCGCGCAGCGCCGCATCAAGGCTTCCGATCGACATGATGGTGTCGGCATCGAGCACGGAATTCCCCTCGAAGGGTGATGCCTGAAAGATACGATTTATGTAGGCGGCGGGATGCACACGCCCCAACGCCTCATGCGATACAAGGCTGGCGTCGCGCATGTCTTGTGCAAGGCCTGCATCCTGCAAAGCATCTAGTACAGCGCCCAATCGCTCAGGCCGCTCCGCGTGGCCCCGTCCAGGGTTATGGGCGCGCATGTCAGCGTGGGTAAATATGGGCAGACTCACGCGGTCCATCGCCTCTGACGAGAAAACTTGCTCACTCTAGCACGAGAAGGCTTAGCCAGCTAAACCCCAAGCATGAGGAAACTCCCGCTTCGCTTAGCAACCGCTGCAGACTGCCAAAGCGTTGCGCAGTTGGGCGAACGGACGTTGAGGGAAACCTTTCTTGAGGGCTTGGGCATTGCCTACTCCGAGCGCGATTTAGCTGTCTTCGTCGAGGCGAGCTACGCGCCGGCCGCCTTCGCCGCTAAGATTGAAGATCCGACCCAGGCAGTTTGGATCATTGAACAGGAAGGGGTGGTTCTGGCCTACGCCAATTGCGGCCCTTGCCATCTACCCCATCCGGAAGTGCGTTCTAATCATGGCGAACTCTATCGGCTCTATGTGTCGAGAGCAGCACAGGGCCAGGGCCTCGGACGCCGTTTGCCTGAAACCACTTCAGCGTGGCTACACGAGCGGTATCCAGGTCCGATGTGGCTTGGCGTATGGTCCGGCAACCTGAAGGCTCAGTCCCTTTATTCTGCGTAGGGCTTCGAGAAATTAGGTGAATATCAACTTCCTGTGGGGAATAGTCGAGATCACGAGTTTATCCTGCGCCAACCATGCCCCCCCCCACAGATTTAACTAAGCGTAAACCAATCCTGCTCATCGGACGTCAAATCCTTATCGTGTAAATTGGTTCGATGCTTAATCCATTACCAACACTAGCGCTCTATAAAGGGTCAGCTGACGCCCTATGTGGGGGGGCGGCGGGGTTGATCATGACGCCCAATCTTGATCACCTGCGCCTTTTATGGCGATCACGCGCGCTAAGGCGAGCCTATGCCAAAGCCGATATCTTGCTTAACGATAGTCGGTTCCTCGACAAAATTTCGATTAGGGGCCGTGCTTTGTGTATGCCGGGATCAGAGCTGGCGCCTCTGATGCTTGAAGCCCTTGACGATGGATGTCGCGTCGCAGTGGTCGGCGGCGAGTCCGGCGTTCAAACCTTCATGAAACAAGCCTACCCTACCGTAAAATTTGAGTTTTTTCAGCTTTCAATGGGATACATCAAAAGCCGGTCCGAACGGCGTCGGCTGGCCGGAGCGGTCATGGCGACGCCGTTCGATGTTATTTTTGTCTGTACCGGCGCGCCGCAGAGCGAGCTGCTGGCCGCCCAAATTAAGCGTTCAGGATTTAAGGCTAATATTCTCTGCTGCGGGTCCGCCTTGAACTTTCTGGCAGGGGTCAAGGTTAGGGCGCCGATGGCGTTTCGCCAAGCCGGCGCTGAATGGCTGTGGAGGTTCTTGGTGGAGCCGCACACACGTCAGCGCTATCTCGGCGACGCCCTATTTTTGGTCCGGCATGCGCGCGCCTTTATTCACCTGAGGCGCACAAATCAGGCAGATTTTGGGGTCTATAAGCTGACCATCGGCTCAAATCAGGCTTAACTCGCAGCAGTAAACCGCTTCAGCGTTTCAAATGCCGCCAGCGCCCTGTTCCGCGCAAAGGCGTGATCAACTACGGGATAAGGATAGGTATCGCCGAGCCGCACCCCCGCCACAGCCAACTCAAACGGCGGCGCCAACCAGGGCGCATGAATCACCTTATCCGGCAATTGGGCAAGCTCAGGAACCCATTTGCGAACATAAGCGCCTTCAGGATCAAACCGCTCTCCCTGGCTCACAGGGTTAAATATGCGAAAGAACGGGGCGGCGTCCGCTCCGGACCCAGCGACCCACTGCCAGCCGCCGGGATTGCTGGCCGGATCGGCATCCACAAGCGTGTCCCAAAACCAAGCCTCACCGACGCGCCAGTCGATAAGAAGATGCTTGATGAGAAACGACGCGACGATCATGCGAATGCGGTTATGCATCCACCCTGTCGACCAAAGCTGGCGCATACCGGCATCAACAATGGGATAGCCCGTCTGGCCCATCTGCCAAGCCACCACGTTTGATGGATCGTCGCGCCACGGAAACGCGTCAAAAGCCGACTTCAGGTTCGCGTGAGCGATCTGAGGGTGCAGCGCCAAGATATTATAGTTGAACTCGCGCCAGCCTATTTCGGCCATATACTTGTCAGCACCCGGGCCGAGGTTGGGGGAAATGGCCTGGGCCCTCTCCACGGCGCTATGGATTTGGCGGGGTCCGATTTCGCCCCACGCCAAATGTGGAGACAGCCGCGACGTACCCTCGACGCCCGGCACATCGCGCCCTGCGGCGTAGTCCCCAAGGGCCGACGATATCATCTTATTTAGCCGCGCATTCGCCCCGGATTCGCCCGGCGACCAGATATCGAATCCTGCCGACCAATCCGGGCGGGTCGGGTGCAGCTTCCAGTCAGCCAAGTTGTCTGACTTCGGCCAAGCCGGGGGAGGACAAAGTTTAGCCGGGGCCGGCAAAAGACGGATCGGGCCGATTTCGCAACTTGCGGCGCGCCAGAAAGGCGTGAAAACACTGTAAAAATTTCCGGCCCTCGTTCGCACTTGGCCGGGCTCCAGCAAAAGGCTCGCATTGAACGACATGGTCGCGATTCCAGCCGCTTTGAGGGCGAGCGTGAGGGCGACGTCGCGATTTTGCACCGAGGGCTCATAGATGTCGCACCAGAAAACCTGAGCCGCATCGGACTCGACGGCTAGGTCGCTGAGGATTTCTGCCGGATCGCCCCGACGTAGGACTAGACGAGAGCCAATCATCTCCAGAGCCGCGCTAAGAGCGGCGAGACTCTTATCCAGCCACCAGCACGAGGCCGCGCCAGGTGTGCGCGCAGGACTTGAGGTTTCCAGTATGAAGACAGGTATAACTGGACACCCAGTTTCAACAGCGGCTGTCAGACTTGGGTTGTCCTCAAGGCGAAGATCGCGTCGAAACCATACGATAATAGGCCTGTCATCACCAGGAGAACGCTGAACTGGGACACACTGAGATAGAGTCAAGCGCTCAAGCTCTATTGGGCATCAGGGGCGAACGCCCCGGCTGAACCGGGAAATTCTATCGGGCTGGCATAGCCATCGGCTGAAATTGCAGAGACGCCGAAGAAATTGTCGTCGATGTTCACACCCCTGAGTATCAGGCTGGTCGCCATTTCCGCATCGCGACTGTCTTGCCATTGAGAGGCCGTGGTCGGACGCCAGAAGACTTTATAGTCAATCGCACCAGCCGACGCCTTCCAATCCAGTCGCGTATCGGCAGTAACTGCGCCTGAAATTCTGACGTCTATGGGCGGTTCAGGCGCGGAGGCCATAGCGGCCAACGTGATGACATTCAGACGCGTCACTTGAGCGAGGTAGTTGAAATCGACGCCAGAAATGACGTCGCCATAGGTTACACCCCCGACTGATCGTAAATCTTGATGTTGCCGATCATAGTTTTCGGCTGCTTCCGTAACGCGAACCGCTGGGTAGCCTGCCTCAAGAAAGGGAACTTGATCGCCGCCACGACCGTAGCGATCTGTGCGATAAACAAGCTTCACATTGAAATTCTTCAAGTATTTTGTGGCTAAATCACTCATGTACCGGGCGATATTACGCGAGGGCGAATCCAGCTCTCCGCCATTATATCGGCGAATTTTGGTTTCTGCCGCCGTCTCCAGGGTCTTGGTTCCTTCAGAAAAAATACGCACTTCGGTCGCATCGACTTGGCCTGCTTGACCGTGAGTGTTGCCTATAATGTCGTTGTTAATATCCGCTTCGACACGCCAGTGGCGAGCCCTCGCATAGTTGGCCAGGACCTTACCGCCGAAAAGCCCCTGCTCCTCTCCTGAAAGCACTCCATATATGATCGTCGCTGCGAACCTGTAATGCGAAAGAATTCGCGCAGCTTCCATAACGGCAGCGACACCTGAACCATCGTCATTAGCGCCAGGCGCGTCGCTCTGCGCGTTCAAAATATCAGAAACCCGGGAGTCCACGTGTGCGGTAATAAGAATGACTCGATCAGGATCAGCGGACCCACGCTGAATAGCGACAATGTCCTGAACGACCGTAGGGACAGGAATACGAACGCTGGTGAAGGTTTCGGCAGGCGTCACAATCTCCAGACATCCCCCGCAGGACCTGGCCATACCGTCAAATTCGCTTTGAACCCAGCGACGCGCCGCGCCTATGCCGCGCAAGGACGAAGATGTATCTGATAGCGTGTGTCTAGTGCCGAAGCTTACAAGCTTCGCGATGGTCGCATGCAGATGATCCGCGCTGACGGCGACCGACGCCTCCACCATAATGGGGCGATCCGGCTGAGGCTCCCCCGTCCCAACGAAGGCGCTTGCAGCGACGACCGGGGAACCGGCCGTGAGCCAGATCGCAAAAACGCTAGTCCAGATCCAAAATAAGCGTCGCATTTTTAGAGTCTCGCACTCGATACCGACATCTACCTTGGCGCACCTTGGACGGCAAAGCCCATTATCGAGTGGATCATTAACCCGACGCTTATCCTGAGCGTATAAGCTTCCCAGAGTCATCCAAGCGCTGATTTTAGACGTAAAGCTGAACAGACATCCCCAATGACCCTTTCAGCGTGTCATATGACCAAGGAACCCGTTTCAGATGCGGCTCCGATCTGGACGCCCTCCGAGGTCGCTCCGGAGGTAATGACTAAGGCCGTGTATGAACACTATCCGCGCTATGGCCTTCATCCATCCTTCTCCCCAATTCAAGGGAGTGCGTCGGACGGCGACCGGCGAGGTCCGCTAAGACCTGCCGTGCTTTCGCCCGCGCGATCACGCCTTAGCGAGGCGATGCTAGCTCGGGTCCTCAATTTTTTTGACGATGGCCTGTTTGCTATCATCGCTGTCTTAGTTCTTTCGGACGGCGCCACACATCATACTCTCGGACTAGGCTTTCGAAACGTCTGCCCCATCATCTTTGGCGTCCTCATAGGCGGCAGGAGTCTTCGCGCGTTCGGCGCCTATAATTTTGGGCGCAGAGAGCATCTGGGCATCCACCTCGGCACCGTCTTGATGGGGCTAAGCTTAATCTGTGGCTTATCTCTGGCGCTTGCCCAGATCTTTGGCGACAACGCCTTCCAGCTATCGATGTCTTGGTGCCAATGGTCCGCACTGGCGATTTTGAGTAGCCACGCCACCGCTTGGTTTCGCGTTCGTCATTGGCGCGCGAAGGGAAGGCTGACTCCGAATGTGATCATTGTCGGCGCTACTCAAAACGCCGTAAGATTGATCGAAACAGCTCTAAACACCCGCGAAATTGCCGTCCTTGGCATATTCGATGATCGGCTGGACCGCGCGCCCGTCTCCATTCATGGCGTCCCGGTTTTAGGCGACACTACGCGCCTACTTGAGCATAAAATATTGCCATATGTGGATCGCATTGTGATCACGGTGACGGCCGCCAGCCAACCCCGCGTGCGACAATTGATCGAGCGGCTTCGCTTTTTGCCAAATGCCGTAACTCTCTTTGTTGACATCGAAGGGCGGGACGGAGGCCAAGACACCCTTGCCCGAATGGCGCGCCTACCTTTGCATCAGGTATCGGGGGCTGAATTTGACGATCGACGTATAATTCTAAAGCGGACCCAAGATATTGTCTTGGCGAGCCTTGCTGTAATCATAGCAGCCCCAGTTATGGCTGCAGTCGCCCTAGCCGTGCGATTAGACAGCCCAGGACCGATCTTGTTCAGACAAAAGCGGCACGGCTTCAATAATGAGCCAATTACGGTACTGAAGTTTCGATCCATGCATCATGCGACAGCCGACCTGACAGCGTCACATCAGGTGTTGGATGGCGACGCACGCGTTACGCGGATCGGACACTTCCTGCGTTTGACGAGCCTTGATGAACTACCTCAACTTCTCAACGTCTTAAGAGGTGAAATGTCTCTGGTCGGCCCTCGCCCTCATGCCATTGGCATGAAAACAGGTTCAGAGGAGTCCGCCCGATTGGTGGCCGAATACGCCTGGCGCCACCGGATAAAGCCGGGCATCACGGGCTGGGCGCAAATCAACGGATCACGCGGCCCAGTCCATACACCGGAGGCTGTACGTGAGCGCGTAGCGCTAGATATAGCTTATATCGAGCGCCAGTCCTTTTGGTTAGACATTTACATTCTTTTGATGACGCTGCCGGTGCTGATCGGCGACCGCTGCGTACAGCGCTAATTATATGTTTTGGCGCGCCCCAAAGCTAAGGGTTGCGATGTGAACCAGCCCGTTATTCTTGATAACTCCGCATGGGAAGCCGTGACTCCGGACCTATCTATACTCGTCCCGTTTTATAAAGATGATCCACGTAGATTGATCGGCGCGCTGAATGGAGAGGCCCAAAGGCTTGCAGGCCGCATCGAACTCGTTCTTTTGGAAGATGGAAAAAGCGACCTAGACCTGTCCCAACAGATCCGACAAAAGATTTTGGAACTGGCTTTGCCGACGAGATTGATCCAGCTTGACCTCAATGAAGGACGCGCCCAGGGTCGCAACCGCTTAACCGCCGCGGCTCGTGGACGATATTTTCTGTTTCTCGATAGCGATATGGCACCGGATCGCATTGATTTTCTTGAGGTCTATCTACAGCTTCTTTCCGACAAACCAGATGTGATCGTCGGCGGTTACTCAATTAAACAGTGCATACCTGAACCCCATCATCGGCTACATTTAGCTTTGGCGGCCCGGGCGGATTGCCTACCCGCAGACAGCCGTTCTTTGAATCCAAAAAAATACGTTTTCACATCAAATCTTCTTGTACGCCGAGAGGTGTTTGAGGCCGAGTCCTTCGACGAAAGCTTCAGGGGTTGGGGCTGGGAGGATGTAGAGTGGGGAGCCCGCGTGGGGAATAAATTCCACGTGCGCCACGTAGACAATCCCGCGACCCACCTTGGGCTGGATACGGCGGGTGCCTTGGCTTCGAAGTATGAGCAATCCGTGGCTAATTTCAGCCGCCTAGCCACCCGCCATCCCGAATTGGTGGCCGATTTCCCCAGCTACAAGTTGGCGCGCTTCTTGAAACGCCTACCCGCCCGGTCGCATTGGCGTCTCGCTTTAAAACGGCTCGCCATGAATTCGGGCGCCCCTCTGCTTGTGAGAGTCTTCGCTTTGAAGACCTATCGAGCAGCGCTTTATGCGGAGGTTGTGTCGTGAGCGATTCTATCTATCGGCCAGACAGATCTTTAAATGGCAAGATTCGCCGTCGAGCAACACGCCTGCTGCATAGCCGCCATAATGCTCGCAATATCTTAAGGCCCATGATTTCATTCAGCTTCGATGACGTCACGAGAAGCGCATTAAGCATCGGGGCTAAATTGCTTGAGCAACGGGGTCTTCGCGGCTCCTACTATGTCGCCTCAGGCTTGATCGGCCAAACCGGCCATATGGGCGACTACGCGACAGATACACAAATCGCCGCCGCCGCAAAGGCGGGGCACGACATTGGGTGTCACACTTATTCACATCTTGATTGTGGGCAGGCTTCCGGCGCAAACATAGGCGAAGACATTGAGCGAAATCGCCTTGCGCTGGCCAGACTTGGCGTCTCCACTCCGTCCACTTTCGCCTATCCTTATGGAGACGTCAGTGTATCGGGAAAACGCGAGGCGGGTCGTCGTTTTGCATTATCAAGAGCTTTGCATCACGGCATCGTCCGGCGCGGCACAGACCTGAACCAAGCGCCGGCCGTAGGTGTGGAAGGGGATGACGGCGAAGAAATCGCCCGGCGATGGATGCAAAGAGCGCACGCTGAGCGCGGATGGCTTATCCTTTTCACCCACGGCCTTGAAACCAAACCGAATGAATTCAGCGCCAGCATTGACGGGTTCACCCGCCTGATTGACGGCGCCATAGCAAGCGGCTTTGATGTCGTCACGGTCGCTGAAGGCGCCCGACGTATTGGAGCTTGAATACATTCCGTTAAGCCTCGCGGTAAATGCAAAGCAGCTTTATCGCAGAAGTGTCTGCAAAAACGGCGGCGCCTCTTTGGGCGCGCGATTGAATACAAGTCCAGCGCACCTGCCGCCAACACTCTTTAAACCGTCTCTCAGGGCGACGGCGCTGGAAATGTCTTCACTGTCCCCTGAAACAACCATTACGTTGTCATCGACATAGGCCGCTGTCGCCAGCGCTGCCCGTGATCGCTGGGCCGACGGGGCGTCGATAATGATCCAATCAGAATATTGTCTCAGCATCCTCCAATAGTCCGGCGAACTCAGTATCCGCACGGACTGCCCCGGCCTTAAAGCTTCGCGCCGAAAGCGCGTCACCCACCATCGCGCTTGGCCGACGGGATAGGCGTCCAGATAGCCGGCGTTAGGCCACGGCTGCCCATTAGAATTTGTCAGCTTTGGGCTCAAATCAAAAAACATGGAGCCGTCAACACTCGCTCGCGTTGGCGTTCCTAAAACGCCATAGCGAGTCTGCTCCGCCTTCAGCGAAGCGAACTGGGCTCCGCGCAAAAGATCTAGCTCAATTAGCCAAACACCTAGCTGCGAGCGCTCAGACATATAGCGGGCGAATTCACGCGCGACTGTCGACGTGCCTTCTCCGGCCAGCGCGCTGACGAATTGTAAGACACGACAATGCGACGTCGCTCCCGCCTTCAATCCCTCCGCGAGTTCTGCCATTTCTTTGGAGAGATCAACCATCGGACTATTCGCCGCCTATTTATCTTAAGCTTAGCCTGCAACCTGCCAAAGTCACAGAGCTGCGTCTGCCGGCGTTCAAATTGCTAAGCTGTGCGCAAGCGCGCGGACGCCAAAACCGGCAACCCGAGCGCGTTTGACGCAGAGTTAGCCGATGGATAGCCAGGGCGCGAAAAACCTCGAAAAAGTCCAATGCAAATTGCCGTAAATGCAGCAAAAAGAACGGCAAGCGCTGCGACGGGCGCCTTTAGGCTTACGCCGGCCGTCGGGACATAGGCGCGCTCGACAACGCGAACATTACTATCACCCTTCTGCGCGAGGGATTGCTGAGCCTGACTTTCTTGCTCCCGCGCATCGAAATTACGTACATTTGTAGACAAAACATCGCGTTGTCGGGCGAGGTCTTGATAAGTAGGCTCCAATTCAACGAATTTTTGTCGACGGGCGGCAACCTGCGCGATCTGAGCAGTCAGCGCGGCTTCACGTGCGCGCAGGGAAGCTGCTTCAGCTTTCAGCTGATTCGATTCGGTTTGCAGACTTTGGTAGACTGGATTTACACCGATGCGCCGTCCCCCTGCGGTCGAGATATCCACACCGCCGCTTGCTGCGGAAAGCTCTGCAATCTTGCGATCTGCATTCTTCACGGGATCGGAGTCCGGCTTGTAGCGAGATAGAAGATCCTGACGATCCAGGCGCAATTGCACTAATTTGTCAGCCGCAGTGTGGTCCACGTCTCGATATAACCCGATTTCGGCGGGCGTCTGCACCACCTCGCGCGCCGTTACACCTAGCCGCCCCTCAGCCTCGCTAAGCTGCGCCTGGACGGCGAAGCGATCTGTGAGTAACTGTGCATACTGCTGACCCAGCGCGGTCTTTTCCGCATCAAAATCGCTGATGCCATTGTCTTTAAGGAACTTTTCATAAGTTGCATTGGCGGAGTCTAGGCGGCTCTGAAACTCTTTGGTTTCATCACCCAGCACACCGGCGTCATGCGCCGCCAGGACAGACGTGCGATACTTCAAATATTCATCAATCAAAGTGTTGAGAACAAGAGCAGCGATTTGCGGATCTGAATGTGAAAATGTCACTCTGACGACGGATGTATCAGGCGCCGTTGCAATCT
>Ga0116226_10000724_pt1 | contig 28263 bp, 23 predicted proteins | sample S1TSphfallax_FD_89692 | JGI IMG/M metagenome (GOLD analysis project Ga0116226, IMG submission 89692) | Host-associated microbial communities from peat moss isolated from Minnesota, USA - S1T2_Fa - Sphagnum fallax MG | ecosystem: Host-associated > Plants > Peat moss > Unclassified | place: USA... | reverse complement strand
TGATGTTGGTGAGATGGTGTTGCATCATGTAAGGATAGGCGGCCGAACGTTCGACAACACGGTCGATCAATTCGAAAACCGGCCCGTCGAAATCGCCATGATGGTCGGTTGCCTCGGGCCAGAAGCAGCTTTTCGCAATCTCCGCCCTGCCGCGATCCACGCCGTGACAGTATCGATACAGTGCTTGCTGTATTGCGATGAAATCTTCAGCTTTGGCAGTCGCCACAGCACTCCTCCTCTGTCGCCCATAAACTTATGATGACATCCACCCGATCTCAACCAATAGATCTGCGATGGAAATGCCGAGCATAATTATATGCAGGCGCAAATTGAACGATGCAAGTTTCCACTGCGAGGCCGTATTGCTCTCTAGCCGCAGATATCCACCGATTTTCAGGGCACGCTTGCAAAATATCACGCGTCAATGAGAAATTATAATTTGTGATTTTCCGACCGGTATCATCGATGCGATCACCAGCAATGGGAAAAATGTCATCTACGGATCGATGATCACTAATTACCTAGGGCCTGCGGCGTGTTTAGTGCCACCGAATATCGACCGTGTAGGGGTGGAAATTTTCATTGAGAACTGAGGCATGTTTTGACTTCCCGCTGGCTTTGGCCGGGGAACCAAGAAGTGATCAACATGGCGTTATTACGCGTACTTCATCACTGGCATTTCGTCAGCAAATCGCGATCCGCGAGATTGAGCGGCGGACCTATTATTGGCCAGAACCCAGCTTGCGGGACTCTTAAATTTACACACCAAAAGCCACTTTTGGGAGCGTTAATGCGTTACACAAGCTTCTCCAAGAGTTCGTGTAGCTCCTGCTGCTCAGATACGCCGAGCCGGGCAAGGCGGTGCCCGAATGCCTCGGCGATCATCGACATTCCGCGCTTTGTCACCTTGCGGCCCTCTGCGGTTAGCGTCAGCCGGTGCCGGCGCAGATCGGCACTATCAATTTCGCGCTTCAGAAAGCCGGCCGATTCGAGCCGCTTTATGTACATCGTCACGGTTGGCTTTGGAATCAGGCAGGCTGCGGAGAGTTCGGCAGGGTGCGGGTGATCGTCGACCGCAGCGAGCAAGAATAGCTCCTTTGCCTCTAGACCGAGCTCCGCAATCGCCGGCGTAACGCTCCTGATCACCGACGAAATGAATCGGTAATGCAGCGACCACATCTTCGCGATATCCGGTTTTACCATGGATCTGCTTGCCATTCGGTCTGCTTACCACTAAGTTAGTTCAAAATTAAAGCTATATTAGTCGTAAACTATATATCTTTATGAACTATTTATCTTACCGGAGAACGCCTATGTCGCTAGATCATTATCTGACGCTCGGCCGGTCAGGTCTGCGCGTCAGCCCACTCTGCCTCGGCGCAATGACGTTTGGCGAAGGGCACGGCTGGGGCTCTTCTGTTGAAGAATGCCAGGAAATCATGGACCGCTTCATTGAAGCCGGCGGCAACTTTATCGACACGGCAAATGGTTATACGGCGGGCCATTCGGAAACGATCATCGGCGATCACATCGGCCGCCATCCGTCGCGCCGCGATCGCATGGTCATTGCCACCAAATTCAGCTGCAATCTCTATCTTGGCGATCCCAATGGCGGCGGCTCGGGCCGCAAGGCCATCGTGAACCAGTGCGAGAATTCCCTGCGCCGCCTACAGACGGACTATATCGACCTGTACTGGCTGCATAACTGGGACGTGCATACGCCGATCGAGGAAACGATGGCGGCCCTGGAAGACCTGATCCGCTCTGGCAAAGTGCGCTATATCGGCGTCTCAGACACTCCGGCATGGAAGGTCGCCGAAGCGAATCTCACGGCGCGTTTCCGCGGCTGGTCACAGTTCATCGGGTTGCAGATCGAATACTCTCTGCTGCAGCGTAGCGTCGAAGCTGAGCTGGTGCCGATGGCACAGGAGCTGGGCCTCGGTATTACGCCCTGGTCACCGCTTAGAAGCGGCGCTCTCAGCGGAAAATACACGCGCAAGAACGATGGTGAGGTGAAGGCTGATCGCGGCGCCATGGTCCCGCTTAATGAGAAAACATATGCACTCATTGACGAACTGGAGAAGATTGCCCAGGCGCACGAGAGCACTGTCGCCGGCATCGCGCTTGCCTGGGTGCGCATGCGGCCAGGTGTCACCTCAACCATCATCGGGGCGCGTCGCGTGAGCCAACTTGAGGACAATCTCAAATCCACAGAGCTCACGCTGAGCGCCGCCGAGATTGCCCAACTTGACGGCCTGACCAAACCGGAGTTTCCGTTCCCGCAAAGCATGCAGGCGCTCTTTCCTGCGATCCATAATGGCGGAACGACCATTAATGGCGTTGCAGGCGGACCGTCGATGGTCATCAAGCCTGGTGAGACACCATATTGATGGGCACGACGCAGCGGTCGCTCACTTGTTGGCGATGATTGTTAGGGCGGAGTCAGACGAGTGCAACCGTTTGCGTGCGATCCTAACGATGCGATCCAGAAATCTCTAATCGCCCACCAATAATCCCGTCACCCCGCGCCACCCTCCGCCGCAAATCGTTTCAGCTGCTCCACAAACCAGCGGCCCGCCGGGCCGGGCGGGGTGTCGGTGCGGTAGGTGGCGGACATGGCCATGATCTCGCCGGTTTCCGGGAAATCCTGCAAATGGATTTCGCGCAGCCTGCCTTCTTCCAGGTCGCGCTGCACCATTTCATAGGGCATACCGCCCCAGCCCAGCCCGGCCAGCAGAAAAGCGTGCTTCGCCCCCAGATCCGCCAGCCGCCAGTTGCGGGAAGACATCACGCGGAATTCCCGCCCCTCGGAGAGTTCCGTCCTATCCGTCAGTACCAGCTGCACATGCTGCGCCATGTCGCATTGCGTGACCGGCCCACCGGTTTGCGCCAGAGGGTGGGAAGGTGCGGCGACGAAGACGATTTTTACCCCCAGCAGCCGCTCAGAGGCCAGCACCGGCACGGCCACCGGCAGCGTGCCGACCACGCCCAGCTGGCACTGCCCATCCAGCACCGCCTTTGCCACGCCGCCCAGCGCCTCCACATAGATGCGCAGCGGCGTGGTGGAAAAGCGCGCGCCGAAGGCGGCGGCGGCCTGGGTGAGCACCGACATCGGGAACATCACATCCACCGCCACCGAGAGTTCCGGCTCCACGCCGCCCGCCATGCCTTTGGCCCGCGCCTTTAGCGCGCTCACCGAGCTTGCCACCACCTTGGCATCCGCCAGCAGCAACCGCCCAGCCTCGGTGAGCACAGGGTAGCGCCCCTGGCGCTCGAATAACGCAATGCCGACCTGCCCTTCCAGATTGGCGATGGTCTGGCTGACAACCGATTGCGCCCGGTTCAGCCGCCGCCCCGCAGCAGAAAAACTGCCCTCCTCGGCGGCGGCGATGAAGGTGCGAAGCTGGTCGAAAGAGAGTCCGTCGAGCATGTGCCGGTTTCCTATCCATCGGGGAATAAGATGGTATCTATCTTGATATATAGGCTTTGAAGGGGGGGCAAGCCTGCGTATATGCCGGGCAAGATCATTTTCCGCCCGGTCCGAAGGTTCGGGCGGCGTGGTCCTGAACCTATTTTGAGGATTTGCGAGCCATGAAACTTTTGCACATTGATTCCAGCGTTCTGGGCGAAAACTCGGTCTCCCGCGGCCTGACCGCCGCCATCGTCGCGCAGGAAAAGACCCTGCATCCGGGCCTTGAGGTGACCTATACCGACCTCGCCGCCGCCCCCGTGCAGCATCTCTCCCCCGCCCATATCGGCGCCATGTTCGGTCACCCGCCCTCCGACACCCAGACCCAGGCGGACATCGCCACCGGTGCCGGGTTCATCGATGCGCTGTTCGCGGCGGACATCATCGTCATCGGCGCGCCGATGTATAATTTCAGCATACCGAGCCAGCTGAAAGCGTGGATCGACCGCGTGCTGGTCACCGGCAAAACCTTCAAATACTCCGAGGCCGGCGTGCCGGTGGGCTTGCTGCCGGCCGGCAAGAAAGTCATCATCGCCTCGTCGCGCGGCGGCGTTTACAGCGACGGTTCGCCCACCGCGTTCCTCGACCATCAGGAGACCCTGCTCAAGGGCGCGCTGAGCTTCATCGGCCTCACCGACGTCACGTTCATCCGTGCCGAGGGTGTCGCCGTGCCGGACCTGAAGCCCGCCGCCATCGCCGCCGCCCATGCGCAGATCGCAGCGCTTGCTGCTTAACGAACGAAGGATCGATACGGATATGAATCATACGTTCAAATCGCTGGCGCTCAGCGTGGCGCTGCTCGCGGCGCCGGTCCTCGCGCACGCCCAGGCCGCCATCAACACCAACCCGGCCGATGTGCAGGCCGGTACCTATAGCGTCGAGCCGCTGCACACGCGTGTGCTGATGGCCAACGGGCATATGGGCTTCACCACCTGGTACAGCCAGTTCACCAATGTCTCCGGCACGCTCACGCTGAACCCGAAAGCGCTCAGCACCTCGACGCTGGACATCACCATCCCCGCCAACACCATCTCCACGACCAACACCAGGCTGGATGGCGAGCTGAACAGCCCGGAATGGTTCGACACGGCGAAATACCCGACGATCACGTTCAAATCGACCAAGATTGTGCGCACCGGGCATGACACGGCGCGTGTCACCGGCGATCTGACCTTCCACGGCGTGACCCTGCCGGAGACGCTGAACGTGACGTTCAATGCCTCCGGCGTGAACATTCTCACGCACCAGTACACGATCGGCTTCAATGCCACCGGCTCGCTGAAGCGCAGCGATTTCGGCGTGAAAACCTATGTGCCGCTGATCGGCGACGATGTCGCGATCACGATCAGCGCTGCATTTGTCAAGTAACTTGCCGAAGGCGCGTTACGATTCCGTGGCGATCACCCTGCATTGGGTGATCGCGCTCGGCATATTGGTGCAGATCGCGATGGGCCTTGCCATGGCGCATCTGTCCATCCCCATTCATCTGAAGTTCCAGCTCTACCAGCTCCATAAATCCATCGGCATTACCGTGCTCTTTGCGGTGGCGCTGCGCGTGCTCTGGCGCCTGACGCACCGGCCGCCGGCTCTGCCCGAGGCCATGCCCGTTCTGGAGCGCCGCGCTGCCGCCGGCACGCATTTTCTGCTGTATTTCTTTATGCTGGCGATGCCGCTCACCGGCTGGGCGCTGGTTTCCGTCTCGCCTTACAACATTCCCACGGTGCTCTACGGCCTTATCCCCTGGCCGGACCTGCCGATTCTCTCCACGCTATCGGACAAGCACGCCGCCGATGCGGTGATGACCTTCATCCATAGCTGGCTTGCCTATATTCTCATCGGCGTGTTCGCGCTGCATGCCGCGGCGGCGTTGCGCCACCATTTCTGGCTGCGGGACGACACGCTGCGCCGCATGTTCTGGCGCCTGCCGCGCCGCCCATAAGGAGTTCTGTTCATGAAATCCGCACTCGCCTTTCTGGCTCTCGCGACAATCGCCGCCGGCCCCGCCATGGCGGCGGGCTGGACGATGCAGCCTGCCAAGAGCAGCCTCGGCTTCTCCGGTGTGCAGACCGGCACGCCCTTTACCGGCCAGTTCACGCAATGGAGTGCGCAGATCAGCTACGATCCTGCCAACCCTGCCGCTGCGAGCGTGAAAATCACCATCAATACCGCCAGCGCCAAAACCGGCGACAGCCAGCGCGACACGGCGATGCCGGATGGCGACTGGTTCGACAGCGCGGCTTTCCCCCAGGCGGTGTTTCAGTCGACCGGCTTCACGCCCCAGGGCGGCGATAAATTCGTCACCAACGGCACGCTCACCATTCGCGGCGTCACGCAGAAACTGGCACTGCCCTTCACGCTGGATGTTTCCGGCAATCAGGCCGTCGCCAAGGGGCAGATCACCCTGCTCCGCACCGCCTATGGCGTGGGCCAGGGCGATTGGAGCACCGGCGACTGGGTCGCGCTGAATGCCGGCGTCAACTTCACCCTCACCGCGACGAAATAAAGTCGCGTCTCATTTTGGCGCACGGTCGTTCTGCTAGCCTCGCGCTTGTTAAACGGGGCGGACTTCCACGGTGACATGCGAAAGCCCCTTAAAATCGCTTAGCCTTTCGCGGTAATAGGCCGCGCTGTTGCCTCGCCGCGTGCCGACGGAGAGGATCGCGCCCAGATGTCCGGGCCCCAGCCGCCATAGATGAAAATCGGCCAGCACGTCGCCCTCGGATTCCACCATCCGGCGCATCCGCTCGGCCATTTCCTTATCCGGCGTCATATCCAGCAAAATTGCGCCGGTATCGCGGATCAGCCCGAGCGCCCAGCTCGCGATCACCAGCGCGCCGATGATGCCCGCCAGCGGGTCCATCCACATCCAGCCGAAGGTTTTCGCCAGCACCAGCCCGACGATCACCAGCACCGAGACCGCCGCATCGGCGATCACATGCACGACCGCCGCGCGCATGTTATTATCGCGCCCACTCTTGCCGCCGGCCAGCGTCTTTTCGTGCTCGTGCTCGTGCTGGTGCTCGTGCGCATGCTCGTGGTCGTGGTTGTGGTCGTGGTCGTGTTGATGTCCATGACCGTGATGGTGATGCCCGCCGCTCAGCAGCCAGGCGGAGCAGATATTCACGACGAGCCCGAGGGCGGCGATCGGAATCGCTTCGGAAAAATGAATCGGGACCGGCACGAAGAGCCGGCTGACCGCCTCATACCCGATCAACAACGAGATCATCGCCAGGATGATCGCCGAGGAAAATCCGGCCAGATCGCCCATCTTACCCGTGCCGAAGGAAAAGCGCGGGTCCTGCGCATGCCGCCGGGCAAAGGTATAGGCGAGGGCGGCCAGCAGCAACGCCCCGGCATGGGTGCTCATATGCAGCCCGTCTGCCACCAGCGCGATGGAGCCGAACCAGATACCACCGCCGATCTCCAGCACCATCATCGCCGCGCAAAGCCAGATCACGATCCAGGTCCGCCGCTCATTCTGCGCATGTTCCGTGCCCAGAAACACATGGGACTGCACCTGCACAATATCCGCCTGATCCGCCATGCCCATTCCCCTCAACATTGCCCGGCAATCTGCTCAGCCGGGTGTTTGCCCGCACCGCGCGCTGGAGCAAAGCGCAAAATGCCGCATCGCTCAAAAAACCTGGAAAATCGGCGCGGGCGGCCTTGCCGAAGCGTTATATCGCCCGCGCCAGCGCCGCACCGAATTTAAAGCGGCGGGAAAACTCGTCAGCACTCATCGGCTTGCCCAGGTAATAGCCCTGGCCTTCATCGCAGCCCTCACGCACTAGCGCGTCGGCCTGGGCCTGCGTCTCGATACCCTCCGCCGTTACTTGCAGGTTCAGCGCCCGGGCGAGGTTGATCACCGCATGCACGATCGCCGCATCGGCAGGGCTGTCGCAAATCGCGCCGGTGAACCGCCGGTCGATTTTCAACCGCGATACGGGGAAGCGCGTCAGCATGCTGAGCGAGGCATAGCCGGTCCCGTAATCGTCGAACGCCACGCCAACCCCCAGCGCGCGCAGCTCTTGCAGTGGCGCGATCACGTCATCCTCATGCCGGAGAATCACGTTCTCGGTAATCTCCAGCTCCAGCGCATTCGGCGGCAGGCCGGCACTGGAAAAGGCGCGCGTCACCCATTCCACCAGATTGCCGGAGCGGAACTGCGCGCCGAATAAATTCACGCCAATCCGGAACTGCGTTGCGCCCTGCGCCCGCCATAACGCCGCCTGCCGGCAGGATGTCTCAATCGCCCAGGCGCCTACCCGCGCGGAGAGCAAGCCGCCTTCCAGCGCTTCCAGAAAATCACCGGGTGCCAACAGCCCCTTCACCGGATGGTGCCAGCGCAGGAGCGCCTCCGCCCCGGTCAGCCTGCCATCGCTCAACCGGATTTGCGGCTGATAGAACATCTCGAACTCGGAGCGCTCCAGCGCCTGGGCCAGCTCCGCATCGCGCAGCACCTTGCCCTGGGCGCGCGCCCGCAACTCGGGCTGATACACCCGTGCGCAATGCTTGCCTTCGGCCTTGGCCTGATAGAGCGCCAGATCCGCATTTGCGAATAAGGCTCCGGCATCCTCGCCGTGATGCGGATGCAGCACAATGCCGATGCTTGCGCCGATATTGATCAGATGTCCCTCAAGGGCGACCGGGTCCGACACAAGGGCGATCAGCGCCTCTGCCTTCGCCAAAGCGATTGCTGGGTCCCCGGCGCCCGGCATCAGCAGCGCGAACTCGTCTCCGCCCAGCCGGGCGGCGGTATCCAACGGCCCCGCCGCCGCTTGAATCCGCCGGGCGGTCTCGCGCAACACCTCATCCCCGGCCGAATGCCCCAGCGTGTCGTTCACGAATTTGAAGCCGTCGAGATCGATCATCAGCAACGCGCCCGCCGGTCCGTCCTTCACCTGATCGGCGAGGCGGGTGCGCAGCACATCCCGGTTCGGAAGCCCGGTCAGCGCATCGAGCTGCGCTAGCCGGGAGAGCCGCCGCTCATTTTGGTCCCGCTCCACGACATAGCGCCGGACTGCGCGGATCTCGGCGACCTTGCTACGCGACCACCGTACCCAGACCTGCTGGGTGTTGAAAATGATATACAGGCAGCCAAAGCTCAGCACCGTCAACAGGATCGGCTGCGGCGGGTCCGGCGAGAACATCGAATTCACCGGCATGATCAGCAGGTACAAAAACATCGGCATGGCCGAGGCGCGAAAGGCCGGCCGGCAGCCAATTGTCGTCAACACCGTCGCCAGCAGCGCGCCGGAGAGCACGAACGTGCCGTACACATCCCCCCAGCTTCCCAGCTTCAGCGTGAGCGGCACGCTCTCGGCGCAAAAAAATGCGGAACCCAGCGCCAATGCCGCCAGTGCGAGCCTCCGCTCCCGGCGGCCCTTGCCAGGAAACCAGGGCTTAGGCCCGCTAAATCCACAGGTTTCAAAGATCTGAGTTGCGAAATATCCGGCCGTGAACAACACGATCCAATGCCAGCCGAGCACGATGACATAGGACAAAGCCAGCAGCACGCTGGCCCCCAGCCGTGCTCTTACCTGTTTACGCCTGTCGTTCAGCACATGCTGAAGCGATATCTTGGCCGTGTTAAGCACTATTTCCTAACGTCTCGATGCGAGAGCGGCGATTGATTGCGTTTCTGAGCCAGTTGCGTCAGGGCAACGTCGCACGAACAACCTAATACTGCAACAAAATCGGGCAATGTTTAACCGAAGGTTGAGGCTGCTAGAGCCTGATCGCTCGAGGTTGACGCGCTTTGCGCGGCGACCGAAAGCGTGAATCTGCCTCTTATCAAAAACTTAGAGCGTGTTCAGGTTGGCGCGGATGCGTCAATCTGAACCTATCGCGCTCGAGGGCGATTTTAGGAAACGCCCGGGATAATCCGTGATGATTCCGTCCACCAATGGCGCCAGCCGGGTGAAATCACGCGCCTCATTCACCGTCCAGGCCAGCACGCGCAGCCCCAGCCCATGCGCTTCAACCACCTCCGCCGCGCTCATGGTGTCGTGGAATCCCGCCCAAGCTCCCGCCCCGGCGGCGGCCACGGCGCGTGGCAGGCTGAGGCGCTCAAATCCCGGTCCCCACCAAACTTCGCGCGAAGCGGCGGTTTCGGGCGCGGTCAGGCATACGCGCCGCAGCCCCGTGGCCTGTGCCGTCAGCGCCCGCAGGACCGCCCAGTCGAAGGCCAGAATGCTCACCCGGCCCCGATCCATTTCGCCCATCGCGGCCAGTGTTTTTGCCACCATCAACGCGGCGGGGTGAGTCTCGTCCGGCGCATCCGGATAGGTCTTGATCTCCAGCAGCCATTCCCCGGCCGGCACCTGCGCCAAAGCCTGTGCCAGAGCGGGAATTTCGCCGGGCAAGTCCGCGAATGTCGTCTCCCGGATTAGCCGCCCATCCGACAGCCGCGCATCATGGTGCAACACAGGGATGAAATCGGCGGTCATGGCGATATCGGTCTCGATCCCTGCCACGCCGCAATCCACAGCGTGAAGAAAACCCGCAATCGTATTTTCAGCCCGCTCCCCGCGCGCCCCGCGATGCCCATAAACCGCCGCCCGCATTCTCCGCCTCCTATGGAACTGCCGCTTACGACATCTTATCTATCAGTTTAGTAAGGAGATCCTCATATGTCTCAGACCCGCCAGCTGCATCTCGGCGCCTTCATGCGCCCCGTGTCCATCCATACGGCATGGTGGCGCTATCCCGGCGCGCAGACCGACGCGAATTTTAACTTCGCGGCCCAGAAACATTTTGCCCAGACGCTGGAGCGCGGCAAGTTTGACGCGTTTTTCATGGCGGACCATCTGGCCGTGCTCAACATGCCCGTCCAGGCGCTCAAGCGCAGCGCCACCGTCACGTCCTTCGACCCGATGATCCTGCTCCCCGCTTTGGCTGCGGCGACCTCGCGCATCGGGCTCATCGCGACGGGTTCGACCAGCTATGACCAGCCTTTCCATGTCGCGCGCCGCTTCGCCTCGCTGGATGCGCTCAGCAACGGGCGGGCGGGGTGGAATATCGTGACCACCGGCAATCCGGAATCCGCCCGTAATTTCGGGTTGGACGAGCATCTCGACCATGCTGAGCGCTACCGCCGCGCCCGCGAGTTCTATGACGTCGTCACCGGGCTATGGGATAGTTTTGCCGATGACGCCTTCCTGCGGGACCAGGATTCCGGCGTGTTCTTCGACCCCGAAAAAATGCATGTGCTGAATCACGAAGGTGAATTCTTCAAAGTCCGCGGGCCGCTCAACGTCGCCCGGCCCGTGCAGGGCTGGCCCGTCATCGTGCAGGCCGGCGCGTCGGATGCCGGGCGACAGCTCGCCGCAGAGACCGCTGAAATGGTGTTCGGTGCTGGTGGCCCGCTCGATGCAGCGCGCGAATTCTACGCCGATGTGAAGGGCCGCATGGCGAAAATCGGCCGCAACCCGGACCATCTCAAAATCCTCCCCGGCGCGCTCGTCATCGTCGGCGAAACGCGGGAGGAGGCGCAGGCGAAAAAGCGGCTGATCGACAGCCTCGTGCATCCCGATAGCGGGCTTGCCTCGCTTTCCATTGCGCTCGGCGTCGATGCCTCGCATTTCGAGCTGGACGGGCCTTTGCCCGAAATCCCCGAAACCAATGCCAGCAAATCCTCCCGGGAACGGGTCATCGACCTCGCCCGACGCCAGAATCTCACCGTCCGCCAACTGGCCGAGCGCGCGGGGAGCTATGGCGGCAATGCTTTCGTCGGCACGGCGAAGGACATCGCGGATAAAATGGAGGAATGGCTGCATATCGGTGCGGCGGACGGCTTCAACCTGATGTTCCACACCGTTCCCTCCGGGCTGGAGGAATTTGTCGATCAGGTGATCCCCGAGTTGCAAAATCGCGGCATTTTCCGCCGGGAATATGAAGGCACAACGCTGCGCGAGCATCTGGGTCTCCCGCGCCCGCCGAACCGTTTCTTTACCTGACGCTCGGAGCCATCGTTCTGCCCCGGCGCTGGCAGGGCATGGCGGTGTTTTCGTCTTTACCACCCCCGAATTGAACAACCGTGCCCGATATGCTTCACCACGCCCTCACAACGGGGGAGGGACCAGCACCATGAATATCGGCCTGATCGTCGCCGCCGGACGCGGTTTTCGCGTCGGTGGGCCGGTTCCCAAGCAATATCTTCCGCTCGCCGGGCTCGCCATCCTGCGCCGCACCATCCTCACCTTGTCCAGCCATCCGCAAATCGGCGCGATTCAGGTTCTCATCCACCCCAACGACCAGGCGCTCTACGATGCCGCGACGCATGGTCTGAACCTGCGCCCCGCTCTGTTCGGCGGCGCAACCCGGCAGGAGAGCGTGCGCCTCGGCCTCGAGGGTATCGCGGATCTCAACCCTGCGAATGTGCTGATCCATGACGCGGTACGCCCCTTCATCTCCCATGCCACCATCTCCGCCGTGCTGACCGCGTTGGGGCAGCTTCCCGCCGCCATCGCAGGCGTCCCCGTGGCGGACACGCTCAAGCGCGTGGCGGCGGGGCGCATCACCGCCACGGTCGACCGCGCCAATCTCTACCGCGCCCAAACCCCCCAGGGTTTCCGCTATGCCGATATCCTCGCCGCCCATCACCGGGTTCAGCGCGAGGCGCCCGGCATCGAATTCACCGATGATGCGATGATCGCCGAGCATCTGGGCATGCCGGTCGAAATGGTCTTAGGTTCGGAAGAGAATTTTAAAATCACCACCGCGCAGGACCTCAACCGCGCCGAAGCCTGGCTGAAAATGGCGCATAACGGAGAAACCATCTGATGAGCTACGAAACCATTCTCGTTGAAACCCATGGCCGCGTCGGCCTCATCACCCTCAACCGCCCGCAGGCGCTGAACGCGCTGAACGCCCAGCTGATGCTGGAAGTCGTCACCGCCGCCGAAGCTTTCGACCGTTCGCCCGATACCGGCTGCATCGTCATCACCGGCTCGGCCAAAGCCTTCGCCGCCGGTGCGGATATCAAAGAGATGCAGAACAAGGAATATATCGATGCCTATCTCACCGACTGGTTCAGTTCCTGGGACCGTCTGACCGCGCTGCGCACGCCGATCATCGCCGCCGTTGCGGGCTTTGCGCTGGGCGGCGGCTGCGAACTCGCCATGATGTGCGACTTCATCCTGGCTGCCGATACCGCGAAATTCGGCCAGCCTGAGATCAAGCTTGGCGTGATGCCCGGCATGGGCGGCTCGCAGCGCCTCACGCGCGCCATCGGTAAATCCAAGGCCATGGAAATGTGCCTCACGGGCCGCATGATGGGGGCTGAGGAAGCCGAGCGCGCCGGACTCGTGGCTCGTATCGTCCCCGCCGATGGCCTGCTGGACGACGCGCTGAAAACCGCCGCCACCATCGCCGGCATGTCCAAGCCGATTGCGATGATGACGAAGGAAACGGTCTCACGCGCCTTCGAATCCTCGTTGCGCGAAGGTATTATTTTCGAGCGCCGTCTATTCCATTCGATGTTCGCAACGAAAGACCAGAAGGAAGGCATGGCGGCCTTCGTTGAAAAACGCCCGGCGAATTTCACGCATTCCTGAAACGTTAAGCAATAGCCTCGGAGCGCGCTGTCATTTTCTTGCAATAACGGCGCGTTTTTCTCTCAGTTTTCCCGATCCTCCAGCCGGTAACCAATCCCCGGCTCGGTCACAATCAACGCCGCAAACGCCTCGCCGAGTTTGCGCCGCAGCTGGCCGATATAGACGCGCAGATACGCCACATCCTCCGTATGCGCATGCCCCCAGATCGCGGTGAGAATCTGCCGATGCGTCAGCACCCGCCCGCGGTTGCGCGCCAGCAACAATAACAGCGCGTGTTCGCGTTTGGTGAGCGGCAGAATCTCGTCGCCCAGCGTGACGCGATGCGATACCGGGTCAATCGTCAGCCCGCCGACGGTCAGTTTTTTCTCGGCATTATCCTGGCGCAGCCGGTGGCGCATGGCGGTGCGGATACGCGCGAGCAACTCGCCCAGCCCAAAAGGCTTCTCCACATAGTCATCTGCCCCGGCATCCAGGGCCTTGATCTTCTCTGCCTCCCGGTCGCGCGCCGAGAGAATGATGATCGGCACGTCTGTAAACTCGCGCAATTTCGCGAGCGCCTCGTGGCCATCCATATCGGGCAGCCCGAGATCCAACAGAATCGCATCCGGTGCGCGCGAGGCGGCGAGGCGCAGCGCCTCATCTCCGCGCTCTGCGCGCAGCGTCTCATAGCCCGAGGCCGCCAGCGCCGGGGCCAAAAACCGGTGGATCTGCGGCTCGTCATCCACGATCAGAATCACGCCAATGGGAATATTCATGCTGCCTGCAATTCGATGGTGATCACGGTTCCCGGCGCTCCATCGGCTGGCAGGTCGAGCCTTGGGCTCTGCGCGCGGATGCTGCCGCCCATCGCCTCGGTAAAGGCCTTGGCAATCGCCAGCCCCAAGCCCGTCCCCGGCGCCACGCGGTCGCCTCGCGTCGCCCTGAAAAAACTATCGAACACGGCGCTCAACTCCCCGGCCGGAATCCCAACGCCCTCATCGGCCACGCTCACCTGCACCTTCGTCCCCTGCCGCAGGGCGGAGACGGAAATCCGGCTCCCCTCCGGCGCATATTTCACCGCATTATCCAGCACGTTCACCAATACCTGCTCCAAAAGCGTGGGGTCCGCCATCACAAAAGCGGCCGAATCCGTAATATTCACCCCGGCATACATGGCACCCCGTACGCGTGAGATCGCCGCCTCCACCACATCGCTCAACCGCAACCGCTCCCGCTTGGCGGTGATCTCCCCGGTCTCAAGACGGGCCATTTCCATGATATTGGCCAGGAACTTCGTCATCCGCCCGGTATCCTGGACGATGCTTGCCAGCAGATCCGCCCGCGTCGCCGGGTCGATCGCCTCGCTCGCCTGCACCAGCGTCTCCGCCGCGCCGCGAATGGCGGTGAGCGGCGTGCGCAAATCATGGCTGAGCGAGGAGAGCAGGGCGGTATGCAGCTTCTGGCTATCCTCCTTCGCCACACTCTGCGCCGTCTGCGTCGTCAGGCGCACGCGCTCGATCGCCATCGCCGCCTGATCCGCCAGCGCATTCAGGCTCTGCACCAGCGGGGCGAGCGGCACGGCCTTCGGCTTCGCTGCCACCACGCCGATGACCACGCCATTCGCCCGCATCGGCAAAAACCGCCAGGCCACGGAGGGCAGGGTGCCTGTGCCCATCCCGGTCTCGATCCCATGTTCAAACGCCCATTGCGCCGCCGCCATCGCCGCATCGTCCAGCACCGTGCCATGCGGCACCGCTGCCCCCGGCTCAAGCCCAGCTTTATCCGCGAGCAGCACCGCGCCCGCCGTTGTCATTCCCGCCGCTTCCTCCGCCGTGCCGCGCAGCAGGTCGCTCAGCGTCGTCGCCCGCGAAAACCGTTGCCCGAACAGTGAAATGCGCCGCAGCGCCTCAATGCGCGCGCTCGCCGCCTCCGCCTCCACCCGAACCTTGCCTGCCAGCGTGCCGGTGACGACCCCCACCAGCAGAAACACCAGCAACGCCACCACATCGCGCGGATCGCTCACCGAGAGTGTATAAACCGGCGGCAGGAAAAAGAAGTTCCACAGAAAAAATCCGGCAATTGCCGTGGCGAACCCGACCGTGCGGCCATAGCGGCTCGCCGTGCCCGCAATCACTCCGGTGAAAATTAGCCCCATCGCATCGCCCGGGAGCCAACGCCCCAGCCCCAGCCCAGCCAATGTCGCCCCCGCCAGAAACAGCGCAGAGGTGATGTAGGGTGCCCATTCCGTGCGGGTCTGGGGGGGAGCAACCCGCGCGGTCGGCGCCGCCGGCAGCGGCACGAAATGCAGCGTGAACGCGGTCGCCCGCCGCGTCAGTACCTCACTCAGGCTGCGCCGCGCGAAACGCCACCACCAGGGCCGCGCCCGCCGCCCCATGACGATATGCGTAACATTCTGCGCGGTCGCGTAATCCAGCACCGCTTCCAGAATATCCGAGGCGTTCACCGTCGCCACCGTGCCGCCCAGCTGCACCATCAAATCCAGCGCGCTTTGCACATGCATATTGTCCTGCGACCGCTCGATGTGAAACGCCACCATCGGCGCGCGCAACGCATCCGCCAGCCTGGCCGCATGCCGCACGACATTGTCCGCCGACGGGTCCGGCCCGACCAGCGCCAGCACGCGTTCCGCCACCGGCCATGGGCCCGCAATGGCGCGCGAGCGCATGTAGCTCGTCACATCCTTATCCACGCGCTGCGCCACACGCCGCAGCGCCATCTCCCGCAGCGCGCCCAAATTGCCCGCGCGGAAAAACCCGTTCAACGCACGCGAGGCGACATCGGGCCGGTAAATCCGTCCCTCGGTCAGCCGCGTCTGCAACTCCGCCGGCGGCAGGTCGATCAGCTCGATCTCATCGGCCATATCCAGCACCGTATCCGGAATGGTCTCCGCCACCCGCACCCCGGTAATCCGCGCCACCTGGTCGTTCAAACTCTCCAGGTGCTGAACATTCAATGTTGTCCAGACATCAATTCCTGCTTCGAGAATCTCCTGAACATCCTGCCATCTTTTCGCATGCCGCAGGCCCTGCGCATTGGTATGCGCCAGCTCATCCACCAGCAGCAATGCCGGTGCGCGTTTGAGCGCCGCATCCAGATCGAACTCCTCCAGAACCTGCCCGCGATACGCCACGCGCAGCCTGGGCAAAACCTCCAGCCCGCCAATTTCTTCAATCGTGCCGGCTCGCCCATGCGTCTCAATCAGCCCGGCAACGACATCCACGTTCTTCTCACGCTTCGCATTGCCCGCAACCAGCATCTCCCAGGTCTTCCCAACCCCAGGCGCCGCCCCCAAAAATATTTTCAAATGCCCGCGCCGCGCCCCTTGCATCGCCGCGAGCAATGCATCCGGGTCCGGCCGGCCATCGGAGGGGTGGGAGGTCAAGGCAAGCAAGGCCAGGGGCTCTGCCCCTGGACCCCGCCAAAGGCTCGCCTTTGGAATCCATTAGGCAGGTTTATGAAAAGGGGTCGCCACAGGTGTTGGAAACACCCGGGGCGACCCCTTTTCATAAACCTGTTTCTACGGGTTCGAAGGGCCGTGCCCTTCGTGGGGGTCCAGGGGGCAACGCCCCCTGGCCTTACTATTCTTGAATTCTCCATGCCCTCTTATGATGCCGGTGCCTGATCCAGTGCAAGGTTCAGTTGCAGGACGTTGACATGGTCGGTACCGACGATGCCGAGGAAGGCGTGGTGAGTCATTTGGTTGACGAGGTTGGTGACGGTTGTAGCGGGGATTTTCCTTGCGGCGGCGACGGCGGGGGCCTGGCGCAGTGCGTTGGCCAGCGAGATATCTGGGTCGATGCCGGAGCCGGACGCTGTTACGGCATCGGCGGGTACGGGGCCGGGGCCGTAGGCTTTGGTATAGGCGGCGATGCGCTGCTGCACGGTGGTAAGCAATGAGGCGCTGCTGGGGGCGAGGTTGGAGGCGCCGGATTCGCTGGCGTCATAGGGTGTGGCGATGGAATTGCCTTTTGCGTCGGTGCCCATGAGGGCGGAGGGGCGCGGCTGGAAATATTTCGCCGAGGTGAAGTTCTGGCCGATGATGGCCGAGCCGACCACCTGGCCGTTCTGCGTGATCAGGCTGCCATTGGCCTGGTAGGGCAGAGCGAGCTGCATGGCGCCGGTGAAGGCTTCGGGAAAGATGAAGCCGGTGAAGACAGTGAACAGGATGACCAGCGATAAAGCGGGCCGGATTTCTCTGACGATGGACATATCGATGTTCCGATTATGAAAAGATGTGGAAGATGCCGAGCAGCATGTCGATGGCTTTGATGCCCGCGAAGGGCGCGATGATGCCGCCGACGCCGTAGACCAGCAGGTTGCGCCGCAGCAGCGCCGCCGCCCCGATGGCGCGGAATTTGACCCCGCGTAGCGCGAGCGGCACGAGCACGACGATGATCAGCGCGTTGAAGATCACCGCCGAGAGAATGGCGCTCTCGGGCGTGCGCAGCTGCATGATGTTGAGCACGCCGAGCTGCGGGTAGGTGGCAACGAAGATGGCAGGCAGGATCGCGAAGTATTTCGAGATGTCATTGGCGATCGAGAAGGTGGTGAGCGCGCCGCGCGTGATCAGCAATTGCTTGCCGATTTCGACGATCTCGATCAGCTTGGTCGGGTCGCTGTCGAGGTCCACCATGTTCCCCGCCTCGCGCGCCGCCTGAGTGCCGGTCTGCATGGCAACGCCGACATCGGCCTGGGCAAGGGCAGGGGCGTCGTTCGTACCGTCCCCGCACATTGCGACCAGCCTGCCTTCTGCTTGCACTTTGCGGATATAATCCAGCTTGTTCTGGGGTGTTGCCTCCGCGATGAACTCATCCACGCCCGCCTCTGCGGCAATGGCGGCGGCGGTGATCCGGTTATCGCCTGTCACCATCACGGTTCGGATGCCCATATTGCGAAGTGCGGCGAAGCGCTCCTTGATGCCGGGCTTCACGATATCCTTCAGCTCAATGGCGCCCAGCAGCCGCCCGTTGGCGGTGACCGCCAGCGGTGTCGAACCCGCGCGGCCGATGCGCGAGACGGCCTCGTTGAAGGCCGCATCGCCAATCGCCCCGATGGATTTCAGCACGGAATCCACGGCACCTTTGCGATAGACCGTGTCTGCGAAATCCACCCCGGACATGCGCGTATTTGCGCTGAACGGGATCACTTCGAGATCCGGCGCCATTGACGGCACGATGTTGAACTTGTCACGCGCCAGCGCCAGAATGGACCGACCTTCCGGCGTATCATCGCCAAGGCTGGAGAGTGCGGCCGCCTCGGCGACATCGCGCTCGGAAACGCCGGATACCGGGTAAAACCCGGAGGCCATGCGGTTGCCGAAGGTGATCGTGCCTGTTTTGTCCAGCAGCAGCGCATCCACGTCGCCCGCGGCTTCCACCGCGCGGCCGGAAGTCGCGACCACATTGAAGCGCACCAGCCGGTCCATGCCCGCGATGCCGATGGCCGAGAGCAGGCCGCCGATGGTCGTCGGGATCAGGCAAACCAGCAGCGCGGCGAGCACGGGGATCGAGAATTTCGTGCCCGAGTAATCGCCAAAGCCGACAAGGGTGACCACCGCGATCAGAAAGATCAGGGTAAGCCCGGCCAGAAGGATGTTCAGCGCGATTTCGTTCGGGGTCTTGCGCCGCTCAGCGCCTTCGACCAGCGCGATCATGCGGTCCAGGAAGGTTGCACCGGCATCGGCGGTGATGCGCACCACCAGCCAGTCGGAGACGACCTGCGTGCCGCCCGTCACCGCCGATCGGTCACCGCCCGCCTCGCGCACCACGGGTGCGGATTCACCGGTAATAGCGCTCTCATTGACGCTGGCCACACCTTCGATGATCTCGCCGTCGGAGGGCATGAGGTCGCCGGTTTCCACCAGCACCACATCGCCCTTGCGCAGATCGGTTGCGGAGATCGGCGTGATCTTGCTGCGATTTTTTGGATCGCTCATCAGCTTGGCCACGGTGTCCGAACGCGCCCGCTTCAGGCTTTCCGCCCGCGCCCGCCCGCGCCCCTCGGCCACCGCCTCAGCAAAGGTCGCGAACAGCACGGTCAGCCATAGCCAGACCGCGATGGTAATGGGAAACGCACCGCCTTTCCCATTCACCACATCCTCGCCCCCCACCACGCTTACCATCACCGCCACAATCTCGGTGACGAAAATCACCGGATTGCGCATCAGCGTGACCGGGTTGAGCTTGGCGAAGGAATCCAGCGCCGCGCGGCGGAGTATCGTCCCGTCGAAGAGGGAAATCACATCAGCATTTGCAGTTGTCATTGTCGTCAGCCCTTAAAATGTCTTGCCGGCGTAGAGCAGATAATGCTCGGCCAGCGGCCCCAGCGTATCGGCTGGTAGAAATTGCAGCCCGCCCAGGATCACGATCACGCCTACCAGCAGGCCGATGAACAGCGGCCCGGTGGTTGGGAACGTGCCCGCACTCTCGGGCAGCTTCGGTTTCAGCGCGAGCGAACCCGCAATCGCCAAAATCGGGATCATGAAGGCAAAGCGCCCGAACAGCATGGCCGAACCCAGTCCGAAATCCAGTAGCGGCGTATCGGCGGAAAGCCCGCCAAAGGCGCTGCCGTTATTCTCGGTCGCGGAAGACCAGGCATAGAGCATTTCGCTCAACCCATGCGGCCCGGCATTCTCAAGCGAGCCCTGACCCGAAGCCGTGACCAGCGAGAAGCCTGCCCCTGCCAGAATGAACAAGGTCAGGATCAGCACGCCCAGCATGGCGAGCTTGATCTCCTTCGCCTGAACCTTCTTGCCGAGATATTCTGGCGTCCTTCCGACCATCAGCCCCGCCACGAAGACCGAGAGCAGCGCGAAGACGATGATCGTATAGAACCCGGACCCAACGCCGCCCGGCGTCACTTCGCCCAGTTGCATCAGGAACATCGGCACCAGCCCGCCGAGCGGCGTGTAGCTGTCGGTAAAGCTGTCCACCGCGCCGGTCGAAGTCCCGGTTGCGGAAACGTTGAAGGTGGTGGAGGCCGGAATGCCGAAGCGCATTTCCTTACCTTCCCAGTTGCCGTCATGCGCGGAGACGCCGGCTGCGATATGCAGCGGGTTGCCCGCGGCTTCCGCGGCATAGGTCGCAACGCAACCAAGCACCAGGATGACTGCCATCGCCGCCATCAGGGCGCGGCCCTGCGGCTTATCCTTCACCATGATGCCGAAGGCGATCGGCAGGCCGAACCCGATGACCAGATCCAACCAGTTTTCCAGCAAATTCGTCCAGGCATTCGGATTCTCGAACGGATGCGCTGAATTCGCGTTGAAGAACCCGCCGCCATTCGTGCCGAATTCCTTGATCGCCTCCTGAAACGCCACCGGCCCGATCGCGATCGTCTGCGACCCGGCATCGAGCGTATGTGCCGTGACGAATGCGCCGAATGTCTGCGGCGATCCCGCGATCACCAGCAGCACGCCTGCCACGATCGTCACCGGCAGCAGCAGATAAAGGGAGATCCGCGTCAGATCGACGTAGAAATTCCCGATGGATTTCAAGCCACCTGCGCAGAAAGCCCGCATCACCGCCGCCGCCGCTGCTATACCTGCCGCCGCAGAGACGAACATATGCACGACCAGACCGAAGACCTGCGCGCCGTTGGAAATCTGCGCTTCCGGCACGTAAGCCTGCCAGTTTGTATTGGTTGCGAAACTGGCGGCCGTGTTGAATGCCAGCCTTGGCGACATGCCGGTAATATGTTGCGGATTCATCGGCAGGTAATATTGCAGCCGCAAAATCCCGTAGAGCAGCAGAAAATGGATCACGCTCAGCAGCAGCAGCGTTACCGCATAATCCTGCCAGCGCATCACGCGCCCGGGGTCTACGCCTGCCAGCTTGTAAAAACCGTTCTCCAGCGGGGCCAGAAACCGCACCCGCCCTTCAAAAATCGCGGCCATATACGCGCCCATGGGGAAGGCGAGTCCCAGCACCAGCGCGAACACCAGCGCGATGTAAAGCAAACCCTGAATTGTCATGGAAGTAAAACCTTCAAAAATCTTCAGGGCGCAGCAGCGCCCATAGCAGATACACCAACAGCCCGGCGGAGATCACGCCGCCCATCACCAGATCGAACATGTTCTCAAACCTTTTCACATGCCGGCACGTAGAGAATCAGCAGCGCGAAAATCGCCACCCCTACGGCTATCGAAATAATATCGCCCACGCGGCACCTTCCTTTCCAGAGTGCCGCTTCTGCGCGCAACGTCGTAAAGTCGCGAGACGGAACCATCCCCTCAACCGTAAAGGCGGCGTAAAGATTTCCCCTTGTGCGTAGCCGCCCAATCGGTTCAATTGCGGCCATGGCATTCCCCACCCAGTCCCGCGCGGTCATCATCGGCGGCGGCATCATCGGCTGTTCGACCGCCTATCACCTCGCCAAATTGGGCTGGGAGGTGACGTTGCTGGAGCGCGCGAAGCTCACCTCGGGCAGCACTTTCCATGCAGCCGGGCTTGTCGGCCAGCTGCGCAGCTCCGCCAGCATCACCCAGCTCCTGGGCGAATCCGTGCGGCTTTATCGCAATCTGGAGGCCGAGACGGGGCTTGCGACCGGCTGGAAAATGAATGGCGGCCTGCGCCTTGCCTGCACGGCGGAACGCTGGACCGAGGTGAAGCGCCAAGCCACAACCGCCCGATCCTTTGGGCTGGAAATGCACCTGCTCTCGCCGCAAGAGGCGCTGAATCTCTGGCCGTTGATGGATGTGTCGGACGTGATCGGCGCGGCCTTCCTGCCGACGGATGGCCAGGCGAATCCGTCGGACATCACCCTCTCGCTCGCCAAGTGGGCGCGGATGCATGGCGCGAAAATCTTTGAGGATATGCCGGTCACGGGCATTGAGACGGCCGACGGGCGGGTCTGCGCCGTCAACACCTCACAGGGCCGTATCGCCACGGAGGCGGTGATCGTCTGCGCCGGGCAATGGACGCGCGCGCTCTGCGCCACGATCGGTGTTAACGTCCCGTTAGTCTCCGTCGAGCACCAGTATATGGTGACCGAGGCGATCGACGGTGTGCCGAAAAACCTGCCGACTTTGCGCGACCCAGACCGGCTGACTTATTACAAGGAGGAAGTCGGCGGCCTTGTGATGGGCGGGTATGAGCCCAACCCCATTCCCTGGGCGGAATCCGGCATTCCAGAAAACTTCACCTATCAATTGCTCAACTCCAACTGGGCACATTTTGAGCCCATGATGCATCTCGCCATCGGCCGCGTCCCTGCATTGCAACATGCGGGCGTTAAAACCCTCATCAACGGGCCGGAGAGTTTTACGCCGGACGGCAATTTCATCCTGGGCGAAGCGCCGGAGCTGCGCGGCCTCTATGTCGGCGCCGGGTTCAACGCCTTCGGCATCGCTTCCGGTGGCGGGGCGGGCAAGGTGCTGGCGGAATGGGTCGTGGGCGGCGAGGCACCGATGGATCTCTGGCCCGTCGATATCCGCCGTTTCGGCCCTCCGCATCGCGATACGGGCTGGGTTCGCACCCGCACGCTGGAGGCCTATGCCAAGCATTACGCCATGGCCTGGCCCTCCGAAGAATATAAATCCGCCCGCCCGCTCCGCCGCTCGCCCTTATATGCGCGGCTGGCCGAGGCTGGGGCTTGTTTTGGCGAGAAAATGGGCTGGGAGCGCCCGAACTGGTTCGGCCTGCCGGGCGAAACCCCGGTTGACATCTACACCTATGAAAAGCCGAACTGGTTCAACGCCGTGGCGCGGGAGCACCACAATACCCGCAAGAATGTCTCGCTGTTCGACCAAAGCTCGTTTGCCAAATTCCTTGTCGTCGGGCGCGATGCCGAGGCCGCCCTATCCTGGATCTGTGCGAACGATATCACCCGCAAACCGGGCTCGCTCATCTATACCCAGATGCTGAACGCACGCGGCGGCATCGAGGCGGATCTCACGGTTGCCCGGCTGGCCGAGCAAAAATTCTACATCACCACCGGCACCGGCTTCGTGACGCATGATGCGGATTGGATCACGCGGAACATTCCGGCGGGACTGGATGCACAGCTGGTGGATGTGACCTCGGCCTATGCCACGCTCGCCCTGATGGGCCCGAACGCCCGCGCGCTGCTGCAAAAAATCACGCCGGATGATCTCTCCAGCGCCGCGTTCCCGTTCGGCACGGTCCGCCATCTCAGCCTCGCGGGCGCGGCCGTTATGGCGCTACGGATCACCTATGTCGGCGAGCTAGGCTGGGAGCTGCATATCCCCACCGAATTCGCCCTCACCGTGTTTGACGCCATCACCGAGGCCGGACGCGCCTTTGGCCTCGCCAATGCGGGCTATCGCGCCATTGAAACGCTGCGGCTGGAGAAGGCCTATCGCGCCTGGGGTGCGGATATCGGGCCGGACCACACCCCGCTGGAGGCGGGCTTGGGCGCCTTTGTTAAACTTAAAAAAAACATCCCGTTCCTGGGGCGCGAAGCGCTGGAGACGCAGCGCGGCAAGCCGCTCAAAAAAATGCTCTGCGGCTTCACCGTGCCGGAGTCCAAAACCATTTTGCTGGGCCGGGAGACGATCTACCGCAACAATATCCGCGTCGGCTGGCTCGCCTCCGGCGGCTTCGGCCATAGCATCGGCAAACCCATCGGCTATGGCTATGTGCGCAACCCTTACGGCGTGGACGAGGCTTTTTTAACCTCCGGCACTTATGAGCTGGAAGTTGCGACCCAGAGGATTCCCTGCATTCCCCATCTGGGACCCCTCATCGACCCCAAAATGGCCGCCATCAAAGCTTGATTCGCAGGAGGTGATGGACGACCGCGTTTTAAGGCTCGCGAGTGCCGGCCGCCAGCGCCTTACTTCCGCCCAGAACCGCATCCAATTTCGTCCCATTCCAAACTCAGGAGCGGAATATGAAAATGCCACCCAGACCCGCCCAACTCTTGGCCCTCGCAGCCCTGCTTTGCGCCGTTGCCCTCCCCGCCGATGCGCAAACCGAGCTCGACCTTTCCGCCACAGGCCAGACCATTGTTCCACCGGATGAAATGAACGCCTCCCTCCAGGCGCAAAGCACGCAAGCGGATGCTGCGAGCGCCCAGGCAGACGTTAATAAAGCGATGAAAGCCGCTTTGGATCTCGCCCGCGCCACGCCCGGCGTGATCGCCACCACCGGCGGCTATAACGTCTTCCAGACGACGCCGGACGGCGCCTCCGCCCCGCAATTTCAGGCCAGCCAATCCTTGCAGCTGGTCATTCCCGCGCCAGACGGCACCGCACCTGCCAGCTTCAACGCGCTGGTCGGCCAGCTCCAGCAAAACGGATTGTTGCTGAACAATCTGGACGGCGATCTCTCCACCGCAGGCCAGCGCGCCGCGCAGAAAGCCGCCATCGGGGACGCGATCGCCCAGATCCAGTCCCAGGCCGCCATCGTTGCCGAAAAGCTGAACGTTCAGGTCGGGGAGATCAAAACCTTGAATCTGAGCGTCAACGCGCCGGGCCCCGTCTTCCGCCCCATGCTTGCCATGGCCAAAATGGACGCCACTGCGGCCCCACCCCAATCCGCGCCGGATAACATCACCATACAAGCCAATATCAGCGCCACAATCGAGCTGACCGCGCCGCATTAGCGTGCGATGACATTAAGATGAGCCGCTCGCGGTTCAACTAATGTCATCCGGCTCTAGTCCGAACCAAGCCGCCCCTCTGTCATTGCGAGCGTAACGCGAAGCAATCCATCTTCGAGGCAACAGCTAACCCGGAACCACCACGGCGCTCAGCTCTGCCGCCAAAACCGCCAGCACATCCGGCAGGGCCAGCGCCACGCACCCCGCCGTCGGCGCAAAATCCGGCGTCGCCACATGCAGGAATATTGCCGAGCCGCGCCCCGGCACCACGGGCGAAACATTCCATCCCAACACGCCGATGACGTCGTAAATCCCATCCGCGCGCCACAGCGCCTCATGCCGTCCGGCATAGGGCAGGCGCACTTGCTTGTTGTAGGCGGGGTCGTTCACATCGTCGCACCAGCCATCATTCAGGCTGAGCGGCTCCACCGGAACCGCGCATTTCGGTACCGACACCCTGTCGGCGCGATAAAATACCCGTAGCAGAGGAAGCACGCCCACCGGCGTCGCCCCATCGCCCTCCGCTTTACGTTCGCTCACGCCACCGCGCCCGCAAACTGCGCGCAGCCGCAGCCCCGCACCTGTCAGCAAGCCGCCGGCATAAACGAATTCAACCAAGCAAATGCCCGAATCGCGCAGCTTTTGTCGCCAGATAGCCGTCATTCACCCCGTTCGGCGCGAATTCATGTGGTACCCGCTCCACCACCTCAATCCCGCAGGCCACCAGCGCGGCGACTTTATCCGGGTTATTGGTCAACAGCCGGATGCGCGTCATGCCCAGCGCCGAGAGCATCGCGGCGGCGATATGGAAATTCCGCTCATCCGCCTGCCAGCCCAAAGCCTGGTTGGCGTCCAGCGTATCCAGCCCGCCATCCTGCAAGGTGTAGGCCCGTAACTTGTTGATCAGCCCGATTCCGCGCCCCTCCTGGCTGAGATACAGCACTGCCCCGGCGCCCTCGGCCGCCATGCGCGCAATCGCGCCCTGCAACTGCGGCCCGCAATCGCAGCGCAGGCTGCCCAGCAGGTCGCCGGTGAAACATTCCGAATGCACGCGCACCAGCGGCGCCGTCTCGGCCCCCGGATTGCCGACCAGAATCGCCATATGCTCAATTCCCTGGTCCAGCGCGCGGAAGGCGATGAGCCTTGCATCCTTCGCCGCATCCAGCGGGACGGCCACCTCCGCCACCTTGGTGAGCGATGCCGCTAGCTCCAGCGGATAGGCCAATAAATCCCCCGCAGGCACGGAAAGCAGATCCGCCCCTGCCGGCAGGCTGGCCCAGCCCGGCTTTACCGGGGCGGCGACCATTGCGGGCAGCAGGCGTGCCAGCTTGCCGAGTGCGAGCGCCGCCGCAGCTGCGTCCGGCGCATCAACCCGCTCAAATTCCGGCAAAATCTGCTCCATCGTTGGGTCCGCCGCGCGCTTGAGCGTCGCCGCGTCGATCAGCGGCCTTGCCAGCTTCAAGGCAATTGCCCCGCCTGCCTCGGCCACCGGCGTTTTCAGCACCGCGGCGGCGCGGGAAGGGGCCAGCAGCAGGACGGGCTGGCCGCCGGAGAGCAGATCGATCAGCCGCAGGCCTTCCGCGCCGACGGTCTCCGCCGGGGCGATGATCAACGGACGTCTGGCTGCCAGAACGACCGGCACGCCGCGCCTTGCCTCGGCGATGGCGCGGTGTACGGCCCGGGTACGGGGGGTGCCGAGCGTGGCTTCGGCCGTGTTCAAACCAAGGTTCATGGACGGTAAATAAGCCCTTGGAATGACTCTGGCCAGAGCTACTGACACAGGAGCGAAACAACTCTATATTGCAGAAACAGAGAGGAGTCATTGATGGCAAGCCAACACCCTATTCTCGTGGTGGATGACGATAACGCCCTGCGAACGGCCCTGATTGAACAGCTCGTCCAGGATGGCGAGTTCAACCCTACCGAAGCCGCCTGCCTGGCGGAGGCGGAGGCCAAGCTGGCCGCCGCGGATGCACGCTTTGACGCGCTGCTGCTCGATGTGAGCCTGCCGGACGGCGATGGCCGGGATTTCTGCAAAAAACTGCGCAAGCAGGGCATGAAAACCCCCATCATCATGCTCACCGGCTCGGCCGAGGAGACCGATATCGTGCGCGGGCTCGATTCCGGGGCGAACGATTACATTTCCAAACCCTTCCGCCTGAACGAGTTGCTGGCGCGGCTGCGGGCGCAGCTGCGCAGCTTCGAGAATTCCGAGGATGCGGTCTTCACCATCGGGCCGTACACCTTCCGCCCCGCCGCCAAACAACTGCTGGAGCCGACGCGCAACAAGCGCATCCGGCTGACGGACAAGGAAACCGCGATCCTCAAATTCCTCTACCGTGCCGCCGGCAAGTCCGTCGCCCGGCAGGTGCTGCTGAACGAGGTATGGGGCTATAATGCAGCGGTAACGACGCATACGCTGGAGACCCATGTGTACCGGCTGCGCCAGAAAATCGAGCCCGACCCGGCAATCTCCCGCCTGCTTCTGACCGAAGGCGGCGGCTACCGGCTGAACGCGGAGGGCGGCGTTCCAGTTTCATAATCCACGATTTTGGGTTATTCGATGCCTGCCCCGGCAAGGCCGGGGCGGCATTGGCATGTCTCCGTAGCTCAGCCGGATAGAGCACAGGATTCCTAATCCTGGGGTCAGCAGTTCGAATCTGCTCGGAGACGCCACTGATATTGCTACATATTTTATCCCCCAAAATTTGTCAGAATATCTGCTCGGGCTTCAGTGGGGCTTCAGATCGCACAATTCATGACCGCGATCTGAACGTACTCGCGGCAATAATAAACCATTGGCCGTTCAAGTGGTGGCAAGGGGCTTACCCGTTGTGGTACCCCGCGCGACGATGCTGAGACGGCAGGCCGCCCCAGGACCTGCTCTAGCTCCTTCATCATATGCCAACGGCACGAAGTAACGATTTTCGTGATGCGTTTGCATCCGTTACTCTGGCTGGCACGTACCTGGTCCAACACTAATGAAAGGATAGCGAAATGCCTCCAAACGGAGACGCCGACTATGATCCGGGCTGGCAGGGCGGTCCGTCGCCTCAGTCGAAAGTGGCCGTGGGTCTGGCGGTTGTTTTGTTGGCGATGCTTATTCTAGCGGAATTTGGTCTATTTAGGTTTTGACCCGCCGGGAGTGGTCTTTGGACGGTTTTGCCTTATGTTACCGCCGGCCTAGTATCTCGTCACAGTGGTTTTGACCGCTTACGGAAGCGAGCTTGCAACTCAACTCGGACGCGAATGCTCCGTTCTTGCTGCGCAGACGGAGACGGCAGGCGCTGCCAACCGTCTGCGATGCGCTGCATCCTCGCCGTTCCCCTGAAATGTGAGCCTGATCGATAGCTGCCAATCGGACGGAGGTTAGACCCATATCTTCTTGCGGAGGGTACGGAGGTTTAGCGATTGAACGGGGCTCTTCGACCCAAGCCACGAGGAGCTTATGAATTTTTGAACGGCTGGCCACGCTTTCTACCCCAAAGAGGCGTCAGACATACAAAGAAATTGCTGTCGTGATTGGCGTGGGAGGCGTGGCCTTTTGATTTCGCGCCGGCAGGGGTCGGCAGCGAACCGTTGATTGCAGTTTGCAACGAGAAAGTTGTGCGAGATGCCTCGATGTGCTTGCGATATCGCCAATATTTAGGCCCCGCTCCAAAAGTAAATGTTACG
>Ga0116226_10000723_pt1 | contig 28263 bp, 29 predicted proteins | sample S1TSphfallax_FD_89692 | JGI IMG/M metagenome (GOLD analysis project Ga0116226, IMG submission 89692) | Host-associated microbial communities from peat moss isolated from Minnesota, USA - S1T2_Fa - Sphagnum fallax MG | ecosystem: Host-associated > Plants > Peat moss > Unclassified | place: USA... | reverse complement strand
TCGCCTCTATATAAATAAAGCATAGGAGGGAAGCTATGCACCCATTTTTGAATGTAACAAAACTTACCGACGAAGAAATCATTGAAAGATTAGGCAAGGCTTATTCTCATATGAATTATCAGAAGGCACTTGGTCATAGTCCAACGGTCTTAAGCATACAAGAAGTAATTCAATCTTTAGAAGAAGAAAGACACAATCGTATGCAAAAAATGATGGATGATGAGTTTAAGAGAAAATATCCAAAGGATCAGGATTCGATCGAATTGGGAAAACTTGAAGATTAAGGAATATCGTTATGATGAAGCGTGGTAAGCACACCATTAGAAGCTATATGACATTAGAGTATCAATTTAGCGGTATCAGAATCCAAGATGGATATTTAACACCGGTAGATTGGAACTTAAGTGTAAATCTAATTGCTACAGATAAAAAAGGTAAAGCAAAAGAAGAAATAGAATTAAAAGCAGCTACCACTTTTCAGAAACTCTATTTCTGGCTCGACACAAATCTCCCAAGTGTTGCTATGGTTGACATCGGTAACGAAGAAGACTTGTACTTAGCAAACTTATCGTCTAACATTACAATGTATTGTCCCGGTAACCCCGGTGATGATGTGATAATTCAGTTACTGCATTCTAAACTATCTGCATTGGCAGGTACAGATTTAGTAGTCGGCGAAATAAAACTCAAAGGCAGTGATTCAATGCTTCAATATACCTTTGATCGTCCCGAAACTGGTTATCTAATGCCGGCCACAGTAAAAGAATATTATAGTGAAGGTATTGCGAGGGATCATATACCTTGGTGGAATAGAGACGATGGATTTTGTTTTGAATTCATTCGACCAGACGATGCCGAGGGGACTGATGAAGAATTATTCAAAGATATTATGGATCCGATGGACGAATTTAAGCGCATTCTATCCGAAGTAGATAATGCACATATTGGATTAGTAAAAGAACCTGCTAAGATTGTACAGGTAGAAAAATGGAAACCAAGGAAAGTAGAATAAAAACAAATAAGTACGGTCAGGTGATTTTATCGAGCGATAATCTAAGAGAATTATTATTGCAAGGTAAAAATATCAGTCACCTGAATGTAATTCGTGACGAAGAGATTGAATTATTTGAGAAATATCAATCAGAGTTACTTCCTAAAACTATTACATTTCTTGACACACCCGAAGAAACTTTAACATTTGAGGAGTTTCACGAAAAATGTTCAGGAGAATGGATTTTTCCTGTAATTTATCAGCAATTAGATGTTAAGACTTGGCTATTATCAAAATGCGGTAACCAAGAAGAAATTGATCGAGTAAATTTAGAATACCAACTCTACGAAGATCGTGACTTAATTATGCTACTTAGGATGTTCATTTATCTTATTAGCTATCTAAGAGAAAATAAATTTGTATGGGGTGTAGGACGCGGATCTAGTGTTTCATCTTATATATTATATTTGATTGGTGTACACAGAGTAGATTCTTTAAAGTACGGGTTAGAAATTAAGGATTATTTAAAATGAAATTGCTAACAATAAATTATCAAGACACATATGGAACAGAAGTTATTGGAAAATCTGTAACTATGAAATTCCAGCCAGAGGGCAACGGACTATATAAGCTTATTGTTACTGAAGAGGCGTTACAGGATATCGTGGATATGGCAAATATTCGCGGACTAGATATTAAATTAGAGGAAAAAGAATAATATGGCAAGACATGTATCATACCGCGGCACAACAATCGATATGGATTCAATGCGTCGTGAGAACGAAAAAGTACCAGCAATTGGCAATATGCAAGTGAATGCTAAAGGTGATAAAATCAAAGGCGGGAAAGTTACAAAGACCGCAGACGAAATTGCAAGAGAGCGTGGACGAATTCAATCTGCAATTGTTAGCACTGGACTAAAAGGTCCTATGCCAGCATCTCCCGATAATATAAATGTAAATCAAAAGAAACCACCGGTTGAATCGACTACTAAGAAAGTAACACCGGCAGAAAAAGAATTGCCTAACGGCGACATTGTTATTGACGAAAGCAAATAATGAAAATTAAAGCATTAAAAGGTAAGGTATTAGTTAGTGATCTGGAACGCGGTTCTCGAATTGTCCGTGGCATTATTATTCCAGATGATAACGGTAAAAGTGAAGGCATTCGTCCTCGCTGGGGTAAGGTTTACTCTGTTGGTGAGGACATTGTAGATATTACACCCGGTCAATGGATTCTAATCGAGAACGGTCGATGGACTCGAATGCTTAAAGTTAGGGAAGATGACGGAAGCGAAACTCAGGTTTGGGGTGTTGAATGGCCACAATCTGTGATGCTAGTCTCAGATACAGATCCCGAAGATGTAGAAATTTTTTCAGTATTCTCGGCAGCAAACGAACGAGCCCCTATTTGACTTTCAGAGCCGAAGCTTGTTACACTTGTTACACATTAAAGGATTGCTGTGAAAGAACTTTGGACTGAGAAATACCGCCCGACTAGCATTAAAGATTATGTCTTTAAGGACGCTAGGCAAAAGAGGCAAATTGAAAAGTGGATTGCCGACGGTGGACTTCCACATATGTTATTATCCGGGGCCCCAGGTACAGGTAAGACCACACTCGCAAAAGTGCTATTACACGAACTTGAGATCAATGATTTTGACATTAAGGAGGTCAATGCATCGAAAGACAACAATGTTGATTTCATACGCGATAGTATTACGCGGTTTGCCGAAACGATGGGCTATGGTGAAATTAAATACGTACTACTCGACGAAGCAGATTACCTTACCGTCAACGCCCAAGCCGTACTCAGAAACACAATGGAGAGATACGCAAGCACCGTCCGATTCATCTTAACTTGCAATTATCCTCACAAGATTATTCCGGCCATTCAGTCACGCACTGAAACTGGTCGTATGCATATCGATAAGTTAGACAAAGATGAATTCACTCTCCGCCTTGTCAACGTTTTAACCTCAGAAAACGTCGACTTCGATATGGACACAGTTGACACTATGGTACAAGGGACGTATCCCGATCTTCGTCGCGGTATTAGTGTAATTCAGGCTAATTCTTACGACGGAAAACTACACTTACCCGAGTCCAGCGAAAGTGTCAGCGATTACAAGATTGATATGATTGCGTTATTTAAGGCTGGTCGATATAAAGAAGCACGTCAACTAATCTGTACACAAGTTAGTCAAGAAGAGTATGAAGATATTTTCCGATTTATGTACCAGAACTTAGAGATCTGGGGTGAAGAGGATGAAAAACAAAATAAATGTATCTTAGTTATTAGAGACGGATTGGTAAAGCACACAAGTTGCGCCGATGTTGAAATTAACCTAAGTGCTACATTATGTGAATTAGAAATGATTGCGAAAGGCATATTATGAGCAAAGAAAAAGTATATATTGTATTGTCACACAAGAATAGCCTTAAGAAGGGTTCTAAGACTGAATGGGAAGTTACCGAAACTGTTGAGTTTGTAAATCAACTCCGTCGTAGACATAATACAATGGCGAGTGCTATCGGTGACTACCTAAACGAAAAGATGATTTGTGGAACACGCTTTGGTATGACAGACTATAGCAAGTTTGAAGACTATATTCGAAACAAATATAAGGATCAACTTGCACAACTCGATAAGGCCTACAAACCTTACGAAGAACCGGAAGTCGTTGAAGAAGATACTACTGAAGTTATTTCGGACCAATTTGGCAACATTCGAGCAAAGACCGTATTTGATGTCTAAAGAAAAACATATTCTAACCGACGCCGATGGCGTCCTTGTAAACTGGTTATCCAGGTTTGAAGTCTTTATGGCCGAACGCGGATATCCACGTGCAGAAGGAACTGAGCACGAATATGCTATCACAAAGAGGCACAAGAATGTGCCCGAAGAAGTTGTTACTTCTTTACTGCGTGATTATTCGGAAAGCGAGCATATTGCAACACTGGACCCATTCGCGGATTCTGTGAAATATGTTAAGTTACTAGGCGAGCAAGGTTTTCGGTTCACTGTTATTACTGCATTGAGTGATTCCCCTCTCGCCACGATGAATCGAATGAAAAATTTGCACAATTTATTTGGCAATGTCTTTAACGATATTCAATGTATTAAAATGGGTGCAATAAAGACTGAGTTTCTACGTCCCTGGGAAGGAACTGGACACTTTTGGATTGAGGATCATCCAGGTCAAGCTGTCGCAGGACATCAACTTGGATTAAAATCGATTCTTATCGACCATCCCCATAACAGAAATCACATTGACGACTTATTCCCTCGAGTGAGCAATCATTCTCCTTGGGAAGAGATTTATGAAATGGTAATGAAGCACTATTAAATTAGTTCTTCACATAGAAGATTACAGTTAGTGCACTAGACGAAAGCACCGAGTTAAGTAGGCGCGAAGGCCGACCTCTGCTCAAAATACCTGCAATGGTATCTCCACTAAGCTTCTATAGTGGTTGTGATGTCCCCGATACGCAAAGTTATCGACATATCCTCCAATGAGGTGAAGTAGGCATCACACTAAGCCATTTAAAAGTTTGTTTCTGGCACGTGAACGAAAGGTATGCCCAGAAAGTTGCGTTACGAAGGACTGAAAGTTAAGTAACAATGCAGCGAGCAGAAATGCCCCATCCATGACACCCTACGGGGTATAGTTGACATAATCAATCCAACACTATCTAAGGTCATGTTTCAGTCTTATGTCGAAACCGTCGAGGGTGGAGTTGAAATTCCAAAATTTTTTTGGGTGTTTTGACGATACCCTTTCTATGACTCTCCCGTCGGATTTATGAAACTCTCTTTTGCTTTGTGATCACAATTATTATTCGCTTATTGTGACTATGCATTTACTCTTATCACACAGCCATTAAAATAGGACTACACGAGTCCTATTTGTTTTACTTACGAAACGCTTTGATTAAAAGTCTTCATCGTATAGATCAAGAACTTCAGCAACTAATGGATCACGTTCAACGTGTTGAACACCAAATGTGCAGATAGCCATTGTTTCTTTACGATTTGCAGTGTAACGCTCGATAAAGTCTTTTAGTCCGTTCTTTTCAAACCCACGATCGTGCTGCTTTAAGTCACCTGTGATAATCATAGAACTACCGTCACCGATACGTGTCAACAACATCTTCATCTGCTCAGGAGTTGCATTTTGCATTTCGTCAGCGATGATGTAGCACCATTTGAAAGTGCGACCACGCATAAACCCGAGAGGTGCAATTTCAATAGAACCTTCTTCGAGCATCTTCTTTGTCTCGATAAGTCCGTAATACTCTTCAAAGACGTCCATAATTGGCTTTGTCCACGGTTCCATCTTTGCGTTCAGATCTCCTGGCAAAAATCCGTGTTTTTCGTCTACGCTAACTGCAGGACGAGTAATAACAATCTTTGTAATTTCTCCTTCTCTTAAGGCCTTAATTGCGCGAAGAACTGCTAACAATGTCTTACCTGTACCAGCGGGTCCTACTGCAAATACCATACGCTTATCTAGAATTGCTTCAACATAAGTCTCTTGTGCTGTATTTCTTGGAAGTAGTTCGACTCTCTTATAACTTCTATTTCCTAATTTGACAATATTTGTAGATGAAGACTCATCAGCATATTGACGTGGTTGTGAACGCGATGGGGCCTTCGTAGAGGCTACTTTGCGATTTCTGCTCAAGGGTGTGCTCCTTTGTTTGTTTTTGTGGAGTTGATGGGGTTACTGGACGAGAATTGTCCACCCGGTAGAACGTCGACAGTATTATCGAGTGTATGTTGCATACATATCTATTTATATCTTCTGGAACACTTAGGGGATAATACTTTAGTCTTTTTCAAAACATTGAGAAACTCTTAAGATCTTGATAAATACTCAAAAGAGGGTAACAATGACAACAGACTTAGATTCCATTAAAAAGACGCTTGTAGGTATTTCAAGGGGTGACACCATTCTTGATACGCTACTTGAGTTTGAGCGCACGCTCGATAATGCAGAAGTGTTTGCATATAAAAATTGGATCTTGGGAGAATTAGTTGAAGGACCAGATATTGGTCGTTACTGGTACACAGTGACATTTATGTATCCGGCGAAGAAGATGCCAGATCCCAACGCCGGACTTCGTTTAACGAAATTAGGTGCTAAGGTAAGTTATAAGAAGGGTAAGTTTAAAAGACCCACGAAAGTTAAAGGTCCTGCTGACTGGGTTGATCCAGAGACCAAACGTGCTAAGATGATCGATAGTGATATTTGGTTAGTGACGATAGAACTGCCACTTAAATATATCCAACGTGGCCTCGAACACACCGATGATATTATTCAGCAAGACATTGAAAATACAAACGCAGAACTGGCAGACGCATTTGAAGAAGATTCTCCGCCAGAAGCTGCAGTGCCAGACGATATGGCTCAACCCGATAATGGAATGTCCGGTCAGGGTGAAGAGCCGCAAGAGGATAACATATGAGTTTAAAGAATGGCGATCTATCAGGTACAATCCTGCCGGATGTCTCTGTCGACGAGTTTGAGCCGAAAGCTGGCAGCGAACAAGATGTCATTGTTGTGGCATTTTACCTTAAAGACGAAGATCCTGCGGAAGACCTTAACACATTCATCCAACGAGGGTTTATCGACACCTTGGATGTTGAAGTAAGTCCCAATACAGACGAGGAAGGGCGATATCTCGTCTTCGTCGAAATGTCGAGAGATGAGACTTTTCTTAGTAAACTCACCGCGCTCTTATTAGACGTAGGGAATCTGACAAAAGATCACGACTGGAAAATTAAGACCTACTATTCGGGTGATCAGGTGTTCAGTATTGACGATCCCGAACTTGCAAGTTTCCTAATTTTAGACTCAAATTCATATGTGCCTAAGGATAAATTTAAAATGAAAGACATTGAAGAAAGCATTAATTTATTTTTTGAAGGCTCATTAGTCTCCGGCTTGACTATTGCAGGTAATGTCGTTACACTTAGTCACTACGGCAGTAAAATAATCGCGGAAGTTGTCGACGTCGGCGAATATGATACTGTTATTGGCAGAAACTTTTTAAGTGAATCTGCATTCGGTGTTGGTAAGAATTCATACGAGGCAAAAGTATTGCAGAGTATGCTTGGAAACTGCCAAGTCTTATCACTTGGAAAATTCCTGTGCGTCAGTAGGGACGACACAGTAATGCTATTAAATGATACTCAACTTCAATACGGGAAATAAACACTTGGCTAAAGACAAAGATGATATGATTATTACTAAGGGACGTGTTACTGATGCAAGTCCCGGAGCTCGATTTAAAGTCAAATTAGAAAACGGGCACGTCTTAAATGCCATTGTTAGTGGAAAAATTCGCAAGAACAATATCCAGATTCTTCTCGACGATCTTGTCGAAATTGAGATGAGTCCGTATGATATGAACTTGGGACGTATTACATACAGGTTCTAAAATGTTTGGACTAAGTATAAGTGAATTACTTCAAATAGGTTTTTCCTATATTCTAAAATCAATTGTCTTCGTTGTGTTGTGGCCGATTGAATTAGTAAGATCGCTTTGGTGAAGAAAGTACATAATGAGTAAACGGGATTATTACGAAGTCCTGGGTCTCGATCGGAGTGCTTCCGACGAAGATATCAAAAAAGCCTATCGCAGACTTGCGATGAAATTTCATCCCGATAGAAATACAGGTGATGGACAAAAAGAGGCTGAAGAAAAATTTAAAGAGGTTAAAGAGGCCTATGAAACTCTCTCTGATCCATCTAAGAAATCTTCTTACGATAACTATGGTCACGCAGGTGCTGGTAGTTTCCACAGTAGTAATTTTTCCGATGTAGATCAAGAACATTTTAGAGATATTTTTTCCCAGATTTTTGGGGCTCACGCAGGATTCGGCAATTTTGCTCAGGCTAAAAAACAGACCATACATACTGTGAGGCTTACGTTAGAGCAGGCATATTGCGGCTTAACCGCACAAATCGACGGCGCAAAAGTACAGATACCTGCGGGTACGAGAGACGGCACACGATTTTATGTCGCGGACAAGCTATACCGGGTACATATTAATCCACATCATAAGTTCAAACGCGCAAATGACGAATTGCTGGTGGATGCCACTATTGATTCTATCGAAGCAATGCTCGGTGTTGAAGCATTCCTTGAACACTTAGACGGAATTAAGTTACAATTTACTATCCCCGCAGGTATTCAGCACGGGCAGATTGTAAAATTGAACGGTAAAGGTATGAAAAATCCAGAGACAGACAAGTTCGGAGATTTAATGATTCGTATAAGTATTACTATACCGAAGTCATTAACCGATGAAGAAAAAGATCTTCTGAAGAAGATGAAGCACAGAGATACTATCAATATTTAAGGAAATAAATGAGTACCAAAAAAGTCGAAAAGATGATCGAACACGCAGTTGGTATCGCTAATGATAACAACCACGAATATGTTACTCTTGAGCATATTTTGCTATCACTACTTCACGAGAAAGAAATTAACGAATTAATTCTTTCAATCAGCGGCCAGCCTGCAAAGATTAAGGCAGACGTCATTGCATTCCTGAGCGATCCTGCACTTAAAAAGCCAGAGGCACTTAAGGATGTTCCTGCAAAGAGGACTGCTGTGCTAAATCGCACATTCCAACGTGCACTTACGCAACTTGTGTTTAGCGGTCGCTCAGAATTAAACAATGAGGCAGTGCTCCTGAGCATCCTTAGCGAAGAAACAAGTCACGCATATTATTTCTTGGGAAAGAATGGCGTAACCAGAGAAAAGATTATCGCACAACTGCGCAAGGTAGAATCCGAAGAGAAGGCAGAAAATGCTGAAGAAACGCCACTGGAGCAATTTGCACGCAACCTGAACAAGGAAGCGGAAGATGGCACGATCGATCCTGTCATCGGACGTGAACGCGAAGTTACAGACACAATCGAAATCTTAGCGCGGCGTAAGAAGAATAACGTCGTCTATGTGGGTGAACCTGGTGTAGGTAAGACAGCACTGGCTGAAGGACTTGCACTTCGTATTGTGCGTAAGGAAGTTCCAAAGGCTCTGCAAGAGAAGGTAGTCTACAGTCTAGATATGGGTGCATTGCTTGCAGGAACAAAATTCCGAGGTGATTTCGAAGAAAGACTGAAGGGAGTTCTCGATCAGATCAAGAAGTTGAAAAACTGTATCTTGTTTATCGACGAGATTCATATGATCCTGGGTGCCGGTTCCACAACCGGAAGTCAGATGGATGCAAGCAATCTATTGAAGCCGATGTTGGCTAAGGGTGAATTGATGTGCGTTGGTGCTACTACATTTGATGAGTATCACGAACACTTTGAAAAAGATAAAGCATTGGTGCGTCGCTTCCAGAAATACGACATCAATCAACCTTCGGTTGCAGAGACTAAGCAAATCCTGAAGGGAATCGCATATCAATACGAAAAATTCCACGGTGTTACATTCAACGCTGATGCTCTTGATCTGTGTGTTGATTTGGCCGATCGTTATATGAAACAAAAGTTCTTCCCGGATAAGGCTATTGATATTATGGACTCAGCCGGTGCAATTGCAAAGCTTTCAGAACTTAAGGTTGTTGATAACGATCTTGTACTGAAGCAAGCATCAAAAATTTCTAAGGTTCCAGCAGCGATGATGGATATGAAGGAAAATGATGCACTAGAAAATCTTGCACCGAGGGTGAAGGATAAGGTTTATGGACAAGACGAAGCAATTGATCGCCTAGTCGAAGCAATCTTTATGTCTAAGGCAGGTTTGCGTAATCCAAGTAAACCAATTGGTAGCTTCTTATTTACTGGCCCAACTGGTACAGGTAAGACTTATACTGCCAAGCAACTTGCTAAACAAATGGGCATACATTTCCAGCGTTTTGATATGTCTGAATATATGGAAAAGCACACGGTTGCTAAATTCATCGGTGCACCTCCGGGCTATGTTGGACACGGTGAAGGCAAGAACGGTGAAGGTCAGCTCATTCAAGCAATTGAATCTAATCCAAACTGCTTATTGCTACTTGACGAAATTGAAAAGGCTCACCCCGATGTTGCAACTGTTCTACTCCAAGTTATGGATGACGGACGTTTGACTTCTTCGAAGGGTAAGACTGTTGATTTCTCTAACGTAGTAATCATTATGTCGGCTAATTTGGGTGCTGCAGATGCAGAAAGACTTAGAATTGGTTTTGGTAATCAAGATAATAGTGGTGCAGTGGATGCTGAACTTAAGAAGTTCTTTAGTCCAGAGTTCCGTAATCGCCTCGATGCAATCGTTAAGTTTAATAAATTGACTATGGTTGAGATGAATCTTATTGTTAATGCCGAAGTTGATAAGACTGTTGAAATGCTTGCTCCGAAGAATATTACACTAAATGTTACTCAACAAGCACGAGATTGGCTGGCAAAGAACGGTTATGATCCAAAGATGGGTGCACGTCCGTTTGAACGACTTTTCGAAGAGAAGATTAAGAAACCTCTTAGTAAGGAAATTTTGTTTGGTCAGCTTAAGAATGGTGGCCGCGGAAATGTAGATATTGTTAATGGAGAACTATCTGTTACGGTACTGACTCCGGTGGTTGAAACACTACTTTTAAATTAATTTAAATTATAGTAAAAAGCGCCCTAGGGCGCTTTTTTTGTGACTTACCCCTTAGTAGGATAAATACTAAAACTATTCACAGGGGACCTATAATGGGCGTACAATTCGCAGGTAATATTTTAGTTCAGGCAAATGGAGGTCCGCTTCCAATTTCAGCAGGCGGTACCGGGCAGACAACTGCACCGACAGCAATTAATGCCTTACTACCAACTCAAGCCGGACAGTCCGGCAAAGTTTTGACAACTAATGGTACAAATGTATCTTGGTCATTGACATCGGGTGGTACTCCGGGTGGTTCGGATACACAGATTCAATATAACGATTCTGGTACCTTTGGTGGAGGTGCGTTCTTAACAATCAATAAAACAAGTGGTGCAGTAACTAGCACGTCAAGTATTACATCTACATCATCAAATATAAGTGATATTGTTGATTCCTATAGAACCCTTCATTATCAAACATCTGGTTCTAACCGTTGGTTAGCACAGGCAAACAGCACCGCAGAAACTGGTGGAAATTCTGGTTCTGATTTTGAATTTGTACGTGTCGCAGATAATGGCTCTACACAAAATATTGTCTATAGTGTTACAAGAAGTACTGGAGTCCTCGACTTTAAGGCAACTCCGACAATCAACGGCACGCCGATTGGTTCGGGCGCAGGTACTGTAACATCTGTCAGCGTATCTGGCGGAACAACAGGTTTAACTTCGTCGGGCGGTCCGGTTACCGGCTCGGGTACAATTACATTAGGTGGCACACTTGCAATTGCAAACGGTGGTACTGGTCAAACAACTCAAACCGGCGCAGCAACAGCAATTCTTCCATCTCAAACTGGTCAATCAGGTAACTTCTTAACAACAAACGGATCTACTGTTTCTTGGGCAAGTATTCCGGCGGCCGGAGTAACTTCTGTAGCAATGACTGTTCCATCTTTCCTATCGGTTAGTGGCTCTCCGATTACTTCATCGGGTACTTTAGCTGTTACATTATCTGGAACTGCATTACCTGTAGCAAACGGTGGTACAGGATCCACAACAGCTAATACAGCATTCAATACATTAGTTCCGTCACAAGTTACCAATAATGGTAAATTTTTAACCACCAACGGCACAAATACATCTTGGGCAACTATTGCGCCGGCAACTTCACTACAGGCAACTGGCGCAGCCTCTGTTAGCACTTCTACTACCGGCGCGTATGTAGGCGTTGATGGTAACGGGTCTCCGATTTTTGCCCTTGTTAATGCGACTGCTCCAGCAAACGCACGTTATTCTGAAATTTATGTAGATGGTACTGCTGGAAATATAAATTATCAATTATTAAATGATGCTAATAGTTCGAGCGGTGTGTATATGTCTGTCGCACGCTCAGGAAATACTGCAACAAGTATTACCTTTAACAGTACCGCAATGACAATCAATAGTGCGGTCACTGCTACATCATACACTGGTAGTGGCGCTGGTCTCACATCTCTTAATGCAAGTAATCTCTCAAGCGGTACAGTGCCAACAGCACAACTTGGTTCTGGAACAGCAAACAGCACAACATATCTACGTGGTGATAATACTTGGCAGACTATAAGCACGAGTGGTACCGGAACTGTCACTTCTATTGGCGTAAGTTCAAATGGTACATATTCTGGTGCACTTACTGTCGGTTCGTCCCCGGTAACTACATCCGGTACGATCACTATTACACCTAATATTTTTACAAATACAACAGCTGGCGTAGTACCACTTAGCGGTGGCGGAACTTCAAACTTCTTGCGTGCTGATGGAACTTGGGCAACTCCAACAACAGGTGTTGCAGCAGCTGGAACATTAACCGGCACAACATTAGCTTCAAATGTAGTAACTTCTTCGTTAACTTCTCTTGGAACTATTGCTTCATTAAATGCAACAAATCTTACATTGACTGGAACATTAACAACTGGTGGTTCAACTGGAACCTCCGGTTATGTGTTAACCTCAAATGGATCTTCTGCTCCAACTTGGCAAGCTGTATCAGCAGGCACTGCAGCAGCCGGAACATTAACTGGTACGACACTTGCAAGCAACGTAGTGACATCAAGCCTAACATCGGTTGGCACATTAGGTTCCCTGACGGTTACTGGCGCGGTTGCTGGTAGTTCCTTCTCTGGTGCAGGCACAGGCCTAACTGGTACTGCATCGGCCCTAAATATTGGAGGTACAGCAGCAAAGTCGAGTTCATTACAAGGAACAGGTCTTGCTTCTGTTAGCACTTCAACTACAGGTTCATATGCAGGATTAGATGGTAATTCTTTACCTTTATTTGGATTAGTAAATTCCAGTGCAGGCGCCGATTCTAAATACTCTGAAATTACCGCTACAACTACAGGTTTGAATTTTCAATTTTTAAATGATGCAAATGGCTCATCCGCTTCTTGGCTATCGGTGCTTCGTACTGGTCTTACTGCAACCAGCATTACTTTCACTGGTACAGCTATAACACTTACCGGAGCAGCATCTGCAACTTCTTTTAGTACTGGTAATTTAACACTAACTGGAACATTAACAACTGGTGGTTCGACTGGAACTTCCGGCTATGTCTTAACCTCAAACGGATCCGCGGCCCCGACTTGGCAAGCTGCAGGCGCCGCGGCAGGATCATTAACCGGTACGACACTTGCATCTAATGTAGTAACTTCTTCGTTAACTTCTGTAGGTACAATTACTACTGGTACTTGGTCCGGTTCTTTTGGTGCGGTATCTGGTGCAAACCTAACTTCACTAAATGCATCTAATCTTGGATCGGGAACTGTTCCAACAGCTCGTCTTGCTACCGGTACTGCTTCTTCATCCACATACCTACGTGGTGATGGTACCTGGGCAACACCGGCCGGATCCGGTACTGTTACATCTGTAACAGTCAGTGGTGCAAACGGCATCGGCGTAAGTGGTTCCCCAATCACAAGTAGCGGAACTATTGCATTAACCCTTGGCGCTATTACGCCATCGTCCGTGGCATCAACTGGCGCTATTAGTGGTACATCAGTAACTTCAGCAACATACACTTCAACTGCCGCAATGAGTATCGCTTCCGGCGGAACAGGAAATGCTATTACAATTGCTCCTCCGGGAGGCGCAGGTGTAGGTGCTGTAAATATTACACCGGGTGCATCAACATCTGGTGTCGGTGGTAACATTGTAATTACTGGTGGTGCAACCAATGCAACAAGTCAACAGGCAGGTGCAATAAACATTACGGGTGGTGCTTCAACTGGTACAACAGGCATTGGTGGACCAATAAGTATTATTGCAGGATCCGGTACACAAAACGGTGGTACAATAACAATTACCAGCGGCGCCGGTGGTTCGCAGGCCGGCGGCGCGATAACTATTAATACAGGTACCAGTACCAGTAATAATACATCGGGTGCAATATCAATTAGTACTGGTGTTACCACAAATGTCGGCAGTATCAGCATTATTCCGGGAACTGTAAATTCCGGAACAAATGGTACTGCAGGCGCGGTAACAATTACTGGCGGATCAACAGGTGCTACCAGCCAAGCTGCCGGCGCCCTAAATCTTACTGCAGGATCTTCAACTGGAACAACAGGTATCGGTGGTACGACTACACTCGCAGGTGGTTCAGGAACTCAGAATGGTGGTCCAGTTATAATTCAGGGTGGAGCAGGTGGTTCGCAGGCCGGCGGAGATATAACTATTGTTCCGGGAACTGCATCTGGATCTGTACCCGGAAGCGTTTTAATAGGCACCAAAGCACCTGCAACTAACTCTTCGGGTGGATTTCCATATATGCCAGCAATGGCTGGAGCGCCCACAGCAGCACCATCGGCTAAAACTGGATTTGTCGCGTTCACATACGATACAACAAACCATAAGCTATGGATTTATGATACTAATACAAATACCTGGAGAGGAATTGCACTAACTTAAAAACAGCGCCCTTAGGGCGCTTTTTTAATATCTAGATAAATATAAAACTATTTTAAGGATCAATTATGGGTGTACAATTCGCAGGTAATATATTAGTTCAAGCAAATGGAGGGCCACTACCAATTGCAAATGGAGGAACTGGGCAGACAACTGCACCAACCGCAATCAACGCATTACTCCCATTACAGACAGGTAATGCTGGAAAAATATTAACTACAGACGGAACTAATGTATCTTGGGTATCGGGCGGATCTGGGGCCTCGGCAGCAGGATCCGATACCCAAGTTCAGTATAATGATTCCGGTAATTTTGGTGCAAACGCAGGACTCACTGTCAATAAGTCAACTGGCGCACTAACATCAACATCTTCCTTAACTTCTCAAAGTTCAAATATTACCGGTGCGACTTCTACATATAGAACGCTTCATTATCAGACTGCTGGCTCTGATCGTTGGTTGATGCAGGCAAATAATTCTGCAGAAAACGGTACTGGTCTTGGATCTAATTTTGAATTTGTTCGCGTTGGAGATAATGGTGCTACTCAAAATATTGTTTATAGCGTTGCAAGAAATACTGGTGTATTAGATTTTAAGGTAACGCCCACAGTTAATGGAACAGCTATTGGAACAGGAACGGTAACTTCAGTTTCTGTAACGTCCGCAAACGGAGTGTCTGGAACAGTAGCAAACAATTCAACCACTCCTGCAATTACTTTAAGTCTTGGTGCAATTACTCCGACATCGGTTGCATCAACTGGTAGTATTTCCGGTACTTCTTTAGCTATTACTAATTCTTTGTCAGTGGGCGGTGATCCAGGAACATCTGGATATATTCTTACATCAAATGGATCTGGCTCTAGCCCATCTTGGATGGCTAACACAGGACCCACAGTATTAGCGGCCACTGGGGCATTTCCGAGTATTCCTACTGGTGCAACTGGTGTATATGCTGGTGTATATACTGGAAATGCTCGTATTGATTTCTACAATGGTTCTGCCAGTGTCGGAAATCAAGTAATGTATATGCAGGCTAATTCCGATGGATCAACTAATCTTGGATTTACCGCAAGTGGATCGGGTGATATTAACTTTATGAAAATTTCACGTAGTGGAACAACCGCAACCACTATAGCATTTACTTCTACATCAGCTTCTTTTAGTGGTGGTGTCACTGCTTCGTCATTCACAGGTGCTTACAGTGGCTCGGGTGCAAGTCTAACGAGTCTGAATGCGTCAAATCTTTCAACAGGTACAGTTCCTATTGCTCAACTTGGTTCTTCTGGAACACCATCGAGCACAACTTATCTGCGTGGTGATAATACCTGGGCAAATCCAACTTCAATTTACGAAGTACCATTAAGTATTCAAGGTACACTTACCGCAAATGCCAAAGTTTTAAACTTTGTGGCAGTTCGTTCATATTCTCTTCCAGCATCACTTACTGGATCTTATGCAAAGGCCGGTACTACCGCTTCCGGTTCAAGCACACTTACAATTACTAAAAACGGAACGTCAATTGGATCAATTACATTTGCTGCTAGTGCAACTAATGGTACTTTTTCTTTTACTTCTGCAGTTACTTTTTCTGCAGGTGATCTATTAGTAATTACTGCGCCAGGAACTGCTGATGCCACACTTGCTGATCTTGCAATCAATCTTCTTGGAACAGGACTATAATGCCTCATATCTTTACGTGGTTTCAACAAACTCCACTTGTACCTCAGGTGGTCGTTCAGTACGACTTCAACGGTAATTTGAATGATTCATCACCAAACGGAAATAATTTAACTGCATTATCAACTTCGGGATTGAGTTCTGCAGTTGTTAAATATGGAACTTCATCTTTTTCAGTTCCATATACCACAGCAGCTACAGGCGGAAAAGCAAATAATCCAATTTCTTTACCGGGAGACTTCACATTTGAAACTTGGTTTTACCTTACTGCGTTTGATACTAACTCAACCGGTACAAGAACTAGCTATGTCTTTACAACTAGTCCATCTAGTGGTACTGCAACAAATGCAGTCGATGTAGCAATTTTACCAACAGGTACACCCTACATTCGATATGTTAACGGAGTCAGCGCAACAACATTGACACCTACTGCAACAGGTCAGGTTGCTCTAAATACCTGGTATCATATTGCTGCTGTAAGAACCGGATCTACTGCCAAACTATATTTAAATGGCACTTCTATCGTATCTGGAACTATTGGAAATTTTGGTATATCTAATGTTCCTCTCGTTATCGGATGTGCACAATTCCTTGCTACTAATAACTATCGTCCGCTTCGTGGATACGTAGATGATTTCCGTGTTTGCTCGAATGCTGTCTACACCTCAAACTTTACACCTCCGGGACCATTCTAAGGGATTTTCTATTATCGATAAATTTTGATAAATAATAGAGCACAAGAAGGAACAATATGGCAATTAGAAAATCGGTATTAATGATGACGAACACTGGCACCAAGTGGAACCTCATCGGCGAACCAATTCGTGCTGATGCCTACTATGGATATACTGACGGATTACATACTGTTCAGGTTGTTTATCAAAACTTTGTTGGTGGGTTTGGTATTCAGGGAACTTTGGCACTAAAACCCCAACCAGAAGATTGGTTCTGGATCAAATTAAATCCGAATGGAGATGTTAATACTCCATTCATACCTTTTCCTATCGACCCACTTGCACCAACAGGGCAAAATGGTGGCGATACTGGATCGATGGCAACAACGTTTGTAGGAAATTTTGTCTTCCTTAGAGCAGTATTGTCACGAGAGTATTTACAGCCCGCAATGAGCCCTTATCAAGCTCAGTGGGATCAATGGCAATGGGGCCAGATCGACAAAGTCTTATTAAGCCTCTAAGGAATAAAATATGATTGTAGGTCAGAATACGCTTTTAAATCAGTATGTACCAACGTTTTATATTAAAAATATAACCGATGGACAAATTCTCATATATGATTCGGTGCGTAAAGCCTTTATCAATAGTGACAACATTGGTGGTGGCGGTAGCGCCACGAGATTGGGAGAATTAGAGGATGTATCACCAACTGTTGATAATCCTCTATCTTTACAAAATGGACAGGCCCTAGTCTATAACTCATTCACTAGTCTGTGGGAGAATTCTTTTACAGACTATAATACTCTACTCAATAAACCGGTAATTCCGACTAACAGTAGTTTTAGCTTCGCCGGATTAAGCGATACAGCTAAACCATCGCTACCGAACGGTTATGTATTATGGAACTCAGCAGGTTCGCAGCTGATCTATTCTACCACTATACCAGTTTCAAGCATTCAGGGCCTCGCCCCGGTCGCAACAGCCGGTACCTTAGGATCTTTAACAAATGTGTCTCCGACTTCGGATACATTAAATAATATCAGTGATATAGGTAAAACTTTATCTTGGAATGGGACGACGTGGATACCAGTAAATCCACAAATGAGAGTTGTTGCAACACTTAGCGCAAGGGATGCACTAACACCGACACTAGGCAATCAAGTTTATGTAGTTAATTCCGACGATGGCCAGGGTGATTATGTTAATGCGTGGAGTCTGTGGATTTATACTATCTCTGGACCATCAAACGGATGGACATTATTATCGAGGCAGCAATCTAGCGGAGGAGAATGCTCTACAATTGAATATACAATTGCAGATAATTCCCCTGCAGTAATAACAGTAGGAACATTACCGACTGGTGGAAGAATTACCTTAATTACAATTGAAGTAATTTCTCCATTCAGTGGCACACCATCGTTAGAAATTGGTTACACCATTGAAAATCCTTCAATGCCATCGCCTGTACCTGACGGCCTAATGTCAACGAGTGAAATTGACTTAACGACAGTAGGAACATACTCAACAATTTCGGATATCTTATTTGGGACCGATACCTTACCTGGTGATGTAGCAATTACCGCAAATTATGTAGCCGGTATACCGGGAACGGGTTCAGCACAAATCATAGTATCATACGTTTAAAAATAGCAGTTTGGATAAATAATAGCACCAAGGGCCGTAAGAAATGGCCTAAAATAATGGAGATTAAATAATGGCTAATGTTAAGAATTACGGTCTGATTGGTGTAGGTCAAAACCTACAGTTTGCGAAGGGTGGAGTAAACCTTCAAACAGCCACAGGCGCGTTTACACTTAAGGCTGCAGATGGCACGACCAATGCAACCTTAACTGCTGCAGGAATTACATCCTCGGCAGGAAATATCACACTTACTACAGGTGATTTAGTAGCATCATCGGGTAACCTAAATGCAACACTTGGTAACTTAAACCTTTCTGCACTCGGAGCATCTGTTGTCATTGGTACCGATACAACATTGAGCCGCCAACAGGCTGGTGTTTTCCAGTTTAATGGAACTGCAGCAGTTCTTCTACCAAGCGGTTCGACAGCACAGCAACCAACCTCTGCAGTCGCAGGTATGGTTCGTTACAACAATCAGACTCCTGGTGTTGAATATTACGACGGTTCTACTTCGTCTTGGAAGACATTAGCAACAGGCGGAAGCACTGGTGCACTTCAGACAGAAATTGATAATATTGAAACAACCCTTGGTGCTGCTATCAATAGTGATGGTACATATCATCAAGCTGGTTTCCCAAATGTTAGCGGTGTTCTTAACAATCCAGCAAGCTTCACAGATGCTATCAATCAAATTGCAACAGCAGTAAATACTGATGACAATCTAAACGAAATTTTCCCATCGACTGCAATTGGTAATATCATTTATGCAGGCGCCGGAAATGTTTGGACACAAGCTGCACCAGGAGCAACATCCGGTGTTCAAGCTTACAACGCAACACTTCAGTCGTTGGCTTCAAATACTAACTATGGTTTAATTACAGAACACTCAGACGGTACTGTTACTGGTGTTTCATTAGTTGCACCATCGCGTGGTTTTACAATTACCAATCCGGCCGGTCTTGCAGGCAACCCAACATTCGTATTGTCGAACAACCTAGCAGCACTTGAGGCAGATGTTACACCGGGTTACTATGTAATTACTGGTGACGGTACTTCGACATCACGTACTTTTGCAGCAGTTTCTGGTCAGTTAGTTATTACCGGTGATGCAACTGGCGTAACAACCAATACCACATACGGTTTGGCAACAGTTACACAAGCGAATACTGGTAACTTTGTTAAGGTTACACTCGATACATTTGGTCGTGTTACTGGTAACACAGCGGTTGTCACTGCTGATATCACAGCATTGACAGATTCGCAGTATGTACGTCAGGATGGTACATCGCCTGGTATGACTGGTTCATTGAACCTTGGTGGAAACACAATTACTAACGTTGGTGCTCCAGTTAACGCAACTGATGCAGCTAACAAGAATTATGTTGACAACGCAGTTTCGGGCCTATCGTGGAAAGAAGCCGCAGCAGTTGGTACCACTGGTAACATTGCACTATCGGGTCTACAGACTATCGACGGTTATACCACATTGGCTGGTGATCGTGTATTAGTTAAGAATCAAACTACTACTTCGCAAAATGGTATCTATGTTGCAGCGGCTGGTGCTTGGGCACGTTCTACAGATGCATCGACTACAGTCGAATTAGACGGCGCAGCAGTATTCGTATTCAATGGTACTGTAAATAAGAATACCGGTTGGGTACAGACCACAGCTAATCCAGTAATTGGTACAGATCCAATTGTTTGGGCTCAATTCTCTGGTGCTGGTGCTTATTCTGCAGGTGAAGGTCTAACATTAACTGGTACAGTCTTTAGCGTTAACGAAGGTGCCGGTATTACTTCCCTACCAACAGGTGAAGTTGGTATCGACTTGTATAATGCAACAACTGGCGCACTTATCCTTACAGACAATGGTACTGGAAGATCTACCGATGCAAATTCGCAACTATTCTTGTTGCTTGATACAACTGCCACTGGTGGTCTAGATCAAAACGCAAACGGTCTTTTCATTAAGGCTGCAGGTGTTACAAATACCCAACTTGTAAATAGCTCAATCACTATTGATGCTGACACAGGTACAGGTTCTGTATCGCTTGGTGGAACAACAAACATTAATGGTACTGCTCTACAAGGTATTTCAACAAGTGTTTCTGGATCGACCGTAACAATTACAGCAGCAAATGCAACCACAGCAGCAAAGGGTGTCGCAAGCTTCAACAGCGCATCGTTTAGTACAACAGCTGGTGCAGTTTCTCTACTAACTGTTGACGTTCCACACGGTGGTACTGGTGTTACAACATTCGTTGCAAACGAAGTTCTATACGGTAACGGAGCAAGCCCGATCGCTCAGTCCGCTAACTTCACATTCGACGGAACAAGCACATTAACTGTAGGTGGTGCATTACCTCTTGCAATTGACGGTGCAACCGGTTCTATCACAGCCACTGCTACAAATGGTGACTTAGTCCTTATGCCAAATGGTACTGGATCGGTTATCGTTGGTCCAGTTGGTGCTGGTTTAATCCAGTCCGATGTTGGTACAGCATTAACAGTTCAAGGTAACACAACATTAACATTGGCTTCGATCTCAGGTTCGACATCAATGGTATTGGCTGCTGGTACAGCGAACAAGGTTGATGTTAGCGGTCCAACAGCATCTGATTATGCAACTGGTCTAGCCCCAACCAATCTTGTTAACAAGTATTATGTTGACCAGGCAATTTCGACCGGAGCGTCTGCTGGTGCTGTTAAGGCATTCCAAGCAACTATTCCGTTAAATGCTAACGGTGCAACCAATATTGGTACAGCAATGCCAGCAGGTGCAACAATCCTTTCTGTTAAGGTAAATGTTACTGTCGCTGATGCAAGCGCAGTCCTAACTGTTGGTAAAACAGGTTCGGCATCAGCATATATGGCTGGTTCGGAAAATGATCCATCGAGCACCGGACTTTATGTTGCTGAAGATTTTGTTACAGAAAGCTCTTCCGTAACAGCAGTAGCAACTGTTACCGGTTCAACTGGTAGTGGTTCGGGTTCTTGTGTTGTTATCGTAACATATCAAGTCGCACAGTAATACTTAGGTATTTTCTAAAAGCCCTACTTCGTGTAGGGCTTTTTTATGACTGAAAACAATAAATATACTATAAGAAGGGGTTTATATGAAAATTTTTAAGATTATTGATGAATCGCTAAAGGATAACGCTACAGGTGGTTATTCTCACGCAAGAATTATTGCTATGCTGGTTGCGTTTGCTGCGACAGTTTTTATGTGGAAACTTATCTTATTAGGTGGGATGTCAATTGATTATTTTATGGCCTATCTTGCATATGGTACGGGTTCTATTAGTCTTAACAAATTACTAGATAATAAAGATGCTGCTCGTACCGAACAGGCTAGAATTGTTAATTCGGTAACCCCTGTGGACAAAGTTGATACATCTAAATAAATCTGCTATAATAGTAAATGGCTAAAACAATTGTTTTTACATTTGGTAGAATGTCACCACCGACTATTGGACACCAAAAATTGGTCACCAAGGTTGTAGAGGTTGCAAGAAGCAGACAAGCGCATCACGCCGTATATCTGTCACAATCTTACGATAACGTAAGAAATCCACTCGAATGGGATTTTAAGCGTCGTGTGTGTGAAGCAGCGTTTAAGGGTGTAAATATCTCTCAGGATATTTCTATTCGATCACCTTTTATTGCACTAAATAGTTTTATAGGTATATACGAAAATGCGGTGCTTGTAGTTGGGCAAGATCAGGTATCCGAATTTGAAGATCGGATGTTAGAGTATGCAGGGCTTAATGGAATTAATTTAGAAGTCATCTCTGCTGGCAATCGAATAGATGAGGCCGAAGGTGTTGAAGGTATAAGTGCAACAAAGATGCGTCAATACGCAATAGAAGGCAAAAAAACTTTATTTTTAGAGAATTTACCTACCACATTAAATGCAAATATTAAAAATCTTGTGTATAGAAACACAAGAAAAAAATTGATAAATCGCTAATTTGTCGGTATATTGCCCTGCAACATAAATATGTCGTAAAATGTTACATAGATTACGCTCGTGGTGAGGTAATCTCTTAAAGTGGCCTTAAAGGCACAGGAGACAACAATGTATAAATTTCCAGATCCCGCAGAATTTGTTACCGCAACTACAAATTACCTTAAGACTTTTCCGAAGAATGAAAAAGAAATTAAGGAAACTTTGCAAAAAGTTAAAAATGTATTTAAAGCCGAAGCAGCCAATAGCAAGAGTCTCTGGGCAACCTATCAGAAGATGACGACCGGCGATGCTTCTATCAACGAAATCACCGCAGCAAATAAGAAAGCACAAGAGTTGCTCAAGAGCACTCAATTTGCATTGCTGTTAGCAGTGCCCGGTAGTGTATTCTTGCTACCGGCAATTATTAAGTTTGCAAGCGAATATGATATAGATCTCGTTCCGAGCAGCGTATCTAAGGAATTTGGTCTGTAATTTGGATTAAAAGAAAAGGTCCCCCGGGACCTTTTCTTTTGACTATTCGCAGAATTGTGATAAATAATGATATGCGAATAATCGAAATTCTTTTACCTAGAGGCGCAAGTGATCGAAGTTTATCTTCGAAACAAGTGCAAAATATTCAAATGCTTCAACAGCGTATGAACTCTTACGTTGACCGTATTATGGATCCAAAAACTTCTTTGCAGGGTAAAGAATTTTTAAAGGCAAGACTTCGAGACGATTATTATGATCTCAAAGACGCAATGTCTTCTGTAACAGATAATTCTAACGACACTGTAATGGAAGCAGTTCATAAAGTTCCATTAACCAATGCAGATTTTGATCTTGTTAAAGAGTTAATGGAACGTCCAATTCCTGCAGCTATAGCACCAATCTATTTGCTCGAGATTTTTGAAGACGATGAATTTAGCGATATGATGCTGGAGCTTGAAGAATCCGATCCAGGTCGTGATGTTCGCCCCCTCGTAGTAGACTGGTTCAATCGAGTTATGCCGGATCAAATGCATCACTTTGGACAACCAACCGCAACCTATAAACAGAAAATGGGAATGTATTCTCCTGTCCACGGTTATGATCCGGATATCCACAAGGGTGGAAATATGACCGATACTGAATCTTCAGGAAATGCATACGGATATTTCTAATGAGTTATAGTAAAGTAGTCATCGAACATTTTGAAAATCCAAAGAATGTTGGCAGTATGAGTGTGGATGATCTTGATGTAGGTACGGGTCTCGTAGGCGCACCATCTTGCGGTGATGTTTTAAGATTACAACTTAGAATTGATTCTAATACAAATACAATTATAGATGCAAAATGGAAAACATATGGATGCGGATCTGCGATAGCATCATCATCTTATATTTCCGAAATAGTAAAAGGTTTAACATTAGAGGAGGCCGGGGAGATTAAGAATTCTTCTATTGCAGAAGAACTTGCTCTCCCTCCTTAACTTGTAAAAATTCATTGTTCAATCTTAGCCGAAGATGCTTTAAAAATGGCTATTGCAGACTATAAGAAAAAGCAAAGTTCATAAATTTACCCCCTGTTTGTATTTACTTAATAAATATTTACAGGGGGTAATGCTATGTGCGTCTGTATTATATGTAAGAATATATTTCAATCTAAAAATCCGAAGAGACCGGCTAAAACCTGTTCTAAGATTTGTAAAAATTTGCTGGCAAAAGAAATAACAAATAAGCAATTCGAAGATCCAGCAGCAAGAGAACATCAACGTCAGAAAAGTATTGAACAGAAAAAATCTTCTTCTTACATAGAAAAGCATCAGAAATCTATGGAGACAAGAACGGCAAGATGGAAAGAAGCTGGTCACCCACGAACAGGAAAATTACATACAGAAGATGCTAAGTTCGCAATTGGTAAATCTAATACCGGAAGATTTAAAGGTAAAACTTGGGAAGAAATTTTTGGTCCGGAAGTCGCAGAAAAAAGACGTAAACAGAATTCTAACTCAATGAGTAAGAAGAATGAGGTTCTATTAAAAGATAAAAGAAGCAATCTAGAAACTAAATTAATACCATATCTAACTGATTATGAAAATAATATACAGATAGGATACTATAACGTAGATTTTATAAATAGAAAAACAAATCATATTATTGAAGTGTATGGTGATTACTGGCACTGTAATCCAAAAATTTATAATGAAGATTTTATGCACCCTCATCTAAAGATGACTGCAAGTATGAAACATAGTATCGATAAGGACAGAGTATCTTACTTAGAAGAAAAAGGATATTCTGTTACGGTAATATGGGAGTCAGATCTTGATAATTTTATCTCTAACAGTACACCTTGACTTCTTGAAATTTAACTGCTACACTTGTAGACAGGCTAAGTATATTACAAAATAATAGTCAAGGAGAAATATGGCGAAGCTATCACCAGAAAGCATCTCTCGGTTAAAACAACTGATTGCAGATGGAAAACAAGTATTACAAGAATGTGAAGACCTAAAAGCTGGCCTTAATGATACGGTTAAAGCGGTTGCATCCGAATTAGATGTTAAACCTGCTGTACTCAATAAGTTAATCAAGGTGTGCCAGAAAGGCACGATGAACGATCAGCGTGAGGCATTCGATGAACTTGAAGAGCTTTACAAAGCTGGAGGTTTGGGTTAATGTATATTGATGCCCTTTTTAAGCGCGGCGGAACCGAAGAAGTAATTAAGATTGTCGAACGTGTAAATGGAAAACGTGTTTACAAGGAATACCAACCCGACTATCACTTCTTTATTAACGATCCACGTGGAACACACAAGTCTATTTACGACGATGCAGTTAAAAAGGTAGTTCCTAAGTCTTGGACTGAAAAACAAAAACTAGTGAAGCAAATGTCTGGCAACGTGAAGCGTTGGGAATCAGATGTTGATCCTATTTTCCGCGCACTCGAACAACATTATCAACACGTAGATGCACCGACTCCAAACATTGCATTCTTCGATATTGAAACCAGCTTTGACAAAGAAGCTGGTTGGTCCGAAGCAAGCGAGGCATTGAATTACATTACTTCAATCTCTGTGCATTTGCAATGGCTAGATGAAATTATCTGTTTAGCATTACCGCCAGAGACACTGACGTGGGACGAAGCGCAGGCAATTGCAGATGAAGTAGGTAATGTAGTTCTATTCAAAACTGAAGCAGATATGTTGAATGCATTTATCGATGTTATCGAAGATGCAGACATTCTTAGTGGTTGGAATAGCGAAGCATACGATATTCCCTATATAGTAAATCGTATTAAGCGAGTGCTGGGTAAACAAGAAGCTCGCCGACTCTGTCTATGGGAACAACCACCAAAGGAACGTACATTTGAACGTGGCGGCAAAGAAGAACAAACTTATGATTTGATTGGGCGAGTACATATCGACTATATGCAAATCTACAAGAAATATAACTATGAAGAACGACATAGCTATGCGTTGAATGCTATTGCAGATGCTGAATTAGGCGAGAGTAAAGTAGCTTACGAAGGTACGTTAGACGATTTGTACAATGATGATTTTAAGTTATTCTTAGAATACAATATTCAAGATACTCGTCTGTTAGATAGACTTGATAAGAAGTTACAATTTATTGACTTAGCTAATTCTATTGCACACGCAAACTGTATTCTACTTCCGACAGTGATGGGTGCGGTTGCAACAACCGATCAAGCAGTTCTTATGGAGGCACATAGTCATAATAAAGTATGTCCCGATAAGAAGCACGGACGCGACGAAAAAGAATCACGGGCTGCAGGTGGATGGGTTGCAACGCCACGTAAAGGACTTCATAAATGGGTTGCATCTACCGATATGAAATCTTTGTATCCATCGGTGATTAGAACATTGAATATGAGTCCAGAGACTATCGTGGGACAGATTAGGCTTGATAGGACAAATGCTGCAATCGAAGAATATATGCTCAAAGGCGGCAAACATACTTTTGCACAGTGGTGGAATGATAGATTCAACGTATTAGAAATGGAAGACTTTTATAACGAAGATATTGCTAACAAGCTTATACTCGATATGGAAGACGGAAGCACATTTGAAGTTACAGGCAAGGAATTGTATGACTTAATTTTCTCAGGTCAACAGCCTTGGTGTATTAGCGCAAATGGTACAATCTTTAGAACAGATAAAGAAGGTATTATTCCTGCATTGTTGACACGTTGGTACAGCGAACGTAAGACCCTACAAGGTATTATGACAAACTATACCGATATTGAAGATAACGTTAAGATTGAAGGTGTAAAGATTCCCGAATCTTTATTTACAAACAACGATATCTCCGACGTAGAGGTCAAGGCTAATCCCTACTCCGAGGCAGAAGCATACAAACCAAAGAAATTAGCCGAAATCGTTGCAGAAGGACACAGGAAGCGTGTAGTTCAATATATGAACCAACATAATTTGATGGTTAAAGACGGGAAAGCAATTCACCGTGATCAGAAAGCGTTAAAGCGTATTATCGGATTTTGGGATAAGCGTCAGCTTGTTAAGAAGATTAACCTAAACTCTGCTTACGGCGCGTTGTTGAATGCCGGTAGCAGGTTCTTCGACCAACGCCTTGGGCAATCGACTACTTTGACTGGTAGAACAATTACAAAGCATATGGCAAGTAAGACAAATGAAATGATAACAGGACAATACAATCACTATGGCGAAGCAATTGTTTACGGTGATACTGACTCCTGCTATTTTTCAGCTTATCCTAGTCTGCGTAGAGAAATTGAGGCAGGTGAGATTGACTGGTCTAAGGAAGCTATTATCAGCTTATATAATGACTTGGCAAAAGCAGTATCGGCAACGTTCCCAGAATTCTTGCTTACCAAACTAAATGTCCCAGTTAAGCGTTCAACCGGCGTAATTGCAAGTTCGCGTGAAACCGTGTCAGAAACTGGTCTGTGGATCGTTAAGAAGCGTTATGCTTGTTTAATGTTCGATAAGGACGGAATTAGACTTGACGTTGGTGATAAGCCAGGTAAGGTTAAGGCTATGGGATTGGACTTGAAGCGTGCAGATACTCCAAAGTTTGTGCAAAAGTTCTTATCTGAAATTCTTATGGACACTTTGACCGGCAAAGGTGAGAACTATGTGATTGAGAAAATTCGACTATTCAAGGAACAATTTGAAGATATGAAACCTTGGAAGCAAGGTACTCCGCGTGCAGTTAACAAGCTATCTCATTACAGGGAAAAGCTTGAGGATGCAATGCACAAGAAGCTCAAGGGTATTGAGGTAGGCAATCTACACGTACCTGGACACGTTTCTGCAAGCCTAGCGTGGAATAAACTTAAGGAAATCAATATGGATCAGCACGCTATGAAAATTATTGACGGACAAAAGATTATTGTATGTAAGCTTCGTAATACTTCAGAGAATACCTTAACTAGTATTGCGTATCCAGTTGATGAATCACATTTACCAGATTGGTTCTTAAACTTACCATTCGACACAGATGGTATGCAAGCTGGTGTAGTAGACCAAAAGGTACTCAACCTCTTAGGTGTTCTAAAATGGGACTTCAGTCGTACGAAAAAGGAACACGCTCACTTAGAAACCTTGTTTGACTTTAGCGGTATGTGATTGACATTTCGTTAAGAAACCTGTATACTCTTTATAATATAGGAGTGTATGTGTTTACTCTCTCCACAAAAATAAAAGGATTAAAATGTTATTAGATGCATTAAAAGATATTGTAAAGCACACCAGTTCTTTGGGCTTTATTGATATGGTTAAGATTGTTGGCACAGATAAAGATGCCAAGATTGAAGCAATTGAC
>Ga0116226_10000722_pt1 | contig 28264 bp, 24 predicted proteins | sample S1TSphfallax_FD_89692 | JGI IMG/M metagenome (GOLD analysis project Ga0116226, IMG submission 89692) | Host-associated microbial communities from peat moss isolated from Minnesota, USA - S1T2_Fa - Sphagnum fallax MG | ecosystem: Host-associated > Plants > Peat moss > Unclassified | place: USA... | reverse complement strand
TGGCCGGCATATAGTCTTACAAGTGCTTACATAGTATATGTAAGTGATTGATAAATAAAATAAACCCACGCATACCATGTGATGCCGGGTGCGGCTTGACGCGTCAGCCCCGGTGTGAGCTCGCGGCCTCGGTGGCGGCCAAGCCACCTTTGAGCACATAGGCCTCGAAGCCGCGCTCACTCAAGATGTAAGCGGCGGCGGAACTGCGACGCCCGGTGTCGCAGCAGACGACATAGGGCACCTTCTTGTCCAAGGCGTTCAATTTCAGGCGAATGAAGTAGAGCGGAATGTTGACCGCCTCGTCGATGCGGAAGTTTTGAAACTCGCTCGGCAGCCGCACATCCAACCACCGGCCGCCCTTGGCGACCATGTCGCGTGCGCCGTCGTAATCCACCCATTGCAGCAGCGGCTCGTTCAGCAGCGTCTGAAAGTCGGCCTTGCCGAGGCGCATCAACGTGCCTTCGGTGGCCATCGTGACGGTGGCGTTGCGCTTGGCCTCGGCGATCAGCGACTCCTCGCCAAAGCTGTCGCCGGGACCGAGTTCGGCCAGTTTGATCCCTTCCTTGTTGAGCGGTGTCTCGCGCGTGACCACGCACTTGCCGGCGACGACCACGTAGAAATAGTCGCCTTCGGCCCCCTGCTTGATGACGACGTCGCGGACGCGATAGTTGATCCTCTGCATCCGCATGAAGATCGCTTGGATGTTCGCCGGCGGAATGCGGTGGAACGCCTTCGTCTGAAGCAGCGTCGTCATCCAGTCACCGGCCACGTCCATGCCGTCGTTGCGCAGCTCCGCGACCTCGTACTGCCCCGTCTGGTCCCAGGTCAACAGCACATCGAGCAGATCGCTGTCGATGACGATGTATTCGATGGTGGCGATGGCGCGAGCGGTGAATTTTCGCGGCAATCCTGGCGCGAGCGCCGCGCGCGCCTCGGGACTGCCTGCGCGTACGATGCCGACCACCCGGTCATCGGCTCGCAACTCGACTTGACCCGCCACCAGGTAGTACGTGCGCTTGTCGGTATCGCCCTGTTTGAACAACAAGCGGCCGGCCGGCAGCTCCAAAATTTGAGTCTTACGGGCGAGTGCAAGGAGGTTTTCGGCCTTCAGGCCGTCGAGAGGCGAGAAGGTCTTCAATATCGCGAGATCTAGGGGTCTTTCATCCATCGAGAAATTGCCGTCGCCTTCGTTTACAACCCTATGATTTTGGATGCGAATGTTAGCACACGTCGCCTCGGCAACACCCTGTAATAGGTCACATTGACTGACCTATACGGCATAGGCCGAGGGTTCGCGTCACGCCGCCTGTCGTGCCGCCGCATGAATCGTGAAATCACACACCAGCGGCAGATGATCGGAATACTGGACGGCGGGAATGTCGAATCGATTCACCTCGATACGCGAACTATGCAAGATGAAATCGAGTTCCTTGCGCGGACTGTTACTGGGATACGACGGCAGTCCCCGCGCATTCGCATTACTCAATCCCGCCGCCTGCATGAACAGATACAGCTCATGGTCGCCCCAGTAGGTATTGAAATCACCGGCGACGATGACCGGCTTGCTGGTCTTGCGCAGCAGATCATACAGATGGCGCAGCTGGTATTGACGATGCCGGAATTTCAACGACAGGTGGACCAGAAAGATTGCAATATCATCGAGTTCCAGCTCGATGATGAGACGCTTTATACCGGTGTCGAAGTAATGGAAACGCTCGCCCCGCACCCGCGGTGCGGCCAAAAAGGCATTCGCCTGCTTGCGCACGATGGGCACCAGCTGATTGACCGACGACACGCCGTACTTGCACTCGAAAGTCGAGTAATGGCCGAGCGATCGGGCGATGAAATCCGCCTGGTTGACCATCCCGGTGCGGATGCTGCCGGTATCGACCTCGATGAGCCCCACCACGTCGGGGTCCTGCTGCTTGATAAAGTCCGTGATCTGTCCCAAGATCTGCCGGCTCGAACGCAGGTATCCTGCGCCCGGCACGGGTAGATGGAACGCGGGCCCGGTTCCGGTGGCATAACGGATGTTGTAGATCAGCAAACGCACCGTCCGGATTGTATCGACGCGCAATGCTTCGCGCATGACCATCGTCGCGTTACAATGCGAAATGGCCACTCCCACGAACCCGATTCGCCTGTTCGTGACCCATGCATGGGTCGATACCGAGGACTACACGCGGGTTTTCGAGTATCTCGAGTCTTCGAGTAATTTTTACTATAAGAACACCAGCCTGCCGCAGGCCAAACGCCCGATCGACAAGGAAAGCGAGCGCGAGGAGCTGCGCCGACAGATTGCCCCATCCGAGGTGATCGTGGTCGTGGCGGGAGCCTATGAGGCGGCCCCCGACTTGGTGCTATTCCAGTGTAATTTCGCGAAGGCGGCAGACCGACCGATCGTCGCCATGGAGCCGTTCGCGTCGGCCAAGCCGCTGCCCAAGACGATCACCGACCTCGCCGATGAAGTCAGTGCGTGGAACCAGCGCAGTTTGATCGATGCGTTGCGGCGCCAGGCGCGGCATCAGGAGACGACGCGGTGGGATACGATCGAATTCAAGCTCGATTGAAGCGCGAGCTGAAGTTCGGATTGAAGCTCGAACTGAAGCGCGAGCGTTGAATTCGCCGGGCGGCGATGCCGACACCACGCCGGTTGGCCGGGGTTCAATGCGCGGCAATCAACTCCGGGACATCGAACTGTTCAGGCTCGCGCGCCGTGGCGGGGTCACGCTCCGGGGTGTGCAGTTGCACGATCGCCGCGCTGGCCCTGGCCGCGTTCAACAGCACGCGAGAGGTGATGCCGAAGATTTCCACGATCAGGGCCGCGCAATCGTCCGCTTCCTGATTGGACATTTTCCGCACCGAGGCGACGACGGCGTCCTCGCCGCGCAGCGGCTGCACACCGCGCAACGAGCGTAGCACCCGGCCAAAGGGCTCGAGGACTTCGGCGGGGAGTTGGTCCTCTGGCAGATCCGCAAGGTGTCTGCGATAGGCACATATCAGTCTCTGTTTGATCGGCGTCGAACGAACCAGTTCCTGTGTCGCGAAATGCAAGCTTTCCCAAGCGCTAATCATGCGGGCCCCATGTTGCAAGGTCGATCCATGCGAGCAGAGTCTTGTCAAATCAAGACTCTGCATCTGGAATATACAAGACAATCGACAAAACGCAACGCGCAATTAGGGGGATCCATGAAGGCCCGACATTGCCTCAGCCCCGCAAGGAGGTTGGGTTACTTAACTCAATTCAAATTCACATATAGCCCATAACTCGTTAATTTACATAAAATAATTAGTCGGGAAATCCGGGTCAGGTGGCCTGCGGGGCCGCTGGGGCGGCGGTCGCGGGAGCGGTTCCCGCATGGACATGCGTGGCGCCCACCAGCATATAGACACCGGGAACTACGAAAAGTGTGAACAACGTCCCGATCGACAGGCCGGTCGCAATGACGAGTCCGATCGCAAAGCGCGAGGCTGCTCCGGCGCCGCTCGCGAACACCAGCGGTAGCACGCCCAACACCATGGCCGCCGTGGTCATCAGGATGGGCCGCAACCGAATCGACGCGGCGGCGACGATGGCCGCATACTTGCTCTTGCCGGTTTGCTGCTCCATGTTGGCGACTTCCACGATCAAGATGCCGTGCTTGCTGATGAGACCCATCAGCGTCACCAGACCCACCTCGGTATAGATGTTGATGCTCGCCCCGCCGATTCCGATGGTGATGAACAGCAGCGCCCCTGCAATCGACAGCGGCACCGAGATCAGGATCACCAGTGGATCGCGAAAGCTCTCGAACAGCGCGGCAAGCGCCAGGAACACGATGATGATGGCGAGCGCAAAGGTGGTCATGATGCCGCCGGATTCTTGGACGAATTGCCGGCCCTGTCCGCCGTAGTCCACCGAATACCCGGCTGGCAGCGTTTTGGCGGCCAGTTGCTTGAGGTAGGTCAACGCGTCGTCGAGCGACACGCCGGGGTACATCACGCCCGACATGGTGGCTGAATTCAGCTGTTGGAAATGGTTCAGCGTTTCCGGCACCGTGACATTGTGGATGCTCGCGATGCTCGACAATGGAATCGGGATGCCGTTGATGTTCGCCACCGGATAGTTGAGTAACTGGTCCACATTCAGCCGGTAGGCGCGCTCCACCTGGGGGATCACTTTATAGGAGCGGGTGTCCATGCTGAAGTAGTTGGTGTAATTGCCGCCGAGCAGCGATCCCAAGGCATTGCCCACCTGGGTCATCGTCAAGCCGAGTTGGGCGGCCTTGTCGCGGTCGATCTCGATGACCGACTGCGGCAGATCGAATTTCAGATCCGTGTCGATGAAGATGAATCGGCCGCTCTTCTGCGCCTGGGCGAGAAACTGCTGGGAGACGGTGTTGAGTCGCGCGGCCGGCTCCGTGGTGGTGATCGCGAACTGGATCGGCAAGCCGAAGGCGCCCGGCAGCGACGGCGGCTGGAAGACGGCAATTTTCTGGCCGGCGATCGCGGAGAACTTCTGCGCGAGTTCGTTCTGCAGTGCCGTGGCGCCCTGTTTGCGCTTGTCTCGCGGCGGTAGGTTGACGCCCATGATGACCTGGCCCGGTGAGTCGATCTGAAAGACGTGATCGGGGTGCGTCACTGCCTCGGCGATATCGAAGGCCTGCGCATCGTAGATGGATTTTCCTTGCAGCGTGGCGTCCGGCGCGGAGGTGGCCTGCATCAGCACGAAGCCCTGGTCCTCCTGGGGGGCGAGTTCGCTCTTCGATGAGGAGTACATGTAATAGATGCTGCCCAGGATCAAGACGACCAGCACCGCGGTCACCGGCGTGTAGCGCAGGCTGCGCTCGAGCTTGGCCTTGTACCAAAGCAGCAGCTGCTCGAAGCGGGTGTCGATGGCCCGCACCAGCCCGGCCTCCCAGCCCCGGTCGCCGGGGTGGTGCGGCTTCAACGGGCGCGAGCACAGCATCGGTGACAGCGTCAGCGCGATCACCGCCGAGACCGTGACCGCCGCCGCGAGCGTGAACGCGAACTCCACGAACAGCGCACCGGTGAGGCCGCCCTGGAAACCAATCGGCGTGAACACCGCGAGCAGCACCACCGTCATCGCGATGATCGGTCCGCCGAGTTCGCGGGCGGCGAGGCTCGCGGCGGCCATCGGTGACATTCCGCCCTCGAGATGGCGGTTGACGTTCTCGACGACGATGATGGCGTCATCGACCACGAGTCCGATCGCGAGCACGAGGGCCAGCAGCGTGAGCAGATTGATCGAGAAGCCGAGGGCGAGCATCAGCGCGAGCGTGCCGATCAGGGACAGCGGAATCGCCACCACGGGGATCAACACCGAGCGCGGCGAACCCAAGAACGCGAAGATGACCCCCATGACGATCACCAGGGCTTCGATGAGCGTCGTCGCAACCTCATGAATCGAGCTGTTCACGAAGTCGGTGGAGTCGTAGACGATCTGGCCTTGCAGTCCTTGCGGCAGTTCGGCCTTGATCTGCGGGAACACCGCTTTCACGCCGTTGACGACGGTGAGCAGGTTGGCGCTGGGAGCCACCTGGATCCCGACGAAAACGCCCGGCTTGCCGTCGAAGGCCACGCGCGATTCATACGAGTCGGCGCCGAGGGTAACCGTCGCCACATCGCTCAGATGAATGTTGGCGCCGCCCGACTGTTTGACGACCAGATTCTTGAAGTCTTTCAATGTGTGCAGACTGGTGGTCGAGGTCAACGTCACCTGGACCATCTGACCCTTGGTGTTGCCGATCGCCGAGATGAAGTCGTTGGCCTGCAGGGCGCTCGACACGTCGGCGGCGGTCACACCATAGGCGGAGAGCTTGCGCGGGTCGAGCCAGGCGCGCAGCGAGAAGTACTGGCCGCCGAGGATTTCCGCGGTCTGTACTCCGGGCACCGCCTGCAACTTCGGCTGGATCACGCGTTGGATGTAGTCGGTGACCTGATTTCGTTCCAGGGTCGGGCTCGCGAATCCCATGTACATGGCGTCCGTGGTCTGACCCACCTTCACCGTGATGGCCGGTTGCTGCGAGCCGGTCGGCAGCTGGTTCAAGACCGACTGAACCTTGATGTTGATTTCGGCCGCCGCCTTCGAGGTATCGTAGTTCTGCCGCAGGTACACCGTGATGGTGCTGGTGCCGCTCTGGCTGGTCGAGGTCATGTAATCGATGCCGTTCGCCTGCGCCACGGCCGACTCGATCGGGGTGGTGATGAAGCCGGCGATCGAATCCGGATCGGCACCGGGAAACTGCGTCGTGATCGTGACCAGGCCATTCTCGGTCTTGGGATAGGCGAGCACCTGCAGCGAACTGAACGAGCGCAGGCCCACCACCAGGATCAACAAGCTGATGACGCTCGCGAGAACCGGGCGGCGAATGAAAATGTCGGTGAAGTTCATGGGCGTGGGCCGGTCATTCGTTGGGAGGAGTCGGATTGGGCGAGTCGCTGGGCTCGATCGTGTTATTGACGAGCACGTGCACCCCGTTGCGCAGCTTCAGCTGCCCGGCGGTCACCACGACGTCGCCCTTCGCAATGCCGCTCAACACCGCGACCTGATCGCCGCGAGTGGCACCCAACTTGACGAAGCGCTTCTGCGCGGTCGAGTCGGGATTCACCACGTACACCGTGTCGCCGTAGGGATTGGAGGTGATGGCCGATTGCGGCAACGTGATGAAATCCGCCGCGGGTCCGTCATCGATGCTGACGTTGGCATACATCCCCGGCACCAACCGGCGCGCGGCATTCGCGAAGGCGGCGCGCACCTGGACGTTGCGGCTGGTCGAATCGACCTTCGAATTGATCGAGGTGATCTTGCCGCTGAAAGTGACGCCGGGATAGGCATCGACGGTGGCGCTCACGCTCGAATGCAATTTCAGCTCGCTCAACGCCTGCTGCGGCACGTAGAAGTCGATGAAAATCGGATCGAGCTGTTGCAGCGTGACCACCACGGTTCCCGCGCTCAAATACTGACCTTCATCGACTTGCCGGATCCCGAGCGTGCCGCTGAACGGCGCCCGCACGGTCTTCTCCGCGATCAGCGCCTGTTGCGCGGCGACCTGGGCGCGATCGGACTTGAGGGTGGCTTCATCCGCATCGACCGTGGCCTGGCTGATGGCCTCCGCCGCCAACTGCTGCTGATCGCGCTTCAGCGTGATTGCCGCGAGTTCGGCCTGCGCCTCGAGCTGTGCGAGCTTCGCCGGATCGTCATTCGGTTTCAACGTGAGCAGCACGGTGCCGGCGCTGACGTCCGTGCCGGAGTCCATATGCAGCGTGTCGACCACGCCGGACGCCTGCGGGGCGAGGTCGGCGCCGCGCACCGCCCGCGCGGTACCGAGGGCTTCGGTGTGCGACTGCCAGGGCGTTACGACCGCGACGATGGTCGACACGGTCTGCGGCGCGCTCGCCATGCCGCCCATCGCCTTGCCGATCATCTTGCCGATGAACAGATGCCAGCCGACGATGGCCCCCATGAGCACCGCCACGGCGATGATCAAGATGACGAGCGGTTTGACCAAACCGCCGGGCCGCCGGGTCATTGCGCCGTCGCCGGCGATTCCAGTTTCCGTAGCGTTCACAGTGTGTCCCTTATTGCTTGATGGTGTTGTCGGCGACATCGGTGCGATTCCACCAGCCGCCGCCGAGCGATTGAAACAACGCCGCGGTATCGGCATAACGCTGGGCGCGTGCCTTGACCAGGGCGATCTTTGCGTTTTCGTAGCTTTGCTCCGCCGTGAGCACCTGCAGATGGCTCGCGGCGCCGCTCTCGAACTGGGCCTTGACGAGCCGCAGGCTCTGCTGCGCCGTCTGTTCGGCGGTCATTTGTGCCGCGAGCACGTCGGCGTCGGCCTGCAGTGCGTACAAGGAGTCCGAAACATTTTGAAACGCCGTTATGACGGTGTTCCGGTAATTCGCCTCAGCCTCTTCCGCCGCGGCCACGGCCGCCCGCCGCTGGTGCCGTAACTCGCCACCTTTGAAGAGGGGCTGAGTCACGCCCCCCAGGAGGCTCCAGACATTCGATCCGGGCGAAAACAGCTTGGAGAATTTCGTCGCCTCGCCGCCAAAGCTCGCGCTCAAGGTCAGCTGCGGCAGCATGTTGGCCGTGGCAACGCCGACCTGGGCCGTGGCTTGATGCAGGAGGTCGGCATATTCGCGCACGTCGGGGCGTTGTTCCACCAGCTTGGACGGCAGGCTCACCGGCAGATCGGTGGGCAGCTCGAGTGAGTCCAAGGTGATCTGGGTCCCGGCGAAATCGGCGGGCAGCTCGCCCACGTAAGCCGCCAGTTGATTGCGCTCCTGGGCCAGTTGACCCCGCAGCGTCGGCAGACTGACCAAGGTGCTCTCGAGAGTTGTTTGTTGCGACAGCACGTCCGAGCGCGAGGCTCCGCCGGCCGTCACGCGCTTGCGAGTGATGTCGAGCTCGGCCTGTTCCGATTGGATGATTTCTTCGGTCGCGGCGATCTGGGCGCGGAGCGAGGCCTCGGTGATCGCGGCGGTGACGATATTGGCGGTGAGACTCAAGGTGCTCGCCTCCAACGCGAAACGCTGGTAATCGGCCTGCGCCTGCAGCGCTTCGACCTGGCGGCGAACGCCGCCGAAGGCATCGATGGTGTAGGAGACATTCACCGAGGCGCTGTTCAGCGTGGAGTAGAACGATCCCAATTGAGGCAGACCGAAGGCGGCGCCGGAGGCTTTCTCGCGCTCGCCCTGATACTGGCCGGTGACGCTCGGAAAGAAGCCGCTCTTCTCGGCGGCCGTGGTTTCGTTGGCCTCACGCAAGGCGGCCTGCGATGCTTCGAGTGTCGGGTTGTGTGCCATGCCGCGCTCGATCAGGGCGTTCAACTCGGGCGACTTGAACAGCGTCCACCACTGGCCTGGGATATCGAGTCCCTCCACGAAGCGCTGAGCCGCACCGCCCGGTCCAGGCGCCGCGACGGTGGCGGCGGGCAGGGTCCCGGGCGCGGTGTAGCCGGCCGTCTTGGGCGCGTCGGGTTGCCGGTAATTCGGACCCACCGCGCAGCCCGGCACCGCCCAAATGGTCACCGCGAATAGCGGAATTAATACTAGTCTATTCATGGGTTTATATCGTTTATGTGATTTCATGGGTGACGCTGGGGAGCCTACGCTCACCACGTGGCAAGGCGCCGTTCAGGAACAGGTCGATTACCAGGAGGAGGTGTGCTTCGTAGTCGAAGCTCGCCATCTCCTGGGTCTCGCCGAACAGCAGGCACTCATTGGCCTGGGTGCAGACCATCTGCGTGAACAAGGTCGCGGCCCGATCCACGTCGGGCAGCGTCAGGCTGCCACGAGTGACCTGACCCCGGAGATACTGCGCAATCGCGGAATTCAGTCGCTCCTTGGTGCCAGTGCGCAACTTGGCTGCCAGTTCGGGAAATCGTTGTCCTTCGGTCACCATGATTCTGAACAGGGCGACTGAATCGGGATCGCTGGTCCGATCCGTGAGGCTGCGCCCGATTTGCAGCAGCGCGTCGCGCACACTCAAGCGCGCGAGTTCCTCCGGGGCAAAGGCCTGCATCAAATCGCGGTCGACCAGGCGCGACATGACGGCGCCGAGCAGATCCGCCTTGTTCTTCACGCGCTCATAGATCGTGCGGGTCGACACTCCGGCTTCACTCGCCACCTTGTCGATGCTGGTTGCGCTGTAACCTTCGCGCAAAAACACGCGGGTCGCGGCGGCGAACAGGGCGTCCATGCGCTCGAGTTCGGTGCCGCGCCGGGGGCGGCCGACGCGCGAAGTTGCCGGCGCGGGGTTGCGAGGGTGCTCTTCCATGGACGGATAAAATGACACGTGTCGTTTTCCAAATCAAGAACTATTTACGCGCTATATAATCATCCGATAAAATATATGCCATGGAATGGTTAGACTCCAAATGAATCCTTCGTTGCAATTCACCGCTCTCGAATCGAATCTCGATCGGCTCATGACGCGGCTGCCGGAGGTGCCGAAGTCAGGGGTCTTGCTGAGCCGCTTGATGCTGCATTTGGGCCGTGGGATCGCCAGCATGTTGGAGCATGAAATCCGGCCGTTTGGGCTGACCGAGGCGGAATTTCGGGTGCTGACGACGTTGTTCTCGCAGCCGGATGGCATCGCGACGCCCACCGAGCTGTGCGCCAACACATCCCAGAGCCCGGCCAACATGTCGCGGATCAGCGATGCGCTGGTGAGCCGTGACCTCATCACGCGCGTGCCGAGCGTCCAAGATCGGCGCAAGTCGGTGTTGCACATCACGCCGCCCGGAGAGTTGCTGGTACGCCGCTTGCTGCCTCGGCTCTATGGGCCATTGCGGGAGATGCTGGAGGATTTATCGGAAACGGAGCAGCGGCTGTTGATCGAACGCTTGAAGCACTTGATCGGGAAGTTGGATCAGGCCACATCGCATCGAGGGGCGGAGCGGGCCGAATGATGCGTGCGCGGACGAGAGTGACGCTGACCCTGGTTTGGCTGGTCGGTGGCGGGATGGTGGGCGGCGGATTGGCGGGCTGCATCGGGCTGCCGCCCAAACCGCAACCGGTGACTCTGCCGGCCGAGGCGCCGCTCGGCGACGCACCGCCCGGCGACGCGCCGCCCGGGGCGGCGGCCGCCGGCGCTTGGCCAGCCCACGATTGGTGGAAGAGCTATGGCGATTCGGATCTCGATCAGATCGTCGCGCTGGCGCTCGCCCATTCACCGACCTTGGCGACCGCCCACGCGCGCCTCGATTCGGCGGTCCAATCGGTGCGCATCGCAGGCGCCGAGTCAGGCGCGCACGTCGAGGCGCAGGGCGATGGTTCGCGCCAACGGTTGAGCGACAACGGCCTGTTTCCGCCCGATCTGTTGGGCTTCCATTGGTACGATCAATTCGATTTGGGGCTACAGGCCAAGTATACGTTCGATTGGTGGGGCAAGCAGCGCGATGCGGTGGCCGCCGCCCTGGACCAGGCGCATGCCGCCCAGGCGGATCGCTCCGCGGCGGCACTGATGCTGGCAAGCTCGGTGACGGACACCTATTTCGGCTGGCAGGCCGATCAGGCGCGCCTGGCGCTGGCGCGCGAGCACGAAGCGACGTTGCTGCGCGAGGATGCGATCACGACCGCGCGGATCCAGGCTGACCTCGAGTCCGGCGACCAGATCAGTCACAGTGCCGCCTCGCTCGCGGCGCTGCGTCGCCAGATCGCTTCATTGGAAGGCTCGGCCCGACTGCGCCTCGTGACGCTCGCGGCGCTGGTGGGCCGGTCGCCCACCGAACTGCCGACGTTGACGCCGAAGCCGCTGCCAAAGATCAGCGCGGGCTTGCCGGATGACGTGAAGATCGACCTGATTGCGCGTCGCGCGGATCTGACCGCCAGCCGTTGGCGGGTCGAGGCGGCGCAGAAGAACCGCGACTCGGCGCGCGCCGCGTTTTATCCCGATGTCAGCGTGAATGCTCTGCTCGGACTGCAGAGCCGCGACATCGGCAAACTCTTGCTCTACGACAGCCGCGTGCCGGGCGTGTCGGCCGCGATCCATTTGCCGGTATTCGATGAGGGTCGGCTGAAGGCCGAGTACGGCGCGACTCAGGCGGTCGTCGATTCGGCCGTCGCGAGCTACCGGGATACGCTGGTGAACGCGGCGCGCGATGTCGCCACCCAGGCGCAGTCGCGCGCACAAATTGCGGCCGAACGGGCGCAGCGGCGGCTCGAGGTCGAGGCAGCCGACCATCTCAAACAAAGCGCCGAGGCGCGCGTACGCCAGGGAGTGACGGACCCGCGGGCGGCCTTGACGGCGACCGAAGCCTGGCTCGATCAGCGCGATGCCCTGCTGGTGTTGGATGCCGCGGCGCTGTCCTCGGATATCAGTTTGCAACGCGCCCTCGGCGGCGGCTATGAAAGGGATGAAAAGACACCATGAACGCAGCCATCGAACCTGCACCCGACACACTGCCCGGCAAGCGGCGCAAAATTCTGCTTCTGATCGCGTTGGTGTTCATCGCCCTCGGCGTGATCTGGGGCCTGTTCTGGTACTTCGTGCTGTCGCGTAGCGAGAGCACCGATGATGCCTATGTGAACGGCAACAAGGTGGTGATCTCCTCGCAGGTCGTCGGCACGGTCGTGGCCGTGCTCACCGACGATACTCAACTCGTGACGGCGGGCCAGGTCTTGGTGCGCTTGGATCCGGTGGATGCGCAGACGGCGCTGGCCCATGCCGAGAGTGCCTTGGGCCAGACGGTGCGCCAGGTTCGCCAGGAGAAGCTCACCGCGGAGCAATACGATTCAGTGATCGAGACGCGCCAGCTGGAACTGCAAAGAGCCCAGGCCGACCTCGCCAAGCGGGAGCCGTTGCTGCAAGCGAATGCGGTCGCGCCCGAGGAGGTTCGTCATGCGCGTGAGAATGTCGCCCTCGCGCGCGCCGCGGTGACCCAGGCCAGACGTCAGGCGACCGCCGCGCGTGCCCTGGTCGAGGGCGTGGACGTCGAGAACAATCCGGCGGTGTTGCAGGCACGCGCCGTGTTCCGCGATGCGTGGATCAGCGCGCAGCGCAATGCGGTGATCGCGCCGGTGAGCGGTTACGTGGCCGAGCGCAGTGTTCAACTGGGCCAGCATATCCAGGCCGGCCAGGCGTTGATGACGGTGATTCCGCTCAATGCGCTGTGGGTCGATGCGAACTTCAAGGAAGTACAGCTGCGCAATTTGCGCATCGGGCAGCCGGCCGAGGTCAAGAGCGACCTGTACGGTGGAAGTTTCATCTATCATGGTCACGTGCAGGGCATGTCGGCGGGGACCGGCGCCGCGTTTGCGCTGCTGCCTGCCCAGAATGCATCGGGCAATTGGATCAAGGTGGTGCAGCGAGTGCCCGTGCGAATCCAGATCGACGCCGCGGATCTGACCAAAGCGCCGCTGCGGGTCGGATTGTCCGCCACCGTCAGCGTGCAGACGACGGATCGCAGCGGTTCGGTGCTTGCCAGCAAGTCGGCGGATCAGCCGGTGGGTGATACGACGGTTTACAACCAGGAACTCGACCAGGCGAATGCACAAGCCGACGCCGTGATCCGCCGCAATCTCGGCGCGCACTGAGCGGCCTCACACGCATGGCTGCCGCGCCTCGGCCCGACCCCTACGAGCACCCGCCGCTGCGCGGTGCGAAGCTCATGTTTCTGACGGCCGCCATCGCGACGGCGTCGTTCATGGAAATCCTCGACATGACCATCGTCAATGTGTCGGTGCCGTCGATCTCCGGAAGCTTGGGCGTGAGCACCTCGGAAGGGACCTGGGCGGTCAGTTCCTATATGTTGGCGGCCGCGGTGATGCAGCCGCTCACCGGCTGGATTGGCCGGCGCTTCGGCGAAGTGCGCACCTTCGTGACGTCGATCTGTTTGTTCATGCTGTTCTCCGCCCTGTGCGGTCTCGCGACCAGCATGCCGATGCTGGTCGCCGCGCGTCTGATCCAAGGCTTGGTGTCGGGCCCGATGATGTCGGTGGCGCAGGCCATCCTGCTCAAGAATTATCCGCTCGAGCGTCGTGGCATGGCGATCGCGCTATGGGCGATGGTCATCATCATCGCGCCGATCTTCGGCCCCATCTTGGGCGGCTGGATCACCGATAACCTGTCCTGGCCCTGGTTGTTCTATATCAATCTGCCGGTGGGTGCCTTCTCCGCGGCGGCGAGCTGGGCGCTGCTGCGCCGGCGTGAATCGAAGATCGTCAAACTGCCCATCGATGCCGTGGGCTTGATGCTGCTCATCATCGGCGTGGGTTGCCTGCAATTCATGTTGGACAACGGCAACGAAAAGGACTGGTTCAGCTCGGCCACCATCGTGGCCGCGGCCGTCATTTCCGTGATCGCCCTGTCGTTCTTGATCCCTTGGGAATTGACCGACAAGCATCCCGTGGTGGATTTGCATCTTTTCAGCCGGACCAATTTCCGGGTCGGAGTGGTCGTGGTCGGGGTCGCCTATTTCGGACTCTCGGCCATCAACATCATCTTTCCGCTATGGCTGCAAACCACGCTGGGTTACACGGCGACCGCTGCCGGCCTGGCGGTGGCGCCGGTGGGCTTGCTCGCGCTGATCGCATCACCCTTCGTCGGTCGCAACATGAACCGGATGAATCTGCGGATGGCGGCGAGCTTCGCATTCTGTGTATTCGGCGCCGCCGTATTTTGGGCGTCCACGTTGAACGAGACGGCGAGCTTCGCCCAGTTCGCGACGCCGCGGTTCTTCCAGGGACTGGGACTGGCATTTTTCTTCCTGCCGCTCAACCAGATCCTGCTCTCCGGCGTGCCGCCGAACGAACTCGCCTCGGCATCGGGCTTGAGCAATTTCGTGCGCACGATGTCGGGCAGCATCTCCACCGCGGTCACCGTATGGATGTGGAATCGGCGCACGGAGATTCACCACTCGGTCCTGGTGGAGCACGTGCGCACCTCGGCGCTCGGGTGGTCCAACTACCGACGAGCCCTGGGCGATCATGGCATCGACGGCACCGGCGCATTCGATTACGTCAACCGCATCGTCGATGGACAGGCGGCGACGCTCGCGGTCAATGACGTGTTCTTTGGGCTCGGCTGCCTATTCTTCGTGTTGGTGCCGTTCGTCTGGTTGGCGCGACCGCCGTTCACCGGCGGCCGGGGCGGCGGCGGCGCGCATTGAGCGGCGGCGCGCGCGGCGGTGCGCGCGAGCTTGCACCATGTAAGATAGCGGGTATGAAGACTCCTTATATCGTCGCGGTCGGCGGCACCTTGCGCGCCGGATCATCCACTGAAAAAGCCATGAATCACGTGCTCAAGGCCGCCGAACGGGCCGGTGCGCGCACCCGTCTGTTGAGCGGGACCGCGCTCCAGCTGACGATGTATCAGCCGGAGAATCCCGAGCGCAGCGAGGCGGCCCGCGAGCTGGTCGCGCAACTGGCGCTCGCGGATGGGATCATCTTGGGCTCCCCTGGCTATCACGGCAGCATCTCGGGACTGGTCAAGAACGCGCTCGATTATGCCGAGGATTTGCGCAACGACCCACGACCCTATTTCAGCGGACGCGCGGTGGGCTGCATCGCCACCGCGGGTGGCTGGCCCGGTGCGGTCAACACGCTGAGTGCGTTACGCGACATCGTGCATGCGCTGCGGGGCTGGCCGACGCCATTGGGTGCCGCGATCAATTCGGGCGAGCGCGTGTTCGACGAGCAGGGAGCTTGTCTATCGCCGAAGGTCGCCGAGACGCTCGACACGATCGCTGCCGAAGTCGTCGAGTTCGCCGGCTCGAGAAGCCGCACCGAGTAGGTCGACACGCGTGCGGCCCGATGAGCCGGTGGCTGTTGCCGTTCGTAGTCTCTGCGAATTCACGGCACGCACCGGCGATCTGTCCGCGCGATTCACACCAAGCCCGAGCGCGCAGCAGGGCATCGCGGGTCATGCCATCGTGGCCGGCCGCCGCGGTCCGGGATACGAACGCGAGCTGTCGCTGTCCGCACGGCATGAAGGACTTCAGGTGCGCGGCCGCGCCGATGGCTACGACCCGTCCCGCAATCGTCTCGAAGAATTCAAGACGCACCGGGGTGATCTCGAGCGGCTGCCGGCCAACCAGCGTGCCCTGCATTGGGCTCAGCTCAAGATGTATGGCGCCATGTTGTGTCGCGAGCGCGGCCTCGGCGAGATCGAACTCTCGCTGGTGTACTTCGACATCAGGAGCGGCCGTGAGACCGAGCTGCCGCAAGCGTTCACCGCCGCCGAATTACGCGAGTTTTTCACGGCGCAATGCCAGCTTTTTGTCGGCTGGGCGGCGCGGGAAATGCAGCATCGCCGGGCGCGCGACCGGTTCTTGGGCAGCGCCGTATTCCCGCATGCCGAATTGGGCGGTGGGCAACGTCAAATGGCCGAGGCGGTCTATCACGCGGCGCGCCGCGGCGAGCGGTTGATGGTCGAGGCGCCGACCGGGATCGGCAAGACGATTGGCAGCCTTTTTCCGATGCTGAAGGCGTTGCCGGTGCAGAAGGTGGACAAAGTTTTCTTTCTGGTGGCGAAGACCTCGGGTCGGGCATTGGCCCTTCAGGCACTGCAGGCGCTCAAGATCCCACAGACCGGTCAGGACCGGGCGGCGCTGCGAGTACTCGAGTTGGGTTCCAAGGACAGCGCGTGCCGGTACCCGGGCCGCGCCTGCGAAGCGGCCGAATGCCCGCTGGCGGCGGGATTCTATGATCGGTTGCCGCAAGCCCGCGACATGGCGCTGGGCTTGGCGCTGGCGGATCAACCGAGTTTGCGCGAGGTGGCCGCCGCGGCCGATGTATGCCCGTACTACCTCACTCAGGAAATGGTGCGATGGTCGGACGTGATCGTCGGCGACTTCAACTACTTCTTCGATACCAGCGCCCTCTTGCATGCTCTGCTGCTCCAGAACCAGTGGCGCGTGGCGCTGCTGGTGGACGAGGCCCACAACCTGGTGCCGCGTGCTCGCGCGATGTACTCGGCGACGCTCGACCCGGCGGCGGTTGCGGCAGCGCTGCCGGGTGCCCGCGAGTCGGTGCGTGCTCCACTGCGACGGCTCGAGCGAGTCTGGCGCGGCTTGCACCCCGACCGAACTGCCCGCTATTTCACCGTGCCGGAGGTGCCGGCCGCGCTCATCGATGAGTTACTGTCCGTGACCGCCGCGATCACGGACGAACTGGTGGAGGAGGGTGCGGTCGACGAGGCGGTGTTGCGGCTGCATTTCGATGCCATGCATTTCTGCCGCATGGCGGAGGCGTTTGGCGCGCACTCGTTGTTCGATGTGACCGAAACGGAGGCGGGTGCCGTTCTCTGTATCAGGAATGTGAGTCCCGCGTCGTTCCTCGCGCCTCGGTTTGCCGGGTGCATGAGCGTCGTGCTGTTCTCGGCCACGTTGAGTCCGGCGCCGTTCTATCGACGCCTGTTGGGGTTGCCGTTGGAATGCCGGTGGCTGAAAGTCGATTCGCCGTTTCAGGCGCAGCAACTGGACGTGCGGGTCGAACGCCGCATTTCGACGCGTTATCATGACCGCGCTCGTTCGGTTCGGCCCATCGCCGATTTGATGGCGAGTCAGTTTGCGCATCGGCCGGGAAACTATCTCGCCTTCTTCAGCAGCTTCGATTACCTCGCGGCCGTCATGGCGGTGTTCCAGCAGCGTTGCCCGCACGTGCCGGTGTGGGAGCAGCGCCGCGGCATGGACGAGGCCGAACGCGCCGCCTATCTCGCTCGATTCGTGGCGGGAGCCCGGGGGATCGGCTTCGCCGTGTTGGGTGGGGTGTTCGCCGAGGGAGTGGATCTGCCGGGAGATCGGCTGATCGGGGCATTCATCGTGACGTTGGGCCTGCCGCAGGTCAATGCCATCAACGCGCAGATCGAACGCAGAATGCAAACTCTGTTCGATGCCGGCTATGAATACACCTATCTGTACCCGGGTATTCAGAAGGTCGTGCAGGCGGCGGGGCGGGTGATCCGCAGCGTCTCCGATCGGGGCAGCCTCGTGTTGATCGATGACCGCTACACCTCCGCCCGGGTGCGCGAGTTGTTGCCGACGTGGTGGGACGTGCGGTCCGCGGACTGACGATCGACTCAGCGCGCCTTCGACGGCTCGGACGGTTGACCCGAGCAGGGTTGACCCGAGAAGGGCTGACCCAGATCGTCGAGGCTCGCGCCGCGTTCGCGTAGCAGGGATTCGAGCAGGGGCTGCAACGGGCCGAGCCGCTCTTCGAGGACTTCGCGCAGCGTGTCGACGAACACCTGGGTCTGGCGTTCGATTTCGACGTTGAGCGCATCGCCGACGATTTTCGTGCCGAACGTGGTCATCCGCAGCGTCTCGGGTATCAGCCACACTTCGAACCAGCCCGAGCCATCGCGTTCGCGGTGTGCCGTGGCCACGGTGAGGCTGGCCCCGTTCAAGGCAATGTAACCCTTGGCGAACACGTAGCGCATCCACGGTGCCGGCACCTCGATGCGCAGCACGTGATTGTTGTCGGGCAGTCGGATGCCGGCCACGGTGGCGCGGCAGTCGACATGCCCCGACAGGGGGTGACCGCCGATTTCCGCGCCGTCGCGCGCGGCGCGTTCGACGTTCACGGTGCTGCCTTCGCTCAAACTCGGCAACGTGGTGAGGTTCTGCGATTGGAGCATGACGTCGAAGTCCGCCGTGTCGGTGCAGGGCATGCCGGTCACGGTCAGGCACACGCCGTCGACGGCCACGCTCGCACCGATCTTCAGGCCCTGCGAAAAACCGGCGGGGAAGCGCAGCGTGTAGCGATGCAGCCCGGGCTTTTCGATCCGAGATTCGACGGTGGCGATGCCTTGGACTATGCCTGTGAACATGCTCGTCAGTTTATCAGTTAGCGCGAGGGGAGATACACGTCGGTGATTTCGCCGCCATGAACTCGTATGCGTTTCAGGGAGATGCCCAATTCCCGCTCGTATCGACGGATCAGACGTTCCTCGATTTCAGTGACCAGTGACACCGCGGTGCCCTTCGCGCCGGCACGCGCAGTGCGGCCCACCCGGTGTAGATAGGCTTTGGCCAGCGTCGGTACGTCCAGATTGAATACGTGGGTTACGGCGGGCAGGTTGAGTCCGCGGGCCGCGAGGTCCGATGCAATCACGATGCGGATCGTGCCGTCGCGAATGCCGTCCATCGCGCGCTTGCGCTCCAACTTGGAGATCTCGGAATTCAAGTCCGCCACGGGCAGCTTGTGATGGACCAGCTTCGAGGCGATCGTAAGCGCAACATCATTGCGATGCACGAACACGATCGAGCGCAGCACATCGAGCGCATGCAGGAGCTTGCGCAAGATATCCGGCTTGTCCCGGCTTTCACACACCAGATACCGATGTTCGATGTTCTCGTTGACCGCCGCGGCACCCGCGCGCAGCATCAGGACATTCGGAGCTAGTGTTTCGAGGACCCGACGAGTCTGCTGCTCGATCGTCGCGGAGGCGAATATCAGCTGTCGAGCGGGTGCCGCGGCGCCGGCGATTTTCTCGATCCAATGGAGATTGTCGGCGTTCAAAAGTCGGTCCGCCTCATCGATGACGACCGCGCGGAGGTGCGCCGTCTTCAGCTTGCCGCGCTCGATGAGTTCGACGATGCGTCCTGGCGAGCCCACCACGACCTGGGGCTTGGTCTTGAGCTTGTCGATCTGACGGTCGGTCGCCGTACCGCCGATGAGCAACACCGAGCGGATGGCAGACGCCGCGTTCAGCGCAAGTTCGCAGGATTGACGATGGATCTGAATGGCCAACTCGTGGGTTGGCGCCACGATGACGACCTGGGTCGCCGCTTGCGCAGGATCAATTCGAGAAAAGAGCGGCAGCAGATACGCGAGTGTCTTGCCGGTACCCGTCGCGGCTCGCAAATACGCGTCCTTGCCGGCAGCCAGCGGCGGAATCGAGGCGATTTGAATGGGGCTGGGGTCTGAAATTTGTTGCTTCGCGAGCGCAGCGATGAGTTCCGGTGGCACCGACAGATCGGCAAACGTCATGAAATCGAACTCGCTGGACGGGCCGTGATAGGTCTCACGCGCGCGGCTTCGCGAGCTGAAATTCCAGATGAGCCTTCACCGTCGGCCACTCTCGATCGAGGATGCTGTACACACAGGTATCTCGGAGGGTGCCATTTCGGGCGATTTGATGCTGCCGCAGGACACCATCGAGACGCGCGCCCAGACGCTCGATTCCCGCGCGACTTTGTCGATTGAAGAAGTGCGTTCTGAATTCGACGGCAATGCAATGCAACCGCTCGAAGGCGTGGGTCAAGAGCAAAAGCTTCGACTCCGTGTTGATTGCGCTGCGCTGTACGCGCCTGCGATACCAGGTGGAACCGATCTCGACGCGTCGCTGGGCCGCCTCGATATTCATGAACGTCGTCATGCCGACGGCCTGCCCGGTCGACCGTTCGATGACGGCGAACGGTAGCATCGAGCCTTGCGCAAGCAGCGCCAGGCGCCGGTCGATCTCCGCGGCCATTTCCTCCGGCCGCGGTACCGACGTGTACCACAATTCCCAGAGGGATCCATCCCTCACGGCCTCCTCGAGGTCAGGGCGATGAGCCGGAGCCAGCGGAACGAGTGCGACGTCGCGACCTTCGAGGACTAACGTATCGGTGAAACTCATGGCAAAGACCCCGTCGCCAGCGCCGGTAGGAGCCGCTATTTCCCGCTATCATAGCAGCTGACTCATAAACCCGAGCCGAGGGTTGTCGCTGTAATGAGGTTGGAACCGATGCGAACGGCATCCGCCATGGCCGGCTGCGGGTTGATTCTGTCGACGAGCGCCGCCCTCGCCAAGGACTGCAAAGGCATCCATTTCCCCGATCACGCGCTCGTAGCAGGCAGCGATTTGACGCTCAACGGGATCGGTTTGCAAAGGGCCACGTTTTTCAGGGTTGATGTGTATCTGGGCGCGCTCTACGTGGCTGCAACCACACGCGATCCCAATGCCCTGATCGACGCAGCGTCGCCGCAAGAGTTGATCGTGCATTTCCTGCGAAATGTTAGTGTCAGGGATATGCGCGATCAGTGGACGAAAGATTTCGTGCACGTGGTGCCGGATCGCCCCGAATCACTCATGCAACGCGTCGCGCTGCTCAATACCTGGCTGTCAGACATGAAGACGGGTCAGCGTCTGACATTCGTTCGTCAACCGCATGAAGGCATCAAGGTCGTCATCGGCGGCGTTCTCAAGGGGACCGTTCCCGGTGATGATTTTGCGCGGGTTTTCATGTCGATATGGCTCGGCGCTGCGCCCCCCAGCGAGAATCTCCGCGCCGGGTTGCTGGGCGGCCCGTGCGACTAGGTTCGCGGCGGAAGTACCCAGGATCGCTTGCGCACCAGATGCACGGCCCAACGTCGCGATTGCAGCAGCCAATCGCGATTCTGCACGCGATTCCAGGCGCTGCACTCGACCGGTGTCGCCGCCAACCGAGCGCGCAGAATCGAGGCGATCCTGCGCGCCCGCTCGCGCCACGAGAAATGACGGCTGTCTGACAGCGATTGCGCGCCGAGACGTTGCGCGAGCGCTGGGTCGCGGGTCAACGCGCAGATCCCCGCCACGAGGGCATCAACGGAGTCTGGTTGGCACAGCCGAGCGTTTCTCCCGTCCTCCAAGATCTCGCGTATGTCGGGAGTATCGCCGGCGAGAATAGGGCGCCCCGAGCCCATGTAGAGGTAGAGTTTCAACGGGACGACGGTGGAACCGAACTCGGCGAGCGGCTTCACCGACGGAGGAATGAGCAGCAGATCCGCGGCATAAATGTATCGGGCCAGCGCGTCAGACTCCTGCCAGGAGACGATCCGGACGTTCTTCGAGCCGCTCGCGAGAGTCTCGATGGTGCTGTGTTCACCCGCGCCAACGAGAATGAAGAGATGGTCCGCAAGACGCTGCGCCGCCTGAACCACGAGCTCGAGCCCCTTCTTGTGGTTGATGCGTCCCGTGTAGACCACCGTCTTCGTGCCGCCTTCGACGCCGATGTGCCGCTTCGCCGCCTCGAGAGGCTGGGGATCACCCAAGCGCTGCGGGTCGAAGCCGTTATGAACACAGTGCAGTTTCTCGGCGGGAATTCCCAGCTCCAGATACTTGGCGCGCGTATATCGGGAGTGGCTGATGTTGGCGAGCAGACGTGGATTACAGAAGATGGCGTGAATCCAGCGACGCAGAGGCGGTACCTGGTCGGGCCAGGGCCGGTAGTGATCGAAGACGACGCGTTGCCCGAACAGTAGCGCGACCCAGGCGACCCACAAATTTCGCGTATACACGAGATCCGCTTCCCGAAACACACGCCGAAACGGCAGACTTGCACCACAGCAGAAGTGGCGCAGCACCGCTGGGCGACGCGGTGCGAGAGCCCGAACGACCGACATGCCGACGAGGGCGGCCGTGGTCGCGCCATGGGCCGCGTCCGACGCCGGGACGTGCAGCCAGGCCTTGGAGGCGAACGCTGCCAGGTGCTTGGCGGTCGACACAAAAACTTCCGCATCCGCCTGGGGATTCGGAAGGGGATTCTCGAAAGTGAATAGGATCTTCACGGTAAGATCAACGTCGGAGCTGGGTCAGCTACTGCGCTTTTGAAAGTCCTTGGCCGGTCTGTTGACAGCCGGACGAGAAATGCATTGGGATTGACGCTAAGCACTATGAATATTAAGGTACAATTCGGGATTGTGCGCGGGAATAGCCAAACAAAAGTGGTCGTCGCAGAGGCGCCGAGGGCGCGACCAAATGGATCAGGGTCAATCTGCGGAGGTCAATCAGGGTGACGTCAGGGTTGCAGCCTACGGATTTGGCGGGGCGCCAGATTCGTAGAGCCGAATTTTCGATATTGACTGAGGCGCTCGATTACGCCGCGACCGGTCGGGCCGGCTTCAACTTCTACTCCGGCCGTGGTGAGCTGCTGACGGTGTTGCCGTACCGGGACCTGCGAGACCAGGCGCGCATCCTGGCGCGTCGTATGATCCGCGCTGGCCTGCGCCGGGGCGAGCGAATCGCGATCATCGCCGAATCGACCGCCGACTTCGTACGCACCTTCTGGGCCAGCCAGTATGCGGGCCTCATTCCCGTTCCCTTGCCAACGCCCGCGGCATTCGCCGGGCGGGTCAACTACATTGACCATATTCATCCCATGATGGAGGCGGCACAACCGGTTGCCGTGATCGCTCCGGGCGTCTTCCTCGAGCATGCGCGCGAGGCCGCTGCGCGTTTGGGGGTCGGGCTGGTTGGAACCGTCGACGATCTGAACCAGATGCCGGAAGCCGATGCGGATCTTCTGGCGGCTGGACCGGATGATGTGTGTTACCTGCAATTCTCCTCGGGCAGCACGCGGGCTCCAACCGGCGTGGCGGTCACCCATCGGGCGCTCCTCGCCAACGCGCGCGGTATCTCGCGCGACGCACTCAGAGTGACGGAAGCCGATCGCTGTACATCCTGGCTGCCGTTTTATCACGACATGGGACTGGTCGGATTCTTCTTGATGCCGCTCACCAGCCAGATCTCGACGGATTACCTCGCACCCGATGAGTTCGCCCGGCGTCCTCTCATCTGGCCGACGCTCATTTCCCGCAACGGCGGCACCATTTCGTTCAGCCCCTCGTTCGGTTACGACTTGTCGGCTCGACGGGCGCTGAATGCCGATCTCTCGCATCTCGATCTGTCGCGCTGGCGTGTCGCCGGCATCGGCGGCGACCAGATTCGTCCGGGGATTCTGGCGCGATTTACCGATGTTTTCGGTCGCTGCGGCTTCCGCAAGGAGGCTTTCGTCGCAAGCTATGGAATGGCGGAAGCCACGCTCGGGATGAGTTTTGCACCGCTCGACCGCGGCATCGAGGTCGATCACGTCGACTTGGGCCGCTTGCGGCGGGAGGGCCGCGCCGTGCCCGCCGACGGCGAGCACGTACGCGAACTCGTGATCTGCGGTAAGCCGCTACCCGACCACGAGTTGCAGGTTCGCGATGCCGAGGGCACGGTGCTCGGCGAACGTCAGGTCGGCCACATCCTGTTTCGCGGTCCGAGTGTGATGACTGCCTACTTTCGTCGCAACGAGGAAACCGCGCGCGTGCTCTCGGCCGACGGTTGGCTCGACACCGGTGACATGGGCTATCGGGTCGGCGACTCCATCGTCGTCGCCGGACGCAGCAAGGATCTCATCATCGTCAATGGCCGCAACGTGTGGCCGGAGGATCTCGAGATGGCGCTCGAGAATCATATCGACGGCGTGCGCCGCGGGGACGTCGTCGCGTTCTCGGTTGACGGAGGCGATGCTGAGCGGGTCGTCATCCTCATGCAATGTCGAACGACGGATCCGGTGATGCGCGAGGCGCAGCGCAAATCGGTTGCGTCGCTGATCCGGTCCGCCGCGGGCCTGAATTGTTCGGTCGTGCTCGTCTCCCACAACGCGCTGCCGCGCACGTCCTCGGGCAAGATGAGCCGAACCAAGGCTCGCGACATGTACCTCGCTTCGTTGCTGGGGGAGGGCGAACCGGGAGTTGCATCCGCAACGGCCGAGTCGACGTCGATCGCGGACAGCCACGCCCTTCGATCATCATGACCAAGCTGGCCGCAATCACGGGCGCCACCGGGTTTCTGGGACGTTACATCGTCAGCGCGTTCGCCGCCCGGGGCTGGCGAGTCCGGGTTCTGGCACGGCAAGCGATCGATCATCCGCAGTTCGCCGGTCTGACCCTTGATGCCGTGCCGGGTGATCTGTCGAACGGTGAGGCCTTGCGCGCTCTGGTGGACGGCGCCGATGTGATCATTCATGCCGCTGGTCTCATCAAAGCGCGGGACTCGGCGGCGTTCGAGGCCGTGAACGTGATCGGGACTGCGAACCTCGCACAGGCGATCGAGAACAGTGGAACGAACCCGCGGGTTCTGCTGGTGTCCTCGATGGCGGCACGTGAACCGTCACTGTCGAGCTACGCGAGAACGAAACGGGCTGCGGAACAGCTGTTGGCGACGACGTTGAAGCGACGCGCGACATTGATCATCGTCAGGCCGTCCGCCGTCTATGGGCCGTGGGATCGTGAGACGCTCGCGATCTTCCGGGCCATTGCTTGCCGCATTTTCCTGCGCCCGCGCAACGTGCACGGCCGAATCGCGGTCATTCACGCCGCGGACGCCGCGACCGCCATCGCGACTCTGTGCGAACAAGGCTCACGAGAGGCCTTGTTCGAACTCACGGACGAGCGCACCGAGGGCTATTCCTGGGACGAGATCGTGAGAGCCGCTGAAACTGCCATGCAGAGGCGAGCACTCGTGATCCCATTACCGGGGCCGGTCGTCAAGGCGGCCGCCGCGGTCAGCCTGGTGGTCGGCAAGCTGCGGCGGCACACGCCGCTATTCACGCCCGAAAAAGCGCGTGAAATTTTGCATGCCGATTGGGGCTCGAGCCTCGAGTCCCAGCCGCCTCGCAGTCTCTGGCGTCCTGAGATCGGCCTGGCCCAAGGTTTTCGTGACACGGTGAACTGGTACCGCGAGCGGCACTGGCTCGCGGTCCGATGAGCCGCACGTGAGAGGGGAGCAATTGACCGACCATATCGACACCATCGAGTCAGGCGTCATCGCGCTGCTCGCGCGCCGTGTACCCGCAGACACCCAGATCACGTCCGAAATGCGGATCGCGGGCGATCTCGGGCTCGACTCCGTGGCGGTCCTCGATTTCATCCAGGACGTCGAGGACCGCTTTGACCTGTCAATCCCGCTCGAACGAGTGGCCGAGGTTCAGACGATCGGCGAGCTGTGCGCTGCGATTGAGACACTCAAGCGAGTTGCCCGCTGATGGCGCTGCTGTCCAAGTTCGATGACCTGCGCGCGGCGCTGCATGCGCTCGCGGCCGGCGGCCGCAATCCCTTTAATGTCCGTTTCGAGAAGATCTCATCGGCCACGGAGGCCGTGCTCGAGGGCCGATCCTGCCTGCTATTCGGGACCAACAACTATCTCGGCCTGACCTTCGATGAAAGCTGCGTCGCGGCGAGCGTGCGCGCCGTGCACGCCGACGGTACGGGCACCACGGGCTCGCGTATTGCGAATGGAACCTATGGCGACCACCTGCTCCTCGAGCAGAGGATCGCCGAGTTCTACGGCAAGCGTGCCGCCATGATCTTCACGACCGGATATCAGGCGAATCTGGGTCTGATCTCGACGGTCGCGGGTCGCGACGACCAGTTGCTCATCGATGCCGACAGCCACGCATCAATCTACGACGCCTGCAAGCTGAGCGCGGCGGAAATCATTCGCTTCCGGCACAACGACGCGGACGATCTCGCACGACGGCTAGCCAGGCTTGAAGGTCGTCCCGGCCACCGGATCATCGTCACCGAGGGCATCTTCAGCATGCTCGGTGACAGCGGCAAGCTACGGGAGATTGCGAATGTGAAACGCGAGATGGGCGCTACGCTCATTGTCGACGAGGCCCATTCGCTCGGGACTCGCGGCAAGCATGGACGTGGCGTCGGTGAAGACTTGGGGGTCGAGAGCGACATCGATTTCGTGGTGGGCACCTTCAGCAAAAGCCTCGGAGCCATTGGCGGCTTCGTGGTATCGGATCTGGCCGATTTTGACCTGTTGCGCATCGCTTGTCGTCCCTATATGTTCACGGCCTCCCTGCCGCCCGCCGTCGTCGGATCCGTGACCGCGGCGCTCGCGCGCCTTTCGACGGACGCCTCGCTGGGAGAGCGGGTGCGGCAGAGCAGCGTCAAGCTCTATCGCGCCCTGTTGCAGGAAGGATTTGCGGTCGGACCGGAGCCCAATGCGATTGTGGCGCTGAAGATGCCGGACAAGGAGACGGCAGTGCAATTCTGGAACCGCCTGCTCGACCAGGGGGTCTACACCAACCTGGCCTTGCCGCCGGCGACGCCGGGGAGTTTGTCGCTCATTCGCTTGAGCATCAGCGCGGCGCACTCGGACGCTCAGATCGAAACCGCCCTAGTCGTCATGATCGCTGTCGGACGCGAACTGGGTGTTCTCGGTGAGACGCCTGCGCGAGTGTCTGCATGACGATCGAGGTCCTGCCCGTCAACGACAAGGCCATGCTGCGGCGCTTCATCCGGGTTCCCTCCGACGTGCACAAGCACGATCCCGCGTGGATCACGCCGCTGACGATGGAGCGCGAGGAGGCCTTTTCACCGAAGGACAACGAGTTTCTCCGGCGGGCCGAGGTGCGATTCTGGATCGCCCGTCGCGATGGGCGCGATGTCGGAAGAATCAGCGCGCAGATCGACCCGTTGGGCCAGCGGCCCGAGGCCGAGCGCGTGGGTCATTTCGGCTGCCTCAGCGCCGACAATGACGCGCAGGTCTTCGCGGCGCTCGTGGGGGCCGCCGAGGATTTTCTGAGCAGCCGTCACGTCACCCGCGTACTCGGACCGTTCTCGCTGTCGATCAACGAGGAGATGGGCCTGCTAGTCGACGGTTTCACCACGCCGCCGATGATGCTCATGGGGCACGATCCGCCGTATGCGTCTGCACAGCTCGAGGCCTTGGGCTATCGAAAGGAAAAGGACACGTTCGCGTACCTGCTCGACGTGGAGGCGCCGCTGCGGCCGGCGGTGCGCAAGCTGCTCGATCGTCCCCTGCCTCCTTCCGTCACGATACGCCGCCTCAACTTCAAGGACTACGCGAACGACATCCGCAAAATGGTCGATATCTTCAACGACGCCTGGAGCGAAAACTGGGGCTTCGTTCCGATTACGGGCGAGGAGGCCGATGAGCTCGCGAAACGGATGCGCATGCTGCTCGATGACCGGCTGGTTTGGTTTGCCGAGATGGATGGCGAAGCCGTCGCCTTCATTGTTACGCTACCCAACCTCAACGAAGCCATTCGCGACTTGGGCGGGCGATTGTTGCCCTTCGGCTGGGCGAAGCTGCTGTGGCGTTTGAAACGGCGCCGGATTAAATCGGCTCGTGTGCCCCTCTTTGGCGTAAGACGCAAGTTGGCGGGAACCTTTCTCGGCAGCGCACTCCCCTTGCAGCTGATCGGCGCCATTCGGCCCGGCAATGCAATCTTCGGCTTTCGCTCGCTCGAGCTTTCCTGGATTCTCGAGGACAATCTGCCGATGCGCCGAATTCTCGAACGGCTCGGCGCCCGTGTCTACAAGACCTATCGCATCTACGGCAAGAAAATCGCTGCAACCGGTGAGGCCAAGGCCGCTCCGACGTTGCCCACGGACCAACCCATCACTCTCGTACCACAGGTTTCCGCATGAACAACAGAAACCCCATTCGCATTGCCATCGTCGGCGTCGGTAACTGCGCAAGCTCGCTGATTCAAGGCATCCACTACTATACCCGGGAGCGTTGCCGCCAAGGTGTTTCAGGCTTGATGCACACCCAGATCGGCGAGTATCTGCCGTGTGACATCGAGGTCGTCGCGGCTTTCGATGTCGATGCCCGCAAGGTCGGCATGGACGTCAATCGGGCCATCTTCGCAAAGCCCAACTGCACCCAGGTTTTCCAGGCCGATATTCCGGACAGCGGCGTCACGGTGCGCATGGGTCAGGTTCTCGACGGCATATCCGAGCATATGTTGGCGTGTGCCGAGGACCGTACATTCGTGAAGTCCGCTGCGCCGGAACTCAAGCAGGAACAGATCGTCCGGGAACTCAAACGCGCCGGCGCCGAGATTCTGGTGAGCTACGTGCCGGTGGGTTCCGAGCAGGCCGCGCGCTTCTACGCGGAATGTGCGCTCGAAGCGGGCGTGGCGCTGATCAATAACATGCCCGTGTTCATCGCCAGCGACAAGGAGTTCGCCGAGCGCTTACGGGCGCGGAACCTGCCGATCATCGGCGATGACATCAAATCCCAACTCGGCGCGACGATCGTGCA
>Ga0116226_10000721_pt1 | contig 28276 bp, 23 predicted proteins | sample S1TSphfallax_FD_89692 | JGI IMG/M metagenome (GOLD analysis project Ga0116226, IMG submission 89692) | Host-associated microbial communities from peat moss isolated from Minnesota, USA - S1T2_Fa - Sphagnum fallax MG | ecosystem: Host-associated > Plants > Peat moss > Unclassified | place: USA... | reverse complement strand
TTCATCCGCACACGCCCGTGGCAAGCACAAATGTCATGCTGAGCCTGTCGAAGCATGGGCGTGAGACGATGGTGGCAGTTCCATGCTTCGACAGGCTCAGCATGACATGGGGGCAGGCAAACATCGCCTAGGTAATCGGTCCTGGGCGCGGCTCGAGCAACTCGACCGGGATGCCGTTGGGGTCTTCGATGAACGCGATCGCGCGCGTGCCGCCCGGCGACTTCTTCGGCTCCTTGATGATCTTCACGCCCTTGGCGCGGATCTGCTCGACGTAGCCCGCGAGATCGGCATCGTCGATTTCGATCGCAAGATGTTCGTAGCGGTTGCCGATGGCGTACGGGTCGTGCGCTTCCAGATCGTAGACGAGCTCGATGTAGCTGTCCCAGTTCTTGCCGACGAACGCCATGTCGGCGTTGCCGGGATAGTGGTGCGGTCCGCCGAGCAGATCGAGCCCGAGTTTCTCGGTGTAGAACGCGATCGATTCGGCCATGTCGTTGACGAAAATCGAGGTGTGCAGAAAGCGCGGCATATCAACTCATCCCGGGGGCGGCGAGGCGGGCAAGGGCAAAGGGCGCGGTCAGAAGGGCGCCGTCGAGTACGAGTGCGACGAAGACGGCGAGGTTGCGCAAGCGGCCAAAGCCGAAGAGCGCGAGCACGAACGGCACGATCTCGAGCACGAGGATTGCGGTCCCGTGCGGCGCCTGGAGCTGATCGACCGAATCGAGGTGCCGCTGCTCCCACAGCCACTCCGCGAGCCGCGCCGGGATACCGATCACGAGCGCGTAGCCGACCAGGCGCATGATGTAGCCGATGAGCTGACTCATATCAGTGCAAGAAGTACCGGTAGCTCGAGAACACGAGCGCCACGCCGCGCGCATCGGCCGCCGCGATCACCTCGGCGTCGCGGATCGAACCGCCGGGTGCGATCACCGCCGCCGCGCCCGCATCCGCCGCGGCTTCGAGCCCGTCGGCGAACGGGAAGAACCCATCGCTTGCAACCGCGGCGCCGCGCGCGAAATCGCCCGCGCGTTCGCCCGCGATGCGGACCGCGCTCACGCGGTTCGTCTGCCCCGCGCAAATGCCGCGCGAGACGCCGTCGTGGGCGAACACGACGCCGTTGGACTTCACGTGACGCACGATGTCCCACGCGAAGACGAGGTCGCGCCATTCGGCGGTCGTCGGCTGACGCTGCGAGACGACCCGCCAGCGCTCGGGGTCGGCGATCGGATCGTCGTCTTCGGCAAGCACGCCGCCGAGGGCGCTGCGCACGCGCAGTTCCTGCGCGATGCGCTCGGGCATGCCGGGCGCGTAGCGCATGATGCGCAGATTTTTCTTTTTCTGTAAGAGCGCGAGCGCGTCGGGCGCGAAATCCGGCGCGGCAACGATCTCGAGGAAGAACTCACCGAGCGCCGTCGCCGCCTCAAGGTCGATCGTGCCGTCCACCGCGATGATCCCGCCGAACGCCGACACCGGATCGGCGTCGAGCGCATCGCGCACGGCGTTCGCCACCATCGGCCGCTCCGCAACGCCGCACGGGACCGTGTGCTTGACGATCGCCGCACGCCGGATGGCGCTTGCGTGCACCGCGTGGTGCTTCACATCGCTCAGACCGATCGGCGCGCGCACGAGCAGCCGCAGCGTGGCATCGAGATCGAGCAGATTGTTGTACGAGAGTGCTTTGCCCCAGAGCTGCTCGGGGAGCTTCGCGTTGCGCGCGAGATAGAAGGCCGCGCGGTCCTGCGGGTTCTCGCCGTAGCGCAGCGGCTGCGCGACCGGGATCGAGAGCGCGAGCGAACCGGGCAGCTCGTTCGAGAGCAAGCCCGACTCCAGATAGCGCGCGATCGCCGAGTCGTAGTCCGCGGTGCGCTCGAAGGCACGCGTCGCCAGGCGCCGCCGCTGCGCGAGATCGGGACCCGCGGGCAGCGAGCCGACGTACTTCTCGTATTGAACCGGGTCGCTCAGGATGATCACGTTCGCGTAGTTCTTCGCCGCGGCACGCAGCAGCGAAACGCCGCCGATGTCGATCTGCTCGATCGCCTCTTCGAGCGAGGCGTCTTCGTCGGCGACGGTGGCCTCGAACGGATACAGATTCACCGCCACGAGGTCGATGAGCGGCACGTTGTGGAGCGCGGCCTCGGCACGGTGGGCGGCGTTGCGCCGATCGGCGAGGATCCCGCCGAAGACGTTGGGATGCAGCGTCTTCACCCGGCCGTCGAAGAGCGACGGATAGCCGGTGAAATCGCCGACGTCGCGCGCGGCGATCCCATGCTCGGCAAGGTATGCGCGCGTGCCGCCGGTTGCGACGAGTTCGACGCCGCGTTCGACCAGTACGCGGGCGAGTTCGATGATGCCCGTTCGGTCGTGGACCGAGAGCAGCGCCGTGGTCGGTGTGATGTCAGACAATGGCGGCTTCCCGCGTCTCCTCGATCTCCGGATGCGCGACCGTCGGCGCGGCATCGAGCGTCGCCGAGATGATCGAGCTCACGCCCGGCTCTTGCATCGTGACGCCGTACATGCGCTCAGCGAGCTCCATCGTTTTCTTGTTGTGCGTGACGATCAGCATCTGCGCCGCCTCGGCAACCTCGCGAACCATCACCGAGAGCCGCTCCACGTTCGCATCGTCGAGCGCGGCGTCGACTTCGTCGAGCAGATAGAACGGCGACGGCCGCACTTTGATGAGCGCGAAGATCAGCGCCGCCGCCGTCATCGCGCGCTCGCCGCCCGAGAGCGCCGGCAGCGCCGTCATCTTCTTGCCCGGCGGCTGAACCGCGATCTCGATCCCGGTATCGGAGAGATTATCGGGGTCGGTTTGCCACATCTTCGCCGCCCCGCCCGGGAAGAGCCGCGCGAACATCTCCTCGAACCGCGCGCGTACCGCCTCGAAGGTCTCGTTGAATTGGACTTGGCACGAGTTCTCGATCTCTTTGATCGTTGCGAGCAGCGTCTCGCGCGCCTTCGCCAAGTCGTCGAGCTGGTCGCGTAAGAATTTCTCGCGCTCGGCGAGCTCGTCGCGATCGGCCTCGGCGTTGAGGTTGACGTTCGCGAGCCGGGCGAGTTCTTCGCGCAGCCGCGGCAGTTCCTCGACGACCGTGTCGTCGTCGTTTGCGTAGCGTTCGATGATGTCGCGCTGCTCCTCGTCGCCGGCCGGGTTCTGGGCGAAGCTCGTTTGCAGCATGCCGAGCTCGGCATCGATCTCGGCCAGGCGCCGGCGCGCGATCTCGCCGGCCGCGGTCGCTTCGCGATCTTCCTGTTGCGCGATGCGTCCGTCGGCTTCGCGCTGGTTGGCGGCGTCGGCGGTCGCTTCGCGGTTGCGGCGCGCCTCATCGACGAGCGCGTCGACGGCGGCGACGGCGCTCACGGCGAGGGTTTGTCCGGCCTGCAGCGTGACGATCCGGTCGCGCAGCGTTTGCAGCTCGGCGAGCATGTGCTCGCGCGCGGTGCCCGCGCGTTCGCTGTCGGCGTCGAGCAGGCCGAGCCGCGTGATGCTGCCCTCGCGCTCGGCGCCGAGCGCCGCGATCTGCTCGCGCACCGACGAGGCTTCGCTCGAAACGGCGGCTTGTGCGGCCTCCACCTCGGCGATCGTCGCGCGAGCGTCCGCAAGTGCGCCTTCGAGCCGCGCTTTTTCATCCGTCAGATCCATGTGATCGTCGGCGACGCGTTCGAGCGCGCTCAGTTTCGCGGTTGCGTCTTCGTGGCTGGTCGCGAGCACGGCGGCGCGCTCTTGCGACGCGCCGATTTCGCGATCGAGCCGCTCGATCTCGGCGGCGAGCGACTGCAGTTGCGTTCGCACGTCGCGCAGCGCGATCTCCGCCTCGTTGGCCGCTTTTGTTGCGGCATCACGCTCGGCGGCGGCGGCGTCCATCTCGGCCTTCGCAGCGTTGCCGTCGCGTTCGATCGCCGCGAGATCGGCGCGCAATTCGGGGATGCGTTCGCGCAGCGACTGCGCTTGCGCGCGGCGAGCCAGGATCGAGCGTTCGCGGCGGTTGCGGCCGCCGGTGATCGCGCCGCCGCCGAGGATCTGTTCGCCGTCGAGCGTGACGATCGAATCACGGAAGCCCTCGCCGCGAACGAGGCGAATCCCCGTCGGGAGCGCGTCGACGACGAGGATTCGGCCAACGAGAAAGGCGATGATCCCGCGCAAGCGCGGCTCGGTGCGCACGAGCGTGTGCGCGTAGCCAATGATCCCGGGCCGCCCGGCGAGGGCGCGGATCTCATGACCTTCGCGGTTGGCGAGCGTATCGAGCGGTAAGAATGTCGCGCGGCCGCTCTCGCGTTCGCGCAAGTAGCCGACGGCGCGCTCCGCGTCTTCGCTCGTCGCGGTCACGATGTTGGAGAGACCCGCGCCGAACGCGACATCGAGCGCGCGCGCGTATTCTTCGTCGACGTCGATGAGGTTCGAGACGACGCCGAGCAGCCCCGAGAGTTCGCCGCGGCCGGCCGCCTCGATCACGGCACGCGTCCCGGGAACGTGGCCTTCGAGCGTCGCTTCGAGTTCTTCGATCGTGTGCAACCGCGACTCGGCGGAGGCAAGTTCACTCGAACGCTCGCGGTACCGGTTCTGCAGCTCGGCGACGCGCCGAGCTGCGGCATCACCGCGCTCTTGCGCGGCCCCGATGCGCGCACGCTGGCCCGCGACTTCCGCTTCGTAGCGGGCGATGAGCGCTTCGCGCTCGCCAAAACCCGTGCGCGCGGCCTCCGCCGCACTCGCATGCCTCTGGCGATCGGCTTCGACGCGCCCGCGTTCCGCCTCGAGACGGTCGATGTCGGCGCGCGTGCTCGCGATTTGCGCGCGGCGCTCCGCTTCGCTCGCGGCACGCTCCGCGACCGCACTCTCGACGGCGCGCAGTTCCGTGAAGATCGCATCGAGCGCCGACCGCGCACCGGAGACGGCGACGGACGCCGCACGTTCGCGTTCGCGCAAGCCTTCGGTCTGCGCCCCCAGCGGGGCAAGACGCTCGTCGAGCTGCGCGATCGTCGCGCGCAACTGCACGCGTTCGGCTTCCACGCGTTCGCGATCGGCCGACGAGGCGGAGGATTGCGCTTCGAGCGCATCGCGGCGGCCGACGGCCGAAGCGATCTCCGCTTCGAGCCGGGCGGCCTCGGCCCGCGCCGCTTGCGCGCCCGTGCGGTGTTCTTCGAGTTCGAGTTCGAGCGTGTAGAGCGTGGAGCGCAGCGTCGCGAGCTCGGCGCCGAGCGTGGCCGCTCGCGCGGCGGCGCCGACGCGCTTCGTATCGAGCGCTTCGAGTTCGGCAGCGACGCGTTCGCGCTCGGCACGGCGCGACGAGCTCGCGCGCAAAAACGAAAGAATCTCCAAATCGCGAACGCGCGCGGTCACTTTCCGATAGCGCTTCGCGCGCCGCACCTGCGTTTCGAGCTCGGGGATGCGGCGCTCGAGCTCGGCGATGAGATCGTTGACGCGGATCGCGTTTTGCTCCGTGCCGTCGAGCCGGCGCATCGCCTCGGACTTGCGCGCGAGAAACTTCGCGATCCCTGCGGTCTCTTCAAAGAGCGCGCGCCGTTCGGTCGGCTTCGAGGAGAGGATCTGATCGATCTGGCCCTGCGAGACGATCGCATACGAACCCGGTCCCAGACCCGTGCCCATCAGGAGCTCGATGACGTCGCGCAGCCGGACCTGCTCGCGATTGATGTAAAACTCCGATTCGCCCGCGCGATAGGCGCGGCGCGTGATCGAGACCTCGGCGAAATCGAGCGCCAGCGACCGGTCGTAATTATCGAAGGTCAGCGTGACCTCGGCCATGCCCAGCGGTTTGCGCGTGGCGTTGCCGGCGAAGATGACGTCTTCCATCTTCTGCGAGCGCAGCGAACGCGACGACTGCTCGCCCAAGACCCAGCGGATCGCGTCGACCAGGTTCGATTTTCCCGAGCCGTTGGGACCGACGACGGCGGTCGTGCCCGGGATGAACTCGACGGTGGTCGCCTCGGCGAAGGTTTTGAAGCCGAAGACTTTGAGCGACTTCAGTCGCATCGGTTGGTCACGTCGTGGGTGCTTTCGGTTTGGGTTTGGGCGATTTGCGCGACGGCCGGAAGGCGATCACGCGGCCATCTTCGGCGCTGGTCGTCGGCGAGGCGTTCGACGCAGGCGGAGCCGGTGCCTCAGGAGGAGTCCGCTCCTCGAGCGTTGCCAGCGCCATCGCGGCCGCCGACTGCTGCGCGGCCTTCTTCGAGGGTCCGATCCCTTCGCCGAGGATCTCGGCGCCGACCCGCACCTGCGAGGTGAAGCGCCGGTCGTGCGGCGGGCCCTCGGCCCGTTCCAGATACACCGGGGCGACGCCGAGCCGGCCTTGGGTGAATTCTTGTAGCGCGGTCTTGGCGTCGCGGCCGGAAAGTTCGGCGCGGTCGAGCGGCCGCAGGTGCTCGGACTCGACGAACGCCCGCACGCGCTCGGCGTCGGTCGCCAGCGCCAGCGCGGCGACGAAGGCCTCGAAGGCGTCGCCGAGGATCGTCGTGTTGCCGGCGCCGCCGCTCGCCGCCATCCCCTGCCCGAGGATCAGCAGCTCGCTGAAGCCGAGCTCGCGGGCCGTGATCGCGCACGCGTCGCCGCTCACGAGGGCCGCCTTGCGCCGGGTGAGTTCGCCCTCACTCGCGGCCGGATAGGCCGCCCACAGGTAGCGCGCCGCGATATCCCCGAGGATCGCATCACCGAGAAATTCCAAGCGCTCGTTCGAGGCAAAGCCGCGCTCCCGCGCCGCGCTCTCATGAATGAACGCGGGCTCGACCGCCTGCGGCGCCACCTCGGGCGTGCCGCACCGCTTGAGCAGCGCCCGCACCCTGCGCCGCCACGCCTCCCCGGACATGCCGCTAGACGTGCTTCGCGAACGCGATTACCGCGTTGTGGCCGCCGAAGCCGAAGCCCGACGAGAGCGCGATCTCGATGTCCGCTTTGCGGGCGACGTTAGGGACGTAGTCGAGCCGGCATTCGGGGTCGGGGAATTCGTAGTTGATGGTGGGCGGGATGATGCCGTCGCGCAGGGCGAGGACGCAGGCGATGCCCTCGACCGCGCCCGCCGCGCCGAGCAAGTGGCCGTGCATCGACTTCGTGGAACTCACCGCGAGCTTCATCGCGTGCTCGCCGAAGACGCGTTCGATCGCCTGCGATTCGGCGGCGTCGCCGAGCGGCGTCGAGGTGGCGTGGGCGTTGATGTAGCCGACCCGCTCCTTGGCGATCCCGGCGCTGCGCAGCGCGCGCTCGAAGGCCAGGATCACGCCGCGCGATTCGGGATCGGGCTGCGCGATATGGTGGGCGTCCGCCGACTCGCCGTAGCCGATCAGCTCGGCGTAGATCTTGGCGCCGCGCGAGAGCGCGAACTCGCGCTCCTCGAGCACGAGGACGCCGGCACCCTCGCCGAGCACGAAGCCGTCGCGCTCGCGATCGAACGGCCGCGAGGCGCGGGCCGGATCGTCGTTGCGGGTCGAGAGCGCCTTCATCGTATCGAAGCCGCCCATCGCGGTCGGGATCACGGTCGCCTCGGACCCGCCGGTCACCATCGCCAGCGCGTCGCCGTAGGCGATCTTCATATAGGCGATGGCCATGCCGTCGTTTGCGCTCGCGCAGGCGCTGGCGACCGAGAACACCGGCCCGCGCAAGCCGAACTTCATCGACACCTGGCCGGAGGCGGCGTTCGACATCAGCATCGGGACGAAGAACGGCGAGATGCGATCCCAGGCCTGCGTCGGCGCGGTCGCGGTAACCGTGTCTTCCACCGTGATGATCCCGCCGATGCCGCTCGCGATCACGACGCCCGTTTCGCGCCGCACGTCGGGATCGTCGGGAAAGTTCGCGTCGGCCATCGCTTCGATCGCCGCGACATGCGCGAATTGCGTGTAGCGATCCATCCGGCGCGCGTCCTTGCGGCCGATCAGGACGTCGGGGTTGAAGTCCTTGACCTCGGCGGCGATGTGCGCGCGCAACTTCGTCGCGTCGAACGCCGTGACGGGGCCCACGCCGGACCGGCCGTGGATGAGCCCGTCCCAAAAGGCCGGTACCGAATTCCCGAGGGGGGTCACCGCGCCGAGGCCGGTGACGACAACGCGCCGCTTCTCCAAAACCTACCCAGTATATGCGGAGTTGTCACCGTCGCCCTTTGAGGCAGACCGGCGGAAGTGGGAAGCCGGAAGTCCGCGGGCAGGGGAAAAAGACGACGCATGGCCGCCCGCATCGCGTTCCCGCCCGGCCCCGGTCCGCTCGTGACCCTCGAGTTCTTGCTGAACTCCAGCCGCCCGAACGGGTTCCGGCACTTCATCACGTTCTTCGGCGGGATGCCCGTCTACGGGCCGATCGCCTCCTGGCGGCTCGGATCGCGGCGCTTCTTTTTTCTGAACGATCCGGCGCTGATCGAAGAAGCGCTCGTAACGCGCGGCCGCGATTACGTGAAGAGTCGCGGGGTCGCGCGCATGCGGCGGTTGCTCGGCAACGGGCTGCTGGGCAGCGAGGGGGCGTTCCATTTGGGGCAGCGGCGCATGATGCAGCCGGCGTTCCACCGCGACCGGATCGCGAAGTACGCAGCGGCGATGGTCGCGGCGGCGCGCACGCAACAGGCCGCCTGGGAAGACGGCGAGCCGATTGCCATCGACGCGGCGATGATCCATCTCACGCTGACGATCGCGGCCGAAACGCTCTTCACGAGCGACGTTGCAAACGATGTGGACGAGGTGCGCGCCGCGCTCACGCAAGCGATGCACACCTTTCCCGAGTCGATGACGGTCTACGGCGAACTGCTCGACGCGATCCCGTTCCATCCCGCGACCCGGCGCTTCACGGATGCGCGCGCGCGGCTCGACGCGATCGTCTATCGCATGATCGAGGCGCGTCGCGCGGCCGCGGCGCCCGGCGACGACTTGCTCGCGATGCTGCTCGCGGCGCGCGACGACGACGGCGGCCCGATGAGCGACGAGCAAATCCGCGACGAGGCGATGACGATTTTTCTCGCCGGCCACGAGACGACCGCAAACGCACTCGCGTGGACGTGGCTGCTACTCGCCGAACATCCGGCGGTTCAAGACAAACTCGGTGCCGAGATCGCTCGCGTGCTGGGCGACCGGCTTCCGACGGCAGACGATGTGCCGTCGCTCGCCTACACGCGCGACGTCGTAGCGGAGGCGATGCGGCTGTACCCGCCGGCGTGGGTGATCGGCCGGCGCGCGGCGCGCGACACGACGCTCGGCCCGTGGTCGGTTCCGGCCGGCTCGATCCTCATCGCGAGCCAATATGTCACGCATCGCGATCCGGCGCTCTGGGGCGATCCGCTCGTCTTCCGGCCCGAGCGCTGGAGCGCCGAGGCGCGCACGCTACCGAAGTTTGCCTACTTTCCATTCGGCGGCGGTACGCGCTTGTGCATCGGCGAATCGTTCGCGTGGATGGAAGCCGTCCTCGTCGTCGCGACGATCGCGCAGCGTTGGCGCTTCGAGCGCGTTGATACGGCGCCGATCCCGCTCGAACCGCTCGTGACGCTGCGGCCGAAAACCGCGATCCGCCTACGGCCGCACGCACGTACCGCGCGCGAACTCGCCGCTACCTAAGGCAAGGAAGAACAATCGGTGAAGATCCTCGTCGTCGAAGACGATGCTGCGCTGCGGGACGTCCTCGTTCGCGCCCTCGGCGAAGCCGGCCATGTCGTGGATGCCGCGGCCGACGGGGTCGCCGGCGAAGCGCTCGCGAGCGACGATGCCTTCGATGCGATCGTACTCGACATCATGCTCCCCGGGCGCGACGGCGTCACGGTCGTGCGTTCGCTGCGCTCGCTCGGCGTCGCAACGCCGGTGCTCTTGCTCACCGCGCGCACGAGCGAGGAGGACACGGTGAGCGGGCTCGACGCCGGCGCGGACGACTACTTGCGCAAGCCGTTCGGACTCGGTGAATTGCAGGCCCGCATTCGCTCGCTCACGCGCCGCGAACGTGCCGTCCGCGCCCCGATTCTCACGCTCGGGCCGCTTCGGTTCGACCCGGTATCGCGGCGCGCGATGCGCGGCGAGCGCGACCTCGGGCTGACCCAGCGCGAGACGATGTTCCTGGAATACTTCCTGCGCAATGCGGGACGCATCGTCTCGCGCCGGATGATCGAGGGGGCGCTCTGGCCGGGCGAGGTCGAGATCGCCTCAAACGTGATCGACGTCTACGTGCGCCGCCTGCGCAACAAATTGCACGCCCCGGGTGAACCCGCGATGCTCAAGACCGTTCGCGGCTTCGGCTACCGGCTCGAGGAAGCGTAATGCTGCGCCGCCTCAGGTTTCGAACGCGACTGATGCTCGTTTCCACGGCGATCACCGCGATCGCGCTGCTCGCCTTCGGCGAGCTCGCGCAGGCGACGGTGCGATGGTCGCTGGAGTCATCGACCGCCGCGCGTCTGCAAACGACGGCCACCGGGCTCAGCGACATTCCGGATGAACGCAACGGCCGGCTCGTGATGGACGCCGACGACCGACGCCAGTTCGCGTTCCTCCTCAGCGAAGACCGCATGGACGGCGCGGTCATCGCGACCGATGGCCGCATCGTGTACGCCGGCGGCCGGCCCGTGCCGGATGCCGTGAGGGCCGCGCTGCGCGCCGTCCCGGCCCGCAGCGGCACCGCACGCAGCGGCGGCTTCGCGTACGGCTGGCAACCCATCGGCACGAAAAGCGGCACGTTCGTCGGCTATGTCGTCGACTGGATTCCGAGCGCCGTAAGCGGCGATGTCATGCGCATTACCATCGCCTCACTCGTCGCCGCCGGTCTTGCGACGATCCTCGTTTCGGCGCTCGTCGGCTGGCTCGTGATCCGTCGATTGCTCAACCCGATCGTCGACTTGAATGCGCTGATGTCCGCAATCGAAGCAGCTGATTTGAGCGAGCGCCTCGCGTGGGATGGACCGCCCGACGAACTCGGCCAATTGTGCTCGACCTTCGACCGTCTGCTCGACCGGCTCGGGGCCGCCTTCGAGCGCGAACGCCGCTTTACGACGGATGCCTCGCACGAGCTGCGCACGCCGCTGAGCGTCATGCGCGCGGAGATCGAATTTGCGCTCTCACGCACACGCGATGTCGCAACCTATCACGCGACGCTCGGGCGCTTGCACATCGAGGCGCTGCGCCTGCAGGGGCTCATCGAACATCTGCTTGCAACCGCGCGCGGCCGGACGCCCGCCGAGGCCCAACCGAACGCACTGCACGCGATCGCCGCGCACGCCGTCGACGCGCTGCACACGATCGCCGGCACGCGCGCGATCCGGCTCGCGCTTGCGGGCGACGAACAGCTGGCGACGCGGCTCGAGCCGGTCCTCTTGCAGAGCGCCCTCACGGCGCTGCTCGACAACGCGATCCGCCACACGCCGCGCGGCGGCGTGGTTCGCATCGGCGTCGAACGTGCGGGCGACTGGGCGTTGCTCCGCGTCGCCGACAGCGGTCCCGGCTTCAGCCGCGAAGCACTCGCTCACGCAACGGAGCGGTTTTGGCGCGACGATGCGGCGCGCGCGGGGGAGGGCAGCGGCCTCGGGCTTGCGATCGTCGCCGCATTTGCAGACCGCCACGGCGGCTCGCTCGTGCTTCGCAACGATTCCGGCGGCGGCGGTGCCGTCGTCGAACTTCGTCTTCCCGCGGAGCCTGCGGCCCGCGATGAGCGCGTGGCCGAGCCGGTCTAATCGCGCGTCGGCGAGCAGTGCATCCAGCTCGGATCGACGAGCGGCGCCGTCGCGATCGGGGCATCGCTCGCGGGCGTCCACGGACGTTGCACGAGACCCCCACGCGCGAAGGCATGCGCGCGATTCGCGAGCTCGGTCAGAGGCACGCTGCACGCCGGCCCGTCGCAGCCCGGCAAGCGCACCGGGCTCAGTGCGACGCCGTCGCCGAGTGCCGTGGAACTCCGCAGCTGCGCGAGCGTCTCGTAGGCGAACCGGAGCCGCACGCGATCCTCGCCGGCGCTCGTGCGATAGAGCTCGAAAATCAGCGCGCCGCCGGGCGGCATATCGTCGGCGGCGAGTCCCGCACCGAGCGACCAGTGCGCGCCGAGGATGCCGCCGAGCGCGCCGAGTTGCGTATCGTGACCGGAGAGAAACGCGACGTTCACGTGTGTGAGGTCGGGAACGTCGACATCGGGATGCGGAAGGCCGGCATGCGCTTCGAGTAATCCGACGATGTGCGCGAACATATTTGCGCCGCGGACTGAGGCGTTGTACGCGTTACGAGAATTCACGTCGTAATCGAGCACGTGCAAGCGCATCGCGCCGGCGAGCCGCTGCGGGTCAAGCGCGGGGCCGCACTCAGCGTCTTCGAGAAAGAGCGATTCCGCCTCGCCCGACGCCGTATCGAGCGGACCGAGCAATTTCGCGAGCCCCTTCGCCGCAGCGATCGTACTCATGCCCGCGGTCACCGGCGGACACGTGCCCTCGCAACGCGGCGCGAGCAGCGCTTGCAAATCGGCGAAGTCCGCAGCGTGCTCCGCGACGAGCGCCGACGGCGGCACCGGCGCGGCGGCCGTGACCGCCGCGCGCGAGGCGGCCGCGTCGACCACGCCCGCCGAAACGAGCCAGTCCGCCCCGTCGAAGAGCGGGTCGACGGCGCCCGGGCCCGCGCTTGCGGCATGCTGGAGCGGGATCGCATCCGGTGCGCCGCACGAACCCTCGATGAGCGCGCGGCCCGTCGCGAGCGTGCGCTGGTCGAGGTCTGCATAGACGAAACCCGTCTGCGCGCTACACCCCAGCGGCAAACCGAGCGCGGCGAAATAGGTGCGGTAGGAGCGGCCGAGGTACGTCATCAGCCGGTAGCCGTGCGCGGTCAAGAATCCCGGCGCGACCGGCGACCACGCGGGCCACGTATAGGCCGCGGGTGCATGCGTGAGGCTTCGCACGCCGTGTCGCGTCAGGACGACGGCGAAGAGCGTCGTCTCCGCATTCCGCGCCGCCGGTGCGGCGGACGGCAACAGCACGCTCGCCGCGAGCAGTACCAGTATGACGAATCGCTGCAAGCGCATCGCGCCGTCCTCCGCTCGAACTCGGCTTAGGGAACGAACTTCTGGAAAAAGTCGCCGGAGCCGTCGCGCCGGCTCCAGACCGCGAAGATGTCGTGCGTCGAGGGATCGACGGCGGTCGTATGAACGCCCGGATCGATCATCGTCGTGTCGATGACGGTCGGTGCGGCGCCGGGATGGAGTTGCAGCCGCGTGACGCCGCCGCCGCCCGCGCAGGCCAAGATGTGCTGGCTGCGATCGAGATCGCATTGGTCGAAGCGCGGGACGGTGGCCGTGCCCAGCAGTTTCCCCTCACGCGTGTAGGCCGCCAGTACACCGTTCGTGCCGCCGGCGACGATCTCGTGATACTCCGCATCGTATTGGAGCGGATGGTTGCCGACGAGTTCCTTGGTCGGAAACGTACGCTTCACGCTGAGGCTGACCGGATCGATGACCGCGATTTCCGCGAGGTCGGCGATGTTTTGATAGACCTCGTGCGTTTGCGGATCGACTTGCAGATACTCCGGTTTGTGGCCGGGCACGGTGATCGTCTTGATCAGCGTCATCGTCTTGGAATCGACGACGTAGATGTGCGTGCCGTCGTCTTCATCGGCGTAGAGCCGGCCACTGGCCGGATCGAGGATCATCGCGTCGACGTGACCGGGTACATCGACCGATCGCAGCACGGTGAGTTTCTCCGGATCGACTTCGCTGACGGTGTCGTCTTCGCCGTTGCCCGTATAGACGAGACCGGTGGCGGGATCGACGGCGACGCCGTGCATCGGACCGGTGCGAACTTGTCCGATCACCTTGCCCGTTTGCGAATCGGCGACGAGCAGCGATCCGGAACCCGAATGTGCGGCGTACACGCGATGGCGCGGTCCATCGACGGTCATGTAATCGAAACCGCTAAAGACCGGGACGGCCTGTGGCGGAAGGGCGGGCGTGAGCAACGGGTATGACCTCGCGGCGGGAGTGAGCGCGCGTGCGCAATGCGCCGCACGCCGATACGATACGATACGCGACGACGATGAATCGAGGATGACGCTTCCGGCGAACGCAGGCGCCGGGGCAAACGCGCTGCCGCGTACCGCCCCGGCGCCGACCGTTTTTCGGAGCCGCGATCAGATCTTGATCAAGACTTGCAGGCTGAACGTCGCCGCCTGCAGACCGTCGAGCTCGCTTGCCGAGCCGCTCGCGTTCGAGCTGAGGTACTGCGTGATGGCGTTCGTATAGGCCGGCGCATATTGATTGGTCGCATGCGGGAGCTGTTCGCCGAAGTAACTGAAGTTTTGGGCCTCTTGGTTGAAGATGTTGTAGCCGGTCAGCGCGATCGTGACCCGCTTCCCGATCGCCTTTGAGATGAAGCCGTTGACGAACTCATAGGCGGGGCGGTTGAGCGTGTTGTTGTTGCCGACGAAGTACATCTGCAGCTGTCCGTTCACGCCATGGTGACTCGAGTAGTCGAGCGCGACCGACCCTTTTTGCAACGGAACTTCGAGCATTTGACCACCGTCGAGGAGGAACTCGTTGGTCAAGAGCAAGCCGACCGGTTCGCCGAATTGCTGGGCCGACTGGATATCGTACTCGACATCGACGGCGAACTCATTATTGAGGCGGACGCGCGCGGTGGAGTCGATGCCGCGATAGAGCCCGGAGGCGGCGTTGAACGTGCCGGAGAGGCCGAGCACCGAGGCGACGTTCGCGGCGGTATAGGCCGTACCGCACTTTGCGTTGATTTTCGTTGCGTAGTCGCCCAAGAGCGGATTGATCGAGGGGTTCGCAAGGGCCGAAGCCGTGATCGGCCCCGTCCCTTGGAAGAGCTGGTCGCGGACGCTCGACACATACGCGACGACGTTCACCTGCGTATCGCTTCCGAAGCTATGGCCGTACGCGGCCTCGAGGTCTTTCGAGCGCTCCGGCAAGAGATCGCTGTTGCCGCCGGTGGCGACGGCGTTGAGGGCACCCTCGCAGACCGGATTGAGGCTCGAGGGATTGTTGAAGCCGGTCAACGAGCCGGAGGAGACGATGGTGGCCGAGGGATCGCCGTCGGCCTCACCGCCGGTCAGCCGCACGACGTCGTGCGGCGTCGGCTTGAAGACGAACGAGAGCCGCGGATCGAGCGACGTGTGCTGGGTCACGCTGCTGCGGCGTTCCCAGGCGTTGAGGTAGACACCGAATTTCTCGTTCGGCGTGTAGTTGTCGCGGATGAAAAAGCTGAAATCGCCTTCGCCGACGACCGGCTGCGGACTGAAATACTCGCCGTTGATGTTGCCGTTCGCATCCGTCGTGTACGCGAGGCTATCGCCCGAGTAGTTTTGATGTTCGTCGAAGTAGCCGAACCCGAGATCGTTGACGCTGCCCGAAGCGATGTCGTCGGTAATGAGGAACCCATGGGTGAGATAATCGTCTTGATAAGTACCGCCGCCGATGAAGAACGTGCCGGTCGCGTCGTACCCGCCGGCTTCCGCGGAGTACTTGTGGAAATTGTAATAGTCGCTGAAGGTGTTGAACGAAAGGTAATTGTTGCCGACCCGCGTCGTGAGGGTTCCGCTGAAGTCTTGCAGCGACGTGCCGCGGTTGCGGTTCGCGCCGCCGCCGTCGGGACCCGACGTCAACTGCGCGAGTTGTTGAGCGGAGAGACACTGGCCGGCCGGGTGGCCGTTGGTCACCGCAAGATAGCCGTTCGTCCCGCAATTCGAAGGGTTGGATTGAATCGCGGCGAGTTGGGTTTGATACGGCACGAAGTCGTTATCGCCGTTGCCGGTGCTGTCGCTATGATGCTCGCCGTCGTACGCGGTCAGCGTGAGCGCCGTCGTCGGCGTGAAGGTGTAGCGGAGCTTCGTGAGGTCGTTGAGCTCTTTGAAATCCTGGCTGACCGTATACGTATTGAGGGCGGTATTGCACGACGTGACGTCGGGCACGCCGTTCACCGGCAGACACGCGCCGCCGTTCTGCAAATTCGCGTCGTTGTTGGGCCGCGCGCCTTGAAAGATCTGTTGCGGGTTGATGTTCCCGTACGTTCCCTCGACGGAATGGCCGAAGGCATACCCGAGGTGGCCGACCGTTCCCGTCGTCTCGACGACGGTTCCCAGCGTCCCTTCGGTTCCAATCTGCTGGCGGAGCACCGCGTGCGGCGTCGTGGTGGGCTGGAGCGTTTGGAAATCGATCGTGCCGCCGATGACGTCGACGCCGTAGAGCCCGGTCGAGCCGGAGCCGACCGTCACCTGGATATTTTGCAAGAGCGCGTACGGCGAGTTCGCGTAGTTATAGTAATCGGGGCTGAACACGCCGATCGGCCCGATCGGATGACCGTCGAGCAGCGGCCGGACTTCGCCCTGCCCGAGGCCGCGGATGTCGATCGAGGTGTCGTCACCGACCGAGTGCGGCGATCCCGAGAGGTTGACGCCCGGGACCTCGCCGAGCGCATCGGCGGCTTTCGTGAAGCCCTGGAGTTCCAGGTTTTGCGGATCGAGGTTGAACTGAATCGTCGACGACGCGGCGAGTTTGCTCGCGGCGTTGACGGTCGCGTTCGTCGAGCCGATGACGCGCAGCGTACTCTCGCCGGTCGCCGACTGGAGCAGCGGCGTGCGGATCACGGCGGTCGCGCCGGCCGCGACGGCGACCGTCTCCACGCGCGTCATCGCGTAGCCGGTCGCGAGAACGAGCAGACTATAGACGCCCGGCGAAACGTTGCCGAACACGTACTGCCCATGCTCGTCCGTTTTCTTGGTGGCGACGGCTTCGGAGCCGCGATCGAGTTCGACCTTGGCACCGGATATGCCCAAACCATTTTCTTGCGTGACGACCGACCCGGAGATCGTCCCGGTGGTCGATTGGGCAAATGCGGCGGTCGGCGTTGCGGCGCTCGCGAAAATCGCGAGCGACACGACCGACGGGAGCAATCGGTGCAAAATTTTCACGTGTGTCCTCGTACGAAATGGACGCGTGAACGGCGCAACAAAGAAACCGCGTCGCCCAATGCGATCCGCGATCGGAAGCAGCGCCGCGGCACGCGGCAAAGAAAGGAAGCCATGCCGCGCCGCACGAGCGCTGGCGGACACGGTCCGCGAAAAACGCCGCACCATGATGCGGAGCTTCTCAGCGCTTACTGTAGCGAGCGAGTGTTATGCGCGAGTTAAGATCGAGAAGTATGAATCGTGGATGACACGAAGATGAAACGCTGATGAACGAATGGTTTCTCGCGCATCGCACCCGTATCGATGCGGCTGCCCCCGGAGCGCCGCGCTAGCGCAGGCCGTCGTAGCGGTCGCGCGCGAGCCACGACTCGGCGACGCGGCGGCGCAGATCGAGTTCGCGTTCGGTCGCGGTCGCGACGCTGCCGCCGATGCGCTGGTTGAGGCTCGCGTGAATCGTGCGGTGCGGCACGTTGAAGCGCGCGCTCACCCGCGAGACGAGTGCGTGTAGCGAGCGCCGGAGCGATTCTTTGCGTTCGGCGACCGTCAGCGCATGCGCGGCCGCTGCTCCGGCCGCCGCCGGGCGCGGGTCGCCCTGCGACTGGATCTCGCGCTCGTCCGAGACCGGTTCTTCGAGGAGTGAGGCGGGATTGAAGAGCGGGCCGAAATCGACGACGCGCTCGTCGGTCGTCCGGGCCGAGATCGCTTCATAAAACCCCGCATCGCTCGCGCGGTCGGGGCGCTGGGCCCCCGCGAGTGCCGCCGTGTCTTCTTCGCGCGTGTCCCGCAGCACGAGCGCATGCCGCACGTCGACCGTGATCGCGCGCGCGAGTTCGCGCAGCCGCATATCATCGGGGACGAAGACGTAGGCCTCGGGGTCATTGAGTCCGTCGATCGTGCGCACGAAGCGGCCGCAGAATTGCCGGAAGTACAGATCGGTAACGACATTCGAGGCGAACACGCCGACCCGCAACCGCGGGATGTCGACGCCTTCGCTGACCATGTGCACCGCGACGATCCACGGTTCGGTCGAACGCGCGAACGCGTTGATGCGTGCCGAGGCGTCGGCGAGATCGGAGACAACGACCGCCGGTTTCACCCCGAGCCGCCGTTCCATGAGCGCCGCGATCGCGCGCGCGTGGTCCTGATTCATCGCGACGACGAGCCCCGCGGCGTCGCGATGTCCGTCGGCCCGCACCGAGAGCAGACGCAGATGCGCGGCCGCCAGCACGTCGCCGATCCACGCGTCTTGCGTGAGCATCGTGCGTAGCCTCTCGGCGTGATGGCGTTTCTCGCGCAGCGCCGTATCGAAGCTCGCGCTCATCGAGGTGCCGTCGCGCGCGGTCCATTCCGCCTCGCCGCCGTGCAGCGAGAAGACCAGCGCACGACAAACGCCGTCGCGCAGTGCGCTTGCGTAGTCGTACGTGAAATCGGCGACGGACATGCCGCGTTCGTAGGTCACGAACGGGATCGCGGTGCCGTCGGAGCGGAACGGCGTCCCCGACATCGCGATGCGGCGCGTCGCGGGATCGAACGCTTCGCGCAGCGCCCGGCCCCAGTTCGCATCGTCGCCCGCGTGATGGATCTCATCGAGCACGACGCACACGCCCCCGTCGTCCGCCGCCTCGCGGCAGAGCGCCCGAAAGAGCCGCGGTGCCATGCAGACTTGCTGGTAGCTCACGACCGCGCCGTGAACGTCGCGCGCCAGCCGCTGCTGGCTATTCTGGAAGGCGTGGTCGAGAACGATCCCGGCGCCGAGCATCGCCCGGGCCACCTGCGCCTTGAGGTGCTCGCGCGGCACCACCACCAGCACGTGGCGAGCCTCGCGGTCGCGCAGCACGGCGTGGGCGACCCGGGTCGCAAAGCGCGTCTTCCCGGCGCCGGGGGTCGCGACGATCAGCGAATCGGCGGGCCGCTGCGCGTCCCACCCGGCAAAGGCCGCACGTTGCCACCCGCGCAGCGGCAGCCGCCACGCATAGAGTCGAGAATCCGCCACAAGGGCGCCTGTCGTTCGGGACCGCCGTACACCCCTCATCCCTATGCCGGGACCATCCTGAGCGGCCCCCTGTCATCGTGAGCAGCCCCCCGTGTCATCCTGAGCCTTGTCGAAGGATGGGCATGCGATCAAGGGGCGCGATCCACCACGATCGTGGCCGGGGCTGGCATCCTGTATCGCATGCCCATCCTTCGACAGGCTCAGGATGACACGGGGGCATGGTGGCAGGTGGACATGGTGGCAGGTTGATACGGGGACCGGGTTTCTGCTATACTCCCGTGGCTATGTTCTCTTTCGACCTCCAGCTCTTTGCGTCCAAAAAAGGCGCCGGCTCGACCCGCAACGGCCGCGACTCCAATTCGCAGCGCCTCGGGATGAAGCTCTTCGGCGGCCAGGTAGCTCTACCGGGCAACATCATCGTGCGCCAGCGCGGGACGAAGTTTTACCCCGGCGTCGGCGTGATGATGGGCAAAGACCACACCATTTTCGCGGTCGTGGAAGGCGTCGTGTCGTTCACCGAATCCCGGAACCGCAAACACATCAACGTCGTCTCGGCGAGCGCGTAATCGACGCTCTCCGTTCCGCGCACGGATTGAAAGGCGCCTGACGGCGCCTTTTTCCTTTCTTCGCCATGCAATTCATCGATGAAGCCGCGATCTCGATCGGCGCCGGAAACGGCGGCGACGGCATCGTCGCGTGGCGGCGCGAGAAATACGTCCCCAAGGGCGGCCCGGCCGGCGGCGACGGCGGACGCGGCGGCGACGTCTTCCTCGAGGCGACGCCCGATCTGAGCACGCTGGTCGATTTCCGCTTCAAAAAGAAGTTTGCCGCCGAATCCGGTGCCGCCGGCCAAAACTCGAACAAATCCGGCCGCAGCGGCATCGATCTCATCATCCCGGTCCCGGTCGGCACCCTCGTGTACCGGGCAAAACTCGATCTCGAAGGCAACCCGCAGCCCGAACGGCTCTACGCGGATCTGAGCACGCCCGGTGAACGGGCGCTCGTCGCCAAGGGCGGTCAAGGCGGCCAAGGCAACCAGCATTTCGCAACGGCCGCCCGCCAAGCGCCGAGCTATTCGCAGAAAGGCCAGCCGGGCGAACGCTGCAACCTCCGTCTCGAGCTGAAGCTGCTCGCCGATTGCGGCCTCGTCGGCTTGCCCAATGCCGGCAAGTCGACGCTGCTCAGCGTCGTCTCCGCGGCGCGGCCCAAGATCGCGGACTATCCGTTCACGACGCTCGAACCGCAGCTCGGCGTCGTGCGCTTGGGCGAAGAGGAGTCGTTCGTGATGGTCGACGTCCCCGGCTTGATCGAAGGCGCCTCCGAGGGCGCGGGGCTCGGCGATCGCTTCCTGCGCCATGTCGAGCGCACGCGCATTCTCTTGCACCTCGTCGACGGCGCGCGCTCGCGCGATGAACTCCTCGCCGACAAGGCAACGATCGAGAACGAATTGCGGGCGTGGAATCCGGCGCTCGTCGAGAAGCCGATGGTCACCGTCGTAACCAAACTCGACGTCCCCGAAGCGCGCGAACGCTACGAGGAACTCCACGCCGACGATCCCCGCGTGCGCGGCATCTCCGCCGTCACCGGCGAGGGCGTGCGCGACCTCTTGTATCTGGCCTGGGAAACGATTCGCGCGACGCCGGAACCCGCCGTTGCAACGCCCGAGCCCGTGCTCATCGATCTGGCCGCAAACGAAGCCTTCGAGGTCAAGGTCGAAGCCGGCGTCTTCATCGTGAGCGGCCCGCGCATCGAACGCCTCGCCCAAATGACCGACTTCGACTCCGACGAAGCCCTCGCGCGCTTCGAGGCAATCCTTGCAAAGATGGGCGTCGAGAAAAAGCTCCGCGAGCTCGGCGTCAACGAAGGCGACACCGTCCGAATCGCCGGCGTCGAGTTCGATTACAGTTAGACCATGACCGGGGCGCAAATCGGTATTTTCGGGGGCGGGTTCGACCCCATCCATAACGGGCATCTCTTCGTTGCGGAAGCCGTGCGCGAGGCATGTGCCTTGGATCGGGTGTTGTTCGTGCCGACGCGGGACGGGGCGCATCGGACGACGCCGGTGGCGACGACGCGGCAGCGCACCGAGATGGTGCGGCTTGCGATCGCCTCGAATCCGGCGTTCGCGTTCGATGAGACCGATCTCGCCGACGACGCGACCGGCTTCACGGCGGATCTCTTGCCGAGGCTGCGCGCGCGTTATCCCGAGGACCGCTTCACGTTCATCGTCGGCGGCGACTCGCTCGTGCGCTCGCGCTGGAACCGGCTCGACGAGATCCTCGCGCAGCTCGAACGGTTCGTGATCGCGCCGCGCGGCGACGTGACCGCAAGCGAACTCGACGGCGCGCTCGACGACATCCCGGCCGAGCAGCGCGCGAAGTTCCAATTCCTCGACCTGCCGCTGGTCGCCGAATCGGCGACGCTGATCCGCGCCCGGCTCGCGGCGCGCAAGAGCGTGCGCTACCTCGTCCCGGAGCAAGTCTTCCGCTATATCGACGAACACGGACTCTACCGGTGATCGATACCGCCGTCGCCGGCATCCCGGCAAGCGAGCTCGCGCGCGACTACGGCACGCCGCTGGTCGTCTACGACCTCGACGAGATCGACCTCGCCGTCGATGCGTTCACCCGCGCCTTCATCGCGCGCGGCATCACGGTTGCCTACGCCGCGAAAGCGTTTCTCTGCACCGGCCTCGTCGAGGTCCTCGCGGCCACGCCGCTGTGGCTCGACGTCTGTTCGCTCGGCGAGCTGCGGACCGCCGAGCGCGGTGGATTTCCCGCCGGCCGGATCTACTTTCACGGCTGCGGCAAGACCGATGAGGAACTCGCGGCGATCGCCGCGGGCCGCGTCGCCTTCGGCGTCGTCGATAGCGCTGAGGAACTCGCGCGGCTCGCAGCGATCGCGGAGCCCGCGCATCCCGCGTCGATCGTGCTGCGCATCAACACCGGGATCGAAGCGCACACGCACGAGTACATCCGCACGGCCGGCGATCGGACGAAGTTCGGTGTTGCGCTCGCCGAAGTGCCCGGCATGCTCGCCCGGATCGCGGCCGAGCCGGCGCTGCGCCTGATCGGCGTGCACGCGCACATCGGTTCGCAAATCGCCGAGATCGAACCCTATCGCGAAAGCCTTACCTTACTTGTCCAGCAAGCCGACGCGGCGCGCGCGCTCGGTTTACCAGTCGAGCTGCTCATCGCCGGCGGCGGGATGGGCGTCGAGGAAGCCCCCGGCGATGCGCCCCCGCTCGACTATACGGCGCTCGCGCAAGCGATGACCGCGACGATCGCCGGCACGCCGTATCGCGTGGCGATCGAGCCCGGCCGCGCCGTCGTCGCGCGCGCGGGGCTCAGCCTGTATCGCGTGATGGCGATGAAGGTGCAAGGCGGTCGGCGCTTCGCGATCGTCGACGGCGGCATGGCCGACAACCCGCGGCCCGCGCTCTACGGCGCCGTTCACGCCTTTGCCGTGATGACCTCGGCCGCCTCAGCGGCCCCGGTCGACGCGGTTCTCTGCGGCCGCTCGTGCGAAAACGACGTGCTCGGATCGGTCGCGATCCCGGCCGATGTGCGCGCCGGCGATCTCGTTGCGCTGCAGACCACCGGCGCCTACACGTACAGCATGGCGAGCAACTACAATCGCTTCGGCAAACCCGCCGTCGTGTTCGCGCGCGATGGCTCGCACCGGCTGGTCATTCGCCGCGAGACGGCCGACGACACGCTGCGCAACGACATCGGGTAGCCCGCAAAGCCTGGTCATTCGTACATTTTTTGCCGTACCGCTTGCGTCTGCAGCGAGCGTCACCCTAGAATCAACGTATTATCATTTCCTCGCTGCACCGCATTGCTCTCGCCAGCGCGTCGCCGCGCCGGCGTCAGTTACTCACCTCGATCGGTCTGATCGTCGACATCGTCGCCAGCGCGTATGATGAGCGACCGATTGCTCATCTCGCGCCGCGCGAACTCGCCACCACGCATGCCCGCGGCAAAGCGGCGGGCGCCGAGGGGAGCGCCCTGATCGTCGCCGCCGATACGGTCGTCGATCTCGACGGCGAGGCGCTCGGCAAACCGCGCGATCGCGCCGAAGCGCGCGCGATGATCGGCCGCTTGAACGGCCGCGAGCACCAGGTGCATACCGCCTTCGCGCTACGCGATCCGGCGACGGGCGCAACGGCCGAGGGGATCGAGACGACGACCGTGCGCTTCGCCCGGCTCGACGCCGAAGCGCTCGACGCCTACGCCGCCTCCGGCGACGGGCTCGACAAGGCCGGCGCCTACGGCATCCAAGGCTTCGCGGCAACGCTCGTCGAGCGGATCGACGGCGACTATTTTACCGTCGTCGGCTTCCCGCTCGCGCGGTTCGCGGCCACCCTGCCACAGCTCGGGTATCGCCTTCTTGCTCGACCCGCCGAGGCATTCGCGTGAGCATCGCCGGGACGCTGCGCTCGACGTTCAGTCCCGATCTCGGGATCGATCTCGGCACCGCGAACACGGTTGTCTTCGAGAATGGAACCGGCGTCATCGTGAGCGAGCCGTCGGTCGTCGCCTACCGCACGAGCGACGATACGATCATCGCGATCGGCCACGCCGCAAAGGAACTCGACGGCCGGGCGCCCGGGCGCGTGCGGGTCGTGCATCCGCTGCGCGGCGGAACGATCTCCGATTTCCGCGGCGCGCACGCGCTGATCGAGACGCTGGTCGACCGCGCGCTTCAATCGCGGCCGAAGATCGCGCCGCGTGTCGTCGCATCCGTCCCCGGCTGCGCGACCGACATCGAATGTAAGGCCGTCGAGGAAGCGATTCGCGCAGCCGGCCCGCGCACGACGCTCTTCGTCCCGCAAGCCGTCGCCGCAGCCGTCGGCGCCGGACTCGACATCACGTCCACCTGCGGGCGGATGGTGGTCGACATCGGCGGCGGCACGACCGAGATCGCCGTGCTCTCGCTCTACGGCGTCGTTGGCCTGCACTCGCTCAAGATCGGCGGCGATACGTTCGATGCCGCGATCACGGCGCGTTTGCGCAACGAGCGCTTTCTCGTCGGCCCGCTGACGGCCGAGCGGCTCAAGATCGAAGGCGGCTACGCCGGTCGCGCGCCGGGCCGCGGTCCCATCGCCGCCGCGGGCACCGATCTCAACGTGATGCGGCCCGTCCGCCGGATGATCGCCGAGGCCACGATCGGCGAAGCGATGGCCGATGGGGTCGACAAGATCGCGCGCGCCTGCTGGTCGATCCTCGAGCACGTACCGCCGGATTTCGCCGCGGATCTCTTGGAGACCGGGATCGTTTTGACCGGCGGCGGCGCGCTGATCCCGGGGCTCGCAGGCGAGTTGGCCGCGCGCACGAACGTGCCGACGACCGTTGCCGACGACCCGCTCATGTGCGTCGCGCGCGGCGCGGGCGTGATCCTCGCGTCGCCGACGCTGCTCGACCGGTTACAGCCGCAAGCGGATCGGTTGACGAGGTGGTATCAATCTTTACGTATCGGGATGAGAGAAAGCTACTCGCGGTAGTCGGCGTCGTCATCGTCGCCGCCGTCCTCGCGTTGCTGCAACTCGATTTCGTCCGCGCCGGACGAACCTCACCGCTCACCGTCACCGTCGCGACCATCACCACGTACGCGCAGCTTGCCGTCACCTCCGTCGTGGGCGGCGTGCGCTTTGGCTGGAGCGCGGCCGCGAGCGCACCCGGACTCGCCGCTGCGAACGGCCGGCTCGCGCGCGAAAACGCGGAGCTCGAAGCCCAGAACCAGACGCTGACGGAGGCCCTTTCGCGCGTCCCGGCCGAACGCGACGAGGCGCTCGCACAAGCGCACTATCCGGACGGCGTCGCCGCCACGATCGTCGGGTACGATCCCGAAGGGACGCAGCGCATCGTCACGATCGACAAAGGCAGCCGCGATCGCATCGCGGTCGACGACGGCGTCGTCACCGCGCGCGGCGTGGTCGGGCGCGTCGTCGAGGTCGCACCGATCTCGGCGAAGGTCTTGCTGATCACCGACGTGACGAGCCGGCTGCCGGCGATCGTGCAGCGCGGCCGCTGGTGGTCGATCGCCGTCGGGACGCAGACGCGCGTGAAGCTGCAATACGTCTCACAGGACGCGCGCTTGCGCCTCGGCGATCGGGTCGTCACCGGCGAAGGCCGCTCGTTCCATGCGGGCTATCCGATCGGCACCGTGACCTCCATCTATCCCGAACCCGATGGCGCACTCGATCAAACCGCCGTCATCACGCCCGCCGTCGAACTCGGCTCTCTCTCGCGTGTCCTCGTCCTTCCGAAGTAAGTACCGCTCGATCGAGGTGGTCGCCGGCCCGGCGCTGTGGCCGACCATCGGCTGGATCGCGCTCGCCGTCTTCGTGCAGGCGACACTTGGCGGGCTGCTCGCGTTTCATGGGGCGATTCCGGCGCTCGTGATGATCCCGGTCGTGCGCTATGCGGTACGGATCGGCGCGCGGCGCGGCGCGATCGCGGGCCTCGTCGCCGGCTTGCTCGATGACGCCTTCGGAGCCGGCACCGGCAATTGGACGATCGCAACGACGCTCGTCGCGCTCGGCGCCGGCACGCTCGGACGAGGCTTCTTCTCCGACGGGTTTCTCATCCAAGGATTTCTGGTTGCGCTCGCGGTTGCGCTGCGCGATCTCGTGTACTGGACGCTCGCGCGCTTCGAGGGCTTTCCGCACGGACTCGGCCTCGTGCATCTGCACGTCAGCCTCATCCAAGCGGTGCTCACCGGTCTCTTGACGATCGTGTATCTCGTTGTGCGCGAGCGCTTCGTCGCCGATCGGACGAGCGTGGAGCGGTATCCGTGACGATACCCGCCCCCGGGCCGGCGCCGTCACCGGTGCGCCTCGGCGGCTTCATCCTGCTCTTGCTGCTCGCGCTCACCGCGATCGTCGTGCGCCTCACGCAGGTGCAAGTCGTGCAAGGCGAAGCGTTCGCCAGGGCCGCGCATGCAAATCAAGTCCAGCTGATCCCGGTCGCGGCGCCGCGCGGGCTGATCGTCGATCGCAACGGAACGATCATCGTGCGCAGCCGACCGTCGTTCGTGTGTGCGCTGATCCCCTCGCAGATCATCGACATCGACAAAACGGTGACGGCCCTCGCCGATATCTTGCACGTCGAGCGAGCGGCGCTCTTCGAGCGACTGCTCAATCATCGCGGCGTGCACTACCGCGACTTCGCCGAAGTGCAGACCTACGAACCGTACGGCCCGGTGATCCTCGCAAGCGACTTACGGCCCGCGCAGATGGCGCGGCTCGCCGAAGCGCAAGACGACTTGCCGGGCGTCGACCTGGAAGAACAGCCCGTTCGCAACTATCCGTATCGCTCGCTCGGCGCGCATCTCTTCGGGTACGTCGGACAGATCACCGAAGACGAATACGCGCAGCGCAAACGCGAAGGCTACTCGCCCAACGACGTGATCGGCAAAGACGGGCTCGAATCAGTCTACGACCGCTGGTTGCGCGGCAAGATCGGCGGCCAGCAAATCGAGGTCAACGCATCGGGCGACCTCGTGCGCAAACTGGACTTCACCGATCCCGTCCCGGGCAACACGCTCGTGACCTCGATCGATTGGCGACTGCAAGAGATCGTCGAGCGCAACCTGCGCGCGCAACTCAAGCACTGGTCGAAGCTGCGCGGACATCGGCTCTCGGGCGCGGTCGTCGTGATCGATCCGGCGAACGGCGGCGTGCTCGCGCTCGCATCCTTCCCGGCCTACGATCCGAACGATTTCGCAACGCCGATCAGTGCGAAGAACTACGCGAAGTACGTGCTCGATCCGCTGCGTCCGCTCTACGATCGCGCGATCGCCGCTTCATCGCCGACCGGCTCGACGTTCAAGATGGTCACCGGCTCCGGCGCGATCTCATCGGGCGTCATCAAACCGCATCAAGTGCTCTATGACAGCGGCATGTGGAACTGTCACGGGCAGACGTTCCGCGACCTCGCCGCGGGCGGCCTTGGCCGCGTAAACTTCGAGCGCGCGATGGCCGCGTCTTCCGACGGCTACTTCTATCAACTCGGCGATCGGCTCGGTCACGATCGGCTGCGCTACTATGCGCTGCAATACGGGCTCAACGAAAAACTGGGCATCGACATTCCGGGCGAATTCGAGGGCAACTGGCCGACCAACGCGTGGTCGATGCGCGTTTATAATCTGCCGCTCGAGCCCTCGGATGTGTGTCAGCTCGCGATCGGTCAGGGCGCCATGCTCGCGACGCCGCTGCAGATGGCGAACGTGACCGCGACCGTCGTCAACGGCGGGACGCTCTACCGGCCGCGCATCGTCGATGCGGTGCGTTCGCCGCGCGGCAAGATCATCGCGACCTTTCCGCCCGACGTCATCCGCAAAGTCAACGTGACGCAAGAATCGCTGCGCGAAGTACGCGCGGGGATGGACCAAGTCACCGACCCCGGCGGCACCGCGTACGGCTTGAAGATCGCCGGATTGCCGTTCGGCGGCAAGACGGGTACGGCCGAAACGGGCGTCGGCGGCAGCGGCGCGAACACGACCTGGTTCGTCGCCTACGCGCCGGCCGATCATCCCACGATCGCGCTCGCCGTGTTCATGGAAAAGAGCGGAAGCTACGGCGCGACCGTGGCGGCCCCGATCGCGCAACACATCATCGCCGACTACTTCGGGAAGAAGTTGCCGCCGCTATAGCGGTAGCGCGATCTTGCCCTTCTTCTTCGGTTTCGGCCCCGGCGAGGCACCCGGGCCCGCGGTCGGCACGGGCGAAAGCAGCTCGACGTTGCCCGTCCCGGCGAACGCTTTGGTCAGCGTGTTGTAATGGATCGCGTCGGCCGTGAGGCTGCGATCCCCCTCGGCGACGCGCGCGTTCCCGCGCAGATCGAGATCGTGGGTCACGTCGTTGAGGGTCGCCGCGTCGGCCGAGCCGTGGCGATCGCCCTGTTCGAACGTGACGTTGCCGTGCGCAGCGTATGTCTTGGCATTTTCATCGACCGACATGCGATCGGCGTGCACGATGATCGGCAAGCTACTCTCGACCTGACTGGTCGCGGAATTGCGGTCCGTCGAGGGATCATCGTGGACGACGACGTTGCCGCTCACTTCATAGACGCGCGCGCCATCATTTCCATCGAGACGATCAGCATCGATGTCCGTCCCGGGGCGGTGCAGATGGATGCGCGACCCGCTCGGCTCGGGCGCCGGCGCCGTGCTTACGGCGGGCGCCGGCGTTCCACCGGCGGCGGGCGAAGGCGCCGGAGTGGCGGTCTGCGCCGAGGTCGCGGCCAGGACGGCGACGAGCGCGAACGCGCGCGCGGAGCCGTTCACGCCAGCGCCGGCAGGGCGCGGCGGATCTCCGCCGCACGCACGTCATCGCGGCCCGTGAGGCCGGCGTCGACGAGATCCCGGCGCCCGGCGCGCACGAGACCGTACGCGGCGGCGAGGGCGACCGTTCCATCCGTATCG
>Ga0116226_10000720_pt1 | contig 28289 bp, 24 predicted proteins | sample S1TSphfallax_FD_89692 | JGI IMG/M metagenome (GOLD analysis project Ga0116226, IMG submission 89692) | Host-associated microbial communities from peat moss isolated from Minnesota, USA - S1T2_Fa - Sphagnum fallax MG | ecosystem: Host-associated > Plants > Peat moss > Unclassified | place: USA... | reverse complement strand
TCAAGCACGTTGCTGAGCAGATCAGGAAGCATGTTGCGAATGGCCTGCGGCAGCACGACGTAGCGCATGGTCTGGGCTCTGCCTAACCCCGTCGCGCGCGCCGCCTGCATCTGGCCCGGCGGGATGCCTTCGATCCCGGCCCGAAACACTTCGGCAAAATAGGCAGAAGTGTTCAGCACCAGGGCCAGGACCACCGACCAGAACGCGTCGGTGTCGATGCCGAAAAACGGCAACCCGTAATAGACGTAGATGAGAAGAACCAGCGGCGGGTAGGCGCGAAACAGGTCCACATACACGACCACGGCCCAACGAAGGGCATAGATCCGCAGTGACTGGAGCAGAGCGACCAGCAGCCCGCCGGCGAGCCCAACCGGCACGATCACGACCGACAGCAGGATTGTTGTCCCGAGACCCGTCAGCAGCAGCGGCCAGACCCGACCAAGAATCTGCAGATTACAGAAATTGGCAGCGAAGTCGCTCATGCCGCCTCGCGTCGGCGCTCGAAGCGCCGCGCCACCACCACCATCGGGAGTAGGATGATAAGGTACCCCAACGACGCCGCCGTCAGCGGTGACGCGTTCCCTGAGTAACCCTGCGCCGTGTTCGCTTGGGAAAGCAATTCTGGGACCGCCACGACCGATGCCAGTGCCGTGTTCTTTGTTGTCGCGATGATGCGGCTGGCCAGGGGCGCCTGTATCAAGCGAAACGCCTGCGGCAGCACAACAGACCGCATCATCTGCAAAAACGTCAGTCCCGTCGACCGGGCGGCCTCGTACTGGCCGACGGACACGGTCGACAGCCCGGCCCACAGCAACTCCTCGGTGAACGCCGCAAGCACGCTGGCCAGCACGATGCACGCGACCGCAAAGCCGGTCAGGCGGATTCCGAGATAAGGTAGGCCGAAATAGGCCACCACCATCAACATCAACGGCGGCAGCGCGCGGACCACATCGACAAAGACAATGATCGCGACGTTCAGCAGCCTAAGCCGTGCCATCCGCACGAGCGCCAGGCCGGTGCCGGCAAGAAGACCGCAGCAGAGAATGATCACCGTGAGTTTGATGGTCACCCACATGCCCGCCAGCAAGTCCGGCACATAGGTCTGCACGACATCCCAATTCAGGAAATTAGAACTGAAACTCTGCACGGATCAGATCGTTCCCAAACTGGACAAGAACGCGCGCAGCCGTGGATGACGCGGCGCACTGAAGATGTCGCCGGGTGTTCCCTGCTCGACGATTTCGCCATCGGCCATGAAAACAATGCGGTCGGCGGCCTCGCGCGCAAACCGCATCTCATGGCTGACAACGACCATCGTCATGCCCTCGTCCCGCAGCATGCGCATGACGCCCAGCACGCCGGCCACGAGCTCAGGGTCCAGGGCGCTGGTCGGCTCGTCGAACAGCACAATCCTGGGCTCAAGTGCGAGCGTCCGCGCGATCGCAACACGCTGCTGCTGGCCGCCGGACAAGGCACGGGGATAGTAGTCGATCCGGTCTGAGAGGCCCACCCGATCCAGCATCCGCCGGGCGATGACATCAGCTTCAGCCTTTGACTTGCGGGCGACTTTGCAAAGCGCGAGCGTCACATTCTGCCGCGCGGTCATGTGCGGGTAGAGATTGAACGACTGGAACACCATGCCGATGCGGCGGCGGATCTGGTTGATGTCGACCTTCGGGCCAAGAATATCACGCCCCTCGACCAGCACCGCACCGCCAGTTGGCGCTTCCAGTCGGTTGCAGCAACGTAATAGCGTGCTTTTACCACTGCCGGAGGGGCCGATCAGGAAGACCATCTCGCCTTCGCGCACTACGAGATCAATGCCACGAAGCACAGACAGCGGGCCGAATGATTTGTGCAGCCCACGCAACTCCAACACCGCCGTCGCGGGTTCGTGGCCCGCGACTTCCGACGCGGCGTCCCGCACCAGGGTCTCGGCGCTCACTTGCAGGTCAGATCGTGGGCGGTTGGGTCATAATTGTCGAAGCCCTTCACGCCATAACCCGGCGTGATCGTCATGACCACGCCGTCCGCCAGCGGTTTCAACCCTGTCCATTTTGTATAGATGGCGGCGAGTGTGCCATCCTTTTTAAGGCACTCCATCGCGCGGTCGAGACGGTCACGGAGTGCTTTGTCGCCAAGTCGGACAGCATACGCATAAACCTCACCGTTATTGATGACGAACTCGGAGGGGGTGAGCGCCGTATTTTGCTTTGCGAGCCAGCCGGCGGCCGCAACGTACATCATCGCCGCATCCGCCTGCCCAGATGCCACAGCCGCCGCCGCATCGCTGGTCTTGTCGAAGCGGTTGATCGTCCATCCATATTCGGCCTGGCGCTGCGTGAGCCATCGGTCGAACAGGTTGCCCTTATTGACGGCGATGGTCTTGCCTCTGAGGTCTTCAACTTTGGCGATCTTGGCGCCAGCCTTGGCCGTGAGGAAACCGTAAACCGCGTCGCCATATGGCTCCACGAAGAGCATCGCCTTGGCGCGCTCCGCTGAGACCGTCGCCGGCGACAGCACGATGTCAAATTTGCCGGCGTTTAGCCCCGGGTAGGTTGTGGACCAGGGTTGATCGATGACATGGATCGTATCGCCAAGTTGCTTCGACAAGGCGTCGGCTATGTCGATGTCCATGCCCTGGAACTTGCCATCGTCGCCACTCATGGAAAATGGCGGCAACCCGACGTCCGAGGCTGCCTTGATCGTGTCAGCCGAGACGGAAGCGGAGTGACCTGCAATGGCGAGCGCGACGGCGATGCAGGCATGGCGAAAACTCATCCGTTGACCCCTTATGACAGGTTCGGCCGGCGGGCTTTCGTCGCGTCCGGTCCGTTAAGGTAGACCGTAATACAATCTAGCTCGTTGCTCAAGAGCCTTCCTCTTGACTCCCGTGCGAAAGTGCCGCCACCGCCGCTTCGCCCGTGGCGCGCATGTGCTCTTCGCACAAACGACGTGCGCCTTCAGCGTCCCGCGCTTTCAATGCGGCGAGCAAACGCATCTCCTCCCGAACGGCCACCGTGGCGCGCTCTGGCACAGCAAGCGTCAGGCTGCGGAGCCATGCCATGCGCGTGCTCATGGCATCGAGTTGCTTGTGAAGGGTGGCGTTGCGCGCCGCCGCCCGCAGAAGGTCGTAGAAATTGTGCACCTGTTCGCGATGAACAACTTGGTCACCACGCCGCTGCGCCGCCTTTATGGTGCGGACAATCTGCTCTAGCTGCGCCAACTCGTCATCTGTTGCTCGCTCTGCCGCCCTGAACGCGGCCATCCCCTCAAGTGCGGCACGAACCTCATAGAGCTCACGGACCTCGTCGGGCGTCATGGTCGCGACGACAGGGCCGCGATAGGGCAGGATCCGCACCCATCCCTCCGCTTCGAGCTGCCTCAGGGCCTCGCGGACGAGGGTTCGGCTCACCCCGAGCATTTCGCACATGCGGCGCTCGACGAGACGCTCGCCCGGGGCGAACAGCCTGCTCACGATGGCCTGCCGAAGATTGGCCACGACCTGATCGCGTAGCGAAGAAGGGCGCTCGACCGAAATATCCTGCTGTACGTCCACGATTCCGACGCTTTCTCCTAGTGATGTCGACTGAATAGCATGCCATGCAAGCGACGGCCCAATGCAACGTTCGTCCGGATTGTCATCTCGTCATACAATTTTATTGACAAGCCAATGTTCGGGCCGGAGAATGTCGATACCGGAATGACATTCTGAATATTGGAATGACTGACAGAACCCTGACCAAGGGCCTCGCCCTCCTCGAACTCCTGATCGTGCAACCTGAGCTCGATGGCGTCACAAAGCTCGCTCGGGCGCTGGGTTGGGTGCCCAGCAACGTCCATCGGACGCTTCAGACTTTGGTCGACTGTGGCTACGTCTCGGTGCACCAAGGGCACTATTCCGCCACTTTGCGCCTGTGGACTCTCGGCAGCTTGGTCAGCGCCCGGCTCGACATCAAATCCATCCTAGCCCCCGTACTTGCGGCAATCGCCCACGAAACCCAGGAATCGGCGCACCTCTCTGTCCTTGATGGGGGTGAGGTTGTCTATATCGATAAGGTCGAGAGCCCGCAGCCGGTTCGGGCTTACAGCCGGATCGGCGGTCGTGCCCCGGCCTATGCCGTCGCAACTGGGAAGGCACTGCTGGCGCACCAGAGCAACGATGTCATTCAGCGCTTGGCGCCGCACCTCCAGCCATTCACCAGCAGCACGATCACGGAAGTGGATCTCCTCACCTGCCAGCTCTCCGGCGTACGCGAGTCAGGCGTCGCGTTCAATCGCGGTGAGTGGCGAGATCAGGTCTGGGGGATTGCTTCCCCAGTCATCGACGCAGAGGGACGTGTCGTGGCCGCAATCGGTATTTCTGGTCCGGCGGACCGCTTCGGCCCAATTTCGTCGGCACGCTTTGTCTCAATGGTTCAGGACGCAGGGCGGAGGGCGTCGGCGCTGATGGGATTTGCGCCCACCCGGGTCGTCGCTCGGGAGGCGACACTATGACCCAGCCGCTTCGAGGGGTACGCGTCATCGAGTTCTGCCAGGTGGCAGCGGGTCCATTCTGCGGCATGTTGCTGGCTGACATGGGCGCGGATGTTATCAAGGTCGAAAGCCCGCTCGGTGATTCGATGCGCGCCTGGCCGCCGCTTCGGGGCGAAGACAGCGAGAATTTTGCCTCCGTCAACCGCAATAAGCGATCGGTGGTACTTGACCTGAAGAGCCAATTTGGTCGCGATGCAGCCGTAAGACTCGCCAGTACTGCGGACGTTTTGCTGGAGAACAATCGCCCTGGTGTGATGGAGCGATTGGGACTTGGCTTCAAAGAGCTCCGCGCGGTCCATCCGTCGCTGCTGTACTGTTCGATTTCCGCGTTCGGCCAGAGCGGCCCGAGGCGCGCCGAGGGCGGCTTTGATCTTACCATCCAGGCGGCGGCGGGCGTGATGAGCGTGACCGGCTCTCCGGGCGGACAGCCGGTTAAATGCGGTGTGCCCGTTTCTGATTTCTCAACCGGCCTGTATGCTGCATTCGCCATTGCAAGCCTTCTGCACGAGGTTAGGGCCACCGGATTGGGGCGGGCAGTGGACATCTCCATGCTGGGCGCAACGTTGGGCATAGCAGCGCTGCAGACAAGCGAATTCTTCGGCACAGGGCATAGTCCAAAGGCACTCGGCTCGGCGCACCCCCGCAACGCTCCCTACCAGGCTTTTGCCGCGCGGGACGGGCACTTCGTCATGGCCGCGGGCAACGACCGTTTATGGCGAGCGGCCTGTCACGTGCTGGGCGTTCCCCAACTCGAGCGGGATTCACGCTTCCTGAGCACCGCTTTACGCGCCCGTAACCAGGCCGCGTTGTCCGAGGCGCTCGCGCCTGCGATTGCTGCACGCAATGTCGATGACCTACTGGCCGCACTCGCCGCCGTTGGTGTGCCAAGCGGCCCTATCAACACCTACGCCCAGGCGTTGGACGATCCCCAGGTGCGGCACATGGGTTGGATTCAAGAAATCACGTTGCCCGGTGGCGGCCATACTCAAACCTTCGGCTCGCCCATTGTCGTGGATGGCGTCTCCGTCCCGGTCCGCTCCGGCCCCCCGGCCCTCGGTGAGCATACCAGTGCCGTCCTGACGGAACTTGGCATCAAAGAATAGAGGGAAGCGACCATGACGATCAACAGACTGCGTGGCTTCGTGGCAACAATGACGGATCTCGCCGGTCAACTACCGGCCGGCACCCAATTTATGCAGGCCGCCCGGCCACTACTGGCCGATCTGGTATCTGTGGACGACTGGCTGCCGGACAACTGCACGGTTCCCCACCCAGAATTGTACCGCCAGTACCTGATTCACTGCGATCCGGCCGAGCGCTTCTCTCTGGTGAGCTTCGTATGGGGGCCAGGGCAGAAGACGCCGGTCCATGATCATACCGTCTGGGGCTTGATTGGTATGCTCAGAGGCGCGGAGATTTCGACCCCTTATAGCCGTACGTCAGCCGGCGCACTTGAAGTCGCCGGAAAGCCGGTGAGATTGGAACCAGGCGAAATCGACGCTGTTGCGCCCGAGATTGGCGATATCCATCAAGTCTGTAACGCCTACCATGATCAAGTATCGATTAGCATCCATCTGTACGGTGGAAATATCGGCGCCGTACGACGGCACGTGTACGAGTTTACCGGTCAGATCAAGCCCTTTATCTCCGGATATTCCAGCGAAACCGTCCCGAACATCTGGGACCGCTCGCGCGAGGCAGCGTGAATGCGCCTTCAACAACAATGGTCTAGTTCTTGGTTTTAACGAGCAATTTCATCACCGGGCTGACGCCACTTACGGTGATATTGCTCTAGGACCCAACCACGAGGAAACAGTCTATATGGGTAGTTACGTTATTGACAGCGAACTGTTCCGTGACCAGTTCAGCACGGAAGTTTCGCGCCGTATCTTCAGTGACGCGAACACAGTACAAAAATGGCTCGATATCGAGGCAGCACTCGCGCGCGTTCAAGGGCGCCTGGGCATCATCCCAGCCGAGGCTGCGAAGGAGATCGAGCGCGTGGCAAGAGTCGAGTTTTTCGATCTCGCCGCCATGAAGCAGGAAATGGACCGCACGAGCCATCCGATCGTGCCGCTACTTCGCGCCATACAAGCTTTGTGCAGCGGCAACGCCGGCGAATACGTCCATTGGGGCGCGACGACGCAGGACATCATGGACACCGGCACCGTCATGCAGGTTCGGGAAATCCTTGACGAAATCGAGACAGGAATGAAACTCGTCCTCGATCACGTTTGCACGCTTGCGGATCGGCATCGATCCACGTTGATGGCCGGGCGGAGCCATGGGCAGCAGGCGCTGCCCATCACATTCGGCTTCAAAGCAGCTGGCTGGGCCGCAGAGATCCAGCGGAACCTCGACCGGTTGCAGCAGATGCGGCCCCGCGTGCTGATTGGGCAGTTCTCTGGCGCAGTCGGAACGCTGGCAGCCCTCTGTGACCAGGGCGACGCGGTACAGCGGGGTTTAATGGCGGAGCTGGGGCTCAATCTGCCAGTCATCACCTGGCACACGTCGCGCGACAGCGTCGCTGAGTTGATGTGCACAGTGGCTATCGTCGCATCGACGCTCGGCAAGATGGCTCACGAGGTCTACAGCCTGCAAAAGACTGAATTCGCGGAATTGGAGGAGCCGTTCTCCCCTGGCAAAGTTGGCAGCAGCACCATGCCACATAAGCGGAACCCGCCGGCCTGCGAGGGGATCGTGGCCCTGGCGCGCGTGGTTCGTGCCTCCGCCGGGCTAGGGATCGAGACGATGCTAGCAGATCATGAGCGCGACAAGATCGTCCTGCAGATGGAACGTGAATTCCTGGGCCGAACCTGCTGTATGGTTGATGCCGCCGTTCGAAAGACCGCTGCTGTTATGCGGGGCCTTACGGTGCGTCCAGACAACATGCGGCGTAACCTGAACATTCAGAAGGGCCTGTTGATGTCGGAACCGGTCATGTTCGCGCTCAGCGGCCGGTTCGGAAAGCAGGAGGCCCACGAGATGGTCTACGAACTCTGCATGACTGCCTTCGAGGAGGGCACACCGCTCAAGGATGCCCTCCTCGCCCATCCGCTGATCGGGCAACAACTCCAGCCCGCTGAAATCGACGCCATGCTGGATCCAAATCGCTATACCGGCATGGCGGAGGTTTTCGTGGATCGCGTGCTTGAGCGTGCGTCCATCCATCGGCACCTCACGCCGTAGGCTGATAGGCGGAACTGAGGGATAAAGACCATGAGCGACCCCGTCCATGTTGAGACCCACGAAGACGCGACAATCCTCTGGCTCAACCGGCCAGAACGCGGCAACGCTCTCGATGCTGCGATGGTTGAGCGTTTGCATGAGGCGCTTGATATTGCGATCGTGCAGAGCGCTCGGCTCGTTATTCTGCGAGGACGGGGACGGAACTTCTGCACCGGTCTGTCTCTCGATGACCTCGACGCAGCATCGGATGGCGACCTCACCCTGCGCATTATACGTATCGAGTTGCTTTTGCAGAGGCTTTATAACTTCCCGGCAACGACCATGGCCGTCGCCACTGGGCGGGCGTTCGGGGCCGGGGCGGACCTGTTCGTGGCGTGTGATTATCGGGTCGCAATGGAAGAATCGAAATTCTCATTTCCGGGCGCTTCCTTTGGGCTTGTGCTCGGCACAGCCCGATTGGCGGCCCGCATCGGGGATGGGGCCAGCCGGCACCTCCTGTTATCGGGTGGTGAGACAACGGCGAGTGAGGCCCTGTGCCTCGGGTTGGCCACTTCCGTCGTGGCGGAGGCCAACATTGGCTTAGCGGTCGAGACTGCTGGCGCTGCAGCCCGGCGGCTTGAGCCCCAGACCGTTCTTGCCTTGCACGACCGAACGCGGCGCAGCGATCCGGATGCTGACCTCGCGGCTTTGGTGCGCTCTGCCGCCAGACCGGGCCTCAAAGAGCGGATCAAGGCCTATCGGGCGGCTGCTAATGACGCCCGGGCTCTTGCACGTCCCTAACGGGACGAGACGCTCGTACAAATCATGCCGAGAAACAGATATGTCAGAAACCGCGCACACTCTCAACGATCCGGCCGCCTGGCCAAAACAAGGGTCGGACGGCTTGGCCTGCTATCCCCTGGTTATTGGAGGCGAGTACCGGGCCGCCGCTGATGGCGAGTGGTTCACGACGGAAGAACCGTTCAACGGCCAAATCTGGGCGATGATCGCACGCGGGCGGGAGGTTGATGCGAACGCTGCCGTGGAGGCGGCGCATACAGCATTCGAGACCGGCCCCTGGTCGCGGCTGACCGCAACCCAGCGTGGAAACCTGCTGCTACGCCTGGCTGACCTGGTAGAGAGGGATGCTGTCGCAATAGCCGAGGTTGAGATGCGCGACAATGGCAAGCTCGCGTCCGAAGTGACCGGACAGATCCGCTATATGGGTGCTTATTTTCGCTATTTCGGCGGGCTCGCCGACAAGGTCCAGGGAGCGACAATTCCCTCCGACAAACCCAACATGCTCAATTACACCCGGTTGGAGCCACTCGGCGTTGTCGTTGCGATCACGCCGTGGAACTCGCCGTTGAACCTGACGGCGTGGAAGATGGCACCAGCGCTCGCTGCTGGAAACACCATCGTCGTCAAGCCTTCCGAGTACACGTCCGCGTCATTCTTTCATCTGATGCGCCTCGTCGACGAAGCGGGCTTTCCGCCTGGGGTCGTGAACCTTGTCACCGGTTTCGGCGCCGAGGTCGGGGCAGCTTTGGTCGAGCATCCCCGGGTAGCGCGCATCGCGTTCACCGGCGGTGATGAGGCCGGCGCGCGAATCTACGAGGCTGCGGCCCGTGGGATGAAGCCGGTTTCGCTCGAACTGGGGGGTAAATCACCGAACATCGTTTTCGACGATGCCGACCTCGGTCAAGCCGTTAAAGGCGTTGTATCGGGGATCTTTGCTGCGAGTGGCCAAACCTGCATCGCCGGCTCCAGGCTTCTCGTCCAGGACACGATCCACGACGACTTCGTCGCACGCCTCGTGGCATTTGTCGCAGAAGCGCGTCTTGGCGATCCCGCCAACGCCACAACCCAAATTGGCCCAATCGCAACGCGCCCGCAGTTCGAGAAGATCCTTCGCATGATCGACATGGCACGCTCTGAAGGTGCCACCTGTGTGCTTGGCGGCGAGGCCGCGACCGGGGCGGGGCTTGGACAGGGACAATTCGTGCGCCCAACCATCTTCACCGGCGTGTCAAATCAGATGCGGATCGCACAGGAAGAGGTATTTGGACCCGTGCTGGCCGTTATCCGCTTCCATCACGAGGAGGAGGCAATCCGAATTGGCAACGATGTCGCGTTTGGACTGGCGGCAGGGGTTTGGACTCGCGACCTGCGCCGCGCCGTGGTGATGTCCGAACGGCTCCGAGCAGGTACAGTGTGGGTCAACACCTATCGCTCAACGTCCTTCACCTCTCCTTTCGGGGGCTACAAGCGTTCGGGGATCGGGCGGGAAAGCGGTATTGATGCCATCCGCGAATATCAGCAAGTAAAGTCGGTTTGGATTGCCACGGACAACGAGGTGCCGAACCCCTTCGTGCGGCGCTAACAGAAACAAAAAAATTCGAGCCGGCCAAAGACGCCGGACGGGGAGGAAGACACGAAATGCGATTGTTACGCGAGCTTTACATACAAGTTCTGATTGCCATTGGTTTCGCTATTGTGCTGGGTATCACAGCACCAGGCGTGGCGATAAACATGAAACCGCTTGGTGACGCTTTTATCGCGTTATTGCGAATGCTTCTGGCACCCATCATGTTCTGCACCGTGGTCCTCGGCTTTACCCATGTGCGGGATATGACCCAACTCGGCCGGCTGGCGATGAAAGCCTTATTGTATTTTGAATTCATGTCGACTTTGGCCATGGCACTGGGTTTCGTTGTGGTCAATATGGTGCAGCCTGGTATTGGGCTGCACGCAACAAACCTTGCGCTCGACAACGGCGTTGCCAAAATCACCACCGCAGCGACCCAATTTACCGCCATCGGCTTCTTCCTCAATATCATCCCGAATACTCTGGTCGATGCGTTTGCCAAAGGCGATATTTTGCAGGTTTTATTTATTTCAATCCTTGTTGGCGCGGCGCTGAGTGTCGGCGGTGGCGAGCGAAATTCCACGATTCTGCGAATGGTCGCGGAAGGCCAGCAGGTGCTGTTTCGCATTTTGGGCTTCATCATGCGCCTGGCACCGATCGGGGCGTTCGGCGCCATGGCGGCGACGGTCGGAGCATTTGGCAGCGCTACCCTGGTATATCTGGCGAAACTCGTGATACTTTATTGGCTCACTTCCGTTTTTTTTGTGATTGTGCTGCTTGGATTGGTGACCGCAATGATCGGCCTTTCGATCTTCAAGCTGCTTGGCTTGATCCGCGAGGAATTGTTGCTCGTGCTCGGCACGGCCTCCGGCGAGGTCGTGCTTCCGCGTTTGATGCTAAAGCTGCAACAGGCCGGGTGCGATGAGGCTGTGGTTGGCTTTGTATTGCCGGGCGGGTACAGTTTCAACTTGGACGGTACATCCATCTATATGGCAATCAACGTCGCGTTTATTGCGCAGGCCACCGACACGCCTTTTTCGTTGCTCCAGCAAATTGGCGTGCTGGCCATCCTGCTGCTGACCTCCAAGGGCGGCATCACGGTGTCAGGCGGCGCGTTTATCAAATTGGCCGCGACGCTGCAGACTGTTCGCACTTTGCCGTTGAGCGGGCTTGGCTTGCTTTTTGGGATCGATCGGTTGATGGGGACATGCACGGCGCTGACCAATGTCATCGGTAACACCGTGGCGGTGTTCGTTGTCGCGAAATGGGAGGGCGGGTTCAACCGCACGCTTTTCGACGCTTACTTGCGCGATCCAATTTCTGGCGCTGTGACTCTGTCCGAGGTTTCTGGAGCGACCGAGGTGACAGAGACTGTGTCGTGAACCGCCCGTGTTCCTCGAGCGGCGGATTTCGGCTCCATCTGCGCTTCACGCAAGCGCCTGTGCGCATCAAGCCAGTTATAGTCTTTGGTCCGCTCAGGCGATGCCGAGCAGGCGGATCAGGCCGAGGCTCATTGCGCCGAGGACGAGAAGCGAAGCGGTTACCGTTGCTGTGACCCGACCTCCCGCACGCGCCACCACCCTTAGGTCGGTGCCGAGGCCGAGCGCCGCCATGGAAATCACGGTCAGCAGATTTGCGACCCATGCAGACGGCGCCAGCCATGCCGCGGGAAGCAGTCCCGCAGAGCGCAAGGCGACCAGCACGAGGAAACCGACAATGAACCACGGCACCAGTTTGTTAAGCGCAAGCTTGCCCGGCGCCGGCCGGTCGCCGAGTGTCAGGTGCGGTGGCGCTGCATCGGCCTCGTCGCGGAGGCGGCGAGTCAGCAGCGACAAGCCGAGCACCACGGGGCCGAGCATCAGCACCCGCACCAGCTTCACCAGCGTGCCGAGCTGCACGGCCAACGCGCCCAGCGGCGTCGTCGCGGCCAAGACCTGCGGCACAGCATAGACGGTCAGGCCAGCCAGGGCGCCATATTGCAGCCCGCTCAAGTGCAGCAGCGGCACCGTCAGCGGCAGTGCCAGCACGACGACCACGCCCAGCACAGCGGTGAACGCAATAGAAGCCGCAACGTCCTTGCCGTCAGCGCCAATGATTGGGGCGACGGCCGCAATCGCCGAATTGCCGCAGATAGAATTGCCGCAGGCGATCAGCGTCGCCAACCGTGGCGGCAAGCCCAGCAGCCGGCCGACCCCGTAGGAGCAGGCCATGGCCAACACGACCACGGCAGCGATACCGAACAGCAAACCCGGCCCGGCCGCCACTACGGTGCGCGCACTCACCGACCCACCAAGCAAGACGACTGCGACTTCCAGCAGGAATTTGGCGCTGAAGTTGATGCCGGCGGTCCAGCGTTGGCCAGGTGTCCAGGCGGTACGGATGGCGGTGCCGACCAGGATGGCTAATACCAGCGTCTCCAACCACACCGCGCCGGTCAACCGGGCCTCGACCCGCTCTAGACCCATCGCCGCTAGGCTGACGCCGGCGCAAAGGAACAGGCCTGGTACGACACGGCCAGCCCAGGTCCCGGACACCCGTTTGACAGGCCGCAGCAGGATAGCTCGGGCGGCGTCACCAAACAAGGAATGGCGGGGGGTGGGGAGAGCGACCATTGCGGTGTTCCTTTCGCGTCTGGACGCCAAGCTGAACGCGTGCAATTGATCAATCTATTCGTATATTTCGATATAAGCGATCTGTGTTTCAGATGAAAAATACTGTCCGGACCCCTTGATGCAGCCCCACGTGAACAGGTGATCAGGTTGACCCTGGAGCAGCTTCGGATCTTCGTTGCCGTGGCAGAGCGCCAGCATGTTACCCGTGCGGCGGAGGCGCTGAATCTGGCGCAATCTGCCGTCAGTGCCGCGATTGCATCCCTGGAAAGCCGGCATGATACGAAGCTGTTCCATCGGGTCGGGCGCCACATTGAACTGACCGAGGTCGGACGAGATTTTCTTGACGAGGCCAGGGCCGTGCTTGCGCGCACGGCGGCAGCGGAGCTTATGCTCGCAGAGTTCGGAGGCCTGCTGCGCGGAAGCTTGTCAGTTTGCGCCAGCCAGACCATCGCTGGATACTGGTTGCCTCGCCACCTGGCGTCCTTCCGACGGGCGCATCCGGGGATTGCGCTGCGGTTGACCGTTGGTAACACCGCACAGGTGGCGGCCGCTGTGCATAACGGAACCGCCGAGCTCGGTTTCGTGGAAGGCGCCGTTTCCAACCCGGCGCTGCTGAGCGAAGTGGTGGCGCGGGACCAACTCGTGCTGGTGGTGGGAGCAGATCATTCTTGGGCAAGCCGCTGCCATGCCGAATTCGCCGACCTCACCGAAACCGAGTGGGTGCTGCGCGAGCAAGGGTCTGGCACGCGCTCGGTGTTTGAGGCCGCGCTCGCCAAGGCGGGGATGATCCATAGATTGCGCGTGGCACTGGAGTTACCCTCGAACGAGTCCGTACGTGCTGCTGTCGAAGCCGGCGCGGGCGCCACAGTTATTTCAGCCTCCGTGGTGGCATCGAGCCTGGAAGCGGGGCTGTTGCATCATGTGCGGTTGGACCTGCCGGACCGTGGCTTCGTCATGCTGCGCCACCGCGAGCGCCACTGCTGCCGCGCGGCTCAAGCATTGTTCGACGCCGTCAGAAAGGCAGTGAGACCGCGTCCGCTCTAGCTATAAGAGTGACGGACAGCGGGTACCGTCAGTTGTAGCCAGCCTTTCTTCGGCGCCCGGGGCCAATTTCTAACAGCATTGCGTTGCCTCGGGGCGCCCGATCTACTCAAAATCTGCGGCAACGGCCGGGTTCACGGCCACGTTGCCGGCAACCGCACTCCCGAGGCCGCGGCACGTCCTCAGCGTCGGCCGCTACCCGGGCTGCGTTGATTAACGCACGCCGATACCTTTATCCGAAGGATAAGTGGCAGGCGGCAGCCGCTCAGCGCCGAGCATGGGCTGGAATAGGAAGCGCAACGCGCGAATGTCCGACAGGTTTTCGATGTCTAGCAACTGAGTGCGCAACTCACTCGCGACCGCTCGACCAATGACCGGGCCGGCTAATCGATCGAACTTTTCGATCGTTTCCGCCTCTGAGATCGGATTCCGAGGATCACCCTTTGGCATGTCGATTTCCTGTCGGAAATGACGGCCGTCGTAGGTGATCACCTCGACGCGCGTCGGAGTCCGTTCCGGATAGCGTTGAGTAAAGTCCGCATCCTCCACCACACGGACACGGCGGGACAGCGCGAGCAATTCTGGATCGTTTCGCCGGTCCTTTTGAAGCTGCACCGTACTGAAATCTCCATCGACCAAGGAAGCGGCGGCAATATAAGGGATGCTGAATTGGGCGGCTGTCATCGTGGAGTCGGCTGTCACTTGCCGATCAAGCATTGTGGCTGCTAACCCATATGTGGTAACCGTCACAGTGCTGATTTCGGTCGGCAAAAGCTTCACGCAGGAGGCGATGGCCAATGCGGCTTCTGCAGTCCCGTGCGCTTGCCGGCAGATTGGGAATGCCTTGAAGTAGAGATCACGAATCGTGAAATGCACACCGAGACCGTCAGTGAATCGAGAGAAATCCGCGTTGCGTCCGGTCATGATCTCAAGGAAACCGCTACCCCGGCCCGGCGTGCCTTCCAAGGGACACCCTGTAAACCCATCCTGAGCCAGAAACGCGGCCTCGACACCGATTCTCGCGGCATATCCAGTGTGCAGGGGCTTTGCGGTATAGCCACCCCACAAGTTCTCCGCCGTCGATACAGGCAAAAGGAAGCCCGCGATGCCGAGCGCGTTCAACATCTCCCCAGAGTTAGCAGCGAGCACATGCGCGGCACTTGCAGCAGCGCCACAGCTTCCGGCCGTGCCGTTGGGCATGTATCCGCGAGCCATATGATACGGATGCACTGACCACGCCACGCGGTTTGCAACCTCATAGCCCGCTACGATTGCGGTCAGTAGGTCCGCACCTGTGGTGCCGCGCCACTCCGCCATAGCCAGCGCCGTGGGGATCACGAGGCATGGATGGATCCCGCCGAGCCGCCATCCATCTTGCCACTCGAGGATATCGGAAAATGTCCCGTTCACGAGGGCCGCCACGGTCGGCGCGGCACGGCGGTCCATCCCCAGAATTGTGCAGGCGGTGCTGTTGTCAAACCGCGTTGCGTTACGAACGATGTCGCCGGCTTCGCCTAGGGTGGACGCTGACAGAATCACGCCCACGGTATCGAGCAAGCTGAGCTTTGCTTGGTGGACAACATCTCTCGGGATGTCCGCGAAACGCAGGCCGGCGGCGAACATCGCGAGACGTTCCGTAGGGCCGCTCAAGGCGGCTGTCATGCGTCCTTCTCCACGTTCCAGAATAATGGGAAAGATCCTTTGACAATCCTACTCACGTTCGAGCGGTATGCCATCGGATGATACCAACCTCCAACTGGGATGTAGGGGAGCTCTTCCAGCACGATTCGCTGGATTTTTTCAGCGATCTGCTTCTGTGCAGCAGGGTCTGCTGTCTCGAACGACGCGGTCCGAAGCGCTTCGATCCGGGGACTGGTCGGCCACCCCACCCAGGCGCTGTCGCCTGTTCCGATAATGGGCAGGTGGGCGGAGGGATTAGCGGTACTTTCGCCGACAAGGTAGGTGCAGAAGGCACTCCAGCCGCCTTGGTTCGGCGGCCCCTTATTCACCCTACGTTGTACAAGAGTTCCCCAGTCCATTGCTTGGTAATCGACGTTGATCCCGAGCTTCTGGAACAAGTCGCGAGTGACCTGGCTCATTGCTTCCATGTCGGGATAATCAGTGGGAACCATGAGAGCGACGGTTTCGCCCTGGTAGCCGGAAGCCTCAACCAAGCGTTTTGCCTCGGGTAGGTTCCGTGGTCCGGTCAATACCTCCATGCCGACGCTCGTTGCCAGCGGCTGCCCGGGTGTGAAAACTCCGACATCTGTCCGGTACAACTCGGTCTCATCGCCCAGGACCGCCCTCATATAGTCCAACTGGCTGATTGCCGGAAGAAGCGCTTGGCGTAGTTTTTGGTTATTGAAAGGTGGCTGTATCGAATTAAACCGAATGAAACCGACCTGACCCAAGAAATCGAATACGTCCACCCGGACACCGGACATTTTGCGCAGCGCCGGAAGAAGATCAATAAGTGGCTTGTGCCAGAGATCAATCTCACCGGCTTGTAGCCCGGCAGCCGCGGTCGAAGGGTCGGTGATGATATGCCACTCGACACGGTCAAGCTTGGGGGCTTTTCCGCCCGAAGTGAAATTGACCGGCTCTTGTCGCGGCAGGTAATGGTCGAACCGCGCATATGCGGCGAAGGCGCCAGAATTCCACTCGTCTTTTAGGAAGCGGTAGGGCCCGCTGCCAGTGTAGTCGGTGATCTGTTCGAAAGCATCTGTCTTCGCCACACGCTCAGGCATGATAAAACAGACGTTAACCGCAGATTTTCCTAATGCAAACAACAATTGTGGAAAGGGTTTGCTCAGACGGATGTCGAAGCGTTTGTCGTCGACGGCTCTCATTTCGTTCATTAAGGTCGCGATACGCAGCCCAATCGGATCGCGCTTCATCCATCGCTGGACTGAGGCGACGCAGTCGCGAGCCGTTACCGGAATCCCGTCGTGAAAACTCAGGCCATCCCGAAGTGTGAAGCGCCAATCGAGATTATTATTCGAGATCTCATGCCCAGCACACATTTGGGGCTTTGGCGCTAGCTTATCGTCCACGCCATACAGCGTGTCCCAAACCATGTAGCCGTGGATACGGGCGACATTGTGGGTCGTCCAAATCGGGTCAGGGCTGGTCAAGTTCCCTTCCGGGATGAACCGAAGCACTGAGGGTTTACGTGCCAAAGCTGGGCGGCTCAATCTTGAGCCGGCCATCATAGCAGTTGCTGCCTGTAAAAGCCTACGGCGCTGCATCCACGATCTCCCAATTGACCTGGCTGCCCACGGCAGCCCCGATGGCCTCAGCGGACTTTCGTTGTACGGAGGACCGTAATACAATACAAGAATGTGTGCTGGTATGAGTGTAGCGGTCGGGGCTGCATGTCCTTCTTGATGGCGCCCCAACCCCCGCGACAGAGGTAACGATTTCCCGACAGCAGTTGTGCCGGATGAATGACCACAGTCACGAGAAATGGATGAGACTACGGAGCCTCGACATCCCGCGCGAACACGTTGATAGGCGCATGAGAACGAATTATGTTCTCAGCCGTCGTGCCATTAAACCACAAGATCGATGAGCGTTTGAACCTTCCCGAGTTGTTCGAGGTTCCGGCAGGTGTCAATCACCGTCTCAATCTGAGATGCCGAGAGATGGGTCGAGCATAAGGCGCGGAATTTGTTCTCGACTCGACGCTGTTGCACCGATAAGTCGTTTTCGGGCTGGCTCGCGTCGATTTCGATCGTATGATCAGTGCCATCCAACGTTGTGACGTCCACCCGTGCACAGGCCCGGCGCATGATCCCTTCAGACATCACAGTTATCCGGTTTCGCAATTCGGCCACCGCCGGGTTTGTGATCGTCTCCATACTAAAAGCTGAATCAAACGAGAGATCCTGCCCCATAAGTGCGAGAGCAACCGTATGCCTGAGCGAGAACTTAGCTTCCAGGGGATCCCGTGGCGTCTGGATGTTGCACACGGACAGGTATTGCGGCTCGACTGTGACCCGCACAGATGCCGGTAATTGGTCACCCAGCAGTCGGAAAAGGTGAAGCCCGGCCTCGATTGGAGCATGTGTTCCGTAGCAGGAGGCGTGGTATTTGAAAATAATTGAGCGTGTGTAGAACAAATCCGAATTCCACGCCTCGGTGGTGGCCAATAGCGCTGCAAGGCCCCCGTCTGTGGGCGTTGCACCCTCTACTTCAACAAACCCGTCGGCACATTCTAGGATGTCCGTTCGGCTGGTGAAGCCCGCGCGTGCCAGGGACGCTGCCATGACACCGTTGACCGCCGCCCGGCCGGTCTGTAGCGGCTTGCACATGCTGCCGAATGCGGCACGCAGGCCCGCGGCTTGGGTCGCGGCAATGCCGAATGCGAGCTGCAACTCCTCGCTTGAAAGACCGAGGAGACGGCCCGCCGCAGCGGACGCGCCGAACGCCCCAAGCGTGGCGGTGCTGTGCCAACCCTTGCGATAGTGAACATCACCCATAGTGGCAGCGATGCCACTTTGTACTTCGACGCCGGCGACAAAGGCGGTGATGAGCGCTTCGCCACTCAGACCGTCTCGCTCGCACAGCGCGAGCGCAGCAGGAAGGACGGGGGCCGACGGGTGAACGCGTGATGGGAGATGAACGTCGTCGAAGTCCAACGCGTGCGATGCGGCCCCATTGACCAAGGCCGCATGCGAGAGACTCGTCTTGCGCCGTTCGCCGAGCATTGTTGCCGTCGGGCGCCCACCTTCGTCATCACAATAAGCAACAAGCTTCTGGACAAGCGGATCCGACCAGCCTGCCAGCGTCACCGCAATCCAATCAAGAACCGAGTGTTTGGCACGCGTGACTACCTCGGCGGGCAGTCGGTCGATCGAGATATCGGCGGCGCGGCAGGCCAACAGTTCTGTCAGCGGAGGGCGCAGTCCTGCTCCAGAATCTCGGGCATCGCTCAAGTCGCTTCCTATCATTCTATATGTTAGAATTTCTGTTTATTATTGTCAGTTTGACAAATTTGTTGGTTTTCGTCAATTGAGCATTCTATAATGATACAGCGTATCCGACCGCGTTTGAGTTCATAGGAGCGAAGGGCAGAGATTACAAAAAAATTTTCCCAAAGACTGGCAGGGCCCGACTACGAGCGTGTGTCTCGCGATAATTTTCTGAAAATTGCTGGCGTCCAGGCCCGTCGGCCAAACATCCCCATCGGCCTCGAAACGGGAACCGAGTTTATTCAATCAACCGCCGGGAAATATTTCGATAGATCGAGATGTGGCTTTACAAAGACGGGTTTGATGACGACGTATGAGAAATATTTCTCTATCCCAATCTCTGTCGCCAAAAGCTCCTCCATCGTGTCCTGGTAGTGATTGATGGAGCGCGTGACGAATTTAAGCAGGTAGTCGTAGCCGCCACTCACCAAATAGCACTCGGTGATCTCGTTGACAGCACGAATCCGCGCCTCGAACTTGGCGAAGTCTGCGCTGCGATGTTCGGACAACGTCATTTCTGTAAATACGGTCACGGTCTCGCCGAGTTTGCGAAGCTCGACCCGCGCGCCATAGCCTGAAATATAGCCTGCCTTCTCGAGCCGCTTCACCCGCATCAGGCACGGGCTTGGCGACAGACCTACCTTCCCAGCCAGCTCCAGGTTCGTTATCCGACCAGTCAACTGAAGTTGGGTCAGGATATTCAGGTCAATACGATCGAGCCTGAGAGCACCCGTCATCAAACGTCGTATTTCAGCATAGGAGGTCCTTTTTTGGCTCACATTTGCCTTACATCCTAGAATGTCGCGAACGCGTCCACCAAGCCCTGGACAGGGCTGCGAAACACCGTCGCGTGGAGATACTGGTCCACGGAGAGATGGGGTGTCGACGATCGTCTGGCACGGCAGCGCTGCCATCCTCGCTTTTTAGCTAACTTCGTTGGGATCGTCGACGCGCGGACGTGGGTATTGGACAGGCCGCGCAATATGGCGGCGGCAACTGCTCCCATAGCTATGGGAGAACAACCATCGCTCGCGTAGTATTGCCGTACCGCCAGGGCCAGCGCGGCTAAGCGAGCGCCGTAGCAGCAAAGCGGCCGGGGAGGAGCCCGTTGAGGTCCAGGCGATATGCGTCGAGGAAGGCCGGTGGAGTTTGGCCAAGAACGAGCGCCGCCGTGAGCTTCGCTGCCGCGGGGGCGCCCATGACGCCATTGCCGCCCTGCCCAGCCAGCCAACAGAAGCTGGCCTCATCTGGATCTGGTCCAATAACCGGCTGCTGATCCGGTGCGAACGTGCGCAAGCCGGCCCAGCGGCTGATGATGCGGCTTACCTTCATCGTCGTGGCCATTTCAATGCGGTTCACGGCGATAGCAATGTCATATTCCTCAGGCGCGGCGTCGCAAGGCAGGGTTGCCGTCTTGTCCACCGGGGACACCATCACGCGCCCGGCCTCCGGCTTGAAATACCACGTTTCATCCTGATCGAATGTCATGGGCCAAGTGCGCAGGTCGGCGCCAACCGGCGGATCGAAAGTGATGGCCGTTCGGCGGTACGGCGTCAGCCCCTTCGCCCTGATGCTTGCGCGCTGAGCCACGTCATCGGCCCACGACCCTGCGGCATTCACCACCTTATCGGCGGTAAAGGCTGCGCCCGAGGTTCGCACATGCCATACACCTCCACGCCGCTCCAACTGTACGGCCTCGGTGGACATCATGGCTTGCAGGCCTTTGGCCTTGCCGAGCCGCACATAGCCCTGCACCAGCGCGTCCGCATCGATGTCGGCGCAATTTGGTTCATGGAGCGCCGTAGCGAACAGCTCCGCCCGCACCGTCGGCGAGAGGGGCGCCGCTTCGGCAGCCGACATAAGCGTGCAGGGCACACCTCGCCGTTCCAACTCAGTTTTCGCCATCGCCAACTCGCCGCTTTGCGCAGCGGTGCCAAAGTATAAAGCGCCGATTCGGTGCAGCAATGGCGTCGCCGCAAAGCCTGGCGGGGGCGCCTCGAAGAACGGGCGGCTCGCCGTGACCAGCGTCTGCCAACCAAGTGGTCCATAATTTTCCGAGATCACAGCCGCGGACCGGCCTGTGCTGTGATAGCCCAAACCGACCTCACGCTCCACCAGAACCACACGGGCCTGCTGCGACAACTCATAGGCAACCGAGGCGCCAGCGACACCCCCGCCCACGACAACACAATCGAAATGGCGCACGTTTTTTTCCTATCATGAGGCGTTGGAGGCAGCGAGCGAAAGCTGTCACTCTGCGTCTTGTGCTGTGCCCTTCAGGCGAGACGAAGCTGTTCCTGATGCGCCTTCGCGAGGTCCGCCATGCTGGTGAACTTAAAATCTGTGCGAGGCGTATCACCGGGGTTCATCGTGGCCCCGAAGCCCTCATCCTTATGACGACGGTAGATCCAGCACGAAGCCAGCCCGAACGCGTTGGCTGGCTTGTGGTCATGGAACAAGCTCTCGGCCGTGTGCAGGATATCACCCTTACTAATCGGTGAGCCGCTCAGGCCGGCAGTGAGTCTTTCCATCATGTGCTCGAAGTTGCGCGGGCTCGGCTTGTAGGAGCCGGCATCCTCGGCCGTTATCACGGCATCGAATGCAACCTGCAGACGGTTGCGACTACCCTCAAAGCTCAGATTGTCGACATTGGACAGGATCACCAGCTTGTAAAACTTCTTGAGGTATTGCAGCGCGCCGGGTGAGTCTTCGAACGCTGGCCAGTTACCGACCGAGCGACCATACCGCGCGCATTCCTCATGCGTAACAGGGACGCCCCATTGTTCGGCGAGACGTTTATAGACGATCGGCAATAGGTCCCGATATAGCTTGCCCGGTGTCTGGCGCTGCTGTGCTGACTCGTGAAAAGCGTGGGTTTCGAGGATCTCGTTGCGCCCCAATGCATGCCCGACCTTTTCGGTGAGTGGCTTAAGTGCCTCGGTTATGCCGCGCTCCCAGTCGATCAGCGTGCCATAGCAATCGAACGTCAGGACTTTGAAGTCGGTCAGGCGCATGATGAACCTCTCCGGATTAGCGTGCACTTTACGCCACTTTCAGCGCAATCGGCTGCCGAATACGTGTTCTATCTCGGATAAAAATGCTGTCTGCGGTGGTCTCGCGCAGCAGCATATGCTGGACTGACACCAGGAGAAGCCCTGGAAGGGATCCGATGCTCCCTGGTAGACTGGGCCAGCTCCGCGACGACATCTCCCGGTTGCTTCTCAGCTGCAGATAGGAGAATGCACAGCCTTGACGACGCAGACACTTTGATATTTCACTCAGGGCCTCTTCCATGATCGCGAGGTCGACGCATGGCCCGATTACTGCAGGCCCCTTTTCGCATCGGCGTCGATGTTGGTGGCACCTTCACCGACCTTGTCGTGCTAGACGCCGCCGGTGCGGTGGCTGCGTTTAAGTCACCCTCAAACCCTTCCGACCCGGCTGAGGGGGTGCTGGCGGCTGTTAGCCTGGCGGCTGAGCGGCTTGGCTGGGAACCGAAGGATCTGCTCAGCAATTGCGGGCTATTCGTCCACGGCTCGACCATCGCGACTAATACGCTTCTCGAGCGGAAAGGTGCGCGCGTCGGTTTGTTGGTCACCGAGGGTTTTCGCGATAGCCTGGAAATTCGGCGCGGCATACGCCGTGATGTTTGGGACCATCGTGCACCATTCCCGCCCGTGCTGGTACCACGCTATCTGCGCCTGCCGGTCACTGGCCGGCTGGATGCGCACGGCAACGAACTGACTCCGCTGGACCCTGCGACTGTGCACAATGCTCTCGATAGCTTCCGCGCCGAGGGCGTGCAGAGCATCGCCATTTGCTTTCTGCACAGCTATGCCAACCCGCAGCATGAGCACCAGGCCGCTGCCATCGTGCGCGAGATGTGGCCGGAGATCTTCGTGTCTTGCTCAGCCGACGTGGCGCCGATCATCGGTGAATACGAGCGTAGCTCCACCGTCGTCCTGAACGCCTATGTGGCGCCGCGCGTGGTGCCTTATCTTCGGGCGCTGGATGGGCGGCTGGCGGTGTTGGGTCTCCGCCACGGCGTGCTGCTGGTGCAGAGTAATGGTGGGACAATCTCGGTGAGCGAGCTGGGCGATCGGCCGGTGCAACTGGTGCTGTCTGGTCCCGCCGCGGGGGTCGGCGCCATTGCGTTCTTCGGGCGCGACACGGGTGCGGATCGCCTGGTTTCCATCGAAGTGGGCGGCACAAGCTGCGACGTCACCCTATCCGCCGATGGCAGAGTGGCGATGGCCGACCAAATAGAGGTTGACGACTACCACTTATCGGTGCCGGCGGTGGAAATCCACACGGTTGGCGCCGGCGGTGGCACCATCGCGCGGGTTGATGCGGCGCGCTTGCTGCATGCTGGCCCGCAAGGCGCCGGTGCCCGGCCGGGACCCGCCGCATATGGGCGCGGTGGTGAAAAGCCTACCGTTACAGATGCACAACTTGTGCTCGGCCGTCTCAAACCCGGCCCCTACGCCGATGGCGCCATCACGCTCGACCTGGCGCGGGCGCAGGCGGCGATCTTGGCGCATGTGGCACAGCCTCTGGGAATCGGCATGGAGGAAGCGGCCGCCGGCATTCTTCGACTGGTGGAACAGAATATCCAGCACGCTGTGGAGCGCGTGAGCATTGAGCGCGGATACAATCCGCGCGGCTTCACACTCATTGCCGCTGGTGGGGCGGGGCCGCTGCATGGCGCCTCGGTGGCGCGCGCGCTGGGTTGCAAGGCTGCCTATATCCCCCGTTTGGCCGGGGTATTTTGCGCCTTCGGCATGTGCAACGCAGATATCCGCCACGACCATTTGCGCGCATGGCTGCGCGATCTGGACGAGCCGGGCGGGCAGGCGGCCACGACGGATGCCTTCGCCACGATGACAGCCATCGCCCTCCCTGTCCTGGCGCGCGAGGGCTTCAGCGGCGAGAGCGCGATTTGCCGCAAGGGCCTGGATCTCCGCTATGTGGGCCAGCAATGGACCGTGGCGGTTGAAACAGAAAGCCTGAACCCCGGCGCCATCCGCCGCGCGTTCGAGGCCGAGCATGAACGGCTTTACGGCTATTCCCAGTCGAACGGGCAAATCGAGCTGGTCAATCTCCGCCTGACCGCCATCGGCAGAACGCCTGGCTTGCAAGTGCCTCCGCCGCAGGCCGACAGCTCCACCCCCGCCCCCCGCGAAACGCGCCCGGTTTGGATCGACGACAAGCGCGGACTGCAGCCAACGCCAATCTATGACGGCGCCAAGTTGCGTCCGGGCCAGACCGTTATGGGACCGGCGGTGATTGATGAGGCGACCACCACCATCCTGGTCGGCGCCGGGGACCGACTGCGCGTAACCGATGCTGCTAATTACCTCATCGAGCTATAATCACCATGACGATGCAAACAGCCGCCGAAGACCCCGTATTGCTGGCCATCATTCAGAAACAGTTGGATCACATCACGCTGCAGATGGGCCGGGTGATGACGCGCACCGCCCGCAGCCCGATCTTTAGCCAGAGCCACGATTTTTCTTGCTTCCTGGGCAGTGCCAGCGGCCTTGTGGTGGCGCAAGCGGACGGACTGCCTATTCACAGCGGCGCCGGGGGCTTCGCTTTGCAGGCGGTTTTGCGCGACTACGCCGACGATATGGCTGACGGCGACGTGTTCCTGCTGAGTGATCCTTATGCCGCGGGCGGCAACCATCTGCCGGACTGGACGCTGATCCGCCCGGTGTTTACCGGTGGCATATTGGCCGGTTTCGCCGCCAATCGCGCGCATCAATCTGATATCGGCGGCGGCGCGGCCGGCACCTATAACCCAGAAGCGACGGAGATCTTTCACGAGGGTCTGCGCCTGCCGGTTATGCGCCTGGTCGAGCGCGGCCGGCCGCGGCGTGATGTGTTTCGCCTGCTGTTGCTGAATTCCCGCTACCCAGACCTGATGGAAGGCGATTTGGGCGCCATGCTTGGCTCAGTGCAAATTGGCGCTGAGCGGCTGGGCGCGCTGATCGCCGAGTTGGGCCGCGAGGTCGGCGCTGCCTATCTGGAAGCCGTTCTGGCTTACGGTGATCGCCGCCTGCGCGCCGAGATCGCCGCTCTGCCTGATGGGGTTTGGCACGGCGAAGACGGTAGCGACACGGACTGCTTCACTGCGATGGATGTGCCGGTGCGCGTGAAGCTGACCATTGCCGGCGACACCATGTCATTGGATTTTGCCGGTAGCGCCCCACAGATCCGCGGCTTTAAGAACAGCTCCATCGCCAACACATACTCGGCTGTCTATTTGGCGATCGCGGCGTTTTTTGACCCGACGATTCCGCGCAACGGCGGCACGTTCCGCGCTGTGACAATCATCGCGCCGGAGGGCAGCGTGGTGAACGCGCGGGCACCGGCGCCGATGACGATGAACACTGTGTTTCCCGCTATGGACATTATCCATGCCTGCTGGCAGGCCCTGGCGGGCGCCGACCCCCAACGGGCTTGTGCCGGCTGGGGCAAATCGGTCTACGGCACCAGTTCTGGCCATCGCCAAGACGGTTCTGGCTTCGTGATGTACCACTGGCACGCTGCCTCCGGCGGTGGCGCGGTGGCGGGGCGCGACGGCTTCGCCCAGATCGGCAGTCTGTCGACTTTGGGCGGGCTGACCGTGCCGAACGTCGAAGGCTATGAGCGCACCTATCCATGCCGCATTCACCGCCATGAGTTGCGGCAGGATTCCGGCGGTGCTGGCCAGTATCGCGGCGGCCCGAGCGTCGTTTACGCGGCCGAGCTCTTCGTGCCGACCGAGCATTCCCTGCGCAACGAGGGTTTGTGCCGCCCCAGCGGCTACGGCGTCGGCGGCGGGAAGTTTGGCAAGCAGGGCGCGATGACGACACAAGCGCAGGGCGAAGAAGCGCGGCCTGCGTCGCAATATGGCATTCAACGGCTTGGCCCGATGCGCGTCTGGATTGAGGGCTCCGCCGGCGGTGGCTGGGGCGACCCGCATCGGCGCGATCCACAAGCCGTGCTGCGCGACGTTCGCGACGGTGTCGTGAGCGTGGCGGCGGCCCGCGAAGTCTACGGCGTGGCGCTGACGGGGAATGGTCACGCTGTGGATGAACGTGCCACAGCTGCGTTGCGCGGCGATATATGATGACCTTGCGCCATAATCATGTCGCGTGGGCCAGCCGGGTGTCGACGGAGTGGCGGTCACTCTGCTAGGACCCAGGGGAACCCGCCCCGAGGGGGCAGTTTTGAATCAGAAGATCCGTTAAGGTTCAGGCGCGTCCTCTTGCCATGTCACTTTTGAATCGTGGTTCTCCGGATTGCTTCAGCGACGACAGCGGCGCGCGGATTGTCGATGTCGTCCAGCGCCGCCAGAACGACATCGGTGAGATCGGGGCGAGCCAAGGCAACGCGGCGCAGAACAACAATACTCGCGTCATCAGCGATAGTGGTTATGGCGTCGATGACCTCTGGCGTCGGGTCGGTCTGCGCGAGCCGAAGAAGTTCCGGCCGGGCTTCCGGTCGTCCCATCTTTCCAAGACTTATAGCGGCGGCTCTGACAGCCAAAGCATTTGGATCAGACAACAAGTCATGAAGGGACGAAATCACGGATGGATGCGCCGTAGCACAATGCGCGGCATTGGCGCGTATCTCGGCATCCGGATCACGCAGCCAATCAATAACGAGGTCAGGCGGGAGTCGACATGACAACTGAGCAGCAACGTCGAGCGTCTGACTTTGCGCCGGACCCACTACGACTTTGTCCGCGATGAGTCGGGTCACGGCCGCGCGCGCCGCGGGGCCGCCAATCGTCAAAAAACCCTGCAATGCGGCCATCTGCTCAGGCACAGGTTTTTGCTGCCCGAAGCCTTTAAAACGACGGCAAAGTGTCTCAAGTGCTGGTATGGCTGCGATCAGACGCCGCTTCCCTGCTTCGGCGGTAAGCGAATGACTATCCGTGAGATTGGCGTAGGGTAGCGCCTCGACCAACGCGGCGTCCGAAAGGGTCTCGGCCGAAGGACGCGATCCGATAGCCGGCGCCATATTTCGAGCATCCGTGCTTGTGTTGGAAAACAAGTCCAACTGGCGATCGTCAGACATCAGTTGCTGTGTCTTCAGGGGTAATCACGAACAGCCGCTCCCAGCCGCGAACGCGCCGCCCGCCTTCGCCGGCGAGCGCCAAGCACTTCCATAACGTGGTTGCAGCCAAGTCAGATTTTCGCACACCAAGCTAATCCTTCAACGATGCCTTACGCGGTGTTGCCGCCATGTTGGTGCACATCCCCACACTCGCGTCCGGCTGAGCTACCGCCATATGCTCGCCAGTGTGGGGGAACATTAGGAGGTAGCAAAAAAAGTCGTAGGCATTCCCGAGAAGATTGCAAATCCCGCTTTTCACATGGCGCAACAATTGCATCGTTTTTACAAGTCAACCGATTGACTGGATTGGCGGGCTATTTCCCAATTTCGAGTAACGCAGGTGAATGCCAGGCTGTTAGAAGTGCTTCATACTGTTCTCTCGACCGGGTCGGCAACCGCCGCGTCACATGTTCTCGGACTCAGCCAGTCGGGCGTGCTGACCCATGATGAGTCGTCAGCCATCGAAAACATCTACGCCGTTCTCCTTCATGACCATGGGTGATGTCGTTGCAGGCGCTATATCTGCCATATCCAAATCGGGCTGATACGCGATCTTAGATTTGGTTGCTTCCGCTTGGTCTGCCACGCGTCATGGGAGCAGGTCGGCATCTTTGCAGAATGCGCTTCCATCCATTGCGTGCAGCCACGGCTTCATGAAGCGTGACAAAATATTCATCGACATCGACGCTTTCTTCAGGGGGGCTCCAGTCAGCCTCGATCTCCGCGAGCACGGCCTTCCGAGACGAGGGCGTACTGCCAAGCGCTGCGATGCAGCTATAAACTTCGCAGGCGTAAGCGAACAACTCGCGTTTCCGATAATCGATCTCGAGCAGCCACTCCCGACCACGGGTCGTCGGTAGGCCAATCATCTCGCGCTTGCAGTTGTGGAAAACATGTGCAGCCTCATGCACCACGAAATCGTAAAAACGATTATCGGATTTGAAATACGACTTCGAGACAAAGCATGTCGTCTCTTCGCTCAGTCCGACCAGTTGTGGTGCTTCCTTTGAAAGTGGCTCTGCACCGCAACTCAATAGATAGAGGTTGGCCAGATTCCATGCTGTAGAGGCAAAAGGGGTTTGCTTAAGCACTGACGCAATGTTGTCTGGTGTCAGGAAGACAATCGAACGGCTGAACATCTCCATCAGGACAGTTTGCTCGTCAGCCGGAAAAAGACCGCGCACCATCGGCGCAATCTTCTTCTCGGCGAACGCGGCGACATTCAAATTGACCAGTTGCTCTGGAATTTCCGACTGCGGCACGCGATTTATGACCTCTGCGATAAGCGCATTCCGTATGGCCCGGTCGCCATTGCGGCCGCGCTCAATGATGCTGTCGCCGGGCCAGGCAAGATGGAGCGTGTCGCTTTCGCCGGTCTGCAGGTAGCGGGCGATTTCATCTTGCAGGGGATTCACAACCGTCTTCCCACCCGAAATTGAACGCCATTTTGAACATACTTTCACGGCACGACCAACGACCGGT